>OBYF01000037.1_pt1 | contig 124599 bp, 97 predicted proteins | sample 1495471 | NCBI WGS metagenome assembly OBYF01 (sample SAMEA2580185, study PRJEB22360) | human gut metagenome | biome: human gut; feature: human-associated habitat; material: faeces | place: Denmark | collected 2008/2010
CAAGAGCAATTAACCTACGCTCATTTCCAATAAATTACACTCTTTTCGTAACTTCAGCCTGCAAATGTACAAAAATCTCTTGTATTTATATCTTTTTATTCTGCCATTTTGCTTTTTTGAGATAAATATAACTCGTTATCAATAACAAGGTATAGTACACAATCTCAATGGTAAAGCAGATTTCAATCGGTGCTTTGAGCCACATCCCGATGAAAATGATATACGAGCCGTAAATGATAATTGTAATTGTTTCGAGCAGTAAGGCGGCTTGTGTGTTTCCTGTGCCCGAGATACCGTTGAACACAACATTGGCTACCGATGCGATGAGCATGGCGATACAAATCACATAGACTGAAGGGACGGATTCTGCAATCAGTGCTGCCTCACTGGTATAGACGGACAACAGTAGTTGCGGGAATAGTGCTGTGACTGCTACCAGCCCCAGCATAATAAAGAACGAGAATCTCGCAATTTTATTAATAAGCGGCATTACGTGCTTGATACCTCCCGCACCGATAGCATTACTGACAAGACTGTTTGTGGTGGTTGCCAGTGAATTGACCGGAATCAGCAATACGACGTAGATACTCCGGACTATGTTGGCAATCGCCAGTTCCCGTTGTCCCAGCCGTTCTACGGCAACAAAGAATACGAACCATGTAGCCATTGACAGGAAGTATTGGAGCATGGTGAAGCAGGAAATGCTGAGAATCCGCATCAACAGTGCAGGGTCGAACGAACGCAGACGGTTCAGTCCGTATTTCTTTAAGTCGATAGTGACATATGTGTAGATGAGGAAGAATAGGATAGAGGAGGCTTCGGCCAGTACGGAAGCAATGGCGGCTCCCTTGATACCCATTTCGGGCAGACCGAATTTCCCGAAGATCAGTGCATAGTCCAGCACGACATTGGTCAATGCCATGACGACTGCGTTAATGGTCAGCACTTTAGTACGTGTGATTCCGATATACAATGCCCGGAACATAACATTGACGAATGAGAAGAAGAATCCGTAGATACGCCAGTCCAGAAACTCCATTGTCCCTTTGTAGATTGATTCCGAGGAAACCAGCAACCGCATGATGTTGCCGCCGAAAGCCTTGGTGAAACCGAAGAGTAGTAATGCCATTACAAATAGGAACATAACTCCCTGAATCATCACCGGACCTACATCTGTGTAGCGTCCCTCACCGTTACGTCTCGCAATGACGATTTGCGAACCGGTACTGAATCCGAATGCGATGGTGAATACACATATATAGAATAGTCCGCCCATAGCAGAAGCTCCCAAGGCAACTTCACTTACGTGACCCAGGAACGCCGTATCGGTGACATTGATGACATTTTGTGCCAGCAAGCTGAGTAGTATCGGGTAACTGACACTCCAAATCTGTTTGTTGGTATACATATTAAGCGTTTAAGTTTACATTTTGCAAAGATAGCGCTTTATTCCGAATCGGAAGCGATCGGGTAGGTGAAAACAATTTCCGGACCCTCCGGGGTTTGGGTATTGATTTGATAGGTTCCTCCGAAATGTGTCAGCAATAATTGATTGATTTCGTGCCGGATGACAGTTTCCTGTGAGACAAAGGTAGTATCCGCCAACGGCGAATTAATGATTTGGAAATGAAGCATTTCATCTTTCCGGCTGAGTATGAAACGGATGACGCGTTCCTGTTTTTGGTCTTGCTGGTATTCATACGGGTAAACCAGTGTGCTAAGTATCATCTGTGTCAGGCGGGCGGTATCTGTGCGGACGGGCTGTGACTTCGTTTCTGTGTAGAATCGGACTTGGATGCCTGTCGTTTCATTCTTCATACGTGCCATATAACATGCTTCGTTGCATAGTTCGACAGCATCGTAAACTTGTATTTGGAATTTCATCATTTGAGCTTCCAGGCGTGATAAGTCGAGCACATCGTTGACAAGTCTCATTAACTTTTCAGAGCTTTGGTGGATTATGTTCGAATATTCCTTCCTTGTTCCTTCGTCAATATTCGGTTCGCACGCTATGAGTTGCGAGAATCCTACTACGTTATTGAGCGGAGTGCGGATGTTATAACTCATGTTCGAAAGAAAGCGGTTCTTTATTTCATTCGTTTCCCGAACGGTTGCGGCGGCTTTGCGGATTTCGTTTTCCGAACGTTTCAATGCCTTTCGTACCATAGCCAGACGGAACATGAAAATGAATAATACAAATAAAACAACGATAATCACAGCCAGAAAGATGAGGCGAATCCGGTTGTTGTGCCGTTGTTGTTCCATATTGATTTTATCCAGTTGATAACTGCTCTTTATTTGTTCCATTTGATTGTTTGCAAGCGACATGGAGGCGGAATCTTTAATGGCAAGTGCCTTCTGATATAGTGGAACGGCCTTTTCGCTATCGCCGGCCTTTACCCATATTTTAGCTTTCACCAATAACTGTTCGGCATAGTCGCTGGCATAGTTGTCTTTCAGCATGACTAATGTGGTGTCGATATAATCTGAGGCTTTTTGATATTCACCGATATATTTGTAATATCTGGCGTAGGTGTCGAAATAAAGTACCTGATACATGAAATAGTTGTTTTCGTTCTGATATTCCTTAGCTTTCACCAGATGTTCATAGGCTCTTTGCGGCTGTTGGGTATTCAGGTAATAATAAGCATAGAACAATTCGTTGAACAGAAATACGTCAGAGAAACCGTCTTTAAGAGAAGGATTTTCCTTGATATGTTTATAGAGTGTGCTTTCGAGTTCTTGCAGGTATTTAAACAGCTTGCTGTTATTCTTCATTTCTTTGGTGACAGATACCAATTGCGACAGTACCGAGATGCGAACTACCGGATTAGCGTCCGGAGCAAGTAGCTTGTAGGCTTCTTCCAGTGCTTTGATGCCTTCCTCCCAACGTTGACTGCCGATGTAGGCATTGCTCAGACACTGATGAGCGGCTACCAGTCCCCGATGATTGTTTTTTTCGAAAGCTTGTTGCTTCATCTTGTTTGCCTCGCTAATGGCACGCTCGTATTCTTCGTTGTAAGTGTACAAGTCGATCTGGAAACGTTTGGCGTCGAAGAAATAATCCCATATACCGGATTTGTGGACGTGTGGTTCCATTTGTGTAATCCATTTCGCTACGCTGTCTGTTTTGTTGTGGTTATAATAGTACAATAGGTGATAATAGGCTGCCAGTCCTGCGTATTTATCATCCTTCTGAAACAATGCTTCTTTCATTAAAGTGTCCGAGAACTGGATGCATTTAGGATTGTTCTGTTCTATTCTTATAATGTTGTTTAAAGCTACAAGACGGGTTGAGTCATGAGGCAGGTTTTGAAACACCTGTATCAAACTGTCCGTGTTCATTTCATAATCGGCTTTTCCGACAAGAAAGCAGCAACAGACTATGTGCAGTAGTATTAATCGTTTCATCTTGTTTCCTCCTTTCCTTGGTCGCTTTTGTCAATAGGATGTGTAAACAAGAAACGTGAACCTTCTTCGTAATCGGGGTCGATCCAGATACTACCTCCCAGCTGTTCGATGATGAGTTGGCAAATCGATAGTCCGAGCCCCGTACCTTGGGCATTTTCATTGAGCTTCTCGAAACGGTTGAATATCTTTTTCTGTTTCTCTTTAGGGATTCCTGTGCCGGTATCGGTGACAGAGAAAAGTGCCGTATCTTCCGTTTGTTGCTCAAGTTGCAGAGTGATAGAGCCTTGTGAGGTGAATTTAGTTGCATTGATAAGCAGGTTGATCAGTACCTGTTGCAGGCGGGCACTATCTGTCAGTAGTTCCAAGGAATCGAGAGGAGTGGAGAAGCGGACGTCTGCATGGGTCTGCTTTATCTTTTCCACCATATCAATGACGTTTCTGCATAGTCCTACTGCATCGCATATTTTGAACTTGAATGTCATCTTTCCAATTTCAAGGCTGGATAAGTCAATCACGTCATTAATCAACTTTAGCAACAGTTCCGAATTTTGCTGGATAATATCATTGCACTGTTTTCTCGTTTCTTCATCAATGGATTCTTCCGTCAGAATGGTGGAAAAGCCGGATAAGGCGTTGAGCGGAGTACGAATCTCATGACTCATGTTAGAGAGAAAAAGGCTTTTAGTGCGAATCGAATTTTCTGCCTGTTTCTTTACTTTTTCTTGTTCTTGTTGCGATTGGATCAGACGTTTGTTGTTCCTTTTGATGCGGAAGATGAAGAATATAATTAAGGAGAGGACAGACAGGATAATAAACCAGCTCCAGTATAAGATTTTCTTTTGCCTGTTTATGTTGTTTAATTCATTCTTGTCAATCTGATAGAGAGTATGCAATTCATTGATCTGGCGCAGATAGCTATTGGCGTCAAGTGAGTCTTTGCGTGCGTTAATCACTTCATATTCCTCACATGCTTCTTCGATACGTCCCATTAATGAAAGAACTTTTGCCCGTTCTTGTGATATCTGTATGTCTTTGTACGAACCGGATTCTTTGACGTATGGCAGTAATTCATCATACGATTGCAATGCCTGGGTATATTCTTTTGCGGCGATATGGTAGGAAGCATATAAGTATTTGATTAACAGAAGAAAATATGGATACGGATGTTTGGCATAGATTCGCTCCATTTTTTGCAGATGTTCCAATGCCGAAGGGAGTTTGTCTGACTGTATCTCATAAAACGCACGGCAACAGGGAAGATAAAAATAGCAAGGTGAATCGGGCCTTTTGTCGCAAAGAGCTTCCAGGTAGTTGATATCTTTCTCAATTCCTGCCATTTGCCGGTTATTGAGCTTAATAAGTATCATTTGAGATAATGCGTTTTTTAAATAGATGTCGGCTTCGGGTATCTGTTGCATAATCTCTATTGCTTCTTCATAAGAACCTATGGCAACTTGTGGTGTTGATGAGCTTAAATATGTATTTCCGATTGCACGTAGTGCAAGAGCTGTTCCTAGCGGGTAGTCTATCTCTTTAGCTTTCTTATACATTGAATTGGCGTTGTCAATAGCCAGGCTGATATTTCCTTCTGTTATTGATGACTGAACCGCCATTGCTTTGAGTTGGAATAAGATGTCGTATCGTTGCTGCTTTTCAAGTTCAGGTGTTAACAGCTTCTCCCATAAGATAATACTGTCTGTGGTGACGCCGGTGTTAAAAGCAAGGTCATACTGAATGAGCGGCTGTAATAAAGACAGACGTTCTGCATTAGTATGTGCAGCGTACAATGTTACCGATATGAATACCGTTATAATTGTAGTAATTATGTGGTGTAAGTTTCTATTCACCGGATGTTTGTTTGCAAGGTTTTATGCAAAAGAAACAAAAAGAGCGAAGACTGACAAGAATCTTCGCTCTTTTTTTCTAATTTATTTTCTTTTGATAATATCACGTGCGCTAGGGCCTTCGTGGTTGGGGTAGCCGGGAGTATGATTTCTGCATCTCGGGTCGGCGTCTACTTTCAGACTGCGGTAATTATCTTTTGACCGGGTGATGTAGTCGTCGAGCATGGCACGGTGTTCTGCAAGAACCTTGGCATATTTGGGATTCTTGGCGAGGTTCTTACGTTCACCCGGGTCGTTCTTCATGTCATAGAGTTCTTCTCCGTTGCCTTCCAAATAATGGGTGTACTTGTATCTGGGGCCACGTACCATACGTCCGGGAGTAACTGTGTATTCATATTCACTATGCCATTCGGATACAACATATGGATGAGTCTTCTTTTGTTTTTCTCCTTTTAATGTCGGTGCGAGGCTGATTCCTGCCTTTTCTGCGGGAACAGGAATGCCGGCCAGGTCACAGAGGGTTGGCAATAAGTCTAGTGTAGGCTGCGTGAGTAAGTGGTCTACCGGTTTTTTCTGATGCTTGATACCGGGACCTGCAAAGATAAATGGTACGTTTGTCATTTCATCATAGAAACTGATGTGCTTGGTCACCATACGGTGTGAAGTCATTCCGTCACCATGGTCGGCAAGGATAACAACGATTGTGTTCTTTCCTGCGGGGGTGGAGTATAATGCTTTCAAAACACTGTCTACTTGTTTGGATACCATTTTTGTATAGTGCTGGAAAGCGGCGATGTAATGGCGGTAATTTTCCTCACTCCAATGGGAGGCTTGCGTCATACGCCGGTGGCTGCAACAGATGTATTGCACCGGGGTAGGTATGTTGTTCCAGTCTTCTACATCGAAATTGTCGGGCAGTTCCGGGAGTGTGCCGCTGACAGGTCGGTCAGTATGTACTCCTTCATTTTCTCCTACGAATCCGCAGATATTATGGGGATTCTGAAAATCGGCAATGCATATGAAAGGTTTTTCCGAAGGATTGCTTAAATAGGAAACAACGTCCTCGCAGGTTCCTACGTCCAGAAAACTATCATTATTGACCGGAAATTCCGGGTCGGTAAATGGCTTTGCTACCGGCTCTTTATGTTTGAATCCTCTTAATGAACCCATATCGTGCGTTTTTCCGAAGTGTACAGCTTCGTAACCGTTTTCCGAAAAAAGGCTTCCTAATGTCGGAACGTTTTCCGGTATAGGTGTATTGATCGGTTCGCTGGAGTTGGAGCGTACGTTAGTTTGATGAGGCATCATGCCACTCCATAAAGCGGCGCGTGACGGTTGGCTGAGGGGGCAGCCTACATAAGCATTGGAAAAGATAACTCCTCTTGAAGCTACTTCGTCGATAGGAAGGGTGCAACCTTGTGTATGACCGTAGGCGCCAACGACGCGTTGTGTAAGATGGTCGCATTGGATAATCAGAAAATTGGGCTTTTCTTGTGCTTGGGCTGCTATGCCGCAAAGAGCCAATCCCATGAAAGGATAAATTGTTTTCATTCTTGGTTAGAATTAAGTGATACTTGATTTTGAAGCAAAAGTAGGAAAAAAGGGAAAGCAAAAAAGGGGGGAATACTTGTTTTGGACGCAAGTGAAAGTTTTTTGTACAAAATTGGAATAAATGACGGGTGATAAAACTATAAACGGTGAACAAACTGCGATTATAACGCATTCTGTTCACCGTTCATTATTTATGGTTTACTGCTAATTAGCTGTTCATGCTCATCAGGAATTCATCGTTGTCTCTGGTTTTTTCCAGACGGTCTTTTACGAAGTCCATTGCTTCGATCGGATTCATGTCGGCAAGATATTTACGGAGAATCCACATACGGTCGAGAGTTGTCTTATCAAGTAACAGATCGTCACGACGAGTACTGGATGCGGTAATGTTGACTGCCGGGAAGATACGTTTGTTGGACAGGTTGCGGTCGAGTTGCAACTCCATGTTACCTGTACCTTTGAATTCTTCGAAGATAACTTCGTCCATTTTAGAACCGGTATCAATCAATGCAGTTGCGATGATTGTCAGTGAACCACCATTCTCGATGTTACGGGCAGCACCAAAGAAACGTTTCGGCTTATGAAGTGCGTTTGCATCCACACCACCGGAAAGTACTTTGCCCGATGCAGGAGATACTGTGTTGTATGCACGTGCCAGACGAGTAATAGAATCAAGGAATATAACTACGTCGTGGCCGCATTCTACCAGTCTTTTTGCTTTTTCCAATACGATACCTGCGATTTTCACGTGGCGCTCTGCCGGTTCATCAAAGGTAGAAGCGATAACTTCGGCATTGACGCTGCGCGCCATATCTGTTACTTCTTCCGGACGTTCGTCGATAAGCAACATAATCATGTATACTTCCGGATGATTGGCTGCAATGGCATTTGCAATGTCTTTCATTAAAATTGTCTTACCGGTTTTAGGCTGGGCTACGATTAAAGCACGTTGACCTTTACCGATTGGAGCGAAAAGATCTACTACGCGGGCAGACATGGAATCCGAATAACCGCCTTTGCAGAGTTTGAACTTTTCATCCGGGAAAAGCGGTGTCAGGTGTTCGAAAGGAACACGGTCGCGAACGAAAGCGGCGTCACGTCCGTTAATCTTCGATACCTTTACTAACGGGAAATATTTCTCTCCTTCTTTGGGCGGGCGGATAACTCCTTCTACCACGTCACCGGTTTTCAGGCCAAATAACTTGATTTGCGACTGTGATACATAGATATCGTCAGGAGAAGAAAGGTAATTATAATCGGAAGAACGGAGGAATCCGTATCCATCCTGCATAATTTCCAGTACGCCTACTCCATTAAGGATGTCATCGAATTCATAAGGCTTTTCACGCTCAATAACTTTACGTTCCTGCTGCTGTTGTGGTACCGGAAGATTTTCGTTCGCGTTGTTTGGCTGGGCAGGACGCGGCATCGGTACACGCTGCTGGTTCTGATTTTGGTTATTGTTACGTTGGAAGTTATTATTGTTATTATTATTGGCGTTATTGTTATTATTGCTAGCATTATTATTGCCATTATTGTTGTCACGCGGACGGACAATGCGTGGACGTTGTTGCTGTTGTTGCTGATGAGCCTGTTGTTGTGGCTGTGGTGCTTGTTGTTCGGTAGCAGTTTGTGCCGGTTCAGTTTTGGTGGCTTCGAATTTTCCAAAAAGTTCGGTGGGAAGTTCTATCTTTTCTGAAGGCAGATCTTCGATAGGAATAAAATCATCGTCGTCGGCACCGGATAAGATATTGCTTTCTTCGTCTATAACGGGTTCGGCTTTCTTTTGCGGTTGCGGTTTCACTACTACTTTCTTCTCTTCAGCAGGTTTGTTGGCTTTTGTTTTCTTTTCGGGAGCTTGTGCCGGGACTGCTTTTTCTATTACTTCAGGAGCTTTCTCAGTAACTACTTTATCTTCCGTTACTTTAGGAGTTGCAGTTTTCACGCTTTCAACTTCTTTTTGCTCTGCTGCATCGGCATTTTTACGCGGACGGCCTACTTTACGTTTAGGAGCTGCGGTATTTTCTGCTTTAACTTCAACAGCAGGAGTCTCTTTTTCTTTATTTGCACTTTCCTCTTTTTTAGAAGGCTGTTGTGGCTTGGCAGGAGCAGCTTCTTTGGCTTTCTCAGCTTCTCCTTCCTTGGTTGCGGAAACTACTTTGTTATCTTTCTTGGCAGGCGCTACGCGTGAACGCTTTTTCTTTTGTTCTTCTTTGCGTTCTTCTTTAAGCTTGTCTGCGGCAACTTTCTTTGTGGCTCCGGCGATTGCTTGTTCATCGAGTATTTTGTAAACAAGGTCTTCCTTTTTTAATGAGTCTGTTTTTTTTATGCCTAACTCTTTGGCAATAACTTGAAGTTCCGACAGATCTTTGTCGTTTAATTGGATAATGTTATACATATAGTATGGTAAGTTATTAATATTTCTTTTTTTGCTGAATTACGGACAGCATTACTACAGCTTATGGCTACAGATATGCAAGCATACGTTTTGTTTTTTATTCTGAATTAGGGATGTATATGTTGAATCGTAGAATGTTTCAACGGGGCAAAGATAATAAATTTTTTTGGTTTCATAAACAATCAAACCTTTTTTTCAACGTAAAAGTGTATCTTTGCTACATAAAAGAAAATAGTATGACAGTAAATGAAGCTCATTTAATTTATTTTTCGCCTACACACACATCAAAACAAGTTGCCGAGGCGATTGTTCACGGAACAGGAATAAAAAATATTCTTCCTGTTAATGTCACTTTGCAGACTACCGGGGAAGCTGTAATTCCTGCATCTGCATTGGCTATTATCGTAGTTCCCGTATATGGAGGCCGTGTAGCTCCTTTGGCAATGGAACGTTTGCAGAATATTCGTGGCTTGGATACACCTACTGTGTTGGTTGTGGTTTATGGCAATCGTGCTTATGAAAAAGCCTTAATGGAATTGGACGCTTTCGCCCTTCCCCACGGATTGAAAGTGATTGCCGGCGCAACTTTTATCGGTGAGCATTCATATAGTACGGATGAACATCCGATTGCTGCCGGACGTCCGAATGATTCGGACCTGGCTCTGGCTACGGAGTTCGGGAAAAAGATCATAGAAAAAATAAAAACGGCTACCGGCCCGGATACTCTTTATCCGATAGATGTTCGTGCTATCAAACGCCCGAGGCAGCCTTTCTTCCCCTTATTTCGTTTTTTGAGGAAGGTTATCAAGTTACGTAAAAGTGGCACACCGCTTCCTCGTACTCCGTGGGTAAAAGATGAGAGTCTGTGTACACATTGTGGGTTGTGTGTGGTTCATTGTCCGGCGGGTGCTATTACAAAAGGCGATGAACTAAATGTAGATGAAACCAAATGCATCAAATGCTGTGCTTGCGTGAAAGTCTGTCCTAGGAATGCAAAAGTGTATGATACTCCTTTTGCGGCTTTATTATCGGATTGTTTCAAGAAGCAGAAACAGCCTCAGACTATTTTGTAAATAACAACGCGTTTCGTTGTTTCATCAATACGGAAGCGGTTATCTATTCGTTCGCCTATCAGCCATGCAATGCGTTCTCCGCAACAGAGCACCCATTGACGCTCTTTCTGACTGATAGAAAATTTGCGGTCGGTCAGGTAATCGCTTATTTTTTTCTTGCCTTTCATTCCGAAAGGAATAAAAGTATCACCGATTTGCCATTTACGGTGATAGATTTCTTCATTCAACTTGTCAGCGTCAAAACATGCTGTTCCTTTTTCCCGTGGAATCTGAAAATTTGACGTGTATTCTTTCTCTTCTTTAATTAATTGAAAAGGGGGGATGTCTTTTTCTTCAGACCGGATTTCTTCCAGTAGCAAAAATTCCCTGTCTTTAATCACTCTCCATTCTTTGCTGGCAAACTGTTTTCCCGATTGTCCATGAAGTGAGTTTGCAATATCTTTGATTTGTGTGGAGTTAAAGCCGAGTGGATGCAGAGTCTCGAATAAAATAGTTTCGGGTACAGCTTCTTTTAACAAATTGCTGATCCGGATTCCTTCTGGTGTGACTATTCTTGCTTTTGTTTTTGCTATACATTTATTGTATATAGTAGCTACATCATTCAGATAATTACTCGTCTCCACCAGACTATTCTTGACGGATGGATTAATCTCCTCCATAAGTGGAAGGAGGTTGAGCCGGATCTTGTTGCGGGTGTATTCATCTTCCAGATTTGTACTATCAGTTACATAATCCTGTTCAATGTTTTGTAAATATTGAATGATCTCTTTGCGGTTGACACAAAGGAGTGGACGTACAATAGCTCCGTTTCGAGGACGGATTCCGAGTAATCCGGTGATTCCTGTGCCACGGATTAGATTGAGCAACATTGTTTCTATACTGTCGTCCTGGTGATGAGCAACGGCAATGACATCGGCCCGGTATTTATTTTTAATTTCTTCAAACCAGTTATAACGGAGTTCCCGCGCTGCCATTTCTATCGAAATATGCTTTTCGGCTGCGTATTGGGTTGTGTTGAAATCAGCGGTATGCAATCGGATGTTGTATTTCAGGCAGAGTTGGCGGACAAATGATTCATCGCGGTTTGATTCCTCGCCGCGTAAATGAAAGTTACAATGTGCGGCTTCGCAGTGATAACCTGCTGTGTGGAGAATACGTAGCAGTGCCACAGAGTCGGCGCCGCCGCTCAATGCTACCAGAATTTTGCTGTCTGATGAAAACAGATGATTCTTTTCTATATATTGTGTAATCCGTTGCTGTATCATGTTTGCAAAGATAATAGTTTCTTGCTTAGTCTTTTGAATTTTTCAGGAACTTCTCCTTCTGTTTCCTCTTTTTCTGATTACCAGATCTTTTTTAGTGAGGAGGTTTTTCGATTAGAAATGACTCTTATTTAAAAACAATCTAAATAATTTGCGTGCTCCGAAGTTATGAATTATCTTTGCCGAAAATTTAGAGAGTTATGCGTTTGTCCGAATTAACAACAGGCGAAAAAGGTGTCATCGTAAAGGTGCTGGGACACGGTGGTTTTCGTAAACGTATCGTGGAGATGGGTTTTATTAAAGGTAAAACCGTTGAAGTTTTATTGAATGCTCCATTGAAAGATCCCATTAAATATAAAGTCTTAGGTTATGAAATTTCTTTGCGTCGTCAGGAAGCTGAGATGATTGAGGTAGTCAGTGAAGAAGAAGCAAAAAAACAAGCCGGCGAAACTATTTATCACGAAGGTTTGCCTGAAGATGTTTCTGTAAAAGAAGAAGATATGAAGCGGTTGGCGTTAGGTAAACGCCGTACCATTAATGTTGCCTTGGTCGGGAATCCGAACTCGGGCAAGACTTCTCTTTTCAATCTGGCTTCCGGTGCCCATGAGCATGTCGGAAATTATAGTGGTGTGACTGTGGATGCCAAAGAAGGGCATTTTGATTTTGAAGGGTATCATTTTCGTATTGTAGATTTGCCGGGGACATATTCGTTATCTGCATACACGCCCGAAGAAATTTATGTCCGTCGTCATATTATAGATGAAACGCCGGATGTGATTATTAATGTAGTAGACTCCTCCAACCTCGAACGGAATTTATATCTTACGACGCAATTGATTGACATGAATGTCCGTATGGTGGTGGCTTTGAATATTTATGACGAATTGGAATCCAGTGGGAATACATTAGACTATCATTTGCTGAGCAAACTGTTTGGAGTACCGATGTTACCTACTGTCAGTAAGAAGAACCGTGGATTGGATACCTTGTTTCATGTCGTAATCAACCTTTATGAAGGCGTCGATTTCTTTGATAAACAGGGGAATATGAATCCGGAAGTATTGAAGGATCTGACCGAATGGCATGATTCTTTGGAGGACCGTAAGAATCATGAAGAGGAACATCTGGAAGATTATGTACGCGAACATAAAAGGACCGAGCGTGTGTTCCGCCATATTCATATCAATCATGGACCTGATTTGGAGAAAGCTATTGAGGCTGTAAAAGAAGAAGTTTCCAAGAATGAGTTCATTCGCCATAAGTACTCTACCCGTTTTCTATCAATAAAATTGTTGGAGAATGATCCGGACATAGAGAGTTTTGTACGTACTTTGCCGAATGCGGAGGAAATCCTGCGTATTCGTGATAAAATGGCCAAACGCGTACAGGATACGATGAATGAAGATTGCGAGTCGGCTATTACGGATGCGAAATATGGTTTTATCAGTGGTGCGCTGAAAGAAACTTTTACTGATAATCATTTGGAACAGGCGCAGACTACAAAAGTGTTGGATTCCATTGTCACTCACCGTATTTGGGGATATCCTATTTTCTTCCTTTTCATGTATCTGATGTTTGAAGGTACTTTTGTGCTCGGGGAATATCCGATGATGGGGATTGAATGGTTGGTGGAACAAATAGGCGATTTGATTCGTAACAATATGACGGATGGCCCGTTGAAAGATATGTTGGTTGACGGCATTGTGGGTGGTGTAGGAGGCGTTATTGTCTTTTTACCAAATATTCTGATTTTGTATTTCTGTATTTCATTAATGGAGGATTCCGGTTATATGGCTCGTGCGGCGTTTATTATGGATAAGATTATGCATAAAATGGGGTTGCACGGAAAATCGTTTATACCTTTGATTATGGGATTCGGATGTAATGTACCTGCTATTATGGCTTCACGTACTATCGAAAACCGGAAAAGTCGTCTCATTACGATGTTGATTAATCCACTTATGTCATGTAGTGCGCGCTTACCTATTTACTTGTTGTTGGTAGGAGCTTTCTTTCCGAACAATGCGAGCTTGGTATTGTTAAGCATCTATGCAATTGGTATTTTTCTGGCTGTGCTGTTAGCACGGTTGTTTAGCAAGTTCTTGGTGAAGGGTGACGATACTCCGTTCGTTATGGAACTCCCGCCGTATCGTATGCCGACTGCGAAATCGATCTTTCGCCATACATGGGAAAAGGGAGCGCAGTATTTGAAAAAAATGGGCGGAATTATTATGGTCGCTTCTGTTATAATTTGGTTTCTGGGATATTATCCGAATCATGATGCATACGAGACAGTTGCCGAGCAACAGGAAAATTCTTATATCGGTCAGTTAGGACGTGCGATAGAGCCGGTGATAGAACCTATGGGGTTTGACTGGAAACTTGGAATTGGCTTGATTTCAGGAGTGGGGGCAAAGGAGCTGGTGGTAAGTACATTGGGAGTGTTGTATGTCGATGATCCGGATGCAGATTCGGTAAGTTTGGCAGAAAGGATTCCGATCACTCCGTTGGTCGCATTCTGTTATATGCTTTTTGTACTGATTTACTTCCCGTGTATTGCGGCATTGGCTGCTATAAAACAGGAGTCCGGTAGTTGGAAATGGGCATTGTTTGCAGCTTGTTATACTACGGTATTGGCTTGGCTTGTATCCTTTGCCGTTTATCAGATTGGAGGATTATTTGTATGATTAATTGGCAGGAATGGGTAGTAGGAGTACTGGTAGTACTCTGTATTGCTCGTATTATATATGGAATCTTTCTTTTTTTTCGTCGTACGCGAGAAAATAAAAATCCTTGTGACAGTTGTGTAAGTGGCTGTGAACTAAAGGATATGCTAGAGAAGAAGCGTAAAGAGTGTGGTGTAAAGAAAAAAAGTACAAAGAAAAATTGCTGTGGATAGTTGGTAATTTCAAAATTTGTACTACCTTTGCAACCGCAAACGAGAAAAATGGTTCCTTGGATGAGTGGCTTAGTCAGCGGTCTGCAAAACCGTGTACGGCGGTTCGAATCCGCCAGGAACCTCAAGAAATCCTTGCAACTAACTGAAATTCAGTAAAAGTTGCAAGGATTTTGCTTTTAGGATTAATAAAGAGGATTAATCTCTAATGAAGTTCTGAATCGCCAGATAGAGCGAATCAAGGAGATAGAATAGTTATTCGCTTGCTCGTTTCAGTCTTTCCAAAATTACCTCAACAATACTGTGTTATGCTATCATCTATCCCGAACTTACATTCTTATAAAGCAACGAAACAAATGGGCATCGTTTTTTTCATTTGTGTAGCGAAAATTGGTTGAATCTATGAATCGTATAAAAGGTATACTTTATGCGGCGGTATCCTCCTCCACTTTTGGGCTGGCTCCGTTTTTTTCTATCACTTTGCTATTAGCCGGTTTTTCGGCTTTCGAGGTACTTTCTTATCGTTGGGGAGTGGCGTCGATTGTATTGATTGTGTTTGGTTGGTTATCCGGTTGCAATTTTCGATTGGCTGGAAAAGATTGGGGAGTTGTTTTTCTGTTGAGTTTGTTGAGAGCCGTTACTTCATTTAGTTTGATTATTGCTTATCAGAATATAGCTAGCGGAGTGGCTTCTACCATACATTTTATGTATCCGTTGGCTGTTGCTTTGGCAATGATGTTTTTCTTCCGGGAGAAGAAGTCTCTCTTGGTGATACTTGCAGTATTGATGTCTTTGCTGGGAGCAGCTTTACTTTCATTGGGAGAGTTGGAGGCGAAAAGTGGAAATACAATGGTTGGTTTGGTTGCTGCCTGTGTTTCTGTTTTTTCATACGCAGGGTATATTGTTGGAGTGCGGACAACGCGGGTCGTACAAATAAACTCTACGGCATTGACTTGTTATGTTATGGGGTTGGGAACTATTTTTTACCTCATAGGCGCCTATTGTACTTCCGGACTTCAACTTGTGTCGGATGGATATACCTGGCTGATTATTCTTGGGCTGGCATTACCGGCTACGGCTATTTCCAATATAACTTTAGTACAAGCTATTAAATATGCCGGACCTACACTGACTTCCATCTTGGGTGCAATGGAACCATTAACGGCTGTTGTAATCGGAGTTTTTGTATTCAAAGAGCTTTTTACTGTGAATAGCGCTGTTGGAATTATACTAATCTTGTTGGCAGTAAGCATAGTAGTGTTTCGCAGACAAAAATCCTGAATGATATAATCAATAAAAGAGGCTGTCTCAAAAATCATTTTGAAGTGCACCCCAAAAGTTAGACAAAAAACTTTTGGGGTGCACTTCATTTTGAGACAACCTCTTTTTATTTGCTCTAAAATGTTTACGCAACTATATACTTTATTGTACCAACGATTGTGTATAATGATTGGTTATACCAATAATAACGAGTTCACTCCAAGGTTAACTTTTGCTCACCGTACTTATTCTCTTGATTTAGCTGAGAGAAATACAAAATGTGCCACAATCTCTGTCTATTTGGCAGATATTGCGTCATTAAAGATTATTTGTATTAATTGGTACTGTTTTTGAAAGTTTTCATCAGTGTCATCGGCATTCCGTTTTGCTTAAAATTCATTTTTTGGATATAACGGCAGTTTACACCTATCTTTCTGAAATCAAGATGGCGGAGTTCCTTCCGTTGAAAAGGGAAATTCACATGTTTAACTAAGGAAAATGCTATTATGGGTATCAAAACAGGTCCAAAAAGAATTGCTATTTCCACAGGAAAGCCTGACCGTCGTCAAAGAGACAACAAGCAGACTCCAGGAAATACACCATCTTTGAAACCCCATATTCATAAGAAGGGGGATTAAACTCCAAGTAAAAACGGATGCCTTTGTCTGACATCCGTGGAGTAAAATGTTAATGTTCATCCTCATCGTGTAGCAGCACAATTTTGAGGTCTATCAAAGCTTCTGTCATTTTGACATCATGACGGTGGCTTTTTTATAATGGTGCAAATGTAACGCATCAAGATGAAATAGGTTGTGTTACTCTGAAAAAAATTAAGATTTATTGTCATTACAATTATATCATTCTACAACATTTAGTTTCAACCAATCTTCGAGTAAACTTAATCATTTTCTTTATTTGTTGTTTCTTCTTGTTTCTCTTCTGATTGATTATCTGCCATTTTTGCAATTTCTATTTGCAACGTATTTTCCAACGTTTCATTCAGGGTTTCTGTAAGAGTTTTCATTTCGATACAATTTTGATTTGATAGAATATGTATTTACTCTCATAAAACAAATAAAAATCTACGTTTTAATGCAACTAATAGCCTAATAATCAATTGCTACTATTTTTTGCGAAAATTCTTAAGATTTTTCCTCAAAACTGAAATTTCCAGCCCATTGCGTGTACAATTTCTCTATTAATCAATAATTGTACACATGAAACCATTCCACTCACTACTCCAAATGATAGATACTCTGCATACCGAAGAGGATTGCAGACTGTATCTTGAAGATATGCGGTGGCATGGTGAGCCTGTTTGTCCGCATTGCGGCTCTATATCTAAACACCACTATAAACTAACTCAAAAAGGAGAGTTCAAAGGTTTATACAAGTGTAAAGATTGTCGGGAACGGTTTACGGTTCGGATTGGTACAATGTTTGAAGATTCTAATCTTCCGTTAAAGAAGTGGTTCTATGCTATTTTTCTGTTCCTTTCGCACAAGAAAGGCATTAGTAGCTGCCAATTGGCGCGTGATATTCATGTTACCCAAAAGACAGCATGGTTTATGCTGCACCGCATCCGTCATAACATAAAGGATGATGATGCAACTTTTGATGATATGACTCAAATGGACGAAACCTATATGGGTGGTAAAAGTAGAAATCATGGTAACGGAACACAAGGTCGTAGCCTCAAGGAAAAAACACCTATATTCGGTATGGTTTCAGACGGTCTTGTTTATGCACAAGTAGTGCCTAATGTTCAGAAAACTACTTTATACCCTATTATCAAGGAACGTGTACGTGAAGGTTCTACAATCATTACAGATGAACTAAATGTATATAACGCATTAGGTAAAGATTACAAGCATAAGACTATTCCACACAAGCAACATATTTACGCTTTGAACGGATTTCATACAAACTCAATAGAGGGATTTTGGAGCCACATCAAGCGTGGTATCAAAGGTATCTATCACCTTGCAAGCAAGAAACATCTTTCTAAGTATTGCAAGGAGTTTGTATTCCGATACAACACACGTAAACAAACAGATGGCGAGCGTTTCAATGATTTCTTAGGCGGGTTTACAGAGCGTTTATACTACGGAGAATTGCTGATGAAACCTGAATGGGCATGGGAATCAAATTAAGAAACAATTATATAAGCAGTCTGTGATTTGTCTAAAGCATATTTGTCTGTTTCCTCCTTTTTTGTTTACTTTGTACACTAACTAAAAAAGGAGGTATAAGAACAGATATTATTTCTAAATAGACATATTGCATAACTTGCAGACAATTATTTGACTTGGTAAAATCTGGTAAATTTTAAATGAAGTTCAAAATAATGAGTCTAAGCATAGTTTGTACCCTCAATCGAGGGCGCAGACTGCTTTTTCTTATTTGAACTTCGGGCTTACCAGAGCCTTACCAATCAATGAGGAAGAGTATGTTTGTGCCCTTTTCTTGTATCTACTCATTTGATTATCCAAAAGGCAAAACCCCTAAAAAAACTCTTCTCAAAAAGACCGTAATACATATATTAAATATTAATCATTAAAGAAAGGAGAAACCTATGGGTAAAATTGCAACAAGAGCATTTTGTAACACGCTCAAATCGGGTGCATTTAGTTCGGAACTAACTCGATGTCCGACAAGGAGTGAGATAGAAGCTGTAAAGTTAGCTGTAGCTGGAAATTATTCGAGTAATCAACTCGTAATGGAAGAAGATATAAAAAATCTTATTTCTATTATAGTGGTTGGCGAAGCTGGTAACATTATTAGAACACAAGTGTAAATAGAAAAACAAGAAAGTGCCTTTGAAAGGAGCAACTCGCTTTCTTGAAGATATCTCATCCCAGTGGTTGCGGGATAACTCAAAGAAAAATGATGCAAATAAAAGTATTTTGTATGGTGGTGCTATGCGCCTTTTTGTTTATTGCGTGTGAAAAGGATAATGATGATTATGAACCTATTAAACCACCCGTAGAACAACCGGAGGAACCTGTTAAACCCGAAAAGCCAGATGAGCCCGAGAAACCTGAAAAGCCTACTACACCACCGGCAACAGATGATATTATTAATGTAAAAATAGGAGATTCAAACATGATAGTAGGAAGTAATAACTGGAATGCCATTACGTATGGCAATGGAAAATATGTAGCTGTGGGAGAAAAGGGATATGTAACTATGTCCACTAATGGTGTTGATTGGAGTACCCCAAAACAGGTAGGTTCGAAAGTTTGGCATGCCATTACCTATGCAAACGGAAAGTTTGTTGCTGTGGGGGGGAGTGGATATAGTGGGCAAAAAGCATTTGTTACCTATTCTACGAATGGTATAGAATGGGCAACCCCAGTTTCAATACCCTCATTATATGGAGACTTATGTTCCATAACATTTGGAAATGGAAAATTCGTTGCTGTGGGGTATCATGAATATGGTGGAAGAGAATATGGTTATGTAACGACTTCCACTGACGGCGTGACTTGGACTTCTGCAATTAAAATAGGAGAAGATACAGGGACGCAATTAATGTCTGTAGCATTTGGAAATGGAAAATTTGTTGCCATAGGGGACGGATATGCAACAACATCAGAAAATGGAATTAGTTGGTCTTCTTTAACAAGAATTTCATACGACAGTTTTTATTCCATAATTTATGCTAAAGACAAATTTATAATTTGTGGTTCTAATACTGTTATCTATACATCTACTGATATCATAACATTTGAACAAAGATTCGCAAAACCTGGAACTTCTAGTTTAATATCCTTATTATACGACAATGGGTGTATTGTGGCTCTTAGAAAAAATGGATATTATTTGTTATCATCAGACGGTATCAATTGGTCAGAACCCGCTCAAATAACAGACGAGTCGGGCAAAGTAGTTACAGCAATGCTCAATGGTGTTTGTGCTATGCCATAGACAATCGAACTCTATATCAAATATTAGTAGGGTATGCTGGGAAACTGGTATGCCCTTTTTGTTTTGAAAGGAATCTTTATATAAAAATAAGGATAGCCAAGTCATGATATTATCCAATAAAAATTCATTCCTATTTTTTTATTTCATATATTTGTTTGCAAGTTGAGATATTCAAGACTAAAACACAAAGAGTATATGAGTAAATACGACTTTACAAATATTGAGAACCAAATAGATATGACAGAATCTCAATTAGAAGATGAAATTAATAGATACCGAGGTCAAAGCAATAAAACATCAACATTGCTAACTATTTTTGGAATATTGTTTTTGTTTATTCCTCAGATATATCTATTTTTTACAAACAGTTTTTCTATTTGCAAATGGTATATCTGGATTGTTTTAATATTATATGTGTTATGTGGTATTACATCAATTATATTATTCGTTGTGTTTTTATGGCCAAGTAAAGTACCACAGAAAAGAAACCCTGAATTCTTTTATGCTGATTTAATGAAACAATATTCAGATGATGGTTATGACGTGGAAGAATCAAACAAAGGAGTACAATATTCATATTTGGGACATATTAAACAATGTCTGATTGATTATAGACAGATGAATAATAAAAAAGGAATTATTCATTTTTGGACATACAGATGTATTATTGTTACTGCTTTATGTTACCTTTGTATCGTTCCATATGTCATTTCACATGAAAATAAAGAACCCTTAAAAATTATAATTATGAGCAATGGTCAAGAAGAAAAGAAAATTATGAAACCTGAAAATGTAATACAGGTAACGCCTGTTAAAGTTAGAGAAGGTTTTGCAAGAAAGAAGGAAGATTCTGTAATTCTCGAAAGAAAAAGAGAAATAACACCGGCAACGGAACGTCAAAGAAGTATTCCTGAAAAAAAAGGTAAAAAATAAGACTTGGTTGAAAAAAACTTGGTATCAGAAATGGATATCAAGTTTTTTTCTTATAAATAATGCAACGTAGACAAAATTGTGGTAATCAATATTAGATTTAATCATTCATTATACACAATCGTTGGTACAATAAAGTATATAGTTGCGACAATTTAAGGAGTATTCTCAAGGCATGGATTCCTTATTTCCTTCCCGTCTTGATGAAAATATTTCTTCGGATGCTCCGGTCAGGCTTGCCAACCAACTCGTTGATGAGTTTGACATCAGTCTGTTGTTATCCACTTATAAAGGTGGTTGTTGTCCTGCTTATTATTCTCGCATGCTTTTGAAAGTGCTGTTCTTCGCCTACCTTCCTCTATTATCAGTTATCCGAAAATCCTTACAGCATTATATCAAGGATATCTATTATAGTCTAAAATATCTGACTCGTAACACTTTTCTATATACTATTCTACCATAATTATTTTTAAATAATAATATTGCCATAATTTCACGAGTTGAACCTACTCCTCCTCCCTTTACCATATTAAACCAAGTAAGAAAGCCACCTCTCGACCAGCAATCTTCAAGAAATATTGTTCCACTTGTGACAAGATTAAAATCAATATACAAATAGTTTCCACCACTTGATTCTACCCTCCGTATCTTAAATTCGTCATTATTAACTAACACTTCTTGATCTTCATACTGCGGATTAGGAAAGAAATCAAGGCTAGCAGTAAATGGGTTAGTATATTGACTTACTTCAAAATTTGGAGTATGTGGTTCAAACTCGAAAGGGGCTGTGGCATCCATATTCAGAAAAACTGGATTTGACCTAATACCCTCAGCATTAAATACTCTCATATAGACTGTCACTTTATTAGTTTTTTGTGTAGGCATAACTCCCCACCAAGGATCAATAGTTTGTGACCAATCCGAAGTCGAGCTTTCACTATCCCTTTTAAGTTTCCATTCATACTGAATATTTTTCAAAAAAGTTTCTGCTTTTGAGTCTATACATCTGGCAGACACCATATAAGCGCTAACTTCCATACGCCATTCAAGGACGAATGGGGGAAACCCAACCATTATCTTCTTATGGAACTTCGTTGTAACATTATTAATAACACAACTGGCGGTAATAGTGATAACACCGTACTTCTTCATCGACAGCGTACCGGTATTGTCTACAGTAGCTACAGACTCATCAGATGTATTCCATGTAATATTGTAATTCATCGTATTATTACGTATGGTGTAGCGGCTACCGTCAGTGGCAACTTCTGGACCGTCCACAGTAACCTTCATCTGCTCCAGCATCCAGTCAAGCATAGTAGGCTCGAAAGAAGTATGGTAGGTAGACCCGTCGGTTATATAGAATGCGTCGAACGGGGTATGTTTGGGGCTAGCAGGTGGAAAATTCATCAAATACTTCTTCTCATAATCACTTTGAGTCAGTTCAACCTTACCCTCACCGATATCCAGAGAGCTGACTGTAGGGATAAACATCAGTTTATTCTCAAAATTAGTTGTAAGATTATACCGGGTAAAGAGCTGGACCCATCTTTCGGCCTGGTCACTGCTTATGGCAGCACCATTGGCATTGGACAGTTCATAATAGGAACCGGGCATCTTGTCATAGTTAATCATTGATAAAGGGTAATCCCGCTGATAAGAAAAAACAGTCCGGCGAATCTTGATCATCCAAAAGAACTTCTTCACATAACGAAGATACATGTTGCATACTGAACGACCGTCGTAACCTATTGGGTTTGCCTCAAAATGTAGAAGTAATGTTGAGCTGCCGGGAAGAAAACCAAGCAGGAACACTTGCCAGTCCTGAAGAGCGATACCAAGAACCGAAGCAAAGAAGTTGGGTGCCACAAACTCCATCAAGATATCCGAAAGGATTTTGGTCGAAGCCCTGCCATCGACATATATATAAGGTTTGCGGCAATCAATAACCGGTGTCTGGCCGTTACTTATACTGACGACACGCATCTTGTATCCGTTATCACCCTCTGGATAGCCCATCTTGGTGAGTTCACGCTGCCAAACAGTATGATAGGAGTTGTCTACGTTCCCATTGTCATCAACATAGTTGATAAGCATCTGACGGGAGCGTTGCTATAAAGCACAGGAGATATCTGTTCTGCCAAACACCGTTCACCTCGTTGTCGAAAACCTGCTCATTCTCGTAACGTATAAGATGACTGCTCAATGCGTCTTCACGAATATATGAATACTGGTACAACACGACCCCTATAATCCCCTTACCTCTTCCAGAAAGGGAGTGTTGGGTGGCAAGAACCTCTTCTGCATTGAAAGGCTTGGCACCCACAGAGGAGGAGCGAACGGTACGAAGAAGATTCTCGAAGGCGACACGATCCACATAATTGCTATCATTCAATTCCTTGCCATTATAAATATCCAGATCAGCCAATTCAAAGGCATAGTCACGAAGAAGACCATGAGGAATCTTACTCTTGTCAAGGTGCTGGAACATGTTGTCAAGCCAGTTCCTGACTTCAGGGGTATCTTCAACAAAATGTGATTGCCCTAGTGCCGACATGTAGAATATGCAGCACAACAGAAAAATTATATTTTTCATAATGAGTAGACTTTTTACAAAATATAATCAAATAATCCTGATGTATAGAAAGTTCTATTCCTTTCAATGTTATATCCCTCAAACTTCCCTTCTGTTACTGATGCCTTATATGAAGCCTGTGGAACACGTTTACTCGTAACCTCAGTTTCAAAATTAAATAGACCAAAGATTTCACCTTTATCTACATTAATATTAGTAAACTCAATATACCCTTTGTTTACAATGTCAGTCTTTAGAATAATCTTCTTTTTTCTGATACTTTTAGGGATAAGAGTTGTATCTGAACATTGATAAAGGTACGGAGTTACTTCAATGGACGCTATATAACATTCATCCTCAAAATCAAATGGACCGTTGTTATCAATATGTTCCTTGAAATAATATTTCTCTCCCAATTGCGGTAGTCCCTTTTGAGTGACAGAAATATATATCCTATAATTTCCACCTTCCTTATCATTAATGCCTTTAGCTATATTGAAAGTAAAAGAGCCATCGTCATAATATGAATAGTTCATATGAAAACTTGTCGGAGCTTCAAACATTGTTCTTAGTCCTTCTCCCCTAGCACATTTACCATTTATAATACATTCAACATAGCTGTTATTTTTTAATAATGATTCTACTATATCTTTTTTACAGCCACTGAGTGACGATAATATTAAACATAGTATTGTGATTAGCATTAACTTTGTACTTTTCATTGTAAAGTGTTTAGATCATCAACTATTTTTAGATAATGGACATACAAGCTATCCGGGATAGTAAGATCAATGGCTTCTTCTTTACTCATATTAAGTATATAAGCAGAGTCACGATAAATAATCTGATCCATCAGCATGTTTTCCAAACTAGATTGCTCCTTATGTAGCTTTTCGTCAGGAGTAAGATTTAATTGTGTAGATTTGTCAATTGAAATGCCACTATTGGCATTTTCTACTATGATATCAGAGTCATTACACGATGATACCACCAACATAAATGTTAAGACTAGCACTAGCTTTGTGTTCATTTTCATAGTTGTGTAATTTAATAGTTAAACATTTATTTATGTGAAATATATTATTATGTATAGTCAATTGTCATAAGTCATTATGTATTAGAGGTCTATATTTTTTTAAAAAGAGATTGTTTGTGTAATTTTTAAACATATAATAAAGGTAATAAACTTATTCAATATAAAAAATATTTTAATCACTTTTTTTACTATTAATCATAATGCCATTTAAAAAATCGACTTATAATCAATAAATGTTCTCTTAATATCAACGGATATTATTATAATTGGAAGTTATTAGATATTCACTAAGAGTCAATACTTCCAGAAAAATGTTGTTCTATTCTAGCAGAACTAGTAGTGTTTCGCAGGCAAAAATCCTGAATGATATAATCAATAAAAAAGCTGTTTACCATACGGATAAACAGCTTTTTATTGGTGAGCCTCTTGTCGGATTCGAACCAACGACCCCGAGATTACAAATCACGTGCTCTGGCCAACTGAGCTAAAGAGGCGTTATTTTCTTTTGCGGGTGCAAAGGTATGAAATACTTTTAAAAATGCAAATACATCGTATACTTTTTTTATATTTGCATTCTCACTAATAATTATAAGACAATGAAAAAGAAAATTATGAATGTGTGTGGTGTGGCGTTTGTAGCTGTAAGTCTATTAGCTTGTTCCGGTCAGAAGAAAGGAATGGCTGCCACTGAAATGGCATCGGATAGTACGAAAGTAGTTGGAGACGTGATAACTACTCAAGCAGATAGCACGGGATATATCGTGAAGGTAGGTGAGGTAGCACCAGACTTTACCATAACTCTGACTGACGGTAAGCAGGTGACTTTATCTTCTCTCCGTGGTAAAGTGGTAATGTTGCAGTTCACGGCAAGTTGGTGTGGTGTTTGTCGGAAGGAAATGCCGTTTATAGAGAAGGACATTTGGTTGAAGCATAAAGATAATGCAGACTTTGCCCTGATTGGTATTGACCGTGACGAGCCGCTTGATAAAGTGCTCGCCTTTGCAAAGTCTACCGGAGTCACTTATCCTTTGGGTTTGGATCCCGGTGCAGATATTTTTGCAAAATATGCATTGCGTGAGTCCGGCATAACGCGGAATGTTTTGATAGATAAAGAAGGAAAAATAGTAAAGCTAACCCGTTTGTACAATGAGGAAGAATTTGCTTCACTGGTGCAGACGATTAATGAAATGCTGAAATAGGATAAAGAACATTTCATCAGGTGGTATCTCAGGAAGAATCGTAAAACTTTCGTGTACAATAAAAATAGTAACGCTATCACAACAGGATAGCGTTACTATTTTTAGGATATGGCGATACTATCGAAAGAGCATCCCGTCACTATTTTATAAAGAGCATTCTAAACAATGCTAAGCTTAGCCAGATAATCATAATGCTTTCCTTCTTTCACAAGTTCTGCTTTAAAGCCACATTCGGAAGCGTATAGGCTAAGTGTCTGAAAATCTATATATAACCAGTCGAATGTGTCTCCCTTTATACTCTTGTATTGCATCCGGAAATCAATTTCTCCGTAATAATCTCCGGCTAAGTCGATAACTATGCTGCCGTCTTCTTCTTCGAACAGATATCGTAAGTCGCTGGAATCCATTAATATACATCCGCCGGGGCGGAGGATACGTTTCATTCGTCGGAAAAAATCGGGCATATTGCTTAGTCTGCCGATGATTCCCGAGCCGTTCATAAGCATAAGAATGGTGTCGAATGTTTCGGTGAATGTTTCATCAAAGAGGTTGATAAGACGGGAATCCTTAACTCCTCGTTGCTTCATTACTTCGACAGATAGCGGAGAAATATCAATGGCACAAACCTCTTTTCCCATATCCTGAAGTGCCAGGGCGTGACATCCGCTTCCTGCGCCTACGTCCAGTATTTGTCCTGTGGCCATTTGTAGGGCAGTACGTTCCAGCATGGGCATGGAGGGCATGGAACGGAACAACTCCTTGACAGGAATTTCATCTTCTTCGAATTGAGAAGAAAAAACTCGCAAGCGGTCAGCTCTGTGGAGGTTGAAAAAATCGGAGATAGCAGCCCCCATTGGGTCTTTTTCCGGGATGAGAATTGTTGTTGCCATATTGGTCGTTACGATTGTTTTAGTTGGCAAAGATAAATAAATCCGTAGAAAAGGGTTATCTTTGCTGCCGGAAATATGATACTAATAACTTAATATATGAGTATAGAAGAAGCAATCATGGGTGGAATTGTCTTTAAAGGTAAGAAAGACAAGCCACAGGAAGATGAAAAAGTGAAGACAAAGGCTAAGAAGGCAACATATATTCGTGGGCAACATGGTTCGGGTGCAGCGAAGATGAAAGCTGATATCAGGAAAAAAAGAGCAAATCGACATAAAAAATAAGAATCATATTTGTATTATTTTTGTTTGCTTTTATATAGGAACTGTTATTTTAGGAATATGCTATTTATTTTCATAGACAATGATAAAAAAGCGGGGCAGGATAATCATCCTGCCCCGCTTTTTTATCATATGAATTATTTCTGCGGAAGTATCTCAATCCAATAATCGTCCGGGTCATTAATGAAATACAGTCCCATGGCGGTATTCTCGAAGCACACGCAACCCATTTCTTTGTGATAGGCACGGACTGCATCATAATCACCTGCTACACGAAAGCAGAGATGACTCTCGTTCTCACCCAACTCATAAGGAGCCGTATGATCTTTCAACCATGTTAATTCCAGAAGAAATCCCGTCTCGTTATCTGTCAGGTAGACGAGGATGAATGAGCCGTCGGAAGCTTCTTTCCGATGATGTTCTTTCAATCCGAGTGCTTTCCCGTAGAAGGCAATACTTCGTTCCAGATCGGTGACGTTGATATTAAAATGGTCAAATCTACTTTTTATTTCCATTGTTGTGATCTACTTTATTTTTTCATTAAGAGCTTCACGATCTCACCGACATAAGTACGGGGTTGACCAGCTTGCGGAGTAGTCTGTGAGGCCAGTTTCTTACATTCAATAACAGCCGAAGGCGTTGTTTGGTTCGGAGCGTAGAGTTTCAGTGCATAACTGTCTGCCTTCTCCATTGCTTCGTAAGACTGGTCGGGGGAAAGCGTGCAGTAAGCAACGGCTTTACCGGACTGATAGCCCAGTGCACCACCGGCGTTGGCAGTCATATTTGTCATATTGAATTCGTCTTTTCCGATAGAAATCACTAACTTGCCGCTTCCCATTAAAGCATATACTTCACCCGGAATCTGTTTCAAGTCGATTTCTACATAACCCGGCATATCTGCCGAAGCTTTGCCGACAGGAGTTGCAGGAGTCAGATCGGCGGCAGGAACTGCATTTTGGGCAGGTTCGCCGATTGTCACTTTGATGTCAGTTTTCTTATCTGCACCGCCAATAACAATCGGCCCTGTGGCTGTAACGATCGACGGAGCCTTTTGTTCTTCTTCTTTCTTCTTTTTCTCTATTTTCGGACGGGTATCCGGAGCTCCGAAGGCTACAGCTACATCCATAAATATATCATCGGCAAAGTCTACCGTTTTTCTACGCCATTTTGCCAATCCGCGGACTAACTTAGTCTTTGTTTTATTAAGTGCGTATTTGTCGGTAATCCATTCTTCCGCTTTGTACTTTTCTGTATCACGGTATGTGAAACGGATTTTTTCCAGTTCCACCAGACAGTTGCCGGGTTTGCAGGTAACGGTGATCTGGTAGTTGATTAGCGTACGGTCTAATGAAAGAGCGCTGGAACTGAATACGATCCACTCTTCTCCGATACCGGCAATGGTTCCTTTGTCTTCGTCGGCATAGACAACGCGGCTATCAACATTTTGGTTTTCTTTCAGACGTTCGGTCATCCACTTCATGACCGTGTCATAGATTTGTGCCTGACTCATTCCGGGAATCTGAAATTCCTTAGAGAATATAACTTTGCCGTCTACTTCGGGGACAGCTCCCACGAGATACCTGCTGTCGTCTTTTTTTTCTTTTGCTGAATCTGCCTTCATTGCTATCGGCAATGCGAGGAACAGGGTAAGAAACAGGATTGTAAATTTATTCATAATTATTATGTGTTTATTTGGTAATTTCAAAACTTTCGCCCCGATGGGTGATGCTGATAAACCGGCATCCTGCATTTTCGGCGAAATTACGAAGCGCATTACCGCCTTCATAATCTTCACTAAAGTGCATGGGCACAAATATAGTAGTTTTTATTTGTTCGATGAACTGTTTTGCCCCTTTCATATAATCTTTTCCCATTCTCCGGTCCACCGGAAACAGCACTAAATCAATGTCCGGCGCTTTTTCTTTTAAATATTTAACTTCTGCAAGGAAATCTCCGTTTGCTTTTCGTATCTCTTCTTCGGTAGATTCTTCGCTCCAGTGCCAGTTGTTTAAATCGCCGGCATGGAAAACACTCCAATCTTGCAGGTGAATCAAGAATGAACTGCCCACATCCGTCGAACCGAAAGCATCGATGCGGAGCGTCTCGTCCTCATATGTTTCTCCTTTCTTTATATAGATGGCATCTTCGGCCTGGGCACGGTGAGATTTCAGAATGTCTTTAGAGAAAATATAATGGATGTCAGGCCGTTGTTCTTTCCAGGTCAATATTTCGCGGTTGAAATGGTCGGGGTGGAAGTGAGTGGCTAATACATAGAGCTTACCCGGCTTTTGCAAGAGGTAATCATGCACGATTCCCCGGCTATGTTCGGCTTCCGAGGAGTCTTTGTAATAGTCGATAATAACGGTGACGCCTTCTGCTTCGAGGGCGAAACCGCTATGATAAATGTAATCCAGTATCATAAGCTGAATATTTTTGTAGTTGCAATATTACGTATTCTAGTTGAAGTTGCCAAGAAAAATCGACGAAATCAAGGGGCAAGGCGACTGATTTGCCATTCTCCATTCTCTTTCAGGATATACAGAAAACGGTCGTGCAGCCGGTTCGGTCTTCCTTGCCAAAACTCAATCCGGTTGGGGGTGACGGCATATCCGCCCCAGTTGCCGGGCCTTTCCACTTCTTTCCCTATCCAATGGGCGGCTTCTTTCACGAAAGCGCGTATCAGTTGCATCCGGCTCTTGACAGGCCGGCTCTGTGGAGAAATGCGTGCACCAATCCGGCTTTTATAGGGGCGTTTACGGAAATATTCATCTGATTCCTCCGGCGGGACTTTCGTTGCAATTCCTTCTATGTGTACCTGTCTTTCGAGAGCGTGCCAGACAAAAGAGAGCGAGATATGTGGATTCTGTTCCAACTGTTTTCCCTTACGGCTTTCATAATTAGTGTAGAAGATAAACTTCCCGTCATGAAGACCTTTTAACAGTACGGTACGCGTAGAAGGTTTCCCTTCGGGAGACACCGTACCTACAATGACGGCGGTAGGCTCGTCTACTTCCGCGTCAATCGCCTCTTGTAGCCACCGGCTGAAAAGCGAAAGCGGGTCGCCGGGAAGTTCATTTTCCCTCAACCCGCCTTTCGTGTATTCTTGCCGGATATCTGCAATGTTTATTTTTACCATAAGATTATCTGGCATTTAAATTGTTCGTTCATTACATAGGAACTTCGATCAACAGAATATGTGAATCTTTTAATGTCTCTAGTTCGAAGTTGTTAGTATCATAAATCCCCATTCCGTCACGGCGTTTCATGACTTCACCGTCTACAATGATTTCTCCTTCAATCAGAAAGATGTAGACACCCGCATGACTTTGGTGTGTATGGTATCCAAGTTTCTTTCCGGCTTCTACTTTGCCGATAGAGAACCAGGCATCTTGCAGAAGGGAAGCGGGAGTGCTTCCGTCGGGCGAAACGATAACTGCCAATTCGTTCGGGCGTTCCAGTTCACTGATATTGAAGTCCTGATAGACAGGGCGTGTGTTCCGTTCTCTCGGCATAATCCAGATCTGGAGAAATTCTACCGGTTCTACGGGACTTGCATTCATTTCGCTGTGGAAGATACCTGTTCCGGCACTCATTGTCTGGATTTCTCCCACGGTGATGATGCGGCTGTTCTTTTTACTGTCACCATGTTGCAGATGTCCTTTCAGTGGAATGGAGACAATTTCCATATTCTTGTGCGGATGCGTCTGGAATCCTTCTCCGGGTGCCACTTTGTCGTCATTCAATACACGAAGTGCACCGAAGTTGATACGGTTGGAATCGAAATATTCATCGAAACTGAAAGTGTGGTAACTATCCAGCCACTCATATTTAGAATGTCCTCTTGTATCTGCTTTATGTATAACTTTCTTCATAATGTTCTCCTTTTTCTTGTTGTTTATATGTCTTATGAACAAAGAGGGTGGGGGAAAGGTTTTATTTCTTCACTTCATTTAGCAAAGGCTTATGGTTGATAAAATCTCTGATATTTTGTAATGTCGTCATTGCGATATTCTCCAGTGCTTCGTGTGTGAAGAAGGCTTGGTGGGAGGTCACAATGACATTGTTGAATGAAAGCAGCCGGGCAAGCACATCGTCGTCGATGATGCGGTCGGACTGGTCTTCGTAGAAATATTCGCTTTCTTCCTCGTACACATCCAGTCCGGCAGAACCGATTTTCTTGTTTTTTAAGCCTTCAATCAAGGCGTTGGTGTGAATCAACTGTCCGCGACCGGTATTGATAATCATCACTCCGTCTTTCATTTTGCTGATAGAGTAGTCATTAATCAGGTATTTGGTAGCTTCGGTAAGCGGACAATGGAGGGAGATGATGTCGGAACTATGGTATAATTCGTCTAATGAAGTATATACGATTTTTTCTTCGCGGGCGAAGTTATAGTCCGGATAAAGGTCGTAGGCCAATATGTTCATGCCGAACCCTTTCAGGATATGGATCAGGATTTTTGCAATCTTTCCCGTGCCGATGATGCCTGCTGTTTTTCCGTGCATATCGAACCCCATGAGTCCGTGAAGGGAAAAGTTTCCGTCCTTGGTACGCCAGGAGGCACGGGGAATTTTCCGGTTGAGGGATAGCATGAGAGCTACGGTATATTCGGCAACCGCATAGGGTGAATAGGCGGGGACACGTACCACCGTGATTCCGGCAGCTGCGGCAGCGTTTAAATCTACATTATTAAATCCTGCACACCGCAATGCCAGTAGCTTTACTCCGTTGGAAGCCATGATGCGGAGTACTTCCGCATCGGCAATATCATTGACGAAAATACAAACTGCATCTACCCCTTGTGTCAGTAATACATTGTTTTTATTCAGGTGTCCTTTGTAGTAGCGTATCTCAAATCCGAACTCTTTGTTTTTATCAGTGAAAGAAGATTCGTCATAAGGCTTTGTGCCGAAAAATGCAATTGTATAGGCCATAATATTTTCTGTTTTGATTCTTACATAATAAACACTGAAATAGGGTGAATTGTTTATCCTTTCCTATGTCTTGAATATAAATCGTTTCATTAGAAACTGTTTGTTTTTTCAATTAAAATAGGGGGATTAATGAAAATAAATGCACAATCATACCTTCTATGTGCAATTATATCGTATCTTTGCGCCCGAAATAATTTAAAAAAGATTTAGATGAGAAAAATTTCCTTGATTGGATTTGTGATGTTAATCGTTTCAATTCCAACTTTTGCCGGAGGTCTTCTGACAAATACTAATCAACACGCTGCTTTTCTTCGTATGCTATCTCGTGGTGCTACCTTTGAAATAGACGGGGCTTTGTCCAATCCTGCCGGTTTGGCTTTTTTGCCGAATGATGGTTTCCATATGGGATTGAGTGTTCAGAGTGCCTTTCAGACGAGAAATATTGATGCTAGCTTCTATACTTATAATGGAATTGCTATGAATAATGGGAGCCCGGTTATGGTTGATGGGAAACCGGTACCAACAAAATCAGATAACCCATTTAATAAATATTATAAGGGAAAAGCTGCTGCACCGGTCATTCCTAGTGTGTTCGCAGCCTATAAGAAAGGAGATTGGACGATTTCCGGTTTCTTCGCTATAACTGGCGGAGGTGGAAAGGCTTCGTTTGATGACGGTCTGCCTATGTTCGACGCGGCTGCTATGGCGGGGATTTTTCAGGGTAGTATTCCGGGACACCTTACTCCTGGTGTACAAAGTCCTCTTGTGACTCCCAATATGTATGACATCAATAGTGCAATGGATGGTAAGCAATACATCTATTCTTTACAGTTAGGACTAACTTATAAAATTAACGATTGGCTTTCTGCATTCGCCGGTGGACGTATGAACTATTTTACAGGTGGTTATAAAGGTTTTCTAAATGCTCATCTGAAAGAAGCTTATGGTGGTGGCGAATTGATGAATTTGGAATTGGATTGTGATCAGACGGGTTGGGGATTGACTCCTGTTCTCGGTGTGGATGCCAAGTTTGGTAAATTCAATATTGGTGCGAAATATGAATTCAAGACGAACTTGAATATTGAAAACAAAACTAATAATTTGAAATATCCAGATTCGGCAGAGAGTTTGGTTGGTAGCTATAAAGACGGTGTGAATACTCCGAATGATATTCCTTCTATGCTTTCGGTAGCAGTGGCTTATGAATTCCTTCCAGTGTTGCGTGCATCTGTAGAGTATCACTTCTATGATGATAAGAAAGCGGGAATGGCTGGTGACAAACAGAAATATCTGACAAAGGGAGCAAATGAATATTTAATGGGTATTGAATGGGATGTAACCAGGCAACTGACATTGAGCTGTGGCGGACAGATTACAGACTACGGATTATCTGACGATTTCCAAAGTGATACGAGTTTCTCTTGTGACTCTTATACATTGGGTGTTGGAGCGAAAGTGAAGTTGAGTGAAAGAGCAGCTTTGAATGTTGGTTATATGTGGACTACCTATGAAGATTATACTAAAACTTCAAAGAATTATAGTGGTACAGGATTGCCTGGTACCAATGTATATAGCCGTACTAACAAAGTATTTGGTCTTAGCATTGACTACAGATTCTAAATAAATTAGAACTCAATAAAATACGAAGTTAATAATGATGAGAGGGAGATAGCGTTTCAATGGCTGTCTCCCTCTTCAATTTTATACAATGAAATAATCTTTTATGTATATGCTGATTTAGAAAGAATACTGCACCAGCATATTCAACCGGTTGGCATGGCGGGTTGCGGAACTGAAATCAGTGCGCCATCCTCTCAAATATTCAACGCCGACTTGCAGATTGCTGCTTACATTCCAGAAAGCATTGGCTACCAGATATTGTCCTTTACGATAGGATTCGGGATTCTCACTAGGATATCCATTTTCAGAATAAAGTCTGGACAGACTGTATGTTCCGGATATAAAGATGCTCGGGCAAAGATTGTATTGCAATCCTGCATACCATCCCAGCATCGGAAGAACTTGCATTTTTCCTTCCTTGTCGGGATCGGGGACGATGTCTACGTTCAGGTTGCTTAAATCATTCAGGTAGGAACCGATACCTTTTCCATAATTAAATTGTCCGTATGCCTGCAATTTCTTGGTAATATTGAAGGTTGTAGAGGCTTGCAGACCGAAGCCAGTAGCAGAATAGGCTTTCTCATGCACATTGCTCGAATAAGTCATGCTGCGGATAATGGCTCCTAATTTAATATGGCTGTTGCTGTTCCAGTTATACTGTACGGAAGTGGCAAAGTCAGGCATCCGTTGGGTGTTGATAGACAAATCATTGTTGGTTGTTCCGTCTACCGAAGGCATTTCCATAGAAACACCAAACTTCCAGTTTTTCAACTTATCACACATATAGCTTAATTGCGTAGTGCGGTAAAAGGCTGATCCGTTAGGCCCTGCAAAGTCGATAGTTGGAGGCAGTGCGGAGAGGTCCATGAACGAACCATAGCTGTACCCGATGGTGAAACCGAGGAATTGTGCGTAAGCGTTTTGTAATTCAAAGGTCTTTCCATCGCCACGGAAGTTTCCGGCAGTGTAAACTACGAAGTCTCCCAAATGTTTGGTACGTCCTACCAATTTGAGGAACAGGGTGGAAGTGGTGATGTCCATCTGGAATTGGTTCTTTGCAAAATTGCCGCTTCCGCGTTGTGGTATCAATGCCGGATAGAAATCTACATCATTAACGATACCGTTAAAATCATACTCTGCCGTTGCACGAACGTATCCTCCGATGCCGAGGGCGAATTTCCCTTTCTGGTCAGTGAGCAGGAAACGGGGAGCATTGGGGTCGTGAAAACGCATCTGTGAACGGTCGTTCATGATTCGGATGATTTCATCTCCTGCTTTGTTCTTTGAGACAAACATGATCGAGTTGGGCTCTTCATCTTCGATGATTACCTTCTTTTGCGCATGGGCACAGAGGGGGAAAATTCCTATCCCCAGTAGCATAGCTACCATTTTAAAGCTTGTTTTCATTATGAGTTAAGTTTTAGGTGAATGCCCAATCAACAACTAAAAAAAGAAATGGTTGAGAGGGGCAAAGGAAAAATTGCCAAACTAATCGGAAGAATTGCTATTTATAATGATTCTAAAAAAGCGGATCTTTGTACCGTACTAATTAGATAAAAGAAATACGACGATGGAAAAAGTAGATTTTACGAAAGGAATATTAGCGATACAACCGGATTTGCATCGCTTCGCATATAAATTGACGGCAGATCGCGAATCTGCCAATGATTTGGTTCAGGATTGTTTGTTGCAGGCATTGGATAATCAGGAGAAGTTTACGTATAGCAAAAATCTGAAAGGATGGATGTATACGCTTATGCGTAATATTTTCGTGAATAACTATCGTCGTACAGTTCGCGAAATGAACTTGATTGATGATAGTTACTCCATCAATCAACAACATCTGATAGAAGATGAGGATGCTGACAGATTCGAATTTACATACGATATGAAACAGTTGTATAGGGTGATACATTCCATACCGGAAGAGATGAAAGTGCCTTTTCAGATGTTTGTAGCTGGATTTAAATATAGAGAAATTGCCGAGAAATTAGGATTGCCGATGGGAACGGTGAAGAGCCGTTTGTTTTTCATCCGTAAACGGTTGAAAGAGGAATTGAAAGATTTCTCCTCCTGATGCGCCTTTTTAATTGAGTGATGTGTTTTAAGGTCAAAGTGATGAGCTTTCCTGTCAGAATACGACGCTGATGGGAAGGCTCTTTTTTATTGTCAATCCAGTATTTCCTGTACTCTGTGTTTAGCCTTTTGGACAGTTGCTTGTGCGGTATGGGCTGCGTCTATAGCTTTTTTTTTCACTGTAGTCGTCTGAAAAGGATTGTTCATAGAGAGTTTTCATTTTTTTTTAGTCATCCTTTCTTTTTAGTTTTATGATTCAGTGTTTTGATACTGTTGAGGTAGGCTTGTTCTACGGGTGAAAGCGTGCGTACTTCCCACTTGCGATATTCTGTTTCAGCTTTATCCATAGCTTGTTCATGACTTATCATACCGGCATCCATCAATAGAACTTCTCCCGTAGAAGACAGTATGGCATCCAGATGTTTGATGTAATCGTTCATGTACATTGGACGGTGCTTGATAGCTTGTACTTCGGCAAAATCAAAATATCCGGAGACAAGGTTGTTCAGCACTTTGAGTTCTTCTGCGCTCAAGTAGTTCTTGGCTATCTTTGCATCGCGCAATGTCGGATGGTCGCCTTTAAAGGAAGTTAGTCCCATCATGTGTTGGTCGGCATCGGCTCGTTCATAAATAACTTCTGCAGCTGTATGTCCGTGGGCTGCAAAGTGTAGCTTATTCTGAACAATCTTGAAGAATTCAATAGATTGTTTGGCGTGGGGATCGTAATCTACGGCAGTAGCATAGATATCAAGCACTTGTCTATACATCACCTTTTCAGACGATCGGATGTCACGGATGCGGTCGAGTAACTCTTTCCAATAATAGCCTCCTCCCAGCTGCTTCAATCGTTCATCGTCTATGGTGAAGCCTTTGATGATATATTCTTTAAGGCGTGCCGTTGCCCATTGACGGAAGTGTGTGGCTTGAATTGAATTTATTCGGTAGCCTAAAGATATTATCATATCAAGATTGTAGTGAGGAATTTCTCTTTCAACCATGCGCGCTCCTTCTTGTCGAACCTGTCGGATTTTCCGACAGGTTGATTCTTCAACAAGTTCACCATCTTCATAAATGTGCTTAATATGTTCTACCACATTTGTTCGAGACGTTTGGTAAAGGTCGGCCATTTGCTGTTGGGATAGCCATACGGTATCTTCGTCCATCTGCACTTCTATGTGTGTCTGCCCGTCTTCACTTTGGTAGATGATGATATTGCTTTTATTTTCTTTTGCCATGATTTAGATATCGTTTCTTTAAATATAGTTTATAAGTTTAATCTTTGATACAAACATTAAGCTCTGTATTTGGCAAAGTTATGTCTTTTCAATGAAATGTATGTCAATCATCGGATTTCTTTTGCTTTTTCATAGTTTTTCCTATACCTTTGCAGCGCAAAAGAATAAAAAGACATTTGATGCCGTGAATAGCGGTCGTGTATTCTAGAACACCACGTAAAAAACAGGAATTATGAAAGAAAAAGTATCTGTACCCTTTATGCTGCTGGGTATCCTTTTTAACGTTTGCCTTATTGCAGCCAATCTTCTTGAAACGAAAGTAATCCAGATCGGTAGTTTGACCGTAACAGCCGGATTATTGGTTTTTCCTATTTCTTATATTATAAATGACTGTATCGCCGAGGTTTGGGGGTTCAAGAAAGCGCGCCTTATCATTTGGAGTGGTTTTGCTATGAACTTCTTTGTGGTCGCTCTTGGGTTGATAGCTGTTGCCATTCCTGCTGCTCCTTTTTGGGAAGGTGAAGAGCACTTTGATTTTGTGTTCGGTATGGCTCCACGTATTGTGGCTGCCAGTCTGATGGCCTTTTTGGTAGGCTCGTTTCTCAATGCGTATGTGATGAGTAAAATGAAAGTAGCCAGTCAGGGACGTAACTTTTCAGCCCGTGCCATTTGGTCGACTGTGGTGGGTGAGACTGCCGATTCATTGATTTTCTTCCCGGTAGCTTTTGGAGGTGTCATTGCTTGGAAAGAACTGCTTATCATGATGGGGATTCAGATTGTATTGAAATCCTTGTATGAGGTGATGATCCTCCCGGTGACGATCCGTGTGGTGAAAGCAATCAAGAAAATAGACGGTAGCGATGTTTACGACACCAATATCTCTTATAATGTATTGAAAGTCAAAGATATTTAATATAGAATATGAATAGAGAAGCAGCATTGGTTGTGTTTAGTGGTGGGCAGGATTCTACCACTTGCCTGTTTTGGGCAAAACGCAATTTTAAGAAAGTATATGCCTTGAGTTTTCTGTATGGTCAGAAGCATCAGAAAGAAGTGGAACTTGCGCGGGAGATAGCCCGGAAAGCGGAAGTGGAATTTGATGTGATGGATGTTTCTTTCATCGGACAGTTAGGCCATAATTCATTGACCGATACCACCATGGTGATGGATCAGGAAAAGCCGGCAGATAGTGTTCCCAATACATTTGTTCCGGGACGCAACCTGTTCTTTTTGAGTATTGCGGCTGTGTATGCCCGTGAACGTGGTATTAATCATTTGGTAACGGGAGTTTCCCAAACGGATTTCAGCGGTTATCCCGATTGTAGGGATGCGTTTATCAAGTCTCTCAATGTGACTCTCAATTTGGCTATGGATGAACAGTTTGTAATTCATACTCCTTTGATGTGGATTGATAAAGCAGAGACATGGGCGTTGGCCGACAAACTGGGAGTACTGGAACTGATTCGCACCGAGACTTTGACATGTTATAATGGTGTTCAAGGAGATGGCTGCGGACATTGCCCGGCTTGTACGTTACGCCGGGAAGGATTGGAGAAGTATTTAAAAAGTAAGAATCAATAATATCTCTACATAGAGATTAAAATGCATTTTTTGCTGTCACATCCTGCTGTCACAAGAAAGTTCTCATTTATAAAACGGCCGTAAGTTTCGTTTGGAACACGCCGGGTTAAATTAGTTTCAGCAGCTTGAAACAATAGTTTCATCAGTGAGAAACTACAGTTTCACCGCCTTGAAACTGTAGTTCCAAAGGCTTGAAACTAAAAGTTTCCTATAAGGAAACACTTTGTTTCAAGCCAAGAAACATTCTGAAACCCGTGGGGAACGGATACAGTAGCCGTTGGTTAAGAGTTGAAGGTGATAGGTGATAGATACGGTGATAGGTTGAAAAATGAATCTATCACCACTTAAATGTCTGTTAATAAGATGTTTGGGCCTGTCCGGTGATAGGTGAAAGAGGAAATGCATTTTTTTATCTGGGTAGAGGTTGTAGTTTAACAAGAGTAATGACTGAATTAAAAGACCAACTTTCCTTATTGGGAAGAAAGACCGAGTATAAGCAAGATTATGCTCCTGAAGTACTGGAAGCTTTTGATAATAAGCATCCGGAAAATGACTATTGGGTACGTTTCAACTGCCCGGAGTTCACAAGTCTGTGTCCCATTACCGGACAACCGGACTTTGCCGAAATACGTATCAGCTACATTCCGGAAGTAAAAATGGTAGAAAGCAAAAGTTTGAAACTCTACCTTTTCAGCTTCCGCAATCATGGAGCTTTTCATGAAGATTGTGTAAATATCATCATGAAAGACCTTATTAAACTGATGAACCCCAAATATATCGAAGTCACGGGAATCTTTACTCCGCGTGGAGGCATCTCTATCTATCCGTATGCCAATTACGGTCGTCCGGGAACGAAGTTCGAACAAATGGCGGAACATCGGCTGATGAATCGGGAATAATAAAAAAGGCTTGTCAAACATCGGCATTGCTTATGCGGCACTTCTTGAGGAAATGGATAAAAGGCTGGATGATTTAATGAATGGTTTAATATTGTAGAAGATATTTCGGAAAAATAATCTTGTAGAAGAATACCTGATGTAGTAAAGAAGTTATCTGAAGAATTAGGTGTATATTTACGGAAAAATTATGCTCAACGTCTTTCTTTTAAAGAGACGGGGGAAAATCGTTCCTTGGCCGGATGAAGTTCTATAATAAATTATTTAATTCATTAAATTTATGAAACATATTTTTATACTATGGAAAGTACTAATGGTTTGCCTGTTGTTAGCAAATCCGTTAGCGTCTTATGCTGATTTTCAACCTTCTTATTCAACGGCAGGTTTTTATTCGCTGCCCAATACCGGTCGCACGGTGTATGATATGAATCCCGCCTGGCGTTTCTACAAAGGGAAGATAGAAGGTGCCGAACAGAAAAACTTCGATGATAAGAAATGGGATATCGTATCCTTACCTAATGGGATAGAATATCTTCCGGTTGAGGCTAGCGGGTGTATTAATTACCAAGGCGAAATATGGTACCGGAAACATTTCACACCTGATGAAGCCTGGAAGAACAAACAATTGTTTCTTCATTTTGAAGCTATAATGGGGAAATCAAAAATATGGGTTAACGGTAAACTGCTGAAAGAGCATTTCGGAGGCTTTCTGCCTGTTATTGTTGATGTATCTTCTGCCCTGAACTTTGGTGAAGACAATGTGGTCACGGTATGGGCTGATAATAGTGACGATCCTTCCTATCCTCCCGGTAAGACGCAGGAAACACTGGATTTTGCTTACTTTGGCGGGATCTATCGTGACTGTTGGATGATAGCTCACAACCGCGTATTTATTACCGACCCCAATTATGAAGATGAAGTAGCAGGCGGCGGGCTGTTTGTTTCTTATGATAAAGTGTCGCGGCAATCGGCTTTGGTAAATCTGGATGTGCATATACGTAATACTTCGGGAAAGTTCTTCAGTGGAAAAGTCAGCTATGAACTGTATGACCGTGATAACCGTCTTGTGCTTTCAACAGAGAAACGATTGTCCGTGGGCAATGAGCATGCGGCAAAAGTGGCCTCTCGTATGAAGGTTGACAGTCCTCATCTTTGGTCGCCCGACAGTCCTTATCTCTATCAGTTGCACGTCTATGTGAAGGATAAAGCCGGCAGCATTGTTGACGGATATCGTCGTCGCATTGGTATCCGGAGTGTGGAGTTTAAAGGAAAAGACGGTTTTTGGCTGAACGGTGAACCGTATCCCTATCCGTTGATTGGGGCTAATAGACATCAGGATTATGCTGTGATAGGCAATGCCTTGTCTAATAACCTGCACTGGCGCGATGCAAAGAAATTACGCGATGCAGGGTTGCGTGTTATCCGTAACGCACATTATCCGCAAGATCCTGCTTTTATGGATGCGTGTGATGAGTTGGGACTCTTTGTTATTGTCAATACTCCGGGATGGCAATTCTGGAATGATGAACCTATCTTTGCCCAAAGAGTATATAGTGATATCCGTAATATGGTTCGCCGTGACCGCAATCATCCTTGTGTGTGGATGTGGGAGCCGATTTTAAATGAAACCTGGTATCCGGCAGAGTTTGCTAAAAATGTGGTAGATGTACTGAATGAGGAATATCCTTATCCATATTGTTATGCCGGCTGTGATGTTACGGCACGTGGACACGAACATTTTCCGATCCATTTCACTCATCCGGTAATGGGGGGAGGAGGGGCCTTTAATACGGAGACTTTGAATCCCGATGTTTGTTACTTTACCCGGGAATGGGGAGATAATGTGGATGACTGGTATTCGCATAATTCTCCGAGTCGTGTGAACCGTGTCTGGGGAGAAGTACCGATGTTGATACAAGCGCAGGGATATGCAAACCCCGATTATAAATATACGTGCTATGATGTACTGTATAGAACTTCCAGACAGCACATGGGAGGTTGTTTGTGGCATTCCTTCGATCATCAGAGGGGATATCATCCCGATCCGTTTTATGGAGGAATTATGGATGCGTTCCGGCAACCGAAGTTCTCTTATTATATGTTCTGTTCGCAACGTCCTGCGGAGGAAAACAAGGAACTGATTGCAGATAGCGGTCCTATGGTGTATATTGCGAATGAGATGACTCCTTTTTCTCCGAAAGATGTTACGGTGTATAGTAACTGTGAAGAAGTTCGTCTGACTTTCTGCAAGAATGGCAAGCAGCATATTTATCATAAACCAATCGATAAGGTCGGAATGCCATCGCCTGTTATAACCTTTAGCGATGTTTTTGATTTTATGTATGATAAGCAATTGTCGCGAGGAAGGAAACAGGCCGATTCGTATCTTTTGGCAGAAGGTCTGATAGCCGGAAAGGTGGTTGCAACACATAAGGTGATGCCGGCCCGCCGCCCCTCTAAAATACTACTTTGGGCGGATGACGAGAAGGTGAGTATGAAAGCGAACGGTTCGGATATCATGACTGTAATAGCTGCTATTGCAGATGATAATGGGAACATCAAACGATTGAATAATTATGAAATAACCTTTGAAATAGAAGGTCCCGGACAACTGATTGCTGACAGTAAGACGTTTACAAATCCGGCTCCGGTTCGTTGGGGAACTGCGCCTGTATTGGTAAGATCTTCTACTGTTCCGGGAGAAATCAAGGTGCGTGCATCCGTGGTATGGCAAGGTAAACATACTCCGGTTTCGGCGGAGTTGATTATTCCGACTTATCAGGCGGAGCATATTTTACTGGCAGATAAAAAGGAACTGGAACGATTGAATTCTGTTTCCGGACAGAAAGCAATGAGCACTGATTTTAAGGGACAGAACGGAAACAACTTGAAGCGACAGCAGAAAGTCAGCCGCTCGAAGTTAAAAGAGGTGGAAAAACAACAAAGTGATTTTGAATGATAATGTAAAAGAATCAATATATAAAGAATAATCTATGAATTTCCCCCAATCATACATTTGGATATTGTAAGATTGGGGGAACTCATTTAATTGGATTTCACTTCTTTTCTCTCTCCATTCGCCTGTACTGCATATATCTTCATGCTATCATTCCAAGGAATGGATGCCGGAATATCAAATGAGAAGAAATTAGAGAAATACATTATCTCACTACCTTTTTTTACTTCAAATGCGACAGCTTCATCACCCGAACTTATTGTAATATGTTGCCCGGAACGGGTATATGTTACATTCTTTGTAATCTTCTGGTCATTCTTGAACTGTGTATAATAGCCTACATCACCTACCTGATATTGTTCAATACCCACATCATTATTCTTTCTGTCTTCAAGATAATAAAATGCATGTTTAGGTGCAGGAAACTGGTTCATGTAGCTCACTGCTTCGGCAATCATGGTTGGTGTCACATTGTAGTTCCATTTACCATACTGTTCAATCTCCACGTTATTTACCGGTTCGAGGAATCCCCACATCCTGAAGAATTCAGTCAGATTCTCATTGGCAGCCTTACTTGCCATCTTAGCAAAATGTAACTGACCTGCTCCCGGATTAGATTCAACAATACGATCTTCCCGCAAGAGTTTGAAGAGTTTCTGCCAGAAATCTGTTTTATAGCCACAACGATGATAATAATTCCAAAGTTGCCAGTTCATACGCATATGTATTTCCGTATCCTCATTCTGATGAGTGGCGCTACCCATATTCCACCAAGCTTGTTTATCAACAAAACGGGCTTTTGCCAACGCGCTTAATTCCGATCCTCTCGAACAATATTTTCCCAGTTTAAACAGTATGTAATTTGAGAAAAGATTATTGGATGACTCTGTTGAACCGGGCCAGTTGATAGCACGCTGGTGAATATGTCCTATTTCGTGAGCCGGTCCCCAGGCATTGTCTTTAGCAGCCATCACGTTATCATAAAGCAAAATATTATTGAGATAAGTATATACGAATCCAATCCTATAATCTGATGCCCACATATAGCTACCTTCCGGAGAGATGGCAAACAAATGATTGTTGACCTGTGACGGACGGACGTCATCAATACCCATCAGTTCCTGTTGCCAACTAATGATATTATCCCAAAGATTAATGGCAGACAGTATATCGTAGGGAACAGCCTGCATCATCTTATCTCGATGGAAGTAGAACATAATTCTTTCACCACGTATGCAGAAATACTTATAAGTAGCTTTATTTATAAGCTCTTTATATTTATCATTAGTCTTATCCGTTTTTACATCAAAGAATCCGCTGACATATCCGCTACCTAAAGGAATATGTATCTTCACAGGTTTTGCATTGACATCCTGCAAGTTAGTGTTATACATAAGGAACAACATTCCTCGCTGTGTAAATCCAAGTTTATTGACTCCTTCTTCAAGGAAACGGGTTTCTCCGCTTGCTGCTGTTTGCACATAGTCGCCGGACTTTTCTTCACCGATGCATTGAATAGACAAACTCTGTCCATGGGTGTCACCTACCAACACAATGACCGAATCTCCGGCTTCCACATAAATACCCGTAGGGTTGTCTAAGTTACTGTATCGTTTGGTCATCAGTGTTTCTGCCCATTCCTCTACATTACTGTAAGGGTGATAATCTTGTATACGGAAAGACTTTTCCCATTCGTCATATGTGTTTCTCTTTAATTGAATGGCTATATTGGCAAAATAGCCGGGAAGTGCATTTATCTGTGCATCGGTAGCTTCATCTCTCACCTCCGTACAAGTTATATCTGTAAAAACGCCCAGCAATTGTGCGTCAAGTTTCTTATCCGGATTCTTTTGATAGAATTCCATTTCATCACAACTTACAAAGTCTCCCAAGCCGGAGTGAACCTCAAATTTTATTTTAGTAGCTTTCTTCAAACTCTGAGCAAACACCACACGGCTTGAAGCATTCTGCATCTTAAAATCGAATGAACCGTACTTCGTATATTCGGGAGCATCTTCTGTTGCCGTGTAAATATCCAATTTGCCAAAATTACCATTTCCACTACGGGTGTGATAAATCAAGTAATCTATGTCTTTTGTGCCATCAAAAAAATATTCGAGAGTAACAGGAAAATTAGCCTTTTGATTCCAAGTTGAATGATAGGGGGTTCCACCAAACTTGCCATCAAAAGAGTTCTCGATTCCTTGTCCCGGCTGGTGCTCACTATCTTTTCCTCCATTGGGAGTTATTTTCAAATCACCTTCTATCTCTACATCCGAAACACCGGAATCTTTAGCATTTTGTGTAACTGAGCATAATGCTCTTATCTTGTCGTCTTTAGTATATATGTAAGTGAATGTGACAGTACGTGTTTCATAATATGGGTTGGCATCTACCGTATATTGGTATTCTTTATCTGTCAGCGCACGGGTGGCAGGAACAGTTTTGATCCAGTCACTGTTTTCCGATTGCTCTATTGTGTATTCTATATTCGAAGTGACAATAATGGAAAGAGGACCTCCGGCCGCATCGATTATCGGATTGGGATTCTTGACAAGGATAGCAGGACCGTACCCTAATTGACGTACTTGAATAGTATAGTTTTGCACAGAACTCTTTAATGTGATTTCTGCAGAGCGTACGTCCGGTTCTTCATTGGCATGTACCAATACTTTTACCGCGGGCGAAGAACCCGACATGTCTTTTGCTGCGACACACCAGTCCTGATTTGATGAGACTACCCATGCGTCTGCGGCCAGATTAGTTTCCACAGGTATTACAAGCGATGATTGTTTTTGATCGAAATCCTGTTGTAAATACTCCTCTTTTATTGTGAATACAGGAGTTTTATCACCCGGTTCATCATCGCTGCAAGCCAGGAACAAAGAAGAAAAGATGAGAGAAGTAATCCCCCATAGTAAGAACAGATATTGCTTCATAAAGTATTGTATCATCAAAAGATTATTCAAAGTTAACCATAAAAGTTAATGAGAGAGAGAAAACATTCTCTCTCTCATTAAAATATTACTTAGGAGAAAAATCAGTCTGTGCTCATCCAGAACTCTGCAAATGCAAAACTGTTTCCTACTGACGTTTTATCTACTTGTACCCGCAAATATTTAAATGGTTTGCCGACGAATACCGGCGATGTATATTTTGCTTTTGTTGCCGTTGGTAGATTTTCTGTAACCGTAGTGATTTTACTGAAGGCAGTACCGTCCGGACTACCGAGAAGAGTATACTGCAGAGGAGCGCCATTATTGTTGTTATGACGTATTTGATATCCTATTGATACTGCTGTGGATTCTTTCGGCAGAGCAATTTGAATCCAGTGAGGCATTGGTGCTACTCCGCTCCAGTTACTATGGTAATACGTATCTTCTTTTCCGTCGAGCATTTCAGCAATAGAACCTTCATTTGTCGGATCCGGGAAAATACTAATCATATTTTCTTTCAGGTCGACTTTGGTTAATTTGCTTGCATCAGGTACATAAGAGATAGCATATAACGATGTATTTCTTTCTGCATCGATAACAAATTGTGGTTTAGTGCATGAAGACAAACAAATCGGAAGCACATAATTACCATAACTCAAACCGGTACGGTCTACTTCAATATTCGCCTCTTTTACACTTTCCATATCGTTGGTAAAGTTGACAGTTGTCTCCAGTGTGTAAGCAGTAGAAGGTAACATTGCATAATCACATTCGTTTGCTGCATTATATTCGTCTAACAATTTCGAATCGATAGTTAATTCACAAGAGAAGTCCCATTTGCTTGGAATAGGAATTTCCAATGGCAAAGTGAAATTCATTTTAATAGGGCCGTTGTCCGAGAAAAAGTTTTGAGTATAGCCGCTCTTTGAAAAGAAAACTGTCGGAGTTTGTACATTTGGCTTAATAAAAACCTTTCCTAATTTTGAATTGATAGAGTCCTGTGAATTTTCCAGTTGCAATGGTAGCACATACTCTTCACCGGCATTCAAGGCGGGAAGCCCGTCAATAAGTTCCGTTTTTAGAGTAATATCCATAGTTTTATACAGTTCATTTGCGGCAAAAGTAAATTTTCTATCGCCCTTCAATTCATAGCAAGTGGTGGGAATGGCTTTGTATTTTACTCCCTGTTCTGCATTATATATAGCCAATGCAGCATCATCCAACGTTCCTATACTTACTTCCGTCACTGCGTTGAGTTCTGAGCCTCCCTTGTTTATCACAACCTGGTAGTTGGCATCTTCCCCTGTGTTATATACACTAACAGGTATTTCGCCACTATTTCTGAAATAAAGTATAGTACTGAAATCATCCAGAAATTCATCCTTGCCATCTTCGCACGCAGTCTGCGTTAAAAGGAAGGCAGATACGAACGACACTAATAATATATTTTTTCTCATAAATATTTTCTTTTTATTAATAAAGTGGTTTTATGTGTATTTCTCACTACCATCCATAGTTTCTGGTCAGTAATTTATTACGATCCAATTCACGCTGAGAGAACGGATAGAGATAGTGGTTGGATTTAAACACGCGTGTTTCAAATACGGTTCTTTTCCAAAATCCGTCAGGAGTTACTTTCGTATCATTACCTTCCAGCGGACAGGTTGCATCCATACCATACATCGGACCATTATCCGTTTGTTCCGCAATCATCCAAGTACGTGTGTCGAAATAGCGATGTCTTTCAAATGCCAGTTCCACACGACGTTCTTTACGACAAAGTTCAATCAGTTCGTCCACGGAAGCATTGGGATATACACTTGTAATCGGAGTCAATCCCGCACGGTCGCGCAAATCCGCCCATTTTTCCATTGCCAGTTCTTCATATCCTGCCGGCAAAGCAACATTCCTCTTCTTACATTCCAGAACAGATTCGATGAAGTTCAGATACATCTCTCCGAGACGGAATACCGGGAATGTCAGATTACCCCATTGTCCATCACCGGAGTTCAGTGTATGGTCATAAAAACGATTACACAGGTAACCACTCTTAGGATAGTCGTGGCTCTTGTTACCATTACCTCCTTTGGCAAAAGAGATCATTGTGCTGCCAGCACCATGCAACCAATAGTTACCTCCAAAGAAAACAGTGATGTAAAAACGGGGCTCACGATCTTTATACATGTTAGGAGCAGTGATATTGTAGTTCTTAAAGTTGCTCCATCCTTTTGCCGGATATTCCCAGTCTGATTTTTGCAGTTCTTCTTCCTTGCTGTATCCTGAAGCATTGTCTATTATCGGATCACCTGATGCTTCATACCCTATAATAGGATAGCGTCCGTTGTTCATCGCATAAGCATCTACCTGTTGCTGTGTAGGACCTACACCACCGTATGCAGTACCGGGTAGTCCGGTGGGAGCTGTATTTACTCCCCAACTATATCCGCTATTGTAACGGTCTGTCCAGATCAATTCACTATTCCAGTTCACATGGGTGATACCATAATAATCTTCATACGGATCACCGTTACCTGCACGATAAAGTTCGTAATCAGTATCGTCTAACAAGACTTTAGCAGCCTTTGCTGCTTCCAACCATTTATTGGCATCGTATGTTTGCGGGAAAAGATCCACTCCCGAAAGTTCGGGGAACTTGTCTGTTACCGGGTTCTTTACCGTACGATATAGAGCATTACCGTTGAACAAGTCGCGTGCCGAATAAAGTTTCAGACGTGAAATGACTGCATAACAGGTACCTTTAGTCGCTAAACCGTATTTACTGGTCGACAGACCCTTCTGAACAGGTACAGCACTACTTTCGGCACATGCAGTAAGTTCACTGACTACATAATTTACACACTCTTCCCATGTGTTACGAGGACGGTATAATTCTTCTGTAGAAGCTGCAAAGTCCAGTAACTCGTCTCCAATCAGGAAAATAGGTCCGTAGTCGCACATCATACTAAAATAGTAGTAGGCACGGGCAAAGCGCGTCTGCCAATACCATTCGTCAAGTTGTTCCTGGGTAGCCAGAGGGTCTGAGCATTTATATACATTCTGCATGAAAATATTACATTCACGGATACCTTTATAGTATTTGTCCATTTTGTAATAAGGTACATTTGAGGCATTCCATGACCCGAAGTTCATAGAACGGTAACCACGGTCATAAGTAATGGTACATTCGTCCGATGCTCCCAAATAGGGCTCATTATCTCCAATGAATCCTCCATTGTAGTTAGGAAGAAATGACATTGCATTGAGCCAATACTGCTTGATCGTATTTCTTGACTCCCAGATTTTTTCGAAAGTCAGTTTTTCGTCTTCTTGCCTGTCGAGGAAATCTTCACATGAAGATAACAACATCGCGCCGGTAGCGAAGCATAACAGATAAAGTGATTTTATTTGAAGTTTCATAAGTTATACAGTTATAAGATTTAGAAATTAGCATTGAAGCCGATAGTGATCACTCGATTCAACGGATAGCCGGAACCTTCTCCTCCACCTTTTTCAGGATCCCACATATCGAATGGAGCAAATGTGAGCAGGTTACTTCCCGACACATAAAAGCGGAAAGACTTAATGAATGTTTTACTTGTCAACGATTTGGGAAGTGTATAACCAATCTCCATATTCTTCAATCGTATGAAAGAACCGTTGCGTTGCCACCATGTGGAAGTTTGAGTGTTGTTGGATGCTCCGGCACCTCCGCTGCCATTGCTGAGGCGCGGGTAGAGTACATTTGCATTCTGTTCGGGGGTATTAGTGGACATCCATACATTGTTGTATATATTTTCGTTCACAGCCGAACGTTCCAAGTTTCCTGAAGAGAAAAGACTCTTAACTGATGATCCGCTTAAGAAGAAACTTGTGCGAGCCGCTCCTTGAAAGAATACATTGAAATCCCAGTTCTTCCATTGTGCCGTAGCACCGAAACCATACATGATTTCCGGTAAGTTAGTATATCCGATAGCGATTTGGTCTTGAGAGTTGATCACTCCGTCACCATTGATATCCTGATATTTAATATCACCTACACGGTATTCTCCGAAACTTTGTACAGGACTGTTGTCAATTTCTTCCTGACTCTGGAATAACCCTAAGGCTACGAGTCCGAAAGGCTGCATGGAACCACCTGAACCAAAAGGTTTACCTATTCTGTTTTGGTATTTATATTCCCAGTCAGGTTCGTCGTTGTTCTTCAATTTGTTACGATTATATGTAAAGTTACCTCTTGCCGTTACATAAACATTACCTATCTTCTGTGAGTATTCGATATTACTATCGAAACCTTGGTTCAGTGTTTCACCGATATTGACATAAGGGATAGTGGAAATACCGACAATGGCAGGCAATCCGGCACGTTGCAGGAAGATTCCGGTACGTTCTTCACGGAAGTAATCGGCCTGTACTTTAACCTTGTTGAATAAAGAGAATTCGATACCGACGTTCAATTTCAGAGCTTCTTCCCAAGATGCGTTCAGGTTTTCAACTTCACCAATACGAATACCATCACCTCCCTGGTTGGCACTTTGACCGTATTGCCAGTTTCCTCCTGTTACAATAGAAGATTCGTATACCCATCTTCTCTGTCCGCCGATGTCATCATTACCTACTTTACCGTAAGAAGCTTTTAACTTTAACATATCAACAGTGTTAGTTATAGGTTCAAACCACTTCTCGTTAGACATCATCCAACCGATAGCTGCTGCAGGGAAAAAGCCAAAACGATGTCCGCGTGCAAAGTTTTCGGAACCGTTATAACCGACATTTACTTCAGCAAAATATGTATCTTTGAATGCATAAGTAACACGTCCTGCCAAACCTTGGTTTTTATAAGGAAGTGCAGCGTCTCCGCTACCGGCCTGTGTGTTAGTATGTATTTTCTGATTGTATAGTAACAATGCGCCTACACGATGTTTTTCTGCAAACAAACGGTTGTAGTTCAATGAGCCTTCCAAATAACGTGTCATCGTTCCGCTACGTCCGATTGCGAATCCCAAAGATTCATTTCCGGTATGTACGGGGTCCCATTCACCGTCACCATTATTATCGTCATAAATCAGATTGCCTTGGTCGTCTCTCCCACGGGCATGATAGAAAGTCGGTGTTTTGGAGCGGCGTTGCAATGTAGTGTTCCACGCATCCCATGAGAATTTCAAGTTGGCAGTTAATCCCTCCAACGGTTTCCAAAGTTTACCGATATCTTGCGTAACGCCGACAAGTGCTTGTGCCGAGTTCCAGAACTGTTCACGGTATCCGGAGTGAACCAGCATATTCCATGGGTTGAAACCGGAATCGGTAGAAGGTCCTGAAAGTTTTCCATCAGAGTATTCTATCGGGAATGCATTAGGGGAAGCATTGAACGTATATCCCCAAATGTCGTTATCGTTGTCACCAAATCCGGGACCGAACGATTTTTCATAGATATTAGCCAGATTGACATTCAGCACTGTGCTTTTGGTCAGGTTGAGGTCTATATTGGCACGGAAGTTGAATTTGTTGTAATTAATAGATGAATCGTATCCATATATGTTTCCTGCATTTTTGTAGATAGAGCTTTCATTATAGAAAGAGCCTGAAACATAATATTTCACGATGTCTCCACCACCGGTGATACTCAGATTTACTCGTTGATTTTCAGCCATGTCGTCGAACAAAGCATCAAACCAGTCTACATCCGGGTAGAGATCGGGGTCACTATGTTCTCTATATTTCTGCATGACTTCGTCCGAATAATACTTGGTTGAAGAAGCTTCATTGTAAAGTTCCGCCCATCTTGCTGAGTCGAGCATCTTCGGACGTTTGGTAGGACTGGTAAAACCAAACTCTGTGCGTACATTGATTGCCGGCTTACCTTCTTCTCCCTTTTTAGTAGTAATCAAGATTACTCCGTTGGCACCTCGTACACCATAAACGGCAGAGGCCGAAGCATCTTTCAGAATGGAGAATGAAGCGATATCGTCTGTATCTACCAGATCAAGATCACGTTCGATGCCATCTACCAGCACTAACGGAGTGGAAGTTCCCTTAAAGGAAGATACACCACGAATGTAGAAATCCGCGGCACTATTTTTGCCGGGCTCTCCCGAACGGGTCATAGCCACAACACCGGATAACTGACCTGCCAACACATTTGAAATTGATGCTCCGGGAACTTTCAGTTTCTTGATGTCTAGCGTTGAGATAGCCCCAACAACACTTTCTTTCTTCTGGCTACCATATCCGACAACAACAACTTCGTCCAATACTTCAGTATCGGGTTGAAGAGTGACATTGATACTCTTTTGGTCTATGATTGCAATTTCCTGCTTCTTCATACCGATATAAGAGAATTCAAGTACTCCACCTACACCTTCTATCGTGATAGAATATTTACCGTCTATATCGGTCACAGCACCTACCGAACTGTTTTTTAGCCAAACAGAAGCTCCAATAATAGGTTCATTGGTATCGCCATCCCTTACTACACCGGTAATAACACGCTTTTGCTTTTTCTGTTGAGTCGATTCAACAATTTTAGTAGTAGATTCTCCTTTCACATCCTTCCATTCCTCTGCTGCAGAGGAAGAAAGCGGACAAAGAAGCAATGACAGAACAGTATACTTCAAATACCGTTGTTTACAAAAAAAATGAAATTGTCTCATGCTTTTTCTTTTAGATTTAACATTTGGTTAATTGTAGATTGAGTTAAAGGTTGAATATGTTCTTGCAGAACTTATTACATGTTCTAAATTAAGAGTTGTTTTTCACATCATATTACATTGGTTAATTAGGTTATATTTATAATAGGCAACAAATTTTATGCGCAAAGATAACTATTTATTTGAATAACACGCAAGAATGCATATTATTTTCTTTATGAATTAAAAAAAATATTTTTGCCTTGTGTCATTCCCGAATCCCCCCAATAAGCATTTTATTGTGATTAGTATATAAAATAGGTATAATATACTACATGGATTATTAAGATAATTAATTGAATATCAATACTTAATGAGCTTATCTCGGTAGAACAATAGTACCATAATCTTCTACCAGACCGCTTCACAAGGGTTTCTCATGCAACCGTGTGCTATCGGAGTCATCCTAAAAAACTTGATAATAAGGTTGTAGACATGTAATAAGTTCTGCAAGAACTAAATAAACTAACTACTTCTTCCATATATAACAAATACATACTAAATTACTCATTCCCTCATATTTACAAACTATATGATATTCGGCAAATGTCTCTCTTTGGGAATAATTATTGTTGAGTAGAGCGCAGTTTCATATTATCTTAGCTCAGTATTTTAAACCATGAATATTCCTGTATGTATACAGGAAAATCATGAAAGAGGGTAGTACTTCATTCCTCTGTGATTTGTTCGTTAAGTATTACTCATGATGATACGGTCCGCCATTCAGTATCGTCATTGCCCGATAAATCTGCTCCACGAATATTAATCGGATCATCTGATGCGAAAAAGTCATTTTCGACATTGAAATTTTTTCGTTTGCTGCTTGATATACCTTTTCTGAAAATCCATAAGGGCCTCCGATAATGAAAACTAGCCGCTTGTTGACTGTGTTCATTTTTCGTTTCATATAATCGGCAAATTCGAGAGAACGCATCTCTTTTCCATGTTCATCAAGTAATACGATTACGTCTCCCGGTTGGAGTGATTTCAATATCAGTTCTCCTTCTTTTTCTTTCTGCACTTCCATTGAAAGGCTTTTTGTGTTTTTTAGTTCGGGGATTACTTCCATATCAAAAGTAATATAGCGTTTGGTGCGCTGAATATAGTCATTAATGGCAGTTATATAGTGTTGTTCTACGGTTCGTCCAACGACGAGCAGGATTGTTTTCATACGTCTGTTATTCTGATTAATGCACAAAAATAGGCATTTTTTATGTTATTCTGCAATTAATGATTACCTTTGCCTATCATTAGTTGAAAGTTTAAGGCTTTAAACTTCAACTTTAAAGCTTGTATTTATGAAAAAACGAGTGCTTGTAGGAATGACCGCTTTGCTTCTTTCTATCTCGTTGCTTATGGCGCAAGAGATACCGGCAGGAGTGATTACGGCATTTAAAAGAGGAAGTTCGCAAGAGCTGAGTAAGTATATGGGGGGCAAGGTAAACTTGGTGCTCCAGGGTCGCTCGACAAACGTTGACAAGCAGAAAGCAACAGCTATGATGCAAGATTTCTTTACGGAGAATAAAGTCAGCGGATTTAACGTAAATCATCAGGGAAAACGGGATGAATCGAGTTTCATTATTGGTACATTGGCTACTACCAGAGGAAACTTCCGTGTAAACTGCTTCCTGAAGAAAGTGGAGAATCAATATTTAATACATCAAATAAGAATTGACAAAATCAATGAATAAGGAAAAAGAACTGATCGACAAGCTGATCGATCTTGCTTTTGCGGAAGATATAGGGGATGGGGATCATACCACCCTTTCATGTATTCCCGCTACTGCTATGGGAAAATCAAAATTGCTTATCAAAGAGGCCGGTGTGCTGGCAGGTATAGAAGTAGCCAAAGAAATTTTCAATCGTTTCGATCCTACGATGAAAGTCGAGGTATTTATCAACGATGGAACGGAAGTGGAACCGGGTGATGTGGCAATGTTGGTAGAAGGAAAAGTGCAGTCACTACTTCAGACTGAACGCCTGATGCTGAACGTGATGCAACGTATGAGTGGTATAGCGACAATGACCCGCAAATACGCTAAGAAATTGGAAGGTACCCGTACTCATGTGTTAGATACGCGTAAGACAACTCCCGGAATGCGTATCCTCGAAAAAATGGCAGTAAAGATTGGCGGTGGTGTAAATCATCGTATCGGACTTTTCGACATGATTCTCCTGAAAGATAATCACGTGGATTTTGCCGGAGGTATTGATAAAGCTATTACCCGTGCCAAAGAATATTGTAAAGAAAAGGGCAAAGATCTGAAAATCGAAATTGAAGTTCGGAACTTTGATGAACTGCAACAAGTTCTCGACTTGGGTGGTGTGGACCGTATTATGTTTGATAACTTCACTCCTGAAATGACGAAAAAGGCAGTAGAGATGGTAGCAGGTAAATATGAGACCGAATCTTCTGGCGGTATTACTTTTGATACTCTTCGAGACTATGCCGAATGTGGCGTAGACTTTATTTCGGTAGGAGCTTTGACTCATTCGGTGAAAGGGCTGGATATGAGTTTCAAGGCATGCTGATTATAAGCGGTAAACGATAAACAGTAAACGGTGAACGATAAACAGTCAATGGTGAATACTTTGCAGCACGGTAGTGTATAGTGCTGTTCATTGTTTACCGTTTATCGTTCACCTTTTCTTTTTCTCCATTTATTATTTATCGTCTCTTTAACTTCTTTTAGCAATATTCATTGCAGCATTCCTCAAATTCTTGCGTCTAATGGACAAACGACGCAGACATACGTTCGATTTTTAAAAAAGGTAATTGACTTGGAAAACGAGATAGAACTGATAAAGGGCTGTCGGGCAGGAAAGGATTCAGCCCGAAAGGAACTTTACACTCTCTATTCCAAACAGATGCTGGCGGTATGTTTCCGCTATACGGGCGATATGGATGCAGCGCACGATGTATTGCATGATGGTTTCATTAAGATTTTTACCAACTTCTCGTTTCGGGGCGAATCTTCGCTTAGCACATGGATTACCCGGGTAATGGTCACCCAGTCGCTCGATTATTTGCGGCGTGAGAAACGAGTCAGTCAGTTGGTGGTGCATGAAGATGAGCTTCCCGACATACCTGATATATCGGACTCGGGAGGAGGGGCTGGAATCTCAGAGGAACAATTAATGGCTTTTATTGCCGAATTACCGGATGGATGCCGAACCGTTTTCAACCTTTATGTGTTTGAAGAGAAGTCACACAAGGAGATAGCCAAGATGCTTCATATTAAAGAGCACTCGTCTACTTCGCAGTTACACCGGGCCAAGTATTTATTAGCAAAAAGAATTAAAGAGTATAGAAATCATGAAGAAAGAAAATGATGAAATAACCGATCTGTTTCGCACTCGTCTCGCTGATGCCGGGATGAATGTCCGGGACGGCTTCTGGGAAGAACTCTCACAGGAGATTCCTGTGGCTTGCCAGCAACGTCGTCGGTTACTACTCTTCCGTGTAGCAGCTGCGGCATCTGTGTTGCTTGTCTTGGCGGCTTCATCGGCTACCTTCTTATATCTTTCTCCAAAAGAGGAAATGGAAGAAGCATTTACCAAGATAGCCGTGGCGAACGGAGGGCAGTTGGACGGAGATGGAATACGTGTCAATCAACTACCGTTGCCGGTAGAACCAGTGTTGCCGAAACCGGCTCCTAAATCTTATGGAATGTTGTCTCAATACACAGAAGAAGATTCGCTTTCCATTACCTTCTCTATGTCGTTCTCTTTCTCGGCTACGACTTCCACCGGAAATGGAAACCGATATGGAAACCAAGGCCATAATGGCTATTGGCAGGCAACGAATGGTAATACGGAATCATCGGATTCGCGAAAAGAACAATATGAAACGGGCGAATCAGTAGTCCGGAAGATCTCTACAAAGAAAAACCGCTGGGCGATGAAAGCCCAAGTTGGTACGGCACTTCCAGCAGAGGATGGCGTCTATAAAATGCCGGTTTCTGTAGGTGTAACCGTAGAACGGAAATTAAATGATTATCTGGGTATTGAAACCGGATTGCTTTATTCAAATCTTCGCTCGGCAGGGCAGCATTTACATTATCTTGGTATTCCCGTCAAAATTAACGTGACATTGTTGGATACAAAAAAAGTTGACCTTTACGCTACAGTAGGAGGAATTATAGATAAATGCATTGCCGGTGCACCGGACAACAGTTTCAAAGAAGAACCTGTCCAATTGGCTGTGACCGCTGGTATTGGAATTAATTATAAGATAAATGATCGCCTCGCGCTTTTTGCCGAACCGGGTGTTTCTCATCATTTCAAAACTGATTCGAAACTAGCTACGGTACGCACGAAACGGCCGACTAATTTTAATTTGCTTTGCGGACTTCGCATGACGTATTAATCCTTGAAGAAAATGAAAAAAACACTTGTAATGCTGTTGGCTATTTGCCTGATTGTATCCTTTACTGGGTGCGGCAGCGAAGAAATGGATTATAACAATCCGGATGTTACCCTTTTTGTGAAGCAATTGAAGACGGGTACGTATAAGATGAAGAATGACAAAGGAGTGGTGGAGGTCCCTCATTTTACGGAAGAGGATATTCCCGAACTTCTGAACTATGCGGAAGATCTGACTATTATTCCTTCTTTCCCGTCGGTTTATAATATGAATAATGGTAAAATCCGTTTAGGTGAGTGTATGCTTTGGGTGATTGAATCTATTCGTCAAGGTACACCTCCGTCGTTGGGTTGCAAAATGGTGTTGGCTAATGCCGAGAATTATGAAGCACTCTATTTCCTGACAGACGAAGAAGTACTTGATGCTGCCGCTTGCTACCGTCGTTGGTGGGAAGAAAGACAATACCCGAAGACGCGGTGGACGATTGACCCGTGTTACGATGAACCGCTTTGTGGTACAGGGTATCGCTGGTGGTAAAAAAGAGGAGAATCTTCGGGAAATAAAAAAACAATAAAAATGAGGAAACGTTTATTTATATCGGCAGTATCACTGCTGCTGACAGTGGTATGCTATGCCCAGTGGTCTGTACAGGATTCACTCAAATTGCAGAAGCTATTGGAGAGCAGTGAGGAGTTGAAGCTGAATCCGAAAGCAGTTAGGCAGATTGATTTCGGCAGTGCGGTGGGTACTCCCCGGATGTCGGAGGAGAAAAGCTGGATGCTGCCTGACGAATCGCTTCCCGAAGCATTGCCTAAACCAAAAGTAGTTCTTTCTTTGATGCCATATAAGGCTAATACCCGTTTTAATTGGGATCCGGTTTATCAAAAAAAGATAAGGGTGGATAAGAATACATGGCGGGGAGATCCTTTCTATGAGATTCGACACCAAAGATCGTATACCAACTGGGCACGGAATCCGATGGCAAAAGGTATACGGAAGTCTTTAGAGGAAATACAGGCGAGCGGAGTACGGTTCCGTCAGTTAAGTGAACGTGCCAATGGGATGATGGTGAATTCGGTGGTGACGGATAGTCCTATTCCTTTGTTTGGTGGTAGCGGAGTGTATATCAATGGAGGAACTATTGGAGGACTTGATCTGATGGCTGTCTTTACAAAGAACTTCTGGGATAAGAAAGGAAGAGATCGTCGTGAACGTACGCTGGAAGTTTTGAGAGCTTATGGGGATTCTACCACGGTGTTGATTAATAAACCTATTGAACAGATTATCCGTTGAGGGTGTTTATATAAATGTGCTAATGTCGCGATACGACAATATACTGACTAGGGAACGTTTGTAATTGAATAATTTATATATTTGTATATTGTTGTATTAGCGCATTAGTAATTTAGCTGGTTATTCTAGCCGGTATATTAGTAAATTAGCACATTGATAAATTATTAATTATGAATAGAATTACTTCTCTTCTGGGGATTCAATACCCTATTGTTCAAGGTGGAATGGTATGGTGCAGTGGTTGGAGGCTTGCTTCCGCAGTGAGTAACGCTGGTGGTTTGGGACTGATTGGTGCAGGTTCTATGCATCCGGAGATTTTACGCGAGCATATTCGCAAATGCCGTGTAGCTACAGAGTTTCCTTTTGGTGTGAACATTCCTTTGATGTATCCGCAGATAGAAGAAATCATGAATATTGTGGTAGAAGAGGGAGTGAAGATTATTTTTACTTCTGCCGGGAATCCGAAAACATGGACAGGATGGTTGAAAGAGCGTGGAATTACGGTTGTTCATATCGTTTCTTCTTCCCGTTTTGCTGTGAAGTGTGAGGAGGCCGGGGTAGATGCAGTGGTAGCGGAAGGTTTCGAAGCCGGCGGACATAACGGGCGTGAGGAAACTACTACTTTTTGTTTGATTCCTGCTGTACGTGAAGCAACGACTTTACCTTTGATTGCAGCAGGAGGTATCGCTACGGGAGAAGGAATACTGGCTGCTATGGTATTAGGGGCTGAAGGTGTTCAGATAGGAACTCGTTTTGCATTGACTGATGAGAGTTCTGCAAGTCCGCTATTCAAGGAATATTGTTTGAGTCTGGGTGAGGGGGATACTAAGTTGCTGTTGAAAAAATTAGCTCCGACTCGTCTTGTGAAAAATAGTTTCCGGGAAGCTGTAGAGAAGGCCGAAGATAGTGGAGCTTCCATGGAAGAATTAAGAGCTTTATTGGGACGGGGGCGTGCCAAAAAAGGCATCTTTGAAGGAGATCTTGAAGAAGGAGAACTGGAAATAGGACAAGTATCGTCGATAATTTCCCGTCAGCAGCCTGTGGCGGAGGTCATGAAAGAATTAGTGGAAGCTTGTCAACGGGCAGCGAAAAAAGATTATTTGTAGTTTAATGAGGTTGTGCCGGCATTTTGAAGTGCACCCCAAAAGTTAGACACAACCTCATGTTTTAGAACAGAATGTCGTCTGCGTTGAGATGAATAAGTAGTGCATAGAGTGGTTGTTTATAGACATTCATTGTCCTATTTTTGATTTTCATGCTTTTTCCATAGAGACCCACTCGTGTTATGTTATTATTAAAGGGTTCTGCAAGATCATATCTGAAAGGAAGTACTTTCTTGTCTTAGTCTTGATTATTAATGCTGTAATTCTGGATTAGCATCAATAGCAGCCTGTGGAATACGCAATGTATAGCGTGCATCGTCTTTCTCTAAAATATACGTTTTACCATCGATAACTTTTTCGATGCGTGGGCGGGTAGTGCGTCGTAAATCAAACCAACGATGACCTTCGAAAGCGAGTTCTTTAGTACGTTCTTCTTGAATTTCAGCAAGAAGCGCTTCTTGGGACATTACTTCTATTTCATTTTTTTTCAGTGTATAACCTTCCGGGGTATATCGGTTTTCTATAAGCTTTAATAATCGACCACGAGCCTCCGAGAGCTTATTTAAGTGAGCAGCGGCTTCTGCTGCATTCAGATAAATTTCTCCCGTGCGGAAAGAACATGAGAATTGCGTAGAACCGCATTTTAGAACAGGAAAATTACCATTTTTGTCTGCTACGTCAAAGTATTTGTTAGGGCGTAAATCATTTCTGTCATATTTTTCTTTCAGCATAGGTGTGGCTCTAAATGCTTTATCGACATCTTTACATACATATTCATAGGCTGTGATGACCTCTGTTGATTGAAAATCATTGGGAATTTTAGAATTCTCTTTATTAAAATCTTCTAATGATGATTTTTGTGATAAGACCTTTTCTGCACTATTATAAGTTTCTTGCCATTTTCCCATATATAAATATACGCGTGATTCCATAGCATCTACCGATATAGTTGAAAAACGATATGAGTATTGTTTCTCCCACTCTTTGCAATGGATCAATTTACGAGCTGATTCAATATCATTTAAAATCGCTGTATATACTTCACTAACAGTATTACGGGACGGAGTTTTTTCCAAATCAATATCTAACTTTATTGGAATTGCTTTAGTTTCCGGAGCTCCATCTTTTGTATATGGTTGTCCGTAAAGATTCACTAATAGAAAATGCATATATCCTCTAAGTAGATATGCTTCTCCTACAAGTTGATCGATGTCTTCCTGAGTTCCTTCTGTTATTTTATCTCTATTATCTATTATGGCGTTGGCATAATAGATAATGCTATAATAATTGCTCCAAGCAAATTCACGTGTACCGGGAATAGGATTAGAGTCGTTCCATTTCTCAATTTCCGAATAATAGTTTTGATCATATTCATTATCTCTGATTGTCACCTCATCGGTACGAAATTCAGTAACTCCTCTGTCGAAGAGAGGCTGGGAATATGCTTCTGTTAGCAATGCCCGATATTCTGATAGAGTATTTGGAATTACTTTTCCTATAGGTTGGATATCTAAAAAACTGTCACAGGAAGTTATTAATAGGCTTCCCAATAATGCAAAAGTAATATATAATTTCTTAGTCATGCTTATTCTTTTTTAGAAGTTTAGGCTTAAATTGAATGTCACTGATTTTGCAATGGGAGTTGCATACAGATTTCCCATTGATTCAGGGTCCAGATAATTCTTGTAGCTGGAACCGAATACAAATAAGTTACGTGCCTCTACAGCGACGGTTGCTCCGTTGATGTTTATTCTGTTTAGTAACTTTGAAGGAATCTGGTAAGCTAAACGTATATTTTGCAAACGTATATAATTTAACTTTTTGACCCAAATATCTAAGGAGTTGTAAATACGTGGTTGATCAAACAACAAACTATATTCTGCAGGATTAGAAGCAGCTGTCAATATGGCGGGGAATTTTCCATTTTTGTTTTCAGGAGTCCATCTATCCAGAATATCCCGATTGGTATTGCGGCTCGCATCAAATTTTGTCAGACTGTAAGAAGGTGTTGTTTTTACATAAGCCCCAAAATTATAGGAGAAGTTCAAGTTCAATTCCCAACTCTTATAATTAAAGGTATTCATAAATCCTCCGGTATATGGAGCGTCGGATGTTCCTATATAGCTATAGAATTCTCTTTCTTCAAGAGTTGATACTTGAGGAGTATAGATTCCGATTCCCCATTCGTCTATTGCTACTTTATATAAATCTTCAAGAAACATGCTTTTTCCGTTCTTTGCCTTTACGCGAATACGTCCGGTTTCAGAATCAATGCCATCAGTCTTCAAAGCAAAAATAGCTCCGACAGGATAACCTTCAAGACTGGGAGTTTCTTGTGAATCCGGAGTATTAATTTTCAGTACTTTATTTTGGTTATATGCAAAATTGAATGTTGTGTACCATGAAAATTTTTTGGTGGTAATATTGCGTGTTTGCAGATTTATTTCTACTCCTTTATTCTCCATGCTGGCCCAATTAATCGTCATTGTTTCAAATCCGTTTTCTAACGGCAGAAGTTTTTTCCCAATCAGGTCCGTTCCTTTTCTATAGTAATAGTCTACACTTAAATTGATTGCCTGGTTTAATACGGAGAAATCTAATCCAAGGTTATATGAAGCAGTTTTTTCCCAACGTAATTTGCTGTTGGGAGCACCTTCTATTTGGATAGTTTGTTCTTCGTCATATCCGGGTAAGAGTCCTACATTGTCATAGGATCCTACTAGGAATGGTGAAGTAGTTTTATCGATATTTCCTTGCAGACCGTAAGAAAGACGAATTGCCAGGTTATCAATCCATTTGTATCGTTGTATAAAAGGTTCATTGGAGGCGCGCCACATACCACTAATTGAATAAATTGGTAAATAGCGATATTTCTTATCTACTCCGAAAAGGTCAGAGCCATCCATACGTACACTTCCCCCTATCGTATAGCGGCTCATGAATGAATATGAACCTGTAGTATAGAAGGACGCAAAAGCATTTTCTTGATAAGTTTTAGTATGTAGTTTATATTTCTCTGCATCCTTGTCATTTCTGATATTCAGTGGCTTTGTTGTCAATGTTTTGGGATCATAACCATATCCGGCTGTAAATTGAGTGTTATACCAGTTCTTTCTTATTTCAGAACCTGCCATTATTTGAATATCATGGATATCATTGAATGTATTTTTGTATTCTCCTTGTACTTTCCATGTAATTTGAGAAGTCGTAGCATTATTTACAGTATGCATTCCTCCTTTGGGAACAATGTATTGATTTTCGTCATAGCTACTATCTTCGCGTATGTTACGCATATTGAATGTATTTTCTCCTACATATTGTTCCTGAGAAGATTGATCCCATTGAATACCAACTTGAGAACTGAGTTTCCATTGATCGTTAAAACGTAGTTCTGTGTCGAAGATTGAATTGAATGAAGAAATGATTGTTTCATTATCTGTATTTTCTCGTTCTTCAAAGATATTAAATCCACGTTTTAAGTCAGGTTCATCTCCAGGGAGGATATCATAATCATATTGGTAGTTGTGCTCTGCATCATACGGATAAAAATAGGGATTGGCCGTACGAGAGTAGAATACAGGATTGGAATAACCATACTTATCAGATACAAAGTTTTGATTCTTTCGTCTGTTGGCGAAAATAGAGACACCAATTTTTAATATTTTGTTGATTTGATAAGAAGTCTTACTTGTCAGATTGAAACGTGTCATACTAACTCCCGGTACATTACCATTTTCTTTGGAGTAGCCTAATGAGTTGTAATACGTTGTTTTCTCTGTGCCTCCTGAAATACTTATATTGTATTCTTGTGTGAAAGCATCTCTAAATAATATATCATTCCAATCAGTCTGCATCGTTTTTAATTGATTGATAGCATTCTGAGCTTCGGGGGATAATCCCTCCCAACCATTTTGCAGATATTGATTCATTAAATTGTATTTATTCAAAATGGTTGCAACGCCACCTTTGTTGGGATATATGCTTTGATTGTTTTTTAATAATTGTAGTTCTAGATCTACTTTTTCTTGTGAATTTAACAAATTCAGACGGGAAGTGTCTAGATTAGGAGTATAAGTTAATTTCGTGTTGAAATTAATGATTGGTTTTCCTGTTCTTCCACGTTTGGTTGTAACTACGATGACACCATTAGCAGCACGTGCGCCATAAATTGCAGTAGCGGCAGCGTCTTTCAAGATAGTGATACTTTCTATGTCATTTGGACTTAATCCTGCAATAGATGATTGTTGCATATTGACGATATCATTATCTGTTGCATCATCTAATTTAGGAATATCTGTTCCTTCTAAGGGCATACCGTCTAATACCCATAACGGGTCCTGGGTTCCATTTAAAGAAGCCGTTCCCCGAATACGGATACGTGCCGGAGCTCCTGGTGCACCTGAAGTTGTTGTGACGGCTACGCCGGCGATTTGTCCGGTTAGTGCTTGGTCGATACTTTTATTCGCTCCGATCATGGCATCAGATAATTCTACCTTTGCAATAGCTGCCGTTAATTTTCGACGTTCTAATGTCTGGTATCCCGTTACTACCACATCCGCCAGAGCATGTGCCGAAGGTTGTAGTACAATACGGTAGTTTTTTTTATTTCCTTGCAATATAATCGCTTGTTCTTCGAACCCAATATAGCTGCAATGAATACGAGTCACTTTTTCCGGAACGGAAATAGAAAACTTACCGTCAATATCAGTGATAGTACCCAAAGAGGTTTGTGATACTCCGGCTTTTTTCAGATCATCGGCGTGAACATATACAGAAGCACCAATTAGAGGTTCATTGTCTTCACCAGAAATGACAACACCAGTTATCGTGTGGTTGGTAGCACTGGCAAAAACCAGTGCATTCACAAATAAGCATATAATAATGCACAAAAATTTGATTCTCATTAATTGTAAGATAGTTTAATTAACAGGTTTGTTTTACTTGATTCCCAAAGCGGTATTAATACGTAAAATCATATCTTCATAATGATAACGTGTAGCGGTATCGGAAGTCCCCAGACGATTTTGCAATAACTTCTTGATACGCAATAATTCACCACGTTTTACAGAAATGGCATCTGAAATGCGGTTAAGTTGACTTCCGTAAAAATTGAGTACACGTGGAGCACCCATGCGGTCTTCTTGACGAAGTGCACGTTGTTCGGCAGCATAGCAGCTACAGAAAGGAGTGGTATGGTCAAGCAAAAAATGTTCGTTGGCGATCTTCTTGTTGATTTTTACAGCTTCGGGCTCTGCGGCAGCGGTAAGTAATGCATCCAGAAAGTTTTTCTGCAAAGAGCGTTCCATAACGTTAGGGATACCTCCGCGTTCAGTAATACCGAAAATATTTTTGTGGAGTCCGTCCATTAGTTCAACTACCGTGAATGCTTTCTTACCGTTGACGGATTCATTCTCAATCATACGCATTAGGCGGGTATTGCCTAGTAAATCCCAAAGAATATAGGCTTGTGCATTCTTAAGGATTTGAGTGGGTGCATTTTCTTGCTTTCCGATCGGAGTGTTGCGGAGCAGATAAGTATATTGCCCGACTTCCGTATCAAATAACCATTTAGGATATGTCAGGACTTCATCCATTAGGAATTTCAGGGCTGCCTGTTGCTTTTCTTTTTCAACAAATGTGTAGGTTTTCACTCCGTCGCCTACTATGGTGTTTTCAATATAAATACCGCCGATATTGGCAAGTACATGATATAGATAATTGTTCCATTGGTTGATGACGGCATAGTAGAGGCGTGACGCTTCTTCATAAGTCTGTCCCTTTTCTCCGGTAGTAGTCCACTGAAGAATTTGCGGAACGATACGTTTCAAGTTAGCAATGCCAAGTTGTGACGAACGAACCGGGTCGTCTCCCAAATCTTCGTTCTGGGCACGCGGGTCTACGGCGTCACGTACATCTTGTGCCTCACTATATTTGTAAAGACGGTCTGTATGTTTACTCAAGAAATCGAAAAGAATATCCTTTTCTTCTTCCGGAGTATTCTTGCCATACCAGCGATATCCATATTCGATAGCAAACATATCATAAGGACCGATATGCGGGGACAGTACTTTTACACCGTCTCCCGGTTGGGCGATATAATTGAAACGCGCATAATCCATAATAGACGAAGCAGTCGAATTCATTCGGGAAGTGAATGCCGCAGAACGCAATGAGTCTGTTGGGAATGCCCATGAACCCATCATGTTGTGACGTAATCCTAGTGAGTGACCTACCTCATGGCAAGCAACAAAACGAATGGCATCCCCCATTAACGAATCAGGTAATTGTACGCTGCGAGCTTCCGGACAAACAGTTCCTGTCTGAACAGTAATCCATTCACGTACCATAGAAAGTACATTGTGCCACCACATGATATCTGCTTCCAGAATTTCTCCCGAACGAGGGTCGAGTAGGGAAGGTCCCATTGCGTTTTTCTTTTCTGATGCAGCATAAGTCAGTACCGAGTAATTGACGTCATCCATGTCTACATGCATACTGTCTGTGATTTCTTTAGCGATAATTGCATTTTTGAAACCGGCTTTTTCGAAAGCAGTCTGCCAGTCTTCTATTCCTTTCTTTATGTATGACCGCCATTGATAAGGAGTCGAATTATCGATGTAGAACACAATTGGCTTAATAGGTTCTACTGTCTGACCTTTTAGATATGCTTCCCGGTCTTCTGGTTTGGGTTCCATACGCCAACGGGTAATATATTGTTTCTTATCCGTTCCTTGTTGTGCGTCACTGAAACTTAATAACGGATTGGTGAAGTAGCCGACTTTCTGATTGTCGAAACGTCCTGTCATCGGTTTTTCCGGTAATAAAAGAATAGAGGAACTAACTTCCACCGTCACATATACGCTTGTCGTTCCTTCTGTCACTTTAGTGGTCAGCTCAGAAGTTGCTACAACGTTGTTAGGGAAAGATTTGATCGACAAAATACGTGATAAGTTCTTGATAGCGGAAGTCCCTAAATTAATGTTTGTAAAAACATTATTGATACTGGTTTCCGTACCATCGTAAATATCATTCACTTTGATCACCAATGCAGTGGAGTCCTGATTGATAGCTTCTATTTTGAAAGCGGCAATCAGTGGCGAGATAAAATTGTCCTTTACCGAACGGAAGATAGCGTCCGTTTGAGGAGCCAGTGGTAATGGGCGTTGTTGGCGAAACATCAGTTTGCCGGTTGCCTTGTCCCATTCCATACTAACCATTTGGTTCTCGTAGTTCACTCCGCGGTTCACTCCTGCGTCATTCAGTTCGGCAGGTACCCGTTGCAGTTTATTGACAATTAATAAATCACGCCCTAAAAGTGATGTAGGAATTTCAAAATAATAATCGTTCTTTTTTTGATGAACAGCAAACATTCCTTTGGTAATTTTGCTACCTTCCACAAGCTTTTCGTAGTCGCTTTTGGTTTTCTCCTCTTGCTCTGGTTTCTTCTTTCTCTTTTTAAACCAACTCTGATTTTCTGTAGCAGGGATAGTTGCAGATGTTGAGTGTGTTTCTCCACTCATCAATATACATGCAATGACCGCTGCCATTACCTTTACATACATTCTCATTGAGTCCTTTTATGTTTAATTATTATTAAAATCGGGCACAAAAGTACTAATATAAATAACATAATTGCTACAGATTTGCAATGAATATAATAATAAAAAGGATTATTAACTAGTATTTCCGCTTATCATTCCTTTCGGATATTTCGTAGTTTAGTGGGAATAGTGTACATTTGCGGGAGTAAAAAGTGAATGGAATGATGAGACGATATATCACCACTTTGATGTTGGCTTGCTGCATCGGAGGATATGGGCAAGAAAAGAAGCAAGCCACCTTTGTACCACCTTTTGACTTTCCTCTTACATTGAGCGGAAACTTCGGAGAAATCCGTTCTAATCACTTTCACGGCGGATTGGATTTTAAAACGGGAGGAGTAATCGGTAAACCTGTTCGTGCATTGGCAGAAGGCTATATTTCACGTATCCGTGTGACGAATGGTTCGGGCTATGTACTTGATGTCTGCTATCATAACGGTTATTCTACTATCAATCGTCATTTGAGCGGTTTTATTTCCCCTATTGCCGAAAGGGTGGAAAAACTGCAATATGAAAATGAAAACTGGGAAGTAGAGATTATCCCCGAACCGGATGAGTATCCAGTAAAAGCGGGACAACAAATAGCATGGAGTGGAAATACCGGCTATTCATTCGGACCGCATCTTCATTTGGATGTTTTTGAAACGGAGACGGGAGATTATGTAGATCCCATGCCTTTTTTCAAAACGAAAATAAAAGATACGCGTGCTCCGAAAGCGGACGGCATAATGTTTTTTCCTCAACTTGGTAAAGGAGTAGTGGATGGTAAGCAAGAAAATAAAATGATTCTTCCGAACACCGGACGTCCGGTGGAAGCATGGGGTGTGATAGGTACAGGCATCAAGGCGTATGACTATATGGATGGAGTGAGCAATCATTACGGAGTGTATTCTGTAGTGCTTACAGTAGATGAGAAAGAAGTATTCCGCAGTACTGTCGATCGTTTCTCACAAGAAGAAAACCGGATGATTAACTCTTGGACTTGCGGGCAATATATGAAATCCTTCATCGAGCCGGGAAATACATTACGTTTATTAAAGGCATCGAACACTAATCGTGGTTTGGTGACTATTGATGAAGAACGCGATTATCGCTTCTTGTATACTCTGAAGGACGTTTTTGGCAATACTTCTAAATACAGTTTCACGGTTAGGGGGCGAAAACAACCGCTTGAGCCATTGCAACATCGCGAAAAGTATTTCTTTGCGTGGGATAAGGTAAACTATCTGCAAGAGCCGGGTTTGAATCTGGTTGTTCCCAAAGGAATGTTATATGACGATGCCCCCCTTAATTATCAAGTAAAAGCTGATAGCGGTGCTGTTGCGTTTACATATCAGTTAAATGACAAACCGATTCCGCTTCATGCAAGCTGTGAATTGCGTATTGGCTTACGTAGAAAGCCTATAACTGATACTACAAAATATTATGTAGTCCGTGTCACCCCGAGAGGAGGAAAATATAGTGTCGGTGGAAAGTATGAAGACGGATACATGAAGGCATCTATTCGTGAATTGGGAACTTATACGGTTGCCATTGACACAATTCCGCCTGAAATTATTCCTGTTAATAAGAAGCAATGGGGAAGAACCGGAAAGATTATCTATCGTTTGAAGGACAAAGGAACGGGTATTGCATCCTACCGTGGAACGATTGACGGCGAATATGCACTTTTCGGACGACCGAATATTGTGAAATCGTATTGGGAATGTGTACTTGATCCGAAGCGTGTGAAGAAAGGTGGAAAACATATCGTTGAATTTACGGTAACTGATTATTGCGGAAATGAAACCGTATCCCGTGAAAGTTTTATCTGGTAAATTATTAAAAGAAAATCATATATGAAGAAAAGACTTATTTTTTGTGCTGCTCTATTCCTGGCGGCAGTGGCGGATACTTTCGCCTGTACTAATTTAATTGTCGGCAAGAATGCATCGACTGATGGTTCGACTATCGTTTCCTATTCTGCCGACTCGTATGGCCTGTTTGGAGAACTTTATCACTATCCTGCTGCTACATATCCTAAAGGAACCATGTTGAAAGTGTACGAATGGGATACCGGTAAATATTTGGGAGAAATCGAACAGGCACGCCAGACTTACAATGTAGTGGGTAATATGAATGAATATCAAGTTACTATTGGTGAGACAACTTTTGGCGGACGCCCTGAATTGGCTGATTCTACAGGAATTATCGACTATGGAAGTCTGATTTATATTGGTCTGCAACGTTCGCGTACAGCTCGCGAAGCGATTAAGGTGATGACTGATTTGGTACAGCAATACGGTTATTACAGTGAAGGGGAATCTTTTACCATTGCCGACCCGAATGAAATTTGGATTATGGAAATGATTGGTAAAGGTCCCGGTATCCGTGGAGCAGTATGGGTAGCTGTACGTGTGCCGGATGACTGTATCTCGGCTCACGCCAACCAATCACGCATTCATCAGTTCGATATGAACGACAAGGAGAATTGTATATACTCGCCGGATGTCGTATCTTTTGCCCGTGAGAAAGGCTATTTCAGTGGTGTGAATAAGGATTTCAGCTTTGCCAATGCGTATGCACCGTTGGATTTCGGAGCCCGTCGTTTCTGTGAAGCTCGTGTGTGGAGCTATTTCAATAAATTTACAGATAACGGTAAAGATTATCTTCCTTATATAGAAGGAAAGACTAATACTCCAATGCCTCTTTTTGTGAAGCCGAAGCATAAGCTTTCCGTGCAGGATGTAAAAGACATGATGCGTGACCATTATGAAGGTACGCCTCTCGATATTTCCAATGATTTCGGGGCAGGTCTTTACAAGACTCCCTATCGTCTTTCTCCTCTGAATTTCAAAGTAGGCGACCGGGAATATTTCAACGAACGTCCGATTTCCACTCAACAAAGCGGCTTTGTATTTGTGGCGCAGATGCGTGCCAATAAACCCGATCCGATAGGTGGTGTGCTTTGGTTTGGAGTAGATGATGCGAATATGGCGGTGTTCACACCTGTTTATTGCTGTGCAACTAAAGCTCCGGTATGTTACACACGTGTGGACGGAGCTGATTATATCACTTTCTCATGGAATTCGGCTTTCTGGATTTTCAATTGGGTGTCTAATATGGTTTATCCCCGTTACAGTTTGATGCTTGATGATGTACGTGCAACTCAAAAAGAACTGGAAACGACTTTCAATAATGCTCAGGAGGGCATAGAAGAAATGGCTGCCAGACTTTTGGCTAAAGATAAGTCTGCTGCAGTTGAATTTTTGACGAATTATACCAATATGACGGCTCAGAGTACTTTCGATACTTGGAAACAATTAGGCACATTCCTGATTGTGAAGTATAACGACGGAGTAGTGAAACGAGTAAAGGACGGTAAGTTTGAACGTAATTCTATCGGACAGCCTGCCGGTGTTATTCGTCCGGGGTATCCGAAAGAATTTCTGGAAGAATATGTGAAGCAGACAGGAAAAAGATATGAAGTGCCGGAATAATAGTTGTTTTAGTTGTTATTAAATCATATATAATGTCCACATCATTTCTGCTTTGCGGGTGATGTGGATTTTTATTATGTTGATAATCAGTAATGTATTTGCCATGTATTTGTCCATTCCAAATATTTGGATTCTTTTCTGCTGCTGCCTATCTTTGCCTTATTCTATTTCAAACACCAACTACTATGCGAATCATCTTTATTATATATTACTTGCTTATCACATTACTCTTTGTTTCTTGCCAAGAGTCATCATCTGTTGAAGTAGAGAGGGAAAAGATAGCCTCTCTGTTACAGAAGGGTGACAGTTGCCGTCAGGTTGGTAATGAGGAAAATTCAATAGCCTTCTATTATCGTTCGTTGGAATTAGCTAAGCAAACGGGAGAACAATCGTTGGAAGCGGCTGCTAGTGATCGTCTCGGAATTGTTTATTTATATCGTGAACTTTATTATGATGCACTCCATTTATTTCGGCAAAGTGCGTCGATTTATGCATTGACGGGAGAAAATATCCGGTTGGCATTGGCATTGCGTAATATAGGGCGTACGAACTTGGTGTTGCATCATTCCGATAGCATAGCCTGTTATTATGAGCAGGCTATTGAGGTGGCTTCCCGCTTGGAAGATAAGAAGTTACTGCATACTATATCCAAAGAACTGGAAGCTATCTATTCAAAGGCGGGATTTTACGATTATTCACCTCGTCTGATGTTGAAGTGTTTGGATAGCGTATCTGATGACGATTTTTCCAATTTGCTTGCAGGGGAGTACTATATCGGTATGAATAATGCCGAAGAAGCGAGAATTTGGTTGAAGAAAGCTGTTCAGACGAGCGATATGTATATATGTTCGAGTGCATATCAGCTTTTATATGAAATTGAGAAGAGAACCAATCATCCGGACACTGCCGTTAAGTATGCCGAATATTATATCCAGTGTAAAGATTCGCTTGATAAACAGATTTCGGTTTCTTCGACGATTCGTGCTTTAGGACAGAATTATGAAAAAGAACGTCTTAAATGGGAGAATCAGCAATTGCAGAATGAGCAACTTCGAAAGCGTATGTATTATTTGATCATTCTGTCAATTTCATGTTGCTTGCTGGTAGTAGGGTTGGTTTTGTATTATCGGGAGAAGTGGAAGAAAGAGAAGGTATTGGCTGGTGTTATGAAACGTTTACGTGACAATGAGCGTCAAATAGAGAATTACACAGCTGTAATAGAAAAGAATAGGCGTATTATCAGTGATTTGAAAGGAACCCAGCAGAAGAATGCGTTACTGTTACGTGAAGAAAAGAACAAATCTATAAATTATGAGAATCTGCAACATGAGAATTTGTTGTTGATGAAACAACTGCATATATTGCATTCCGATAGGGAAGGATTGTTACAGCAACTTCAAATGGGAACCAACTCATCTATTTCTTCACAACGGATTACCGCTTTCACACAACTTTGGCTATTGAAAAGTGAACCTTATTATGGAATCATAGAGACACAAGAAGAATGGAACCGATTGTTTGAACTCATTGACCTGTTTTATGGGAATATTTCCGCCAGACTGAATGGTTGTGAGTTATTGAGAGAGCATGACAGAAGAATCTGTTATTTGCTTCATGCCGGGCTTGACAATTCAGCTTTAGGGATATTATTCAATATAGATAATACTTCTGTGACTAAATCCAAGCAACGTATAAAGAAAAAACTAGGACTGGGCCCTAACGATGTGCTGGAAACATTTCTTAATGAGAATAAAAAATAGTATATAGATTGTTTCACTTTAAATATAAAACAGCCATGAAAAGACTATTATTTACCTTTTTAGCTTTATGCCTTGCCGTTGCCGGTTCGGCTCAGTCGGGGCAGATGACTTCCAAACTGCCGACTATTGATATCACTAAGGAATATCCGAAAAAGAAATTAGTATTGCAAGATATTGCAACTGCTGAATACATTCCGCTGGAAACATCGGATAAAGTGTTGCTGGACGGAGTGGCTACTCTGCATTGTTCATTTACTGAACACTATATAACAACGTATAATGCCAATGAAGGGCAAATCTTCGTATTCGACAGAAAAGGGAAAATATGTCATACATTTAATCATAAAGGAGGGAGTGGGGAAGAATACAACTATCCTTTGCAGTTACGCTTGGACGAAAAGGCTAAAGAGTTGTTTCTGCTTGACATATCTAATAAAATACAGGTCTATTCGATAGAGGGAAAATACAAGCGTTCTTTGTCTATCCCCAAAGATGTACAGATTGAAATTATGTACAATTGTGATGAGCAACATTTGTTGGGTTACGATAGTTATATGTTGGATAGAAAAGATAAACAGCCCAATAGTCGTCCCTATTTACTGATTTCGAAAAAGAACGGAGCTGTTTCCCACCTTCCAGTAACTATCCACAAACGTGTGGGAAAACGCATTTATATTACTCAAGGGGGACAGACGGCTACCGTTTCAATGTCTCTCTATCCGTTAGTAAATAGCGGTTCGGAGTTTATCTTTGCAGATTTGGCAGGTGATACTGTTTATTCTTATTGTAATCATAAGTTGACCCCGTTGTTTGTACGTACTCCGAAAGCAGATGCTTCCGAGCCAAGACTCGTTATGCAATGTTATGCCAAGATTGGGAGCTATCTGTTAATGTCGACTGCATTGAAAAAATATGAACCGGGGAAAACTTCGTTTGATACTAAAGAATTTGTCTATGATACGGTTGAGAAGAAAGTATATGATTTGGAATTTGAGAATCAAGACTATTCGCCCGCCCGTTCAATGCGAATGGGAGGCGTATTATCGGCATTACCTGAAAAATGTGTTTTCGATTCGTGGGATACTGACCGTTTATTGGATATGTTGGAGAAAGGAAAGTTGACGGGAAACTTGAAGAAGGTGGCGGAGAAGATGACAGTTGATGATAATCCTTTACTCATATTGTACAAATTCAAATGAAACGTAGATGAAGATTATATGGTTCTTTTTCTCCTTGTGTCTGCTGGTAGGATGTAAACGTTCGGATGTGGCGGTATCGGTGGAACAAACGTTGCCGGTGATAGATTTGAATGCTGCTTATCCTGAAAAGAAACTGGATTTGGCAGAGGTGGTGAGTCCTGAATATATTCCTTTGTATACAGTCGGGGCGGATTCATTAGATAGATATAGTCTGACTTCAGCGAGTGTTTCGCCCCATTGGGTAGTAGCTTATAATTGGCAGCAGACAATTATGGTTTTTGAACGGGCAACCGGAAAACTTCGTTATCGTTTTAATCATCAGGGACAGCAAAAAGAACAATATTATTATATATTCTCGGTGTTTGTAGATGAAGAACGTGAAGAAATATATGTAGTCGGTTCAGTTTTCAAAATCCAGGTTTATAGCCTGTCCGGCAACTATAAGCGTACGTTGAATCTTCCCTATGATATGTCTTTCGAACAGGTATTTGATTATGATAAAGATTCATTGATATTTAACGACGGAAGGGAAGATGTAGATAATCCTGTCCAAAAAGGGACTTATTATTATTTAATGTCGAAAACTGACGGAGGAATGCGTCCTTTGCCTTTTCATGTAAAGTATCGTATTACGAACCGCTTTCGCATCCGACTAAGGAATGGAGACAGGCAAGGGGTAATTTCCTGTATGTTTTCCGTAAAGCCATTGTTGAAGAATGGTGATGAAGTGATATTATCCGAATTTTCCAATGACACCGTTTTCTCTTATGGGAAAGAAGGAGCGAAACCTTTGTTGGTACGTACTCCGGCTCCCCGTTCTACTTTTCCTTTGAAGTTAATGTCAGTTTCAGCTTGTAGCAGGCGTTTTCTGTTTTTGGATGTGATAGAGAAAGTGTATAGACGGAATATCAAGAAGTTGGACGGAGACTCGTTTGTCTACGATTACCGCGAAAAGGAGATCTTTACTCCGGTGTTGGTCAATAGTGATTTTATCCCTGAACTGCCGGTTGAGATAGATAATATGAACGGAAGTTTTCCGAAATATGCCGGTGCGTCTTCTATTCATTCCCGGGAGTTTATGCAGTACTATCGGAGAGGAAATTTACAGGGGCGGGCATGTGAAGCGGCCTCTTGCTTGACAAGAGATGATATTTATGTTTTAGTGCTGTATCATTTTAACTGAATAGAGCCGGTAAATGTATTCTTACGGTTATTATTTTGAGGAAAAATGTAGGATTTATAAACTTATTATTTTACATTTGTGTGCTCAAGAAATAGATAGTAATAATTCATTAACCAATAAACAATAATCGAAATGGAAAATCAGGAACTTATTAAACAGGTCACTGAAAAAGCCGAAAAATGGTTGACCCCGGCATACGATGCTGAAACTCAGGCTGAAGTGAAGCGAATGTTGGAAAACGATGATAAAACCGAATTAATAGAAGCATTCTACAAAGACCTCGAATTTGGTACCGGTGGTTTACGCGGTATCATGGGCGTAGGTAGCAACCGTATGAACATCTATACGGTAGGTGCCGCTACACAAGGTCTTTCTAATTATTTGAAGAAGAACTTTAAAGATCTGCCGCAGATTTCTGTTGTGGTTGGTCATGACTGCCGTAACAACAGCCGTTTGTTTGCGGAGACCTCTGCCAATATTTTCTCTGCCAACGGTATCAAAGTATATCTGTTCGACGATATGCGTCCTACTCCCGAAATGTCTTTCGCTATCCGTCACCTCGGTTGCCAGAGCGGTATCATCCTGACTGCTTCTCACAACCCGAAGGAATATAATGGTTACAAAGCATACTGGGATGACGGTGCGCAAGTACTGGCTCCGCACGATAAAGGTATCATCGACGAAGTAAACGCTATTGCCTCTGCTGCTGATATCAAATTCCAAGGCAATCCGGATTTGATTCAGATTATCGGTGAAGATATAGACAAAGTTTATCTGGACATGGTGAAGACAGTTTCTATTGATCCGGAAGCAATCGCCCGCCACAAAGACATGAAGATTGTTTATACTCCGATTCACGGTACAGGTATGATGTTGATTCCGCGTGCTTTGAAGATGTGGGGATTTGAAAATGTGTTTACTGTTCCCGAACAGATGATTAAGGACGGTAACTTCCCGACTGTCATCTCTCCGAACCCGGAAAATGCCGAAGCTCTTTCTATGGCTGTGAATCTGGCTAAAGAAATTGATGCAGACCTCGTTATGGCTTCCGACCCGGATGCAGACCGTGTAGGTATCGCTTGTAAGGATGATAAAGGTGAATGGGTGCTGATTAACGGTAATCAGACTTGTATGATGTATCTTTACTATATTCTCACTCAATACAAACAACTAGGTAAGATTAAAGGTAATGAGTTCTGTGTGAAGACAATCGTAACTACGGAACTTATCAAGAAGATTGCTGATAAGAATAACATTGAAATGCTCGACTGCTACACCGGATTCAAATGGATTGCACGTGAAATCCGTCTGCGTGAAGGTAAGAAGAAATACATTGGAGGCGGTGAAGAGAGCTATGGTTTCCTTGCCGAAGACTTCGTTCGTGACAAAGACGCGGTATCAGCCTGCTGCTTGATTGCAGAAGTTGCTGCATGGGCAAAAGATAACGGTAAGTCATTGTATCAATTGTTGCTGGATATCTACGTAGAATACGGATTCTCTAAAGAATTTACTGTGAATGTAGTGAAACCGGGCAAGAGTGGTGCTGAAGAAATCAAAGCTATGATGGAAAACTTCCGTGCTAATCCTCCGAAAGAATTGGGTGGTTCGAAAGTGATTCTGAGTAAAGACTATAAGACTTTGAAACAAACAGACGATAAAGGTAATGTAACTGCTATTGATATGCCGGAACCGTCTAATGTCCTGCAATATTTCACAGAAGACGGCAGCAAAGTTTCTGTTCGTCCTTCAGGTACAGAACCGAAGATCAAATTCTATATGGAAGTACAAGGTGAAATGGGTTGCCGTAACTGTTATGCTTCTGCCGAGTCTGCTGCAATGGAAAAGATTGAAGCAGTGAAGAAGTCATTGGGTATCTGATCCTATTTCTTCTGATAGTTCAGAATAAATAATAAATAGCGCCTCCATAGTCTTTTCGAAGATTGTGGAGGCGCTTCTTTATATCTGTCCTGCATCTGTTTCCCACTATTCAAGCCGGTTTAGTACAGTTCTTTCATTTCCTTTGCATTCTTTAAGTCCCCTTTCTAATCATTCTTCCGGGAATCTTGTTGTATTGGCATCATCTCAATTTAAGCACGCAGGCTACGGATATACACACTTTTGTTGATGCTTTAGAGTGATACGCTAAGTTTCATTTTCGTAAGTTGTTCGTTTGTAGTTTGTGTGTATTTCGTGGCCTGCTTTTTGGTTTTATTCTTTTCTAACGGTTACTTTTTTTATTTGCTCCCTATCCAAGTCCATTTATGCCATATCGTCTCCAATGGTCCCTGTTTATGTCCGGACAGCCACCATTTACAGAACTGAACCTGTAAGATACAAAGAACAATACCTATAATCAAGCTTAGAGTATATCCGCAGTAAGGAGCCAGATAAAATCCGAATGGGAAATAGATAATGGCACCCAGAACAGATTGGGAAATATAGTTTGTCAGGCTCATCTTGCCGTAAAAGCGGAGGCTGGAAACAGCTTTTTGAAACTTAGCTTTCTGATACAGTAGGATGAAGGAGGAAATCAATACGATAGTGAACGCGAATTTCTGCCACATATCAAAAGCGGTACCCACTGTCTGTTGAATCAGACTGTTGTCACTCTGCATGATTTGCTCTTTCAAAGAGTAAAGAGGTGCGAAGCTGATAGCAGCAATGATGAGCGCTTTTACCCAAAATTTCAAATGAGATTCGGTGGTGACGAATAACTGTTTGCGTCCGATGTACAAGCCGAATAGGAAAAGTCCGGCAGTTTGTAAGAAACGTCCGGCGCCGATAGCCCAAAACAAACTGGCTTTCTGTCCCAAGGTGACATTACCTATCAGGAATTCCCAGAAGTTTCCACCTTTGGTATAAGCTGCTACTTCAGCATACATCGCTCCGACATTTAAGTCGGGCAGGGTATAGGCAGGATTGAAAAGGCTCATAATGTAGTGGAACCATTCAATCGGTTGTAGTGAGAAGAAGATAGCAGTGATTAAAATAGCTTTGTCACTCCATTTGCGTACGATAAACAGTACGATGCCGACCACAACGAACAGAAGCAACACATCTCCTGCCGGAAAAAAGGCAGCATTGAGAGTAGCAAAGCCTGCAAGCAATACCATTCTCCATAAGAAACGGTAGCCGAAGTCTTTTCCTTTCAACTGCTGGTTGTGCGATTGGATATAGAAAGTGAATCCGAAAAGCAGGGCGAAGATTGCATAAGATTTTCCTGCAAACAATGAGAATGTTGCATTAAATACTCCGGCATCTAAAATGGTAAGCCATTCGGGAGAACTTTCCGGATAGACGGGGAAAATGAAATGCTCCAGGTTATGTACCAGGAGGATAGCCATTACGGCAAAACCTCTGAGAGCGTCTACTACTTCAATTCGTGGTGTTTTTGTTGATAATTCCATGGGGTTGATTTATGATTGTTTTTTTAGTGAATATTCGTTTTACCCATTTGTTGGCAGGCTTTTCAAAATAATAAAAAGAAAGCAGGCTGAGTATAATGGTGATGCAGAGAATGACGGGGACACTTATTGTCCATTGTATCTGCCAATGATAGTGGGCGGACATTCGCATATATGCATCTATGATAAACAAATGTATCAAGTAGAAACTATAACTGATTTCTCCGCCTATGATTAAGAACCGGTTGGATAGCAATCGGGATATGCCTCCCTGTTGTAAGGCGAATATAAGAATGATTAGCGAGACGGGTAACCAGTAATAACAAGAATAGCGATAGACTTTAGGAATGTCTGCGGCGCAGAGGAAGAACAGTAAAAATAAGGCAACGGCTCCTGCCTCTAATAAAGTTCCGGTGGAATAAGAAAGTTTTTTATTACATAATGACCGGTAGAACTGGTAAAGCAGGACACCTACGAAAAAGTCAGGCAGGCGGGTGAATGGATTTACATACCAGTATGCTTTGATTTGCTCCTCGTTGGTCAGATACATGCCTGCCAGCATAATTGGAAGACAGATGAGCAGTGTGATAAACAGGCTTCTTTTGGTATGCAAGAAAGGAACAATCAGAGGAAAGCAGAAATAAAACAACTGTTCGCATCCCAAACTCCACGAAGGACTGTTGAATGAAAAGAAGTAGTCGGCAGAGGGGAAGAACGGTTGTAGGAGAAAGGTGGAGGCGGCAAAGTGTTTTATCCAGTCTGCCGTGCCGCTATATTGAACGTATCCTCCTATGCATACGGCAATTAATAATGTCAGTAAATGCAAGGGATAAATGCGGGCGAGGCGCGCTACCCAAAATGTTCGTTTGGTAGCGGTCTTTTCCAATAACTTCTCCTGATAGTTGTAAGCAATAATAAAACCGCTGAGCACAAAAAAGAAACTGACTCCGACAAACCCTTCTTTAAAGAAATGAGCATCGAAACTTGAATCAATGACGTAGCAGTGCGCCCCAAATACCATTAGGGCAAAGAATATCCGTAAAGAAGTTAATGTGTTAATCACGATACTTATCAGTTTTTTTGTATTCGACTGCAAAAGTAGTGTTTTCTTATGAGATAAAAATTCACATAGATTAAAAAAGAACTTAGGATTCGGAACGCAGACGGCTAAGATGTTGGGGAGTCATGCCAAGAAAGGAAGCTATATACCCCAGTTGGGCACGGTGAATGACATCGGGTTGTTCACGTAAGAGTTGTTCGTAACGTTCCTTAGCCGGAAGATAGAGCCGGTTGATATGGTGCATATCCATATATAGCAGGCATTCCTGATGAATAACCCGTCCCCAGTTGGCAATCTCGATGTTGGTTTCATAAATCCGATTCAAGTCTTCGATACGTATGGCATATAATTCGCAGTCCTCCAACAATTCTACATATTCGTATCCCGGTTCGTCGTGATACAAGTCTTTCATGGCAAAAGTGATATCACCTTCGCGTGAAAACCATATCGTGATTTCTTCGCCGTCGTGTAAACAATAAGACCGGCAAAATCCTTTTTCGATAAAGTAGACGTGACGGTCTGCTACACCACCGCGTATCAGTAAGTGTTTTTTAGGAAGTTCCAGCTTTTCCATGTGACTGAAAAGAACCTCCAGAGAACTGTCCGATACCGGATAATATTGCCGGATACCTTTGATGATGTTTTCCATAGCCGATTATTTGTGAGAGCATTCCAGCCACCAGTCGATCATCTTTCGTGCGAGGCTCAGCTTTCGGGGAAGTTCCGGCAAGTTGTCCCGTGTGTAGAAGTCTCCGGAACTCAGTTCTTCCTCCTGCAACCTGATTTCCCCTCCGGCATAATCTGCAATGAACCCAACCATTAATCCGCTGGGATAAGGCCATGCTTGATTGCCGAAATAGGTGATGTTCGTCACATCCAGTCCCGTTTCCTCTTTCACTTCACGCGCTACGCACTCCTCTAATGTCTCGCCCGTCTCCAGGAATCCGGCTACGAGGCTGTTGAACGTTCCCTTGAAGTTACGGGCATGGACCAGGAGCAATGAATCTTCTTTTCTTACTAAGACGAGAATTGCAGTAGAAATAGAAGGATATACTTCCCGTCCGCATTTCGGGCAACGTTTCATGATGTCCTCTTTCTGTTCCATAGGAGTGCCGCAGGCAGAACAGAAACGACTGTTCCGGTCCCAGTGCAGAATCTCATGCGCTTTTCCTGCTGCCTGATAGTGAGATAGCGGGAGATAATCATAAGAGGCACGAAGTCCGGTCATTACATACTGTGCCGATTCTTCAAAAGGCGAGGAGAGGGAGAAAGACTTACAAGTCTTTCCCTCTAATGTTGTGATAGTATGTACCGTCGTTTTTTCTTTAATAGTGATAGGCGGAATTTCTCCATAAGGAAGAGCAAATGTGCCGTTCTCTTTCTTCTCAAGTAATAGCTGGTCTTTATAAAAGACGAACCACCATGATTGCGTTGTTTTATTCATTTTAATCTTCTTCTTTTGCTTCGCGCTGCGAAGGTATAAAAAACTGTATTGATATTTAATACTTTGTCTGATAAAATGTCAATGGATTAACTTAATACAATACGCTGTTCGATACCGATTTCTCGAATGAAATAATTATCGTGCGAAATGGCTATGACGGTACCTGTATAGTTTCTGATAGTCGCAGTGATGATGTCGATACTCTGTATATCCAGATTGTTGGTCGGCTCGTCCAAAATAAACATATCCGGTGTGTTGTTGCTGATCATCAGGCAGCAGAAAGCGAGCCGCATCTTCTCGCCGCCGCTTAATTTCCGGCAGGACTTGTCCCATTCGGAAGCGGGAAACAAGTAACGGTTCAGGATGATCTTTATTTCATGTTCCGGCAGATTGCGGTTGTTGAAAGCGTAAACCTGTTCAAGGACACTGTTCCGGTCGTCGATGATAGAATACTCCTGATTCAGATAAACATAAGAAAAATCTGCCCGTGTGAGTGTTCCTGTCTGTGGCTGAAGTTGTCCGGTGATGATTTTCAAGAGAGTAGTCTTTCCGCTGCCGTTGGTCCCTTCTATGCGGAGGCGGTCGCCACTCTTTAACTGAAAACTGACGGGAGTTTGCCAAAGCAGTTGTTCCGGCAGGTTATTTTCGGAAGGTTCGTTATCGCTTTGGCTATCGCTGTCGTTCGGAGCAGAATGATAACCGAAGTTGATATCCTTTGCCGTAATTAACGTTTTTCCGGTGTGCAGGGAAGAACCGTTGAAATCTGTTTTAAGCGCAGCCGTTGGAGAGAGAGAACCCCGGAGTTGGTTACGTTCTTCTGTCAGTTTGTCGGCTTTCTCCTGATGCACGCTGTTAAGTTTGCCGGTACTTTTTTCTGATTTTCCCTGCAATGCATTTAGTACAATGCGCGGAACACCTCTTTTAATATTAGCTTTCTCACCGCGTACATTCTGTTTGTCTCTTCGTTCGGCTGTTTCACGGGCTACCTTGCGTGCTATCCGCAGTGCTTTTTCTTTTTCTTCGATACGCTGTTGTAAGGCTTCCCGCATCAGAGTTTTCTGTTCTTTGTAGAATTCGTAGTTTCCGCCATAATAAGTGAGTTGATGTTTCTCCAATTCACATATTTCGGGAAGAAGATTGAGCAGGGTACGGTCATGGCTCACGACCAACAACGTAGAGTGACATTTCTCTACCCAGTCATACAAACGTTGTCGGCCCGACGAATCAAGATGATTGGTCGGTTCGTCCATGAGTATGACAGAGGGATTATGAATATCCATACCTGCCAGAAAAACACGGGTCTTTTCTCCGCCGCTAAGCAAATGCATTGGGTAGGACAGGGGAAACTGCCCTAATCCCCATGAGTCAAGAGCGGCAATGGAACGTTCTTCGATATTCCAATCATCGTCCAACTGGTTAAAATTCTCCGTTGAGGCATCTCCTGTCAGGATAGCTTGCAGGGCTTGTTGCTTGCGGTCTATCCGCAAGGCTTGGGCAATGGTCAGCGAATCATATTGTCCGAAATGTTGGGGGATGTAATAAATGTCGTCCGGGCGGACAATAACGCCGGAAGACGGCGATAGTTGTCCGGCAATAATTTGCAGCAGGGTAGATTTCCCGCAGCCGTTATTACCGACTAATCCCAGTTTCTGTCCTTTACTAATGGCAAAGTTGAGGTCACTGAATAATACTTCTTTATCCGGGTGGATATAGCTGATTTGTTGAATACTTATAGGCATGGTTGTCTATTGGGTTTGAAGTGAAAGAAATAGTGAAAGATAATCACGGGGCAGGGGGCGACAAACACAATACCGGCTAAACAACACGGATTCCGTGATGCTTAACAACGAGGAAAAAGCATATAAGAAAAGTGATGTTTACTTAGAAGTGTTGTCTTACTTGGAAATTCTCATTGCGGTAAGTATATAGTTTAACTTGGGCGCAAAGATAGTACTTTTGGGGAAGAATCCTATTCTATTTCAGTAGAAAAGTTATTTCAGAGGCTCCATTTACTCAATTCAGACCTTCTGTTCTGCTGAATCAGAATCTTTGTCTGCCCTGTTTAGAGGCTCTGTTTCGGTAGTCCGGAACGTGAATGGAGAAGTTTTTCTGAGTTAACGACAAAGTTCTGAGCATTAGGGACTAAAGTTTCTTTCTATTGGTGGTAATCTATAAACGCAACTTGTATTTATAAAAATGAAGCTTTCATTTATAAAAACGCAGGTTGCATTTATAAAAACAAAAGCTTCGTTTATAGTTTATTGTTAGGGTCTGATAAGTTTAGTATTCGTCCGGGATAAGTTTGTGAGTAGGCAAGAGGAAGTTTATTGCTAATCAACTGGTTTATAGTCTATATCTTCCTTTATTTCTTTACCATTCTATTTCTTATATATCGAACAATTCATTCAAGCCTTCACTCATACTAGGATGCGTAAAGATGAAATCCCGCAGGAATGTATAATGTTGTCCTGTTTTCATCGCCATGGCAACGATATTGATTATTTCCGGGGCTTCGGCGCAAAACAGTGTACACCCCATGATCTTTCCGCTATGGTCGTTTACAATTGCTTTCAGCATGCCGTCTGTCTGTTTCAACGTGCGCGAACGTACCACAGAAGTAGCCGGCAAACGGGAAACCTTAAAAGAATATCCTCTTTTCAGTGCTTCTTCTTCGGTAAGTCCGATATGAGCCAACGGCGGGTCGATAAATACGGCATAAGGAACAGGGTCACGATCTCCGATGTCCCGTTTCTTGTCTCCGAAAAGCTGGTCGCGGATGATCCGGAAATCATCTAATGAGAGATAGGTAAACTGCGGTCCGCCTTTCACATCACCCATTGCCCAAACGTGAGGGACGGTTGTGCGTAACTGGTCATTCACCACGATAGCCCCGTGAGCATCCACCCCTATACCTGCTGCTTGCAGGTTCAACCCTTCAATCATAGGCTTTCGCCCGGTTGCGATAAGGATAGCGTCACCGTCTACAAAATAAGGAGTGCCGTCGGATACGTCCGAATAAGTCAGCGTCACACCGTCATTCGTATCATGGATAGACTGTGCACGGGCATTCAGATGAATCTCTATCCCTTTCTTTTCCAACACCTCTTTCACGCTGTTCGCTATATCCTGGTCGTTGCGGGGCATGAACCGGTTGCCTCCTTCGAGAAGGGTAACTTTGCTCCCGAACTCGGCATACATCGAAGCAAATTCCAGTCCGATATATCCTCCGCCCACGATAATCAGGTGTTGAGGCAGCACGTTCAAGTCCAAAAGAGTAGTGCTGGTATATACTTTCTGACTCTCCTTAATCCCGTCTATTGCCGGAATAATCGGTGTGGAACCCGTATTGATGAAGATTTCTTTCCCTTGCAGTTCGATATCCCCTTCTGGCAGCGCCACCTTGATGATATTAGCCGAAACGAAAGAACCTTCTCCCGTGTAGACCGTTACATTGGGACGTTTGCTTAACCTTTCATAATTATTGTTTCTTAAGAAAGACGTCAGTCTGTTTTTCCGGCCGATAGCCTGTTTGTATAAGTTCGCCTGTTTCGGATAATCATCGTGATAGAGCAAGGCGGCAATGCCGGCTTCGTGCACGAGCGTTTTCGTCGGGATACAGGCGATGTTGGGACACGTTCCTCCATACATCATGCTTGAACGTTCCACGACGGCAACTTGCCAGCCGCGGTTTGAAAGTTCGGCAGCAAGAGTCTTTCCTGCTTTGCCGAACCCTATAATGATTGCATCATATTGTTTCATAACTTCTTTCATTAACGATTAATATTCAACTATATAACAGTGAGATGAATTATTTGTTTTCGTCGTTTCGAGAAGTTAAGGAATTCAAAAGTAGTGAGGTTAGTCTTTTTTCAATGTTTTGAGTACACGTTGTGACGAGTCGGATAGAAGCACTACTGCACCTGCCAGTATGACGATATCTTTAATCACCAGCCGTCCTGCACCGGACAGTAACGGGAAACCGAATTCTCCGCTCCCCAGGTTGGGTACCCAGACCTCCGGCGTGGTGACGAGGAACGAAAGTGTACCGAGCGTCATGATGATAGCGAGCGAATCGCCCACCAGTCCCACTTTGGGGAAGAAGATGCCCAAGAACACCAGAATACCGATACTCATGATAAGCGCTCCCAGTCCGTAGGAGAAAGTATATGTGTTGTTCGCTTCGTGCCATGCACGGTTTTCGGGTACCAGAGCACCTTCCGGATTCTTGAAGTTTTTGTACTCCGGCGCTTCCTTTGCATAAAAGAAGCTCATGAACGGGCTGTTGGCTACAAACGGAACAATCCCGTCGGCTTCGTAGTGGAAATACTTCAGCCCGCCTATCCATACGAATACGACTAGAATGGCTACACGGATAAACTTGGTACCAAAATTTCTCAGACTTGATGTGAAGGTCAGTAATGCGATAAATTTTTCTTTCATATTGTTGTCGTTTATGAGTTTAACTTACACCGCAAAGGTCGCGCTTTCCTCATAACCTCCAAATGGCAATACTGCCGCATTACTTATCAATTCTTCCCAATCTGCTCATTTCTGAACTGCACGGCACTCTGTCCCGTCATGTTTTTGAAGAAACGGCTGAAAGAAGCCTGATCTTCAAACCCCAGAATATCGGCTATTTCTTTGGCACTTTTACTGCTGTACAGCAGCAGGCGTTTCGCTTCCGCTTCCACCCGTTCATGAATCACACGGAGTGGGGAAGGCAGTTTGCACGTAGAAAAGATATTCGACAGGGTTTTGGGTGATTTGTGCAACATATCGGCATAGTCCTGCACCTGTTTCTTAGTCTTGTAATACTCGTCCACCAGATTGTAGTATTGGCGGACAATCTCGAAGCCGGATTCCTTTTCCCGTGTAATGTCCAACCGGTGACGGGCTATCCGGGTACATTGGATGATAAACCTTTTAAGAAGGATGCGCAGCATTTCTTCCTGAAGGCTGTCCGAAACGGTGAATTCGTTTTCCATGGCTACGGTGATATCGTTCAGTTGCCGGCGTTCCTGCTCGTTGAGGGTGAAGCGGACAAGGTGGGACGAACCGTTGAAGAGGAAACCGCTGCACGACACCTCATGGTCATTGCCGTAGATGCAATAGAAATTACTGTTGAACAGTAAAGTTGTATATTCCCCGTCGATTGATTTGAACTCAAGATGTTGCAGGTGTGTCAGTGAAATCACATCATCCTGCGACATCAGCATTTCCTGGTGGTCGATTTCCACCGTGATACTTCCCTTGCGCACCCATATAAACTTGTAGAGTCCTTTTTCTTTTTGCAGTGTCTTCTCTGTCTGATAAGAATCCGTAAGCGCGAGTGTTCCTTTAAGTTTTGTGTGATATTGTTGCAGCATAATTAATCCTCCATAGCTGATGCGTCAAATGATAACGGCAGTAAGTCGCCTATACTTTTAATTTCGTAGATGCATTCTTTGCCGTAAAGCAGAATGCGGATCGGTTGCCCGTAGCGTTTCTCCGTTTCGAGAATCACCTGGCGGCAGGCACCGCAGGGAGGAATCGGATTATCAATAAAGTCTTTCTCCGTTCTGGCGGCGATAGCAAGTGTGATGACGGGCTGGTCGGGGTATCGGGAGTTGGCATAGAACAGTGTGGTACGTTCCGCGCAGAGTCCCGACGGATATGCGGCATTTTCCTGATTCGTGCCGGACACCACAGTTCCATCGCCCAGCAGTGCGGCTGCACCCACCGAGAAATGCGAATAAGGGACATAGCTGCGTGCGGTTGCTTCCTTGGCAGTGGTCACAAGAGCCCGGTCGGCCTCATTCAACTCATCATATTGATATACTTTAATAATTGCGGTAATTGTGAGGTCTCTCATATACGTTAGGGGATTGGTTTCTACAATTAATGTTACAAAGTTAGGAAAGAGATTGATAATCCCAATTATTTTTCAGATTTTTGTGCCTTATAATCCACATCTGAAATAAAATGGAGAACAAACTGTATAGACTGGTCTTTTTTACTATGGTTTTCTTCTTTGCAGTAGGAGCGCAGGCGCAACGAAGAAATTCCCGTTACGTAGAATATATAAATAAGTATAGTGATCTGGCTGTGGAGCAGATGAAGCTTCATAAGATTCCGGCTAGTATAACGCTGGCGCAGGGATTGTTGGAAAGCGGAGCCGGATATAGCCAGTTGGCACGCAAGAGCAACAACCATTTTGGTATCAAGTGCGGCGGCAGTTGGCGGGGGCGTAGTGTCCGCCATGATGACGATGCGCGTAATGAGTGTTTCCGTGCGTACAGTAATCCGCGTGATTCGTACGAAGACCACTCTGAGTTTCTGAGACGCGGAGCCCGCTATGCCTTTCTTTTCAAACTGGATATTACAGACTATAAAGGTTGGGCACGGGGATTGAAGAAAGCCGGATATGCCACCGACCCTTCTTATGCCAACCGTCTGATTACTATCATCGAAGATTATGACCTGTATAAGTACGACCGTAAGGGTGTCTACTCCGAACGTAAGCTAAGGAAAAACCCCTGGTTGATGAATCCGCATCAGATTTACATAGCCAATGATATCGCCTATGTTGTCGCCCGCCACGGAGATACTTTCCAGGATTTGGGCAAGGAATTAGGCATCAGTTGGAAGAAACTTGTGAAGTATAACGACTTGCATCGTGAATATACCTTAATGGAAGGAGACATCATCTATCTGAAATCCAAAAAGAAGAAAGCCTCCAAACCTCATACTGTATATGTGGTGAGGGACGGTGATTCCATGCATGGCATTTCCCAGAAATACGGTATCCGGCTCAAAAACCTGTATAAGATGAATCGTAAGGACGGTGATTATGTCCCCGAAGTGGGCGACCGCCTGCGTCTTCGTTAGGCAGCTTTGAACACGCTTCTTTTCCTTTTTGTAAAAGTTGGACAAAAGGAAAACTAAATGACTCATCCGGATGTTATTATTAGGATAAAACATGATTGGAGTATGAGTCTAAATATTGCAAAAGTTGACAAGAAGCGTGTCGTCATAGTAGGCGGTGGTTTCGGTGGCCTGAAGTTAGCTAATAAGCTGAAGAAATCAGGCTTTCAGGTGGTATTGATTGATAAGAATAATTATCATCAGTTTCCCCCGTTGATTTATCAGGTGGCTTCGGCGGGTATGGAACCTACTTCCATTTCGTTCCCTTTCCGTAAAATTTTCCAGCACCGGAAAGACTTTTATTTCCGAATGGCGGAAGTACGCGCCATTTTCCCGGAAAAGAACATGATACAGACTTCCATTGGGAAAGCCGAATACGATTACCTCGTCTTGGCGGCAGGCACTACCACCAACTTTTTCGGTAATAAGCATATCGAAGAAGAGGCCATGCCGATGAAGAACGTCTCCGAAGCCATGGGACTGCGGAATGCTCTTTTGGCTAATCTCGAACGGGCGCTGACCTGCTCAACCAAACAGGAACAACAGGAACTGCTGAATATCGTCATTGTAGGCGGAGGAGCCACAGGCGTAGAAGTGGCCGGTGTACTTTCGGAAATGAAGAAGTTTGTACTGCCGAACGATTATCCCGATATGCCGGCTAGCCTGATGCATGTCTATCTGGTGGAAGCCGGACCACGACTGCTTGCCGGAATGTCGGAGGATTCATCCGCTCATGCGGAAAAATTCCTTCGTGAAATGGGAGTGAACATATTGCTGAACAAGCGTGTGGTCGACTATCGCGATCATAAGGTAATGCTAGAAGACGGTAGCGAGATTGCCACCCGTACCTTTATTTGGGTGAGTGGTGTGACTGGTGTTACTTTCGGAAACATGGATGCTTCGTTGATAGGGCGTGGCGGACGTATTAAAGTCGATGAATTTAACCGGGTGGAGGGAATGAAGAACGTCTTTGCCATTGGTGACCAATGTGTGCAGTTTTCTGATAAAGACTACCCCAACGGACATCCTCAACTGGCACAAGTCGCTATCCAGCAGGGTGAACTCCTGGCAAAGAATCTGATGCGCCTTGAAAAAGGAGAGGAGATGAAACCTTTCCATTACCGGAATCTCGGCTCAATGGCAACTGTCGGTCGTAACCGTGCCGTGGCGGAATTTAGTAAGATAAAGACGCAAGGTTGGTTTGCCTGGGTGTTGTGGCTGGTAGTTCATTTGCGTTCTATTCTTGGCGTGCGCAACAAGGTGGTGGTACTACTTAACTGGATATGGAACTATTTCACTTACGACCAGTCCATGCGTATGATTGTCTATGCCCGGAAAGCAAAGGAGATTCGTGACAGGGAGGTCGTTGAAGCGACTACCCACTTAGGAAAAGACCTGCTGCACGAACCGCAACAAAGCGGACAGGAAAAAGCATAATGTCGTCTTATGCGGCACACCGTTCTGTTTCTGAACGGTAAATTCGTACAGGGTGTTCGATTTCGGACACCCTTTCTTTTGGGCTACATTCTCTATTTCAGTAGTTTATGATTCTGGCACGGATTTGGTATATATAAGTTCCGAATGAATATAATACATGATAAAATCATAAACAATCAGATATGGACAGAGAAATTCCTAAGGAAGTTCGTCAGAAAGAACGTAATAAGAAAATCATTCGTTATTCGGCCATAGGGGTGGCAGGAGTTATTGTTGTCAGTGTACTCATCTCTTTGATGAGAGTGGGAGTAGAAGAAAAAGATCTTGTGTTCTCTACAGTCGACAAAGGAGTGATCGAAGTCAGTGTCAGCGCGTCGGGAAAGGTGGTTCCTGCTTTTGAAGAGATAATCAATTCGCCTATTAACTCCCGTATCCTTGAAATCTATAAAAAAGGAGGCGATAGCGTGGAGATAGGCACTCCGATTTTGAAACTCGATCTTCAAAGTACGGAAACACAATACCAGAAACTGTTGGATGAAGAACAAATGCGTCGTTATAAACTTGACCAGCTTCGTGTCAACAGCCAGACCAAACTTTCCGATATGGCGATGCAGATCAAGGTTTCAGCCATGAAACTTAGCCGGATGAAGGTGGAACTGCGGAACGAACATTATTTGGACAGTCTCGGGGCAGGAACAACGGATAAAGTCCGTCAGGCGGAACTAAGCTATAATGTTGCCCAGCTCGAATACGAACAACTTCAACAGCAGTTTAAAAATGAACAGGAAGTGACCGCCGCAGAGTTGAAGGTGCAGGAACTTGATTTCAATATCTTCCGTAAGAGTCTGGCGGAGATGAAGCGTACGTTTGAGGATGCGCAAATACGTTCTCCCCGAAAAGCTATCCTTACCTTTATTAATAATCAGATTGGTGCACAGATTTCGCAGGGCGAACAAGTGGCAGTCATCTCCGATTTGAGTCATTTCAAAGTGGAAGGCGAGATTGCCGATACGTACGGCGACCGTGTGTCGGCAGGGGGAAAAGCGATTGTGAAAATCGGCAGTGATAAATTGGAAGGAACTGTCAGCAGTGTGACACCGCTTTCCAAGAATGGGGTGATCTCTTTCAGCGTACAGTTGAAGGAGGATAACCACCGCCGTCTGCGTTCCGGATTGAAGACGGATGTCTATGTGATGAATGCCGTGAAAGAAGATGTGATGCGTATTGCCAATGGCTCTTTCTATGTGGGACGCGGTGAATATGAACTGTTTGTCTGCGATTCGGATAGCGAACTGGTCAAACGTAAAGTACAGTTGGGCGATTCCAACTTTGAATATGTAGAAGTGCTGAGCGGGTTGAGACCGGGCGACAGGGTAGTGGTGAGCGATATGAACTCCTATAAAAACAAGAATAAACTGAAACTAAAATAAGGTAGAAGATATGGTTGTCAGGGTATATTTGAAACAAGCGTGGAACTTAATGAAGCAGAATCCGCTTTTCAGCACGCTCTATATTGTAGGAACAGGGATTTCTATCGTTATGACAATGGTAATAGCTATTGTGTATTATGTGCGGTTGGCTCCTGTTTATCCGGAGACGAACAGGATGCGTACATTGGTGGTGAAATCCGCTAAAATGACAAACGATGAGAGTACTCATTCTTCCAATATCAGTTATGCAATGTTGAAAGACTGGTTCTACTCGTTGGAAAGTGCGGAAGTAAGTACCGGAGTGTCTGGTACAAGTTATGCCCGGGTGACAAACGACAAAGAAGAAATTCCGACTTATGCAAGGTATACGGACGAGAACTTTTTCCGTGTCTTTCCTTTGGTCTTTCTGGAGGGGAAGCCATTTACTGAGGCCGATCGCCGTAGCGGTATTCATAATGTAGTACTGACAGATAGTTATGCACAGCAGCTTTTCGGAACAACTAAGGGAGTGGTCGGTAAAAACTTCTTAATGGATTATACCAATGTAAAAGTGGTGGGTGTTGTGAAAAGTGGCAGTTTTCTTACACCGGACTCGTATGCCCAAGTTTATCTTCCTTATAGTTGTCGCGATGGCTATGATGATGAAAGAAGCCATTGGGCGTTGGGAGGTTATCGTGTCTACATTTTGATGAAGGAATCGAAAAGTGTCACAGATGTACAAGATGAAGTACTGGAACTTGTCCGTAAATTTAATGTATCGGATATGGGTGACGGGTGGAAGCTGGATTTAGTGGGACAACCCGAACTTTATTGGCATAGCACTTTCCGCCTCAGGAATAATGTCGATGTCGACTGGGGCAGGGTGATATGGATGTTTGTAGGTATCTTTATGGTATTACTTTTTGTTCCCGCTTTCAATTTGAGCGGCATGATTTCTGCCCGTATGGAACGCCAGTTACCGGATTTGGGTATACGTAAGGCGTTTGGTGCTTCCCGCAGGCGGTTATTGGTACAGATTATCTGGGAAAATCTACTCCTTACAGGCTTGGGAACTCTTCTCGGATTGGTAATAGCTTGGATTGTACTTGCTTTGTCGGGATATGAGATATTCAGTTTATTCGAAGTCTTTCCTAAGTTTCCTCCTAAAGGAGTGAATTTGGGAATGGGAATTGATATGTTTTTTGCTCCGTTAATCTTTGTGGCAGCGGCTCTGTTCTGTTTATTACTGAATCTGATATCAGCGTTAATACCCGCATGGAATGCATTACGCCATCCGATAGTTGAATCTTTGAATGAGCAGAAATAGGGTTATCACCTTATATATAATAGAATTAGATCATTATGTTGAAACTGATACTGAAAAATCTTTGGGCACGGCGAGTCCGGAATGCGTGGTTGCTTGCCGAACTGATACTGGTCACTGTTCTGACCTGGTATATCACTGATCCTCTCTTTGTGTTAAGTTATAATCAGACGTTGCCTTTAGGATACGAACCGGACGGGTTGCTGATTGCTCCTATCCGCAGTTTGCCTTCCACTGCTCCTGATTATAATAAGGAAGAAGCGGATTCTCTTCATACAATGGAAAATATGCATCGTATGTTACGTAAGTTGCGTGATTATCCCGGTGTACAGAATGCTGCTCCTTTGGTGACTTTTGCTTTTCCGGGTTCGGGAGGGAGTTCGTATAATACTTATGCATACGATACATTGGCAATACCGGCGTCCATATCCTACTTTATACCCCATACCGGATTCTTTGAGACTTTTGGTTTCAAAACCTTTGAAGGAAAGACATTGGGAGAATTGGACAATATGGATTATCAGAGAAATGATCTTGTTGTATCTGCTGATTTGTTGCAGATCCTTCCGAAGGTCGGCCGATTGACCGGAAAACGACTGTTTTATAATAGCGATGACGATGAGAAGGATACAACTTTTTTCTCAATAAAAGGAGTCGTGGAGAAAGTGCGTTCCCGTAATTATGAACAAGGTATGTATTCTTTCTTTGAACCGCAATTGAATGTTCGTTCGAAAGAAGTATGGAACGGGGGATCTTTTTTGATTCGTCTGCAACCGGATGTGTCCGAGCAACGTTTTCTGCATGACTTCCGTACTTGGGCATACAGTAATCTGAAAGCCGGTAATCTTTATATACGGGAGGTCTCTACTTACAAGGAACAATTGGATTACTTGGAATATGGCTCCGGTGTTACCAATAAATACCGGATGAATATAATATTAGCGGTTTTCTTTCTTATTAATCTGGCGTTAGGAGTCACCGGTGCTTTCTGGCTCCAAACTCGTAGCCGCCGTGAAGAAGTGGGAATTATGTTGAGCTATGGGGCAGCACCGGGTAATATATGCAGGCTATTAATGGGAGAAGCTGCTATATTGGCTTCGTTTGCCTGGTTGGTGGGGTGTCTGATTTATTTGCAGTATGGACTGGCAGAAGGCAACTGGTATGAACAGGGCTATGTCGTGCCTTCACTTTGGATTAACAATTTCTGGCTGCATTATATAGTAGTGTCACTTATAGTTTATATCATTATTATCGTTGTGGTGTTGCTCGGAGTCTTTATTCCGGCTTACAAGATAAGCAGGATTCCTCCCACCGAAGCCTTGCGTGATGAATAAATGATGAAAGATACGACCGGAAAAAGAGAAAGACAGATTATAATAATAACGATTTAAATACTTACGACTGTGATTAAATTAGTTGGCATTAATAAGATTTATCGCACCAATGAGATTGAAACGGTAGCGTTGGAGGATGTAAACCTTACAGTGAATAAAGGAGAGTTCCTGAGCATTATGGGGCCGTCAGGTTGTGGTAAATCCACTTTATTGAACATTATGGGGCTATTGGATACACCAACCGGTGGAAGTATAGAAGTAGCCGGAACAAGAATTGAAAGCATGAAAGATAAGGAACTTGCCGCTTTCCGTAATAAGAAACTGGGATTTGTGTTTCAGTCCTTCCACCTGATAAATTCGCTCAATGTGCTGGATAATGTTGAGTTGCCTTTACTTTATCGTCGTATGAGTAGCAGTGAACGCAAGCGGTTGGCACAGGACGTTTTGGCAAAGGTGGGGTTAAGTCACCGGATGCGTCATTTCCCGTCTCAGCTCTCCGGTGGTCAGTGCCAGCGTGTTGCTGTTGCCCGTGCGATTATCGGCAATCCGGAGATTATCCTTGCTGACGAGCCGACCGGTAACCTGGACTCCAGAATGGGAGCGGAAGTTATGGAACTGCTTCACCGGTTGAATAAGGAAGACGGACGGACGATTGTTATGGTGACGCATAATGAAGAACAGGCAAAACAGACTTCGCGGACAGTTCGTTTCTTTGACGGGCATCAAGTGCAGTAAAAAGTTAAGGCTATTTGCATTGTTTTCAATATAATAACTTATCTTTGTGCGAATAATATTGAAAGAGGTGCAGATCTTTTGCTTATGAAACAACGATATTTCTGTGTGTTTGTAGTTCTGTTTATTGCCGTTCTTTGTCAAGCGGCAGCATCGGAGCGTACATACAATGTGCTTTTTATCCAATCGTATACTTCGCAGACTCCTTGGCATCGCGATTTGAACCAAGGTTTGGTGAAAGGCTTTAAAGATAATGGATTGAAAGTGAATATAACGACTGAATATCTGGATGCGGATTTTTGGGCATTCAGATCTGAGAAAGTCATTATGCGTCGTTTCTGTGAGCGTGCCCGTGACAGGGAAACCGATTTGATTGTGACATCCAGTGATGAGGCTTTCTATACGCTCTTTGCGTGTGGAGACTCGTTGCCCTTGCAAATACCGGTTGTGTTTTTTGGTATTAAGTATCCGGATGAGAAGCTGTTTGCCGCTCATCCCAATGTCTGCGGATATACGGTCAATCCTGATTTTGATATTATTTTGCGGGAGGCACAGCGACTGTTTCCCAAACGCAAAGAGGTTATTTGTGTGATTGATAATAGTTTTCTGAGTAACAAGGGACTGGAGGATTTTCAGGAGGAATGGGAAGTCTTTCAGAAAGATAATCCCGATTATGACATGAAGATATATAACACACAAAATCAGACAACCAGCCATATTATTTCTGCTATTTGCTATCCGCGTAATAGTTACGGACGTGTGGTAATTGCTCCCAAATGGTCTCCTTTTCTTTCTTTTGTAGGTAAAAACTCGAAAGCCCCTGTTTTTGCTACACAGAATGTTGGTTTGACCAACGGAGTGTTCGGTGCTTATGATTGCGATGCCTATACTTCGGCAATGCAGGCCGCACAGAGAGCTTCTTCCGTATTAAAAGGAACATCTCCCAAAGACGTCGGGGTTACTGAGATTCCGCAAGGGTTTATATATGACTACAAGCAACTGGAATTTTTTCATGTCAATCCTGACAAGATAGGCTCGAAAGGAACTGTTGTCAATGAACCCTATTGGGAGAAATATAAACTCTTGTTTATTCTTCTTTATCCGTCTATTTTGGCATTATTGATTGCGTCTATCGTATGGTTGATGCGTGTTAATCGTCGTGAGGCCAAACGGAGGGTACAGGCACAGACCCGTTTGTTGGTACAGAATAAAATGGTGGAACAACGCAATGAGTTTGACAATGTCTTCCATTCCATTCGCGACGGTGTCATTACGTATGATACCGATTTACATATCCATTTCACCAACCGTTCCCTGTTGCAAATGCTACATTTGCCGTTCGATATAGGCGGACGTGTGTATGAAGGAATGATGGCGGGAAGCATTTTCAAGATTTATCATAATGGTCAGGATATCCTCCATAAAATGTTGAAGGAAGTAGCAAAGACCGGAAAGAGTGTTATGATACCGCAAGGTGCCTTTATGAAAGAAGTACATAGTGACAAATATTTCCCCGTATCGGGAGAAATCGTGCCTATCTTTTCAAGGGAAGAAATTACCGGTATGGCTCTTTCTGCACGTAATATATCGGATGAAGAGATGCAGAAGCGTTTCTTCGACATGGCAGTGGACGAGAGCGCTATTTATCCGTGGCAGTTTGATATGGAAACAAATTGCTTTATTTTTCCGCAAGGCTTTCTGGTGAGGCTCGGTTATGATGAAGCTGTTACTACCATTTCTCGCGAAGAAATGGATCGTACGATTCATCCGGATGATATAAAAGAAATACGTGTTCTTTTTGACAAGGCCTTGTCGGGTGAAGAAGAAAGCACACGTTTGAACTTCCGCCAGCGTAATGTGAAAGGCGAATATGAGTGGTGGGAATACCGTTCTTCTATTGTTACCGGCTTGACGCAGGATTCTCTCTATAATATATTAGGTGTATGTCAGAGTATCCAGCGGTATAAGACTGCTGAGCAAGAGATGCGGGAGGCGCGTGATAAGGCGCTTCAGGCGGATAAATTGAAGTCTGCCTTCCTTGCCAATATGAGCCACGAAATCCGCACTCCGCTGAATGCTATCGTCGGTTTCTCCGATTTGTTGAGTGATACGAGTAACTTTACCGAAGAAGAGGTGACGCAGTTTATTGCCACAATCAACAAGAACTGCGGATTGTTACTGGCTTTGATTAACGATATTCTCGATTTGTCGCGCATCGAATCGGGAACAATGGAATTTATGTTTGCGGAACATAACCTGCCTTTATTGCTCAAAACTGTCCATGATTCGCAGCGCCTGAATATGCCTGCGGGCGTAGAACTGGTACTGCGTATGCCTGCGGGCGACAAGAAATATCTTACGACAGATAATGTCCGCCTGCAACAGGTAGTCAATAACCTTATTAATAACGCTGCCAAGTTCACCGGTAGCGGCTTTATCACTTTCGGTTATGAAGAAGATGAAGAACCGGGTTATACCCGGATTTTCGTAGAAGATACGGGAGTCGGTATTTCGGAAGAAGGTATCCGCCATATCTTCGAGCGGTTCTATAAGGTCGATAACTTTACGCAGGGGGCAGGTTTGGGATTGAGCATTTGCCAGACTATTGTCGAACGTCTGAAAGGAACTATCAGTGTCACTTCCGAAGTAGGCAAAGGCACCCGCTTTACGGTACGTCTTCCTAACTACTGCGAATAGACACCCGTACCTGCTACAAACAATACTAAAACGGCTGCATACATAATCGAACGTTCATTTTTGAGCATAGTGTCCGAAAATGAACACTGTTCTTATTCTTTAATTGATTGAAAATAAATACCTTATTCTTTTGGCACATCGTTTGAACCTCCTTAGGTGAAAAATATAGTGCGTAATGAAAAAGAAAAGTATATTGTTTGCTCTTGCTGCTGTTTGCCTGCCTGTGGTATTATCGGCACAGCAGGAAAGGAAGATAACCTTGAATGAAGCTATTGCTATGGCACGCGTGCAATCCGTAGATGCCGCCGTTGCCCTGAATGAATTGAAAACTGCCTATTGGGAATATCGTACCTTCCGTGCCGATCTTTTGCCGGAAGTCAACCTGACCGGTACATTGCCTAATTACAACAAGTCTTATGGCTCCTATCAGAATGCAGACGGTTCATACAGCTTTGTCCGTAACAGTGCTTTGGGACTTTCCGGCGACCTTTCCATTGACCAGAACATCTGGCTTACCGGCGGTAAACTTTCATTGGTGTCTTCGCTCGACTATATGAAGCAGTTGGGCTCCGGAGGCGACCGTCACTTCATGTCTGTTCCCATTACGCTGAAACTCACGCAACCGATTCTTGGCGTAAACAACGTGAAATGGAACAGGCGCATTGAACCGGTACGTTATGCGGAAGCAAAAGCTGCTTTTATCACCGCTACCGAAGAAGTAACCATGCGGGCAATCACCTATTATTTTAATCTCCTGCTGGCCGAAGAAAACTTGGGGACAGCCAGGCAAAACCTCTCCAATGCCGACCACCTCTACAAAGTAGCACTTGCTAAACGTGAAATGGGGCAGATCTCCGAAAACGAACTCTTGCAACTGAAACTTTCCGCCTTGAATGCAAAAGCTTCTTTGACGGAGGCCGAAAGTGACCTCAATGCCAAGATGTTCCAGCTTCGCGCCTTTTTGGGAGTGGGAGAGGATGAAAATCTGCGTCCCGTCATTCCCGAAACTGTGGACGGAACGAAAATGGAATACAATCAAGTGTTGAGCAAAGCTTTAGAACGTAACTCATTTGCTCAGAACATTCGTCGCCGACAGTTGGAAGCTGATTATGAAGTGGCCACGGCACGCGGTAACCTGCGTAGCATCGATCTGTTTGCAAGTGTGGGGTATACCGGAGAGAATCGTGATTTCCCTGCTGTTTACAAGAATTTGCAGGATAACCAAATTGTGCAGGTCGGCGTTAAGATTCCTATTCTGGACTGGGGAAAACGCCGGGGTAAAGTTCGGGTTGCCAAGAGCAACCGTGAAGTGGTGCTTTCCAGAATCCGTCAGGAACAGATAAACTTCAATCAGAACATTTTCCTGTTAGTGGAGAATTTCAATAATCAGGCGCAGCAGTTAGCTATTGCAAAGGAAGCTGATCTCATAGCGCAGCAACGTTACAAGACCAGTATTGAAACCTTTCTGATTGGCAAGATTAATACGCTGGACCTGAACGATGCTCAAAGTTCCAAAGATGCGGCGCGTCAGAAGCACATTTCCGAGCTCTATTATTATTGGTATTATTTTTATCAGATTCGTAGCCTGACGCTTTGGGATTTCCGTACCAATACCGAACTGGAAGCCGATTTTGATGAAATAGTGCGACAATAAAAAAGGAAAGGTCCATAAAGACAGTATTTTTTTGTAGATTTGCATCATCACAGTAATAGAAAAGGAAGCTCTGATAGAATATAGAATAAGGAATACGAACTATGATTCTGATAATTGACGATGATAGCGCGGTACGTTCTTCGCTTAGTTTTATGTTGAAGCGTGCGGGATACGAAGCACAGGTAGTTCCCGGTCCCCGGGAAGCTATCGAGGTAGTGCGTACGGTAGCTCCGGATTTGATACTTATGGATATGAACTTCACTCTCTCAACGACAGGTGAAGAAGGTTTGACTCTACTCAAACAAGTGAAAGTGTTCCGTCCCGACACTCCGGTGATACTGATGACAGCTTGGGGGAGTATCCAACTTGCCGTGCAGGGAATGCAGGCAGGAGCTTTTGACTTTATTCCCAAACCGTGGAACAACGCTGCCCTGCTGCAACGTATCGAGACGGCCTTGGAACTTTCCACTGCTCCTAAAGAAACAACGCAGGAACAGAACGACGCATTCAATCGTAATCATATCATCGGTCGTAGCCAAGGCTTGACGGACGTATTGAATACCATTGCCCGCATTGCAAAGACCAACGCCTCCGTATTAATAACAGGCGAAAGCGGTACAGGTAAGGAACTGATAGCCGAAGCGATCCATATTAACAGCCAGCGTGCTAAGCATCCTTTTGTAAAAGTAAACCTCGGAGGAATTTCCCAAAGCCTGTTTGAAAGTGAAATGTTCGGGCACAAGAAAGGAGCTTTTACCGACGCTTCCGCCGACCGTACCGGACGTTTCGAAATGGCAGACAAGGGAACGATCTTCCTTGATGAAATAGGCGACCTCGACCTTTCCTGTCAGGTGAAGCTTCTGCGTGTATTGCAGGATCAGACCTTCGAAGTGCTCGGCGACAGTCGTCCCCGCAAAACGGACATCCGTGTAGTTTCCGCCACCAATGCCGATTTGCGCAAAATGGTGAATGAACGTACTTTCCGTGAAGACTTGTTCTATCGTATCAATCTGATAACCGTTAAACTACCCGCTTTGCGCGAACGCCGTGAGGACATCCCTTTGCTGGTGCGTCACTTCGCTGACCGTCAGGCAGAGACGAACGGATTGCCTCGCACGGAATTTTCCGCCGATGCCATGCAATTTTTGAGCCGCCTGCCTTATCCGGGAAATATCCGCGAATTGAAGAACTTGGTGGAACGTACGATACTTGTCAGTGGCAAGCCTACTCTCGACGCATCCGATTTCGACGCCCAGTATATCCGCCATAACGATCAGAAAGCAGCCGAAAGTACTTCTTTTATCGGCATGACTTTGGACGAAATAGAGCGTCAGACCATACTTCAGGCTTTAGAACGGCATAAAGGTAACCTGAGTCAGGTAGCTATGGCATTAGGTATCAGTCGTGCCGCCCTTTACCGGAGGCTTGAAAAGCATAATATAAATTATACGTTATAATAGCTTGTATATTGTGGCTCTGTCTGATGATGCAGACTGATAATTACCAGTGAATCATATAACTTAAAACTATTTGTCCGTGCGAATCAAAGGCTTCTTTTACATATTCGTCATCTTGTTGCTGATTTTGGGAATTGGCTTGCTTTGCCTTTCCGGCCAGTTACGTCCGGCTTTCTTTTATGTAGGAGAGGGGCTGATCCTGTTCATCTTGGTCTATCTGGTTTTCTTTTATCGTAAGATAGTGAAACCTTTGAACACGATTGGAAGCGGTATGGAATTGTTACGCGAGCAGGATTTCAGTAGTCGACTGAGCCGGGTGGGGCAGTACGAAGCCGACCGTATCGTGAATATCTTCAACCGCATGATGGAACAACTCAAGAACGAACGCCTCCGTCTGCGCGAACAGAATCATTTTCTCGATTTGATGATTAAGGCTTCTCCTATGGGAGTTATCATCACCTCCCTTGACGACGAACTTTCGGAACTTAACCCTATGGCGTTGAAAATGCTCGGTGTCCGCTTCGAAGATGTTCAGGGGAAAAAGATGAAAGACGTTGACTCCCCGTTAGCCGGGGAACTTGCCAGTCTGCCGAGAGGTGAGACAGTAACCGTCCGCCTGAATGACTCGAACATTTACCGATGCACCCATTCCTCCTTTATCGACCGTGGATTCCAACATCCTTTCTTTCTGATCGAAAGCCTTACGGATGAAGTGATGAAAGCTGAGAAGAAAGCCTATGAGAAGGTAATCCGTATGATAGCCCACGAAGTGAACAATACCACTGCGGGAATTACCTCTACGTTGGACACCGTAGAGCAAGCGCTTACTACGGAAGAAGGTATGGAAGACATCTGTGATGTGATGCGTGTCTGCATTGAACGCTGTTTCTCCATGAGCCGCTTCATCACTCGCTTTGCCGATGTAGTGAAGATTCCCGAACCGACGTATTCTCTTGTCAATCTCAACGACCTAGTCTTTGCTTGTAAACGTTTCATGGAAGGAATGTGCAACGACCGCCACATCACTCTCCGCATGGAGATAGACGAAAGTCTGCCGGACGTAAAACTGGACAGCTCCCTGTTTGAACAAGTGCTTGTCAATATCATTAAGAATGCGGCGGAGAGTATCGCACCGGAGGGGAAAAGCATTGTGCCTGAAGACGAAAGTCCGGAACCCAAAGGAGAAATCATTATCCGTACCCTGTCTCCTGCTACGATCGAGGTGATAGACAACGGCAGAGGGATCAGTAAAGAGACAGAAGCCAAACTGTTCAGCCCCTTCTTTTCAACGAAACCGAACGGTCAGGGGATCGGGCTTATCTTTATCCGTGAAGTCCTGATGCGTCACGGATGTACTTTCTCTCTGCGTACTTATTCCGACGGATTAACCAAATTTCGTATTCTTTTTCCTTAAATGTGATAAATGAGAACAGTTCTTCCGTCAAACAGAACTATTAATTGTCCCCAAATACCCTTACCTTTGCCCCGCTCAATTCAATAGAATTTAAGGTATGAGACTAATGGTAAAAGGTGTACTAACGCTCTTTCTTTTCTTGACTATCAGTATTCCGCTAAGCGCGCAGTATATACTGCAAGGCGTGGTGACTGATTCTCTGACAAAGGAACCTTTACCTTATGCATCTGTACGTCTGAAAGACACGACCGAAGGAACGACCACCGGAAGCGACGGACGTTTCTACTTCAAGACCAGCCGTTCCGAAGCAGTGCTGGTAGTTTCAGTGATAGGCTATAATGATTACAGCCGGCAGATTCGTCCTGCCCGGAATGCATCTTATAAAATCGCCCTTTCACCCACTTCGTATTCCCTCAATGAAGTCGTAGTAAAGCCCAAATGCGAACACTACCGTAAGAAAGACAATCCTGCCGTAGAATTTGTCCGTCACATGATAGAGCATCGTGACGACCATTCGCCTGACGAAAAAGATTTTTGGCAACGTGAACGCTACGAGAAAACTACCTTCGCACTGAACAACTTTGATGAAGAAAAACAGAAAAAATGGCTCTACCGCAAGTTCGATTTCCTCACGGAATATGTAGATACCTCCACCGTGACCGGAAAACCGATCCTTACCGTATCCGCCCGTGAACTGCTCGCTACGGATTATTACCGTAAATCCCCTCATGCCGAGAAACAATGGGTGAAAGGCCGCAAACAGGCAGGTGTCGACGAGTTTCTTTCCAAACAAGGAATGCAGGCAGCTATCAACGAAGTGTTCAAAGACGTTGATATTTACGAGAATAACATCTCCTTGTTCACCAACAAATTTGTCAGTCCCCTGTCGCGCATCGGTACAGGATTCTATAAATACTACCTAATGGACACCTTGCAGATAGCAGGTGAACAATGCGTAGACCTTGCCTTCACTCCCTTTAACTCAGAATCTTTCGGCTTTAACGGACACCTGTATGTGACGCTCGACTCCACCTATTTCGTGAAGCGTGCCGTATTCAATTTCCCGAAAAAGATAAACCTGAACTTTGTCGATTATATGTTGCTCGAACAGGAATTTAAACGTGCCGAAGACGGTACGCGCCTGCTCGACCACGAAAGTATTACCGTAGAATTCAAGCTGACCGAAGGACAGGACGGTATCTTTGCCCGTCGCGTAGCGGATTATACGAACTACACATTTACTCCCACTGCCGAAGCGGACAAAGCCTTCGCCAAGCCGGAGCGTATCATTGAAGAAACGGAAGCCCTGTCTCGTCCCGCAACCTTCTGGGCGGAGAACCGTCCGCAAGCCGCTATCTCCGAACAGGAGAACTCCGTGGACAAGCTGATGACGCAACTGCGCGGTTATCCGGTTTACTACTGGACGGAGAAGATTCTCTCTATCCTCTTTACCGGATACATTCCTACTTCCAAAGAAGCCCCTCTTTTCTATATCGGCCCGATGAATGCCACCATTAGCGGTAACACGCTCGAAGGTCCCCGTCTCCGTGCCGGAGGAATGACTACCGCATGGCTCAATCCGCACCTTTTCGGTAAGGGTTACATCGCCTACGGCTTCAAGGACGAACGGGTGAAAGGACTGGCGGAACTGGAATACTCTTTCAAGAAAAAGAAAGAGTACGCCAACGAATTTCCTATCCACTCATTAAAACTACGTTACGAGTCAGACGTCAATCAATATGGGCAGAACTATCTCTACACAAGTAAAGATAACGTATTCCTTGCCCTGAAACGCGAGAAAGACGATCGCATCGGTTATTTCCGGCAAGCCGAGTTGACCTATACCAACGAGTTCTACTCAGGTTTCTCCTTCCAACTGACGGCACGTCGTCGGACAGACGAGTCCTCCTACCTGATTCCCTTTCTTCGGAAAGAAGGTGATGTGCTGACTCCGGTCAAAGAATACTCCACCAGTGCGGCCGAATTGAAACTGCGCTATGCTCCAAATGAGAAGTTCTTCCAGACGCAGTGGAACCGTTTCCCCGTGTCGCTGGATGCTCCGGTGTTCACGCTCTCCCATACCATTGCCGGAAAGGGAGTGCTGGGAAGCGATTACACCTACAACCATACCGAAGCGGGAGTGCAGAAGCGTTTCTGGTTCTCCGCCTTCGGCTATACGGACGTCATACTGAAAGCTGGAAAAGTATGGGACAAAGTGCCTTTCCCGTTGCTGATAATGCCTAATGCCAACCTTTCCTATACCATTCAGCCCGAATCCTATTCATTGATGAATGCCATGGAGTTTATGAACGATGAATATTTCTCTTGGGACGTCACTTATTTCCTCAACGGCTGGCTGTTCAACCGTATCCCGTTGTTGAAAAAACTGAAATGGCGTGAAATCGTTTCATGCCGGGGATTGTATGGTCATTTGAGCGATAAGAATAATCCGGAATTGAGCGACGGATTGTTTGCTTTTCCGATAGCGGATACCCGTGCCATGGGGAAAACGCCTTACGTGGAAGTGGGCGTAGGTATCGAAAACATATTTAAGGTATTACGCTTGGATTACGTCTGGAGGCTTACCTACCGTGATTCACCCGGAATAGACAAGTCCGGTTTGAGAATAAGTCTCCACATGACCTTTTAAAAGTTAAATCCTGCTAATTGCAATGTTTATATGACAAATAAAGACCGTATTAGTAATTAATTAATCTTATTTTTGCATCAATTTTAGTTTAATTTTAATAGAATAGAAATGAAACAAGAAATTAAACCCGCTACCGGGCGTCTTGGCGTATTGGTAGTTGGAGTGGGTGGTGCGGTAGCTACCACGATGATTGTAGGTACACTAGCCTCTCGCAAGGGACTGGCAAAACCGATAGGATCTATTACCCAGTTAGCCACAATGCGCATGGAAAACAACGAAGAAAAACTCATCAAGGACGTTGTGCCCTTGACGGATTTGAACGACATTGTTTTCGGAGGTTGGGACATTTTCCCGGATAATGCATACGAAGCTGCTATGTACGCTGAGGTTCTGAAAGAAAAGGACCTGAACGGAGTGAAAGACGAATTGGAAGCTATCAAGCCTATGCCGGCTGCTTTCGACCACAACTGGGCAAAACGTCTGAACGGTACGCACATCAAGAAAGCTGCTACCCGTTGGGAAATGGTAGAGCAACTGCGTCAGGACATCCGCGACTTCAAGGCTGCCAACAACTGTGAACGCATTGTGGTACTTTGGGCTGCAAGTACTGAAATCTACATTCCGTTGTCAGACGAACACATGTCACTCGCTGCTTTGGAAAAAGCGATGAAGGACAACAACACAGAAGTGATCTCTCCGAGTATGTGCTATGCATACGCTGCTATCGCAGAAGGCGCTCCGTTCGTAATGGGTGCTCCTAACCTGTGTGTAGACACTCCGGCTATGTGGGAATTCTCCAAGCAGAAGAATGTACCTATCGCAGGAAAAGACTTCAAGAGCGGTCAGACACTGATGAAAACCGTATTGGCTCCGATGTTCAAGACCCGTATGCTGGGTGTGAACGGCTGGTTCTCTACCAACATTCTCGGTAACCGCGACGGCGAAGTGCTTGATGATCCGGACAACTTCAAGACAAAAGAAGTCAGCAAACTGTCTGTAATCGACACGATCTTTGAACCCGAAAAATATCCTGATCTCTACGGAGACGTTTATCATAAAGTACGTATCAACTACTATCCTCCCCGCAAGGACAACAAAGAGGCATGGGACAACATCGACATCTTCGGTTGGATGGGCTATCCTATGGAAATCAAGGTAAACTTCCTTTGCCGTGACTCTATCCTCGCTGCTCCTATCGCGCTCGACCTGGTATTGTTCAGTGACTTGGCTATGCGTGCAGGTATGTGCGGCATCCAGACTTGGTTGTCATTCTTCTGCAAGAGCCCGATGCACGACTTCGAACACCAACCCGAACATGACTTGTTTACTCAATGGAGAATGGTAAAACAGACATTGCGTAACATGATTGGCGAAAAAGAACCCGATTACTTAGCTTAATCAGGAACCAAGAATAATAAAGTTGAGATTGAGGTTTGCCTTACTGAAAAGACGGGTGGATGCTCAACCTCAACTTTTTAATTAGTAACTTGTAATTTAATGAAGAAAGCTCCTTTTCTACCTGTATTGATAGGCACGGGCTTTGGCTCCGGTTTTTCTCCTTTTGCTCCCGGTACTGCCGGGGCGTTGCTGGCTTCTATCATCTGGATTGCACTTTATCTTCTGCTCCCTTTTTCTGTTGTCTTATGGATTACTGCCGCGTTGGTGATTGTGTTTACTTTCGCCGGGATCTGGGCTGCCGATAAGCTGGAGGCTTGTTGGGGGGAAGATCCTTCGCGTGTAGTGGTGGATGAAATGGTCGGAGTGTGGATACCATTGCTTGCCGTTCCCGACAATGACAAATGGATATGGTATGTAGTGGCGGCTTTCGTCCTGTTCCGTGCATTCGACATTGCCAAGCCATTGGGCATCCGCAAAATGGAGAGTCTCAGAGGTGGGGTAGGTGTGATGATGGATGATATACTGGCAGGGGTATATGGTTTTATCTTGTTAGCAGGAGTAAGATGTGTGATTGGCTGAGAAAAGTTGCACGGATGATTTCCCAGAAGGGTGGCTTCTTCATGTTTTTGAGGGCGCAGCTTTCGGCTCAAATGGCAACTATTGCAGACTTTCTGGTTACAATTCTTCTGGTGAGGCTGTTTGAAGTCTACTATGTATATGCTACCCTCGCAGGGGCTGTATACGGAGGAATTGTCAATTGCGTAATTAATTATAAATGGACCTTTAAATCGACAGGAAAGAAAACGAACGTTGCTGTAAAGTTTATCCTTGTGTGGGTATGCAGCATCTGGCTGAACACGTGGGGAACGTATGCGCTGACGGAATCATTGGCAAAGATTCCTTGGGTGCGCGATACGCTCAGTCAGTATTTCGGCGACTTTTTCATTATCCCCAAAATGGCGGTAGCGGTTATCGTCGCATTATTCTGGAATTATAATATGCACCGCTTTTTTGTATACCGGAATATAAACATAGGAAGTTTGTTCAGAAAAAGAGATTGAAATAAAAACAGAAGATTTAGATAAAAACAGATTTAGACACAATATGAATTACAGAGATTATTTGCAACAGTTGATTTATAAGATTATCAATCCTTTGATACACGGAATGATTAAAATCGGAATCACTCCCAACTTTATCACTACAACCGGATTTATCCTGAACGTGGTGGCAGCAGGAATGTTTGTCTATGCCGGTATCTGTGGCGGCCGGAATGACCTTGCTATCGTTGGTTGGGCGGGAGGTGTTATTCTGTTTGCCGGATTGTTCGATATGATGGACGGTCGTGTGGCGCGGTTGGGAAACATGAGTTCCAAATTCGGTGCACTCTATGATTCGGTGCTCGACCGTTACAGCGAACTGATGACATTTTTCGGTATCTGCTACTACCTGTCGATGAAAGATTATTTCTTTTATGCCCTGATTGCGTTTGTGGCATTGATCGGTTCGTTAATGGTGAGCTATGTTCGTGCACGTGCCGAAGGATTAGGTATCGAGTGTAAAGTAGGATTCATGCAGCGTCCGGAACGTGTGGTACTCACCAGTCTGGGAGCGTTGTTCTGCGGTGTATTCAAAGATATCACGGCTTTCGACCCGATGTTGATACTGATTGTACCTTTGGCTTTCGTTGCCGTATTTGCCAATATCACAGCTTTCGCGCGTGTGAGACATTGCTATAAGGTAATGATGAAATAATTGTCCGAAAAGCTAAATAGTATTGGTATATTAACACCTTATTAGAATGAAAATAGTTATTGAACTGCCGTCAAAGAATGAAGCCCTGATTACTGTAATCACTATGGCTCTTTTTCTTTTGCTGACAGGTGTCTTCATCGGACTTCGTTCCGAACATTTCTTAATGGTGGCACTCTATCTGGTCTTATTCTTTGCCGGGCTACCCACCCGTAAACTTGCATTAGCCCTGTTGCCTTTTGCCATTTTCGGAATCTCCTACGACTGGATGCGTATCTGTCCCAATTACGAAGTGAACCCGATTGATGTAGCCGGATTATACAATCTGGAGAAATCTCTTTTCGGGGTCATGGACAACGGTATCCTGATTACCCCGTGCGAATATTTCGCTGCCCATAATTGGCCGGTTGCAGATGTCTTTGCCGGCATCTTTTATCTGTGTTGGGTTCCCGTGCCTATCCTGTTCGGTCTTTGCCTGTACTTCAAGAAGCAGAGAAAAACATATCTCCGCTTTGCGTTGGTATTTCTGCTGGTCAACTTAATCGGCTTTGCCGGTTATTACATTCATCCTGCTGCTCCCCCCTGGTATGCCATTAATTACGGTTTCGAACCGATACTGAACACTCCGGGCAACGTAGCCGGCCTGGGACGTTTCGACGCTTTCTTCGGTGTGACGATTTTCGACTCTATCTACGGGCGCAATGCCAATGTTTTTGCCGCAGTGCCTTCGCTTCATGCCGCCTATATGGTGGTGGCTCTGGTATATGCTATCATCGGCAAATGCAGGTGGTATGTGATTACTCTCTTTGCCGTTATCATGCTGGGCATTTGGGGAACGGCTGTTTATTCCTGTCACCACTACATCATTGATGTGTTGCTCGGTATATCCTGCGCATTACTCGGTTGGCTGGTGTTTGAATACGGGCTGATGAAAATTCCGGCATTTAATAGATTCTTTGACAGGTATTATAAGTATATAAAGTAAAATATACAGGTATATAAGAAGCAGTGAAGAACAAGTACCGCAATATATTCCTCGCTTTTGGCATCATTGCCGTCCTGATAATGATATTCACATTCGATATGGATTATCGGGAACTTTGGGTGAATCTGAAGCGTGCAGGAATATATTTGCCCTTGGTCTTGTTGCTTTGGCTGTTTGTCTACCTTATTAATACGCTGTCATGGTATATCATCATCCGTAGCGGAGGCAAACCGGGCTTTTCCTTTTCCCGGCTTTATAAATTTACCGTAACAGGCTTTGCGCTCAATTATGTGACACCCGTCGGGCTCATGGGAGGCGAGCCTTATCGGATTATGGAGCTGAAACCCTTTATCGGAATCGAAAGGGCTACCTCTTCGGTGATTCTCTACGTGATGATGCACATCTTCTCCCACTTTTGTTTCTGGCTGACTTCCGTCCTGTTGTATGTCTGTCTCTATCCCGTAGGGTGGGTCATGAGCGTTATTCTGGGAGCTATCACTTTATTCTGCCTGCTGGTTACCGTCCTTTTTATAAAAGGCTACCGGCACGGTATGGCAGTTGCCTTTATCCGCATGGGTAGCCGTCTCCCTTTTCTAAAGAAGAAAGTACTTCATTTTGCCGAAACCCATAAAGAGAAACTGGAAAACATAGATAAGCAAATCGCCCTCCTTCACCGGCAGAAGAAACGTACTTTTTATTCGGCCCTCTTTCTAGAATACACGGCTCGTGTTGTCAGTTGCCTTGAGATCTGGCTGATACTTAATGTGCTGACAACAAACGTCAGCTTTGCCGACTGCTGCCTGATTGCCGCCTTTTCCTCCTTGTTGGCCAATCTTTTGTTCTTCTTGCCGATGCAGCTCGGTGGACGTGAAGGAGGCTTTGCACTTGCCGTAGGTGGCCTCTCCCTTTCCGGAGCCTACGGGGTTTATGCTGCACTGATTACCCGTGTCCGCGAAATGGTCTGGATCGTGATCGGGCTTGCTCTGATGAAGGTTGGAAACAGGAAAGGAAATTAGCCGGCATGGCATACTGCGTCAATTTTAAGCCGGAAAAGAAAATTCTCGTTTGGCTTTGAAAAATGATGCTTCTTCAAATTTGGTGGTAATTTAACTAGTCGGTGGTATCTCCATTCCCCTCCTTCGGGGAAGGAGGGGTGGCTGAAAGCCGGGGTGGTAGGTGGATACACAATGTTGATAATAACCGACTTACGCATTCACCTACCACCTCCCCCTACGGGGACTCCTCCTTCCCGAAGGAGGAGAATGGAGAATACTATCGACTATCAAATTATTGTTGAATACTATCGACTATCAACTTTCAAATTATTATTTTCCTAATTAATTTTACCACCAAATTTGAAGAAAAACCTGAAAAATAAGGAAGTATCGTTTGGATAGCTCGTGTGAATAGTTAACTTTGCAGTTACTAACATCTTAAAAATAAGAACATGAGAAAACTAACTACCTTTTTGTTGCTTCTGGCAATGTTGATTCCAACGGCCGGAGCGCAGTCAACCGACATCTTTAAAAAGAAGAAAAAGAAAAACAGTAAGACGGAAGCTGTCGACAAAGCGAAAGCCGACTCCATAGCGAAAGCCAAGAAATCTCCTTTCCAACCTTATGCAAGCGTGATCACCGGTAAAGCCAAGACTATGAACGGTTTCTTCAAGGTGCACTGTATAGAAGGAAAATACTTCTTCGAAATCCCCGATTCTCTGTTTGGACGGGATATTCTGATTGTCAACCGTATTGTAAAGGCCCCGGTGGACAAACAAAAACGTAAAGCCGGCTATCCGGGCGACCATATCAGCGACGAAGTGATACGTTTCGAACTGGGACGGGACAACAAACTGTTTATCCGTCAGATCTCTTATCTGGAACATTCCACCGATACACTGGGAATGTATCAGGCAGTGCTGAACTCCAACGTGCAACCTATCGTTGCCACCTTCCCGCTGAAGACGATGCGCAAGGACAGCCTGACGAAAAACTATGTGATCGAAATGACCGACTTTATCCGCAGGGATAATGATATGTTCTCTTTCTCCAACTATGCGAAAGATAATATCGGGGCGACTTCAATGATCTCCGACGCCAGCTATATCGACACCTTGAAAGCCTTCCCGCAGAATATCGAAATCCGCACTGTGCGCACCTTCCAACGGAAACCGCCTATGGGCAGCGCTCTTGAGAAAATGATTGCTCAATACTACAACTCCACCGGTCCGATGACTTACGAACTGAACAGCTCTATGCTGCTCCTGCCCAAAGAGCCGATGAAACCGCGACTCTATGACCCCCGCGTAGGCTATTTTGCTGTCGGCTATAAAGACTTTGACGGTAACCCGCACGGTATGAAATACAAAGCGAATATCACCCGTTGGCGTCTCGAACCGAAAGACGAGGACAAAGAAAGATATCTGAGAGGAGAACTTGTAGAACCCAAGAAACCGATCGTTATTTACATCGACCCTGCTACTCCTAAGAAATGGGTTCCCTACCTGATTCAAGGTGTCAACGACTGGCAGAAAGCCTTCGAGAAAGCCGGATTCAAGAATGCCATTATCGGTAAGGAAGCCCCCACGGACGATCCTACCTGGAGTTTGGAAGACGCCCGTCACTCGGCTATCGTCTATAAGCCTTCCGACATTCCGAACGCAAGCGGTCCTCACGTACACGATCCCCGCAGCGGTGAAATTCTGGAAACACATATCAACTGGTATCACAATGTAATGTTGTTGCTCTACAACTGGTATATCGTACAGGCCGGAGCCATAGACCCGGGAGCACGCAAACCTCAGTTTGACGATGAACTCATGGGCGAATTGATACGCTTCGTGTCTTCTCATGAAGTAGGCCACACACTCGGCTTGCGTCATAACTTCGGTTCTTCCGCTACCGTTCCGGTAGAGAAACTGAGAGACAAAGCATGGGTGGAAGCCAATGGCCACACCCCGTCTATCATGGACTACGCACGTTTCAACTACATCGCCCAGCCGGAAGACAGCATCTCACGTGCCGGAATCTTCCCGCGCATCGGTATCTATGACGATTGGTCTATCGAGTGGGGGTATCGCTGGATGCCCGAATTCAAGACGGCGGAAGATGAAATTCCTCACATGAACAAGTGGATTATCAGTAAGCTGAAAGAAGACAAGCGTTACACCTTCGGTACGGAAAGCGACCGCGACGATCCCCGCAACCAGAACGAAGACTTGGGAGACGATGCTATGCTGGCTGGTACATATGGTATCAAGAACCTGAAACGTATCATGCCCGAAATTATAAAGTGGACGTACGAGCCGAACGAAGGTTACGAGAAAGCAAGAACTTTATATAGTAATGTCGCCGGACAATTCTCTCTGTATATGGGACACGTGGCGACCAATGTTGCCGGTATTTACAGCACCCCGATTTCGGTAGAGCAGACCGATGTGAAAGCAGTGGAATTTGTGCCGAAAGAGATACAGAAGAAAGCAATGGCCTTCCTGAACAAAGAACTGTTCACCATGCCTACCTGGCTAATGGATAGCCAACTGTTGGAGAAAGCCCAGGTCAACACCTCCAGTTTTATCTTCAGTGTGCAGAGTGGCATACTGAAAGGCTTGCTTAGCAGCCGCACATTGGATAAAATGACAACTAACGAGTTGATGAACGGTACGAAAGCCTACACTTCCGCTGAGATGTTCCAGGATTTGAGAAAGAGTATCTGGAATGATCTGAGAGGAGGGAAAAGACCCGACCTCAATCAACGTGCCTTGCAGAAAGTCTATGTCAACTCATTGACTGCAATGCTCGAGAAGCCGAAGACGAACGCCAATCAGTATATGCCCGATTCTCTGTCGGAAGCATCCGCCATTGCCCGTGGGCAACTGACAGATCTCCGGAGAGACCTTGTCAATGCAGCAAGCGCTTCCGGTGGCATATACAGAAGCCATTACCTGAACCTGAAAGCATTGATTGATACTGCATTCGAAGCAAAATAAAAGGTTGCTTCTTCAAATTTGGTGGTAAACTTAATTAGGAAAATAATAATTTGAAAGTTGATAGTCGATAGTATTCAACAATAATTTGATAGTCGATAGTATTCTCCATTCTCCTCCTTCGGGAAGGAGGAGTCCCCGTAGGGGGAGGTGGTAGGTGAATGCGTAAGTCGGTTATTATCAACATTGTGTATCCACCGACTAGTTAAGTTATCACCAAATTTGAAGAAGAATCAATAAAAGAAAGAATTTCTTTTTGAATAAACAGGAAACTCCAACTAATCCGACTTTATCAATCGGTTAGCTGGAGTTTCCTGTTTCATCTTTTTAGAGAAAGGAGAGCGCTTTTCTCAGTTTACACCTTCCCCCAATCCTTTTCAGCATTAAAGCAGGGACAAGCCTTGATCCATTCTTCCGGTTCTATCTCACCGTTTCCGTTCAGGTCGGGACTGAGGTCGCGATGTCCGCAGATGCGGCAGCCCGGGTAATCCTTCAATAAAGTGAGAATCAGCACACGCATCGAATGTTTCTGCCATTCGGTACGGGTATCTTTGGGATGTCCCTTGCAGTCGAGTCCGCCTTCGTAGCAGATACCGATACTTTCTTTGTTGAAGCCACGGGTATGTGCGCCGATGCGTTCGAGAGGTCGGGTCGATTTGATATCCCCATTTTTGCGGATATAAAAATGGTATCCCGTCCCGTTGAATCCCCGCCTGCGGTGGCAGATATCCAAGTCATATTCCGTAAACTCCCTGTCCTCACGTGTAGCGGAACAGTGGATTACTATCAACTTTATAGGTCGCATACGTTCTCTTTCACAGCGCCCGTTGCGTACAATCTTTATTGCTGCATTGCAGGGCTGCCGCCTGTGCAAGTTGTCCCCGCAGTGAAAAGATCTCCGTATGCATTTCCTTCACCCTCGAACTAAGGTCAAAATAATCCTTCAACACCTTCTCCAATTGCTGCATCAGAAAAGTATATTGGTCTTTCACCAGTTCGCTGAACTCTTTTACCTCCTGCGCCATGACTTTGCGCTTCTTGCGGCTGCTGCCCAGAAAGGGCAGCACCGTCATAATGATTTCTATAATCTTATCTAACATGAATGTGATTTATTAATGAAGAATACCTTTAAACAGACGGGTCGGGAGTGACACCACCGCCGCCCGGTTTATCATTTCCGCCGTTTTCGTCATCGGAGCCGTCGGTTTCGCCTTCGCCCTTCCCCGCAAGGACGAAATCTACATTATTCTCACTTCGGGTGGCAGTGTGGCTGGTATTCACCAGGTGCAGCGCCTTGTCCGCCACGAAACGGACATTCACCCGGCGGATACTGCGCACCGTGCAATCTTTTTCCTTCTCCGTGCCCTCGCTGCTCAACGTGATGTGGAACGTGCCCAATCCGTCGATCTTCACTTTATCGCCCTGCGTGAGCGACAGACGCAACTGCTCTACAAAAGCCTCGATAGCGTGCTTCACATCTCCCGCTGTGAGCGAAGAATTCGCCTCGATCGCATCCGCCAGCTTATTGACGTCCATAACTCTCACAGTACCCGATTTCTGGCGTACATAATACAACACCTGCGAATCTTCCTGATTCACATACTTTCTGCGCTGATAGCGCTCCACTAATACGTTCATAATTGAAAAAAGTTAAGGTTTAAGTAATAATATTTTCTGTCATTATTGACATTACAAATATACAAAATCTGAAAGGAGAAGTCAAGTATTTTGCCATTTATTTTATACTGATTTTTGAAATAAAACAAGGCACGGATGATTGAAAATTATTGTTGTATAAAATTGAATCTGTCTCACACTGGAATCACTTTTACTTTGCATGTTTCAGCAGAAACTCCAATGGCGGTACATAGTCCGTAATTTTTGTCATTTCCGGATTATGCCCGAAATAAGCGTTTCCGGTTTCCCCGTTGCGTTGTTTGGCTACGATTATAATGCCGAGTCCTTCGGTGGGATAACCGCTTTCGCGGTCGGTCGGTATGCGTGCGAGGGCAGGGCGGTAGAGTAGTAACACGACGTCCGCATCCTGCTCGATCGCTCCGCTCTCGCGGAGTTGTGACAGTTCGGGGCGACCGGCGGGACGGCCCTCCGACACACGGTTCAACTGGCTGAGCAACACCACAGGCACATTCAGTTCTTTGGCAAGCAGCTTGGCCTTGCGGGTGGCTTGCGCCACTTCCTGTTCTCGGTTACGGTTGTTTTGTCCCGTCGTCATGTCGCATAGTTGCAGGTAATCGATGATAATCATGTTGCACTCATTCCGGCTTTGCAGCAGCCGGGCGCTGCAACGGATGTGTTCCATGTTGACCGATGTACTGTCATCTACGTGTATCGGGAGACGTGCGAGGTCGGCGGCTGTGGCGTGTGCTTCTGCCAGTTCCTGCGTGCTGACTGTTCCCGACCGCCACCGGCGGGCGCTGATCTCACTGGCTGCCGTCAGCCAGCGGTCGGCCAGCCTTTCCCCTTGCATCTCAAGACTGTAGACGGCTACGGCATATCCTGCCATTGCCGCGTTCCGTGCCAGATGCAATGCCATGCCGGTTTTCCCTACACCGGGACGGGCGGCAAGTACTATTAGATCACTGTTCTGGAGTCCGGACGTCATGCGGTCCAGATCCGTCAGTCCGGTGGGAATGCCGGTCACTCCGTTCGTACTCTTGGCGATACGTCCCTCGGCTTCGCTCATGGCGGCGCTCATCAGTGCGTCCATGTCGCGCAGGTGGGTGTTGTGGTTGAACTCACCCTCCAGGCGGTCGAGCAGGTTGTGTGCATCTATCAGCGAGTCGTCGATATCCATGGTTTCGTCCAGCGAACAGGCGAGAAGTTTGTTGAAGCCCAGGATCATTTCGCGCCGCAGGTATTTTTCGTGCACAATCCGGATGTGGTATTCGATGTGTGCGGAACTTGCCACTTTACTGCTCAGTTGGGTGATACCATACGGACCGCCCGCTTCTTCGAGCTTTCCGCGGTGTGAAAGTTCCTCTTTCACGGTGAGGATGTCGATTTTGGTACCCGCCTGATACATCGCCAGCATGGCGGCGTAGATTATCTGGTGGCGTAGCACGTAAAACATTTCGGGGCGTAGCTTGTCGGCTACCAGCGGCATGGCTTCCTGTTCTATCAGGCAGGCGCCGAGGATCGCTTCCTCTATTTCGGGTGCTTGGGGCGAAACTCTGTTTTCGGTATTCATCATTAATAGGTGTATTCGTTCAGGAAAGCTTTGTTCGATAAATAACTGCCGGCATGGAGGAGGAAGTTGACGTTCGTCTGGTGGAAATAATATACTTCGATGTTGTCGATTGCCAGTTGTTGTTCCTTGTCACTCAGCTTCTTCCACTCGCGTTGCGCCTTGGCGATGTTCTCCTTGGGAAGCTGCGTGATGCTGTGGTATTCGTTCCAGAACAGTTGGAACTTCTCGTTGACAGCTTTCTTTTTCTGTTTCCCGGCATCGGGCAGTCCCACCCATTTGTCATATTCGACGACGCGTATGTGCAGGGATGTATTGTTGGGGTGGGGGATGATTTCGATGATTCCCCGGGTGGCAAGTCCGTGCATGAAGCGGAAAGTCTTCCCGGTGGACCAGTGGAGAACGCGGCTCCAGTCGCGGTAACTGAACAGGCTTTCACCTCTTTTGCACGGGCAGTTCTTGTTGCAGCGGTCGTTGTATAGCGTTTCCGAATAGTTGACTTTCATCAGGATTTTCAGGAGTGCCTCTATCTCTCCCTCTTGCAGGTGCGGATTTTCTATCTGTTGTTGCAATAAGGTTTTCGGGATAATGAGAAAACCATGCTTTGTCATGGCTTGGAAATTAAATTTGTTCATTTTGGCTTATTTAAAATTTTCGGTAAAGGTAATCCCTTTGCGTATGGCTTGCAAGAGGCGTTGTGGTGTGTGGATGACTGTGGACGGTTGCGGACTTCGAATGTACTTCCGCTAACTGTTTTTTCTCTCTGCGGATGTTCTCCGGAGGGGATGATGAAACAGATACTCCGTTTCTGTCCGGCAGAGCCTTTGATACAGACAAACAGAGCCTTCGTTCGGTTGAATCGGAGGCTCTGTTTTAGTTGAAAAATACGGTCGTTTTTACGAACACTTTGTGGAACACTTTTTTCCTACTGCAAATAGCTGTATTTTTGAGAGTTATCTTTCTGTGGGAAAAAATGCCGAACGCAAAGTGGAATACATAATAAACGATAAAAGATAAATGATATATTTAAAAATATATAGTTCGATTTTTCTTTTATTTCTTATCCGTGTTTTTGTTTTCTGCTACGCGCTGTACTTTGACCGACAGTATAATGTGGGGCGGTCCCCAATGGCGGTAGATGATTAGCTGCATTTCGGGGCTGATCTCGATCGTCGTGTCGGTGTAGTGCGCGTCGGCAAGTTGTTCACTCAAAGCATTACTTGCTTTGATACAATTACGCATTTTTTTGCTGGCGGACGATGTACTTGCCATTTGAGGGAAGTATGCCACTGCCAAATCGGAAAAATGCTTGAAACCGTTAATGCTGTAGCTTTCGTCAGCTACTTCATTACTTTTCATAAATTTACAATTTAATTGTTTCTTAATTATGGCTTTTGTCTTAAAAACCGCACAAATATATGAAAATATATTTGATAAATAACATGAAAGTTTTAGTTTTTATTTTTGTAAATTTATGTATGTAAATTTTTATATATTGATTTTTTTGTTTTACTAAAGTAAAGTGTGGGAATAGTAAATATTATTAATTAAATTATTTGTTGATGAAGAAGGAAAGTTTTACTTCGTTTATGAAACAAGTGGCTGCCGATTTGCAGCAGAGTGGAAATTTAGGGACTGCTCATGTGTATAGAAGTAGTTTGAATGCGATTCTTGTTTTTCAGGAATCGGAAAGCGTGGAGTTTCGGGAAATAACTCCGGAGTGGCTGAAACATTTTGAGGGTAGCCTTCGTGCCCGTGGGTGTAGTTGGAACACGGTGTCTACGTACCTTCGCACGATGCGTGCCGTTTACAATCGGGCCGTCGATCTTCATCGTGCGCCGTACGTGCCGCATCTGTTCCGTTCCGTATATACAGGTACGCGGGCGGACCGCCGGCGGGCGTTGGATATGGAAGACATGAAGAAGGTGTTTGCCCGTCTGTTGCAGTCGGCCGCCATACCTCCCGGCATGAGGGGTGCGCAGGAATTGTTTATCCTCATGTTCCTGCTTCGGGGATTGCCTTTTGTCGATCTGGCTTACCTGCGGAAGAGCGATCTTCGGGGGGATGTCATTACTTACCGTCGCCGCAAAACGGGTCGTCCGTTGTCGGTGACGTTGACGCCGGAAGCCATGTTCCTCTTGCAGAAGTATATGAACCGTGATAAGCGTTCGCCTTATTTGTTCCCTATTCTCCGCAGCGCCGAAGGTTCGCCGGAAGCTTATCGGGAATATCAGTTGGCATTGCGCCATTTCAATTATCAGTTGGAACTATTGGGAAGGTTTTTGGGATTGAAGGATAGATTGAGCTCCTATACCGCGCGCCATACCTGGGCTACAACGGCTTATTATTGCGAAATTCATCCGGGCATTATCTCCGAAGCTATGGGACATTCGTCCATTACAGTGACCGAGACGTATCTCAAACCTTTCCGGAGTAAGAAAATTGATGAAGCAAATAAACAGGTTCTCGATTTTGTAAAACGCTCTGTGATAGGTGTAAGCGCTTGATTGTAAGTCTGTTACTTCGTAGGTAACGGGTTTGAATATCGGTGCAAATATGAGCATATTTCTTAAAACAACCAAACGAAATCAAACATTTTTTCCAATAAACTACTCAAAAGCGGAACTAGGACAGATAAAACACGTGGATTCTTTGTATTAGGGCTTTGTTAACTTCTAAATATTGCAAAAGGTTTCCCTCCCCTCTGCCGCTCGTCAGAAGCAGGGGTAAAGAACTTTCATCACTTATCGTATCATTTTTCAGTATCGACTACTCTCAGAGAGCAGGAACAAAGGTTTCTCCGTTACCTACGAAGTAACGGGCCGTCTATTATTGAAACTTAGTGTTTAATAATATATTATTAATGTAATTTTTAAGTAGTTATGAAGAAAAATTTTGTTAGGGTAATGCTTTTCGGGGCATTGACGCTTGCAGTCACTACAACAGTCACAAGTTGTAAGGATTATGATGACGACATTAAAGGCTTGCAGGAACAGGTCGATAATATTAAATCGACTAATCCTGTGAGCACGGAAGACATGAAAGCTGCTGTTGATGCGGCAACGAAAGCTTTGGAAAAGAAGGTTAAAGACTTGCAGGATCTGGTTGACGGCAAAGTTACTGCCACTGATTTGGAAGCCAAAATTAAAGAATTGGAAGGTAAGCTGGCAGCTGGTGATAAAACCGTAGCTGATGCCTTGGCAGCAGCTAAGACTGAACTTACTGAATTAATAAATGGTAAAGCCAGTCAGGCAACAGTTGATGCCATTAATAGAGATATTAAGGCTTTGAAGGAAATGAAGACGACTCTTCAGGCTTTGATTGATGCAGAAAATAAGTTTATTGCTAATCCGGAGGATTTGAGCGGCTTCGAAAACACTAGCTTCGATAAATTCATCAATCAGAGCATTATAAATGCACTGAATGATAAAGGTGAAAACAAGGGAGCTATTGCCCAATATGTAATCACAACTGTACAAGCCGGTGTTGCATCAAATGCTAAAGCACTGAATGAGCACATTGAAGGCCTCGGAATAACCGGTGTAAAGGATTTGACGGGATTTGTAGATAAAATCTACAATGAAATCTTTAAAGAAAACGGTGTTATCAAAAAACAACTGGACAGTTTGGATGAACTGTTGAGAGCTATCAATGCACACGTAGGTACTGAGGAAGGTCAGTCTAAAGACTATGCAGCACTTATCAATGAGATTGTGGCTGCAAAAAATGCTTTGACTGCACTCCAAATTCCTGAAGGTAAGACTTTTGGGGAGGCTGTACAAGGCATCATTGACGCTGAATTAATAAATGTAGAGTCTACATTAGGTAAGTTGAAAGCAGAATTGGAAGCAGAAATTACAGCACTGAAAGGCATGATCCAAAGTATCGTATACGTACCGGAATATGCAGACGGACTGGTTCAGCTTAGTACGTTCTATGCTAAGTTTGGTTCTAACGGCAATGCAGCCGATTGGGAACCGATGATTAGCGGTGGCGATGTGAAAGTGAGATTCCGTGTATCCCCGAGTAGTGCAGCGAAGGAACTGATTGATAATTTTGGAAAGGAAACTGCTAAATATAATGTTGCAGTAGATTATCAGACGGTGAAAACACGTGCTACAGGTGAATTGTTCAATATTACAAAGATTGAAGCTGTAGAAGACGAAGCCAATCTGATTGAGGTGACTTTAGATGCTAGTAAGGCAGCAGCTAGCTATGCAATCGCTTTGACACTGACGGATAAGGTTGAAGGTGAGGCGAAGACTTTGAATGATATTTCTTCAAACTATTTCGTTGCTGTGAAGAATAATCTGTATATTAACAAGGTAGAGTGGACTCCGAAAGAAAAGCCGACAACATTAGTTAAAGGAAACACTATCGACTATAAAACGGGTGGTGATTATACTTTGACAGTTCATTCATCAGTAGGTGCTAATGGAGCTGTTGAGGGCGAAGCCGACACAAGAACGAAGCTAAGTCAATATGGAATTTCTGCAGATAAGTTCCCTATGGAGTTAACTCTGGAAGGTACTAATGCCGATAATTTTGAATTGTCTGAAGCAGGCGTGTTGTCTGCAAAAGCAGCAGCAGAAGTAAGTAACAAGGCGAAAGTATCGTATACAATAACAGTGTCTGGTCTGGGTGCTTCTTCTGAAAAAACAGTAGAATATACTGGTGATTATGGAGATGTTAAATTGATCACTGAAGGTGAAGCACAAGAAGTTGTACTTGCTGCTGCGCAATTACCTCTTCTGTGGAATGGAGCAGAGAAATCATATACACTCGACGTAACTGCAGAAAGTGCTACCGTAGCTGCCGTAGCTAAGATAAAGGAAGCATTGGGCGTTGATAATTTCAACAATTGTACATTTGCGGCAGTTCCGGAAACTCAGACAATTAAGTTGGGCAATTCTAGCGGTGCTCTTGTCTTGAAAGTTCCGGCAAGCACAGTATGCGAAGCTACTGATATCACTACTAGAATTACTAGTCAAGACGGTAACAAGAGCATTGATGTAACAGTGAAAGGTGTAACGGTAAGCTATCCTGATGCAAATGATGCAGCTTTCAAACTAATTAATAATGCTCAGACTTGGGACGGAAGTAAAGCAGTACTGGGTCGCACATTTGAAGGTGCAGGTACTCAGGAAAGTAATTATACAGCTGTAAAAGCAACTAGAAACCTGAAAGAACTTTATTCTAACTATGCAGCTGTTGAGAGCAGTTTTACTGGCTTAGGTTCCGGTGCTACTTTAGAGTTTGCTCCTGTTCTTGCTGAAGGTGAAGGTTCTATTACGGGTGTCACTGTAAGTAAAAGTGGTGATGTAACTGTAACTAAATCTTATGAAGGCGATCCTATTAAAGTAACACTGACAGGAAAGTGCGGTGAACATGAAGTATTCTCTAAAGAAATTGCAGTGACAATTCCTGCTGATAAGCTGAACGGAACATTTGCATATAGTGCAGAAAAACCGGAAGATCAAGGTAAACTTACTTATGATGTAACTTCAATAGAAAAGAGAAAAGAAGGTCTTGATTTGAAAACTGCTCTTGTTTGGAAGGATGCTACTGCTGCTGAAAACGAAATATGGCCGGAAGCTGCTGAGAATATTTACAGCAACAATAAGCCTATGACCATATATGGTTTCAGTGTAGAATATACAATGGAAGAAGGTGCTAATAATGGCTCCTTTGAATCTACTATTACTGACGGCGTGCTCAAATTGACAACAACGGCAGCCGGATGGTCTGTAAGTTCAAAACCAATGGAAGTAAAAGTAACAGTTACTCCTAAATCTCCTTGGGGTGCTATGGAGGCTAAAACTGTAACAGTTACAGTTCCTGCATGGTAATAAGCCTTTGATGTATCAGACGATATCTCTCGTGATTCCCGGATTCATTTTCTGAAAGACCGGGAGATATCTTTGAAATCAACAAGATAAACCCTTCTTCACCCTTGTGGTGAAGAAAACGCCGAGAAGCACCAGTACGAAGCCATTCGCTTGTGAAAGTCAATCCTTCTATGCTGTGTTTCTTAAGAAAAGGGATGTCTTCCTAATAATTTCCCACTGACATCCCTTTTGCTAACTCTTAATGCATCTCCCTTATTATACCGGTCACAATTAGCCGGTCATGATTTCCCCTATGAAAGGGGGATGTCTTGAGAATACAAAAAGCCCGTGCTTGCGAAAGTCCGGGCTTTTCGTCGTAATAGCTGTTTCTAAAACATCTTTGCATTCCGTTTTGTTCGTATGAGGTATTCTTTTTCAGGGAATACTCGTATCTTTATTGTCGAATTAATCAAAAAACAATCGTGAGATGTCAAAAGTATTAGGATTTATGAAGCAAGTAGCCCATGGGCTGCAAGTGGAGGGAAACTTTGGAACTGCTCATGTCTATCGCAGCAGTCTCAATGCCATTATTGCTTATCGTGGGAAAGATGATTTTGCCTTCAATGAGGTAACTTCAGAGTGGTTAAAAGGGTTCGAAGTTTATCTTCGTAGTCGTGGGTGTAGTTGGAACACGGTTTCTACCTATCTGCGCACTTTTCGTGCCGTTTACAATCGTGCCGTCGATCTTCATCGGGCACCATACGTCCCGCATCTGTTCCGTTCGGTGTATACGGGAACTCGTGCCGACCATAAACGGGCTCTATGTGACGACGATATGAAGAAAGTGTTTACCGAATTGCCGCAATCTTCTCGTATATCTTCGGCTATGCGTCGTGCACAGGAACTGTTTGTTCTTATGTTCTCGCTCCGTGGTATGCCGTTTGTTGATCTTGCTTATCTGCGCAAGAGTGATTTGCGTGATAATGTAATCACGTATCGTCGGCGTAAAACAGGCCGTCCCCTGTCGGTGACGTTGACTCCGGAAGCAATGATTCTGGTAAAGAAATACATGAACCGTGATTCTTCTTCTCCTTATCTCTTTCCATTTTTGGAAAGCCGAGAAGGAACGAAAGAGGCGTATCGTGAATATCAGTTGGCGTTGCGTAGCTTTAATCAACAACTAATGTTGTTGGGAGAGTTATTAGGATTGGGTGATAAATTAAGCTCATACACTGCCCGTCATACTTGGGCTACGACGGCTTATTATTGCGAAATTCATCCGGGTATTATCTCCGAAGCTATGGGACATTCTTCCATTACGGTAACAGAAACATATCTCAAGCCTTTCCGAAGCAAAAAAATTGATGAAGCAAATAAACAGGTTCTTGATTTTGTTAAGCGTTCTGTGATAGGAGTAATCGCCTGATTATAAAACTGTTACTGTATAGGTAACGGGAATAAATGACGGTGCAAATATGAGCATATTTCTTAAAACAACCAAACGAAATCACACATTTTTTCTAATAAACTACTTAAAAGCGGAACTAGGACAGATAAAACACGTGGATTCTTTGTATTAGGGCTTTGTTAACTTCTAAATTATGCCAAAGATTTCCCTCCCCTCTGCCGCTTGTCAGAAGCAGGGGTAAAGAAGTTTCATAATCTATCGTATCATTTTTCAGTATTGACTACTCCAAAAGAGCAGGCGCAAAGGTTTCTCCGTTACCTATACAGTAACGGACTAAATGCGTTGGGAACAAGTTTCGTGCTCATATTATAAGAACTATGGGCTTAAAGCAAAATGAAAAAGAAAAGGAGGTTACAGAAATTAATGAAGGGGCAATATCCGGGATTTTTGAATCGACATCGAGAGACTATATTTTTATTTTTTAATTTATAAATTAAAAGTTTTTTTATTATGAACAAAAAGTTTTTAAGTGCAGTCCTGTTTGGAGCATTGTTAGCGTCTACTACAGGAACATTTACATCTTGTAAAGACTACGATGACGACATCAATGGTCTAAGCGAACGTGTAGATGCAATCGAAAAAACATTGGCCGACTTGAATACAAAATTTGGATCGTTGGCTTATGTGAAGTCTGTGTCTTTTGCTGATGGAAAATTAGTAGTAACGGATCAAAATGGAACTCCGACTACTTATACTATTCCTGACAAAGATACTAATACTAAGTATAGTGTGGAGATCAGCAAAAGTGTAGAGGGCAATACTACTACTGTAACTGTTACTTTGAAGGGGGATGATGGCAGCACGTCTTCCGAGTCATTTACTCTTACTGACAAGGATACTATTACTGAAGATACAACTTTGGATCCTTCCTTGTTCTGGATGGATGAGAACGGTGTGATCTGGTATGGTTTGAAGACGGACAAGGATAACTGTATAAAAACAGGTGTCACGGTGCCATTACATAATAAAACAAGTGTTGCAATTATTGATTATGTAGTAGATGGCGCAAAAGTGGGCTGGGATATCACTGTCGATAATGTAACGACTCACTTGTCTGTTCTGGATGTTTTGCCTATCACAGGTTTCTCATGGATTCCGAAAGATTATTATAATGGTATTGAAGCTGTAGCATTTGGCTCATATTCGTATAATAAGGTTGTTGGAACAGCGACGGCTGATACCACTTATACTGCAACTGGAGATGAAACATTATCTTCATTCCCGGGCGAAGCGAATTTCTATATTAATCCGGCTTCTGCATCGTTAGCTCAAATTAGAGGTGGAGCTGAAGGAGCAACCGTACTGTATAAAAAAGCTACGAACCATACTACTAGAGCTGATATCGGTGCTACTGCAACTCTTAGTATGGAGGACGGTATTTTGACCGCGTCTATCGTTGGTGATATGAATCAGGCTGAAACTGATCCTGAAGCATTGGATATGTTGGCTTTGCGTATGACTACTACTAATGGTCAAACATTTACAACTAATTATTTTGCTGTATATAACCAGAAAGAAGAAGTGTCATTCACATTAGTTGATAATTGCGAACTTGAAAGCAAAACTATTAAGGAAACAGATAAACTTGCTACTAAATGGAGTGATGTCAAAGGTCAGGATGCAGCAATTGATGCGAATAATGTAGCAGCCCCCGCTAATGCCCATTTGGTTCAAGCGCTACAATATAACGAAGCTATTGCTGGTGTTGATTTGAATGAATATGTAGCTGTTGCTATGACAAAAGCTGGCGAAAGTGAAGTTGTTAATTTGGCTGCTAAGAAACTTTCAATTGAATATGTACTGTGTGAGTACGATGTAAATGGAACAGACCAGATTAACTATGCAACGTTGGAAGGCTCTACATTGAAAGCTGTCAACTACGAAGGTGTTAATATGTCATGCATCGGAAAAACTCCGATAGTGAAAGCTACTGTAAAGGATACTAACAATGGTAATGCTGTAGTAGCTGTAGCTTATATTAAATTCTTATATGTTGGCAATGAATGGACAGTGAGCAAGAATTACAAAGCACCGGTTTCAGAAACTAAGACTGTTGACTGGGAGTGCTTCGTTGATCCTGCGTTGAATTATACGACGACTGTGAAGTACATGAGTACTCAAGTATATCCGAATATTGGTTCTGAACTCGGCTTGAATGCACTGTCAAAAGAAGAATTTGCTAATATCTATGAATTTGTAACAGATCAGGCTAACGTTCCTGAGGAATTCAAGAGCACTAATATAATTTCAATAACGGAACTTGCCGGCGCTGAAGATAATGCAGATAATCGTCAGGTAGTATTTAATATTGACGAGAGTGCTATTAGTAAGATAACAGAGGATGGTACTTATACTTTCTACGGCGTATACAAGAAAAAGGATGCAGCTGCGGCAGCTTCTTCTCAATATCGTCAATATCCGGTATATGTTGCTATTCCTTATGTTGTAAAGGTACAGAACTATCCTACATTAGCAAATGGCGGAATTAAGAATGTTAATGATTATCGTATTACTCAGGCTTGGGAAAACGGATTTGCAATTTGTAAAGGTAGCAAGGAAACAGATAATGGTGCAGCTTTGTATCTTGATTTGAATGAGGCTATTGATCTTGGAGAATTTGCTGCTGACTATGCTGACTATGAGTTAGATATCGTTGATCCTGAAATAGGTAGTCCTGTTGCTGTACTGGGTAGCGAATGGTGTGCAACTCATGGTGCTAATCTTGATTGGATTGTACTTACAAAACAGTTGACTAACGAAGAAGAAGTTATTGTTCCTGTAAAAGTGTACGCAGTACTTTGTAATGGTGATAAGATTGAAGCCGGTACGGTAAATGTGAAGTTCGTTAATCCGGCCAAGGTTTCTTTGAGTAAGAATATTATAAATGTAAAGGATGGAACAGAAGCATATACTACTGAAGATTTGAAGAAGTATATCACTGTCACATCTTCTAAAGATTCTTCTGTTGAGTTGTATAAAGACGGTGCTCTAACTACGGCTGGTGAGAAGATTCTGGGTAAGTCAGCTAATGTTACTATTAATCTGGCTAAGGGTAGTGTCATTCCGACTCAATGGGAAAATAAGTTTACTCTGAATGCAGACGGAACAGTGACATGGAATCTTGAAGGACAGAATACTCTTGCTAAGGGACAAAATGCAACTTGTGATATAACCTTCACAATTGAATACGGTAAGGTTAAACCTAGTCAAGTTATTACGGACTGTACAGAAACAAGTCCGGTTCTTGGTGGAGGAAAACTTACCGGTAAGTTTACTATCAAGGCATGGAATGCTGATGAGTTCCCGGTTGAATAATAACTGAAGTTATATATTTGAGAGAGAGTGTACTCTTATAGTGCACTCTCTTCTTATTAATCAAATAATGAACGTTTATGAGAAAGAGTTTATTTATAGGATTGCTGGCCCTATCCAGCACAATGATCTTTGCTCAGAATCAAGAACAACGCATAAAAGAACCTGAAAAAATAACTTTCAAGCCGCATTGGTTCATTCAGGCACAAATAGGGGCTGCTCATACTATTGGTGAAGCTAAATTTACCGATCTTGTATCGGATCAACGTAAGAATCTGAGGGATTTTCATTTTATGCATATAATTTAGCGAGTC
>OBYF01000047.1_pt1 | contig 109280 bp, 81 predicted proteins | sample 1495471 | NCBI WGS metagenome assembly OBYF01 (sample SAMEA2580185, study PRJEB22360) | human gut metagenome | biome: human gut; feature: human-associated habitat; material: faeces | place: Denmark | collected 2008/2010
CTCTTTGACAGACTAGTAATTGCGAATATAACAGGTGCATAAACGGATAATCAGATAATTTTATTATTGACACTTTGTTTATCTTTTATATGTGTCGATGCGGAAGAACTGAAATCTGGTTCATCTGTAGAAAAGGAAATGTATGCTGAAAAAGTGAAAAACGCTTTTCGTAAAGCGTGGAATGCATATAAAGAGTATGCATGGGGGTTGGATGCGGTGAATCCTATCTCTAAAAAAGGACATAATTGGTATGCAGAACCACTATTGATGACTCCCATCGATGCTTATAGTACCATGTGTATCATGGGGTTGGAAAAAGAAAAAAAAGAAGCTAAGGAGTTGATTTTTGGCAGATTAAATTTTGATAAGGATTTGGAAATACAGCAATTTGAAATTGCAATCCGTATTATGGGTGGTTTGCTGTCTTCTTATCAGTTGGACGGTGATCTTCGTTTCCTTCAGTTAGCGGAAGACTTAGCAAAACGCATGATGCCGGTATTCGAATCTCCTACAGGAATGCCCTATCGTCTGGTAAACCTGCGTACCGGAAAAGTGAGTGGTGAAGTGACCAATCCCTGCGAAATAGGTTCTATGTTATTGGAATATGGTATGCTTAGTAAGCTTACTAACAAGCCCGAATATTATGAAAAGTGTAAGAGAGGAGTTGTGGCAGTATTCGAACGTCGGGCTCCAAAAACGAATCTTGTAGGCACCAACATCAATGTGGAGACCGGTGAATGGACGAATAAAGATGCTCATATCGGTGCTTGCATCGATGCATACTATGAATATTTGCTGAAAGGTTGGCTGTTGTTTGGAGACAAGGATCTGAAGAATATGTGGGATATTTGTAAAAAAGGTATTACTGATTACCTATCCGATGAATGTGAGACAGGCTATTGGTACGGACATGCCGACATGGAAACCGGTGAAAGAACAAGGACGGTGTTCGGAGCGCTGGATTGTTTTTACGGAGCTGTACTTTGTTTGGATAAAGATATAAAAGCAGCCAAGAAGCTACAGGCTTCTATCAACAAGATGTGGAATATGTACGGACTAGAACCGGAAGCGATAGACTATACCAATATGAAAGTACTTGCACCTTATTATATGGCACGTCCGGAAGCGATTGAAGCAAATTATTACTTGTGGCATTTCACGAAAGACAAACAATACTATGAAATGGGTAAGACCATGTTTGATGCTATCGAGAAGAATTGCCAGATAGATAACGGATATGTTCAAATCAAAGATGTCCGTACAATGGAGAAATGGGATACGCTGGAAAGCTTCTTCTTTGCGGAAACATTGAAGTACTGCTATCTGTATTTTGCTCCTAAAGGTGCTTTCAGTCTGGATAAATGCGTGCTGAACACAGAAGCGCATCCATTCTTCAAAACATGGAAGAATTAAGCAGTTTTTAATAGTCTAATATAATAATAGAATAGAGAATGGAAGTGAATGCTATATCAGGGGTTCTGTTGATAGTGTTGGCAGGTTCGTGTTCGGGTACTTTTTCTGTGCCTTTCAATCACAATAAAAAATGGAACTGGGAGAATAATTGGTTCATCTGGAGCTTTGTTGCTTTGCTGATAGCTCCTTGGTTAGTTGCCTGTCTGACGATTCCCGATCTATTTTCCGTATATTCGACCGAATGGGGGAGTACTTGTTTGGTTGCACTGTTCGGACTCATTTGGGGGTTGGGGGCTATCATGTTTGGCAAAGGCATTCATTACCTTGGCCTTTCACTTAGCTTGCCGATTATGCAGGGGCTGATAAATTCAGTGGGAGCCATTGTCCCGATTTTGTTGCGTGATTCTTGTGAATTATTGCAGCCTTCCGGCATAAAAATAATGGTTGGGGTAGGAATCATGATTATCGGTATCATTCTATTTTCTATTGCAGGTAAAAAGAAAGAAGAACCCACACAGGTTACCAACATTCAGTCCTTGTCTCATTTCAGAAAAGGTTTGTTTATTTGTTTGTTGGCAGGTGTTTTGGGACCTATGATTAATTTCGCGTTTGTCTACGGAGTTCCTCTTCAGGAAAAAGCTGTTGCGTTGGGGGCTTCTCCTTTCTATGCTGCCAATTCGGTATGGAGCATAGCGTTAAGTGCAGGTTTTATAATGAATGGTTTGGAATGTGCTCGTTTGTTCAGACGAGAAAAATCATGGGGGCAGTATAAGTATAATTTTAACTCAGGATTGTTGTTTGCAGGATTTGCCGGAGTAATTTGGTATTTAAGTATTATGTTTTATGGGATGGGTGGCAATATGATTGGTACTATGGGAGCTTCTGTTGGTTGGGCAGTGATGCAATCCGTGGCAATTATAGCTGGAAATGTAGCAGGTATCCTTTATGGAGAATGGAAGAATGCTACAAAAAAGGCAATCTATCTGATGGTATTGGGATTAGTTGCTTTAATTATCGGCGTTATAATTATTGCATAAAAGGTACAGGTCGTTTCCAGGATAACACCTTAAATAGGTCTGACGACATTAGTATTAATTAAAAAATCAAGTAACATGAATTTGTTTGGAATGAAAAAACACCATTCCAGACTGTTAGGAATGTTGGTATTATTACTGACATGTAACCTTACTGTCTGGGCTCAAAGCACAACTGTCACAGGACGTGTCTCTGATGAAAAGGGAGAATTGCTTATTGGAGTGAGCGTTCAGGAAAAAGGTACGACTAACGGTACCATTACGGATACGAACGGTCAGTATAATTTAAAACTGTCTGATAAGGATGCAGTACTTGTTGTTTCTTACATCGGATACAAACCACAAGAGGTAAAAGTCAGTAAAAAGAGAGTAGTCGATGTAATTTTGGCAGAAGATATTTCCGCATTGGATGAAGTGGTAGTAGTGGCTTACGGAAACCAGCGTAAAGTTTCCGTAGTCGGTGCACAGTCATCGATGAAGATGGACGACATCAAAATGCCTACAGCTAACTTGTCTGGTGCGATAGCAGGACGTCTTGCCGGTGTAGTAGCTGTACAGCGTACAGGTGAACCAGGGCATGATGATGCCGGTATCTGGATTCGTGGTATCTCCACGTTTACCAATCAGAGTTCCAGCCCACTGGTGTTGGTTGATGGAGTGGAACGTAATTTTAATAATATTGATCCGGAAGATATTGAATCCTTTACAGTGTTGAAAGATGCTTCGGCAACAGCAGTGTATGGTGTGCGTGGTGCCAATGGTGTTATCATTGTAAAGACAAAGCCCGGTAAGGTAGGAAAACCGCAATTCAATGCCGACTACTATGAAGGCTTTGTGTCATTGACAAAACGTCCGAAGTTGGCTGACGCCTACACCTATATGGATGCAGCCAATGAAGCGAGTATGGATACATACGGCACTCTGGCATATACACCTCAGTATATCGAAGCTACTAAAAAGGCCAACGGACTGTTGCCTAATGACAATCCTACCATGTATAATCCGTATTTATATCCCGCTGTAAACTGGATGGATGAACTGTTTAACGACTGGGGACATAATCGTCGTGTGAATATGAGTGTACGTGGTGGTGTGCCCAATGCGACTTATTATGTATCATTGAGTTACTATAATGAAAGAGGTCTGACTCGTACTGCACGTATGGAAAATTATGATGCTAATATGCGCTACGACCGTTATAATTATACAGCTAACTTAAACTTGAAGCCGACAGAAACAACAACTATTGATTTGGGATTTAGTGGATATTTATCTATGGGAAATTATCCACAGGAGTCTTCCAGTAGTTTGTTTAGTTCGGCTATGACTATCAATCCGGTATATTTGCCGCTGATTATGCCGGACAATTCAATTCCGGGTATTTCTACCAATGGTGGTTTCCGCAATCCGTATGCCGACCTTACACGTCGTGGATACACTAACGAAGCCAGAAATCAGTTGAATTCGAACATTCGACTGACCCAGGATTTGGGTTTTTGGAAATGGAGTAAGGGTCTGACGGCTTCGACGATGTTGGCTTTCGACGTTTCTAACAATACGAACCTCTATTATCAGAAGCGTGAAGATACTTATTATTTTGCGGGAACAAAAGATGTTACCACTGGACTATGGAATGATGATGTGTATGATGAGAATGGTGAATATCGTCTGAGCCGTACCTTCCAAGGCAGTAATGAGTTAGGTTATGACAACTCGTATGGTAGTTCACGGAGTACTTATTTTGAGGCTTCACTCAATTACGATCGCACTTTCGGTCTGCATCGTGTAGGAGGATTGTTACTCTACAATCAGAAAATTTACCGCAACAAGATAGACAATTTGGTCAATTCGTTGCCTTACAAGCAGCAGGGTATTGCTGCACGTGCTACCTACTCTTGGAATGACCGCTATTTCTTGGAGGCGAATGTCGGTTATAATGGTTCTGAGAACTTCAGTCCGGAGAAACGTTTCGGATTCTTCCCTGCTTTTGGTATAGGATGGGCCATTTCCAACGAAGAATTTTGGGAATCATTTCAAAAGTATGTTTCTTACTTTAAAATTCGCTATACCGATGGTTTAGTAGGTACAGATGCCGTTGCAAACCGCCGTTTCATGTATCTAGGGCAGATGTCAGGACAGGACGGTTATCGATTTGGGGAAAACAACTCTGCTGTTGGCGGTTGGGGATTCTCAAAATATGGTGTGAATATTGGTTGGTCTACTTCTAGAAAGCAAGACTTGGGCGTTGATTTGAAGTTTTTGAAGGATGCTCTTTCTATAACAGTCGATTTGTTTAAAGAACATCGCACAGATATTTTCCTACAGCGTGCTACGATTCCCGACTACTCAGGATTCATCGACATGCCATACGGAAATTTGGGTGTTGTAGATAATAAAGGATTTGAAACAACTTTGGAGTATACCCAGCAATTAGGAAAGAAGGTAGCTTTGACTGTTCGTGGTAACTTTGCATGGAATGAAGATGAGATTATCGAGAATGATGATCCGGCTGTAAGGTATCCGTGGATGCAAAAACGTGGAACGAATGTGAATGCTCGTTGGGGATATGTTGCTGAAGGACTGTTCACCAGCGAAGATGAGATATTGGATCATGCCCGTCAGTTCGGCGAAGAGTATCCGGGACAGGTTTCTAAGGTAGGAGATATTAAGTACAAGGATATCAATGGTGATGGAGTGATTGACAGTTATGATGAATGTTGTATCGGTCAGGGTGATGTACCTAAGATGTACTACGGCTTCGGAGCCGATTTGCAAGTAGGTGATTTCTCTATTGGTGCTATTTTTTCGGGTACAGCTAAGGCGGATCGTTGCTTAAGCGGTTTGGCCATCAATCCCTTCTCTGATACTTCGGGCATTTGTAACTTGTATGATAACATCACTGACAGATGGTCGGCAGACAATCCGACGAATCAAGATGTATTCTATCCACGTCTTCACTTCGGACAGACTGCTAATGAGAATAATTTGAAGACAAGTACTTGGTGGCAGAAGGATGTCAGTTTCCTGCGTCTGAAACAATTGACGATTGCTTACAACTTCCCAAAGAAGTTGATCAATAAAACATTCCTGAAGAATGCGCGTGTATATGTGATGGGAACTAACCTGTTGACATTCTCTAAGTTCAAGCTGTGGGATCCGGAGTTAAACACTAATAACGGAACGTCTTATCCGAACTCGCGTACTTGTTCAATAGGAATAAACTTAAGCTTTTAACTCTTAACCAAATTGAAATCAGATGAAAAATATATTTAAATTAGGAGCTTGGGCACTTGTTATGATGATAGGCCTCAGTTCATGTAATGACTTTTTTGATACGATTCCAGGCGTACAATATGATTTGGAAGGAACATTTTCCAATCGGCAGAAAACTGAACAGTTTCTGAACAATGTTTACAGTTACGTTCCTGATGAAACGATGGAACGTAATCCGTTAGGTAGAGGAGGTATTTGGACAGGAGGTTCGATAGAAGGTGATATCACTTGGGATAATATCGCAAACCATTGGGGGGCAGGTATGGTATATGCCAACGGGTCATGGATTAACTATTGGTTTATCGAATATTATAAAGCAATAGCGAAAGCCAGTACGTTCATAGCTAACGTAGACAAATGTGCAGATGCCAGTGCTAACGACCGTTTGCTGTGGAAGGCGCAGGCAAGAGCTTTGAGAGCTTATTATTATTTCTTGTTGTTCCGCTCCTACGGTCCTGTTGTCTTGTTGGGTGAAGAGTCCATTCCATTGGATGCTCCGTTGGAGGAATTATTAAAGGAGCGTAGTTCGGTAGATGAATGTGTTAATTTTATTGCCGAAGAATTTGACAAGGCTGCGGCAGACTTACCTGCAAAATACAGTGCCGGCAACTTAGGGCGTATGGACAAAGGTAGTTGTAAGGCATTTAAGGCAAAACTCTTGTTGTATGCTGCCAGTCCGTTGTTCAACTGTAATCCGGATTATGTAAGTATAGTCAATACAGACGGTAAGCAACTTTTTCCACAGGACACTTCGAAAGAGGCAGAAAAGTGGGAAAGAGCCCGTACAGCATACGAAGAATTTTTTAGAGACTTTGTGCCTACCTATTATAGCTTGCATTATGTAACAACCTCTGACGGAAAGAAGGACTTTTATGAATCGTACCGTCAGGCAACTTCAGGAACGAACTATACAAATAACCAAGAACAGATTTTCATCCGGCTGGTAGATCATAACCTTCACGCCTATGAAACCACTCCGTATCATAAAGGGGCAAACGATCAGAATATACGTGGAGGTTTAGGCTTTGGTACAACACAGGAGATGGTAGACTTGTTTTTTACTGATAAGGGAATCCGTATTGTAGACGATCTTGATTATCAGAAATATGAATATATAGGTGTTCCTTCTAAGGAATATTACGGTGCAACGGAAGATTTCAATGATCCGGTGGTGCCCGAACGGAATTATTTCAAAGCCAATGATAACTTGACTTTGAAACAATGGGCCAATCGTGAACCCCGTTTCTATGCGAACGTTACGTTCAATGGTTCTACCTGGCTGAACACTACTACTAACGATGGTGAATTTACAACCGAATTGTATCTGAATGGTAACTCCGGTTTGAATGCTGCCGGTCACGATGCTCCTTATGAAGGATATGGTATCCGTAAGACAGCTTCCAAAGGCGGATGGTTACAGGAAAGTAAGCATTGCAGTACTTTGCTTCGTCTTGCCGATATGTATTTGGGATATGCTGAGACATTGAGTGCCTGCGGGCAGTATGATGAAGCCATGAAGAATGTTAACGAAGTGCGTGCGCGTGCCGGTATCCCGGGATATGGTAACAAAGGTGGTAAGGATGTCAATGGAAAAGACTACATTACCTATCCGGAAAACCGTGCGGATGTAGACAAACGTATCCGTAGGGAACGTTTGATTGAGTTGGCGTATGAGTGGAACCACTTCTTCGATGTTCGTCGTTGGAAGGTTGCCGACATGGCAGTGGGTGACGATTGGATTTATCCTTCCTATCATAAAGGAGGGGAAGGTGGTGCTGTTTACGGTATGAACTTTAAGGCAGATCCTCCTCAGTTCTTCGAAAAAATAGTAACGGATACCCGTGTGTTCGACAAGAGACACTATTTCTTCCCGATACCGGATGCCGATATTCGTCGTAATCCGAAGATGGTACAGAATTACGGATGGGCTACAGCCGAACCGATAGAATAATTCAAGATAGACAAACGCATGAAAAAAATGAGATTATATAATGTGACGAAATGGTTGCTTGTAGCATGTCTGCCATTGCTTTATGTGTTAGCAGGCTGTTCGGGTGACGATGATGAAAGTGGAGTTGGAGGCGGAGGATTCGCCTCCCCCTACTGGCCTTTGCAATCAGGAAACTCGAATATGCCTTCCAGTGGAACGCTGGTAGCCCAATATTCTGATTCTCCGGCAAATGCGGGAATCGGTAATTTGGCTGATGGAAATGCGGATACGAGATTTCAGACTCCTCACACCAGCTTTGATATTACTTGGAATGGAAACAGCAACGTAGCTGTAAAGTCCTATTCACTGACTTCCGCTGCCGATGCGGAAGAGCAGGATCCTCGTACGTGGACACTATCGGGTTCGAAGGACGCTAAAAGTTGGGTAGTCATTGACGAACAAGAGAATCAGTCATTTTCTGTCCGAAAAGAAACGAAATCTTACGAAGTGGATAACAACGTAGAATACCGTTATTATAGGTTGTCGATTCTTAGTAACAATGGCGGATCGTCTACGCAGATAGCCGAATGGACGCTTTCCGCAGCTGTCTTCGTTGGTAATATTGATGACTTGATGGAATTTTCTATCGGAAACACCTATACACCGGTTACTCCAATGGGGACACTGCATGTGAATGGTCGGACAGCGACTGAAGACCAGTTGGCATGGCTGAAGGATGCGAGTAAGCAACCGGATACTTTTGCCAGTTTATCATGGAGCACATTTTCTGTAGGGACTTTGTATCCTTTTGGTGATCCGAGACCGGCAGATGTCAATCAGCATTTAATTGGTGACTGTTGTGCTTGTGCGGTGATGGCATCTATTGCTTACCTTTTCCCTAAATATATCAAGAGTATAATAAAGGATAACGGAGGTAGTACGTATACTGTGACATTGTACGATCCCAAAGGAGAAACGGTGGAAATCGGGGTGGACAACTACTTTGTGGCGGACGGTGATAAAGTTGGAGCATGCTCGGGCAAAAACGACCAAGTCACTTGGGCTACGGTGTTGGAGAAAGCTGTGATGAAATGGAAGCAGGTATACGTAGGTACATCTGATATAGGTGGCATTGGTACGGAATATGTATCTGCTATTTTCACGGGCAACGGAAGTAGCTTTGCATTCAGCACAGGAAGGTTGTCTGCAACAGATCTTCAACGGGCAGCTACGGTGTCGCTGCAACAGCGAAAGATAGTGATTGGCGGTTTCTCACAGAATGGAGTGGCTGCCGATGGTACGAAGCAGACCACTAGTGGACACGCCTATTCATTCTTTCCTCCTAAGGGTGATTCTTATTTGTTTACGATGCGTAATCCATGGGGTATGTTGCCTTCGGACACTGGCTATACGACTGCTTTGAAAGACGATGGTTTGCTGAATATCTCGGATGATGGAAGGATTCCACAGTTGATTGACTTGCGAATCTGCGATCCGGGGGCAGCGAAAGGATATGCCATAAGCGGTAATCTGGAACCATATACACCGCCTTCTTATACCCCGGCTCCTATGAGAGTGGCTAGCTATATATTGCAGTCGGGAGCACAGAACTAGTTGACCTTATAATTATTAATTAATATCAAAGATTCTGATTATGAAAAAGTATACTTATATATTATTGGCGTTGTGTCTGACTTTGTCTGGCTGTGGCATGACCGATGTTTGGAAAGATTGGGAGAATGAGGGAAAGATGAGTGATAACCGTTTGCGTCCTTCGGAAGTGAAAGCGTTGTTGTGTTCGGCTGATGGCTGGAAAATGTCTTATGAGGGAACGGACTTTTATCTGCAATTTGATAAAAACGGGACTGTAACGATGAATACAGACAAAACTATATTGAAGTCTGAGGTCGTGACTGATTATCATTTGAACTATCAGGGTGAGAAAATAGTATTGCTTACTTTGGCTGGTGGCGGAGCACTGCAATATTTGAAGGCGAACCAGGAAACGACTCTTGTCATTACATCTTATTCCGATTCGCAAATTGTGGCAACAGGACAAGCTAATGAAGGAAAAATGGATTTAGCTTCTACCACAAATGCGGTAATGGAAGCAAATAAAGAGCAGAAAAAAGATGCTCTACGCAAATTGGAAGGATTGGAGAACATGGCTAGTGGTGCATTGCGTGTCAATGGCGGAGATATTGTGGCTTATTACTCTATAAGTTCTGATGAAGATAATAATTGGACACTGCAAACAGTGACGATAGAAGGCGGAATGGTGGTACGCAGTGATTATCCGGTGAACGTGAATAATGACGATGCAAGTAGAGGTGTGTTGACTATAAATGGACTGAAGATAGGTGGATATGATATCGGAACAATTACTTATAGCTATGACAATTATCAGGAGACGACTATAGATAATGAAAATTTGTCCATTGATTTCAGTGCGGGTTCCGAAGTAGCTAATGTGTATAATGGTTCTTGGTCTACGCGTGTGGTCGACAGAGACAATATTTGTGCGGATATGAAAGGTATGTTGTCGCAAGTTGAGTTTGATGATCGTACTCCGAGACATATTGTTGTCTGCCCGGGATCGACCGGTGAAGGACAATGGCATTATGTTTTCTTCATCGTAAATGCAACAGCAGACAATACAACGGGACGTGTTCTTCTGAAAAGTCCGGGTACGGAACTTTTGTTTGGTGGTTACGGTAATGATGTTGCGCTGGTACAAAGTAACTTTGCTTCTTTTCTGAATTGCTGTTTCTCTGAGAAAGGGGTTTGGATGTGGGAGAAAGATTCGTATATTTATGTCATCAGTCCTACCTCTGACCATTGGTTCAGAATGTAATATGGTTCAGCGATCATAGGACTATAAATCTTATTAATTCATACACCATGAACTCAAAGAAACTCTTGACTTTAGCGATTGCTTTGTTGTCCGGGACGTCTTCTCTTTTTGCGCAGCTGCAACCAGTGGACTACGTGAATCCTTTGATGGGAACCGACTCCAAGATTTCGCTCTCCAACGGCAACACGTATCCCGCCATTGCCCTGCCGTGGGGCATGAACTTCTGGATGCCTCAAACCGGCAAGATGGGTGACGGCTGGGCTTACACGTATGCTTCCGATAAAATCAGAGGCTTCAAACAAACCCACCAGCCCAGCCCGTGGATCAATGACTACGGACAGTTCTCCATCATGCCGATGACTAAACATCTTAAGATCGATCAGGACAGCCGTGCTTCCTGGTTCTCACATAAAGCGGAGAAAGCGACTCCCTATTACTACAGCGTTTACCTGTCCGAATATAACATGACCACGGAAATAGCCCCGACAGAGCGTTGTGCGTATTTCCGTTTCACCTTCCCCGAAGCAGAAAATGCCTATGTGGTAGTCGATGCTTTTGACCGGGGCTCGTATGTGAAGGTGATCCCCGAAGAAAATAAGATTGTCGGCTACACGACCCGCAACAGTGGCGGTGTTCCGCGAAATTTCAAGAACTACTTCGTGATAGAGTTCGACAAGCCTTTTACATTCAATAAAGTATGGGCGGACTATCATCTGGTAGAACAACATCTTGAACTGCAATCCAACCATGTAGGCGCTGCCATCGGCTTCGTCACGAAGAAAGGCGAGCAGGTACATGCCAAAGTGGCTTCCTCATTCATCAGCCCTGAACAGGCGGAACTGAATCTGAAAGAAATCGGAAACAAGACTTTCGAACAGACAAAGGAAGCCGGACGTAAGGCATGGAATGATGTGTTGGGACGTATCCAAATCGAAGACAACGATGAAAACCGTATGCGTACATTCTATTCCTGTCTGTATCGTTCGGTATTGTTCCCCCGTATGTTCCATGAAGTGAATGCCAAGGGCGAAACGGTACACTACAGTCCTTATAACGGTGAAATCCGTCCGGGATATATGTTTACTGACACCGGGTTCTGGGATACGTTCCGTTGCCTGTTCCCATTCGTTAATCTGGTTTATCCTTCGATGGGAGAGAAGATGCAGGAAGGGCTGTTGAATACCTATCTTGAAAGCGGCTTCTTCCCCGAATGGGCAAGTCCGGGTCATCGTGGCTGTATGGTCGGAAATAACTCTGCTTCCGTTGTGGCAGACGCTTTCATGAAGAACGTTACGAAAGCCGATGCAGAAAAGATGTATGAAGGATTACTGACGGGCGCCAACAGCGTGCACCCGCAGGTATCTACTACCGGGCGTCGTGGATACGAATACTACAACAAACTCGGCTATGTTCCCTACAACGTGCAGATCAACGAGAATGCAGCCCGTACACTGGAATATGCATACGATGACTGGTGCATCTACCGTATGGGCGAGAAACTGGGGCGTCCGGCAGAGGAACTGGAAGTCTACAAGAAGAGAAGCCAGAACTACCGTAACTTGTTTGACCCGGAAACGAAACTGATGCGCGGAAAGAACTCCGACGGTACTTTCCAGACTCCTTTCAACCCCTTCAAGTGGGGAGATGCCTTTACCGAAGGTAACAGTTGGCACTACACCTGGTCGGTATTCCACGATGTACAAGGGTTGGCAGATCTGATGGGCGGCAAAAAGATGTTTGTCAGTATGCTCGATTCAGTGTTTAACCTTCCACCGATATTTGATGACAGCTATTACGGAGGCGTTATCCACGAGATCCGTGAAATGGAAATAGCCAATATGGGCAACTATGCACACGGCAACCAGCCTATCCAGCACATGATTTACCTGTACAACTACGCCGGCGAACCCTGGAAAGCCCAATACTGGCTGCGTGAAGTGATGAACCGCCTCTATTTTGCTACGCCCGACGGGTATTGCGGAGACGAAGACAACGGACAGACTTCTGCCTGGTATGTATTTACCGCCCTTGGCTTCTATCCGGTATGTCCGGGCAGCAATGAATATGTGATGGGAGCACCTTATTTCAAGAAAGCGACGATCACCTTGGAGAACGGCAAGAAACTGGAAATCTCTGCTCCGAAGAACAGTGACAATAACCGTTATATCCGCTCACTGAATTATAACGGCAAGACGTATACAAAGAACTATCTGAACCATTTCGATCTGCTGAAAGGTGGTCGTCTGGTATTTGATATGGACAGCAAACCGAATAAAGGAAGAGGTATCAATGACTCGGATTTTCCTTATTCTTTTTCACGTGACAAAAAATAAAGAGTGATGAACTATATGAAGAAGCAAATAGGCTTGATAGCTATGGCGGCGGTAACCCTGTCCGCCATGGCACAGCAGCCGGTCGATTACGTGAACCCTATTATCGGTACGAACGGTATGGGGCATACCTTCCCGGGAGCCTGTACCCCTTTTGGATGGGTACAGTTGAGCCCTGACACAGACACAATTCCACATAATGTGAATGGCTCCTATCAGAAGAATGCCTATGAATACTGTGCCGGCTACCAGTATCGTGATCAGACGATTGTCGGTTTCAGCCATACCCATCTCAGCGGTACGGGGCATTCGGATCTGGGAGATATTCTCTTGATGCCTGCCACCGGCGAGGTGAAACTGAACCCCGGACGGGCGGACCACCCGGACGAAGGCTACCGTTCACGTTTCAACCATTCGACGGAGAAAGCGACTCCCGGCTATTACGAAGTGATGCTGGACGATTATGGCATCAAAGCGCAACTGACGGCTACGCAACGGACGGGCATACATAAATACACCTTCCCGAAAGGTAAAGACGGCCACTTGATTCTGGATCTGGCGCATGGCATTTATAATTATGACGGCAAAGTACTGTGGGCGAATCTGAGAGTGGAAAACGATACCTTGTTGACAGGCTATCGTATCACGAATGGCTGGGCACGTACTAATTATACGTATTTCGCCATCTCCTTGTCTCAACCGATCAGGGATTATGGATATAAAGACAAAGAGAAAGTCTTGTACAATGGTTTTTGGCGCCGTTTCAACCTGGAGAAGAATTTCCCGGAAATCACCGGTCGCAAGATCGCAGCCTACTTCAACTTCGATACAGCCAATGAACCGGAACTGGTAGTGAAAGTTGCTCTTTCTGCCGTCAGTACGGAAGGCGCGGTCAGGAATCTGCGTGCCGAAGCTTCCGGCAAGAGCTTCGAACAGTTGGCAGACGCTGCCCGCAAGGACTGGAACAATGAACTGGATCATTTTGAGATAGAAGGTACACCGGATCAAAAGGCGATGTTCTATACTTCTCTTTATCATACGATGATTAATCCTTCGGTCTATATGGATGTAGACGGTTCCTACCGTGGCTTGGACCATAATATCCACCAGGCGGAAGGCTTCACCAACTACACTATTTTCTCTCTCTGGGATACGTACCGTGCCGAGCATCCGTTCCTGAACCTGATAAAACCGGAACGCAACAGCGATATGGTTGCATCAATGATCAGGCACGAACAGCAAAGCGTACACGGCATGCTTCCTGTCTGGAGCCTGATGGGAAATGAGAACTGGTGTATGAGCGGCTATCATGCCGTGTCCGTATTGGCAGATGCCATCACAAAAGGAGTCTTCAAAGATATAGAAGAGGCTTTGGCGGCGATGGTCAGTACTTCTACCGTTCCATATTATGAAGGCGTGGCCGACTACATGAAGCTGGGCTATATCCCCTTGGATAAGAGCGGAACGGCGGCTTCTTCCACGCTGGAATATGCGTATGACGACTGGACGATTTATCAGACGGCAATGAGGGCAGGCAACAAAGAAGTGGCTGAAACTTACCGTAAACGCGCCTTGAACTACCGTAACATCTATGATACAAGCATCGGCTTTGCCCGTCCGCGTTACAGTGACGGTTCTTTCAAGAAAGAGTTTGATATCCTGCAGACTTACGGTGAAGGTTTTATCGAAGGCAATTCCTACAACTTCTCTTTCCATGTTCCGCATGATGTGTTTGGCATGATCGACCTGATGGGAGGCGAGAAGACATTTGTGACGAAACTGGATGAACTGTTCTCCATGCATCTGCCTGAAAAATACTATGAACATAATGAGGATATTACGGAGGAATGCTTGGTGGGCGGCTATGTGCATGGCAACGAACCGAGCCATCATGTCCCTTATCTTTATGCCTGGACTTCCGAACCTTGGAAGGCTCAGTACTGGCTTCGTGAAATCCTGAATAAGATGTATAAGAATGATATCAACGGCCTGGGCGGAAATGATGACTGCGGACAGATGTCTGCATGGTATCTGTTCTCAGTGATGGGTTTCTATCCGGTTTGTCCGGGGACGGATCAATATGTATTGGGAGCGCCTTATCTGCCATACGTGAAACTGAAACTTCCGAACGGCAAAACGTTGGAAATCAAAGCGCCGGGCGTAGGGGATAAGAAACGCTATGTGCAGTCGTTGAAACTGAATGGTACGTTGTATGATAAGATGTATATCACGCATGAGGATATCCTGAAAGGAGGCGTACTGGAATTTAAAATGACATCATCACCGAATAAACATCGGGGATTATCAGCTGAGGATAAACCTTACTCATTAACGGACGGAATCAATTAACAGCATCAATAAATAATCAAGAAAAGAATATGAAGAAGAGACATTTGGTATATGCAATTGCCCTGATAGTGGGCATGGGAGCTTGTGTGGCAAGTGCGAAGAAGCAGGCAGAATCCAAACTGGACGTATGGAAAAGCTACAATGTAGGAACGATTTTGTTTGAAGATAAAGCTTCGGAAACGAAAGGTTCGGACATTTATCACCGGATTATTCCAGATGCGGAGTCTTATATCAAGGAGCAGGCACGTACCGTATTGGCCACTCTTTACAATTCGCCGGAAGACAGCATCACTCCGGTGAGCAAGATACATTATACACTTGAAGATATCGAAGGTATTTCTGCCAAAGGTGGTGGTAATGGAGATGTTACGATCTTCTACAGTACTCGTCACATTGAAAAGTCATTTGCTGAAAACGATACAACCAAGTTGTTCTTTGAAACACGTGGTGTACTGCTGCATGAACTGACTCATGCGTACCAGCTGGAACCGCAGGGAATCGGCTCTTACGGAACCAATCGCGTATTCTGGGCATTTATTGAAGGAATGGCAGATGCCGTACGTGTGGCTAATGGTGGATTCGACGGACCGAATGCACGTCCGAAAGGAGGAAACTATATGGATGGCTATCGCACGGCAGGCTATTTCTTTGTTTGGCTACGTGACAACAAAGACCCCGAATTTTTACGTAAATTCAACCGGAGTACACTGGAAGTGATTCCCTGGTCGTTTGACGGAGCCATCAAGCATATTTTAGGGAAAGAATATAGTATAGACGAATTATGGCATGAATATCAGGTTACCGTAGGTGATATACAAGTGTATAATGTGAATAGATATGGTCAATAAAGTGGGAAGAAAAAGATTGTTTTTGGTTTGGTCGTGTTTTGTGAGTATTTTGCCGGGCATGGCTCAAACTGAAAAGCTGACGGACTATGTGAATCCGTTTGTCGGTACGGATGGTTACGGAAATGTTTATCCCGGTGCACAGATTCCTTTCGGAGGAATCCAGATGAGTCCCGATACGGACAGTCGTTTCTATGATGCAGCTTCAGGATATAAATACAACCATCTGACGCTGATGGGATTCAGTCTGACGCATTTGAGCGGAACGGGGATTCCGGACTTGGGAGACTTCCTGTTTATACCGGGAACGGGGGGAATGAAACTGGAACCCGGTACGCACGAAGACCCCGATAAAGGCTATCGTTCACGTTACTCGCATGATAAAGAATGGGCGTCCCCCAATTATTATGCTGTAGAACTGGCAGACTATGGAGTGAAGGCCGAAATGACTTCCGGTGTGCGCAGCGGTATGTTTCGCTTTACTTATCCTGAGTCGGACAGTGCATTCATTATGATTGACATGAATCATACGTTGTGGCAATCCTGCGAATGGTCCAATCTGCGTATGATAAACGATTCGACTATCACTGGCTACAAACTGGTGAAAGGCTGGGGACCGGAACGGCACGTTTACTTCGCGGCTGCCTTCTCGAAGAAGTTGTCGGGATTACAATTTCTGCAAGATAAGAAACCGGTGATTTACAACACCTCCCGTTTCCGCAGCGGCTACGAAGCTTGGGGAAAGAAACTAATGGTACGTCTTTCATTCGATACGCGAGAAGGCGAAGAAATATTGGTGAAAACAGCCATTTCCGCCGTGAGTACAGAAGGAGCCTTGCGTAACTTGAAAGAGTTGGACGGCATGACTTTTGATGCACTGAAAGCCAGAGGAGAAGCCATGTGGGAGAAAGAACTTAGTAAATATACGCTGACAGCCGATCGGAAGACAAAGGAGACATTCTACACGTCGGCTTATCATGCTGCCTTGCACCCGTTTATATTTCAGGACGCTGACGGAAGTTTTCGCGGGTTGGATAAGAATATTGAGAAGGCGGAAGGTTTTACGAACTACACCGTCTTCTCTCTTTGGGATACTTACCGTGCCCTCCATCCTTGGTTTAATTTGGTGCAGCAGGAGGTCAATGTGGATATCGCCCATTCGATGTTGGCGCATTATGACAAGAGCGTGGAGAAGATGCTTCCCATTTGGTCGTTCTATGGTAATGAAACTTGGTGCATGATAGGCTATCACGCCGTATCCGTCTTAGCGGATATGATAGTGAAGGATATTCCCGGCTTCGACTATGAACGCGCTTACTCTGCAATGAAGACTACGGCAATGAACCGTCATTATGATTGTTTACCGGATTATGTAGCCAAGGGATATGTGCCTTTCGATAAGGAAGCGGAGTCCGTGTCCAAAACCTTGGAGTATGCATACGATGATTACTGCATCTCGCAGGCAGCTAAGAAATTAGGGAAGGATAATGACTATCACTACTTTCTGAACCGTGCCTTGTCTTATCAGACATTGATTGATCCCGAAACAAAATATATGCGCGGACGGAACAGTAAAGGAGACTGGCGCACTCCGTTCACTCCGGTGGCTTATCAGGGACCGGGATCGGTGCATGGCTGGGGTGATATCACGGAAGGCTTCACGTTGCAATACACCTGGTATGTGCCGCAAGACGTACAAGGCTACATGAATGAAATGGGGAAAGATCTGTTTCGCCAACGTCTCGATGAACTGTTTACGGTAGAACTTCCCGAAGATATCCCGGGCGCACATGATATTCAGGGACGTATCGGTGCCTACTGGCATGGAAATGAGCCTTGTCACCATGTGGCTTATCTTTACAACTATCTGAAAGAACCTTGGAAATGTCAGAAATGGATACGTACCATTGCCGACCGCTTTTACGGTAATACGCCGGATGCGTTAAGTGGGAATGATGATTGTGGGCAGATGTCTGCATGGTATCTATTCAACTGTATCGGCTTCTATCCGGTTGCCCCTTCAAGCAATGTATACAACATCGGCTCTCCCTGTGTAGCGGGAATCAGCGTTCGGATGAGTAATGGAAAGAGTATTGAAATGACTGCCGACAACTGGTCTTTGAAGAATATATATGTGAAAGAGCTTTATGTGAATGGACGGAAATATGATAAGTCCTATCTGACGTACGATGATATTCGCAATGGAGTGAAACTCCGCTTTGTGATGAGCAACCGTCCGAATTACAGGCGTGCTGTATCGGAGGAATCGGTGCCTCCTTCACTATCATCACCGGGAAAGACAATGCCATACCGAGATGTTCCGGGACTTGGTGAACTGATGGAATATGCATACTCGTATTCTTTTGTGGAATCAACCCCGATGGGTGTTTACTACGCTAACAGACACATAACGACAGAAGCGGACAAGGTATGGTTGCTTAATCCGGAGAACGAGCCGAATACGCTTGGCTCCAATAGCTCTCTGCATTGGGAGAAGGTACGGATAGACAAACTTTATCCTTATGGTGCACCTCAGCCTGCCGATGTCAACCAGCATGGTATCGGTGACTGTTCGGCATTAGCTGTCTTCGCTTCTATGGCTTATCTCTATCCGGATTTTGTGAAGTCGCTTATTGTGGATCATGGAGATACGACTTATACCGTTCACATGTATGATCCGCAAGGAAAGCCGGTAGATGTCAGAATTTCTTCTAAATTTCTAGTCGATGCTAACAATCATATAGGTGCGGCAACCGGTAAAAACAGTCAGCTCACTTGGGCGACTGTGCTTGAGAAAGCTGTGATGAAGTGGAATCATATTTATATGCCGGAGTCGGAAGATATTGGCGGAATCGGCAGTGAACATGTGGCTCCTCTTTTTACGGGCAACGGAAGTAGCTTTGCATTTGCTTCCGGTGCTCTAACAGCAGAGCAACTGGCACAGGCGGTAAAAGCGTGTCTAGCTCAGGGGAAAATTGTAGTGGGAGGTTTTATGTATAATGACATGCCGATAGGTAAATACAAGACGGTGACGGGACATGCGTATACGATGTTGCATTCGGCAGATTCGTTGGCACTGTTTTCCATGCGCAATCCGTGGGGAGTGGCCTGTGTGGGTGCAGACACTCAGGGAGATGGAGTGGTGAACGTACCGAACAATCATGTAATCCCTTCAATGATAGATTTGCGTATTGTGGAGCCCGGCAAAGCTGCGGAATATGGTTTGATTCCTCTCAGGCCGTATGTGCCTCCTATGTCAGATAAATGATGAAAATGGAGCTGATAATTCATGAATTTTAAATAATAAAAAAGAAAGTATAATGATGAAAACAAGGTTTCTATTTCTTTTAGTAGCACTACTATTCGCTTCACGGGCAGGTGCTCAATCGCAGTTGTTGCATTCGTTGCAGCAAAACTTCGTAGATTTGCGCTTCGGTATGTTCATCCACTTCAACATGCCGACATTTTATAATGAAGACTGGCCGGACCCGGATGCTTCTCCTGAACTCTTCAATCCAAAGAAAATGGATTGCAAACAGTGGGCGAAAGCCGCTAAATCTGCCAATATGACTTATGGTTGCCTAACAACCAAACATCACAGCGGCTTTTGCATCTGGGACACTAAAACTACGGATTATTCAGTCATGAGCAGTGATTTCAAACGGGATGTAGTGAAGGAATACGCTGACGCCTTTCGTGCTGAAGGCTTGAAAGTAATGCTTTACTATTCTATTTTGGATACCCATGCTCGCTTGCGTCGCAACTGCATCACTTCGAAACATATCGAAATGATCAAAGCACAACTACGTGAACTTTTAACGAACTACGGAGAAATCACCGCTTTGATTATCGATGGTTGGGACGCTCCCTGGTCGCGTATTTCCTACGACGACGTTCCTTTCGAGGATATCTATTGCCTAGTTAAATCTATTCAACCCCACTGTCTGGTGATGGATCTGAATGCAGCTAAATATCCGGCTGAGGCTTTATTTTATACCGATATAAAGTCGTATGAGCAAGGTGCGGGACAACATATCTCTAAAGAAACGAACCGTTTGCCGGCATTGTCATGTTTGCCTTTACAAAGTAGTTGGTTCTGGAAAGAGAGTTTTCCTACTGCAACTTTAAAGTCACCTGAAAAGATGGTAAACGACAATATCATTCCGATGGGGAAGGCTTATTGTAATTTTATTCTGAACGTTGCTCCCAATAAGGATGGACTAATGGATGATAATGCATTGAAAGCTTTGAAAGAGATCGGTCGGCTTTGGAGGAATGATGGTCAGCAAGCTGTACTCCCCGAAGCAGAACTGCCAATTATTTCTTCCAATATAGCTAAATTCAAACCCGCAGAAGGTTCGTGGAGTAACGATTGCGATATTATGGACTTCGCGAATGACGATAACTTTGGCAGTTGCTGGAATTCGAATCCACGTGTAAAAACTCCTTGGTATTCAGTAATGCTGGGTAGGGAACAACCTTTTAATATGATTGTCATCACGGACCGGAATAATGACAGATTGCAGGAATATCGGCTGGAATATCGGGTGAATGATACATGGAAAATGTTGTATGAAGGAAAGGCACCGACAGCCCAAAGAGTGAAGATACATCGTTTCGATACGATATGGGGAAATGCGGTACGTATGGTTGTACTGAAATCGAATGGAATACCTTCTATTGCAGAATTTGGGGTTTATTGTGAAAGGGTATATGATTTTTCAGAAAATTTATGATGGTGATTTTTTCTAGAGTAGTTCATATAGTCATAGTAAAACAATAAGGGGGCATGATACTTTTTCTGAATTAGCCAAAAAGTTGCATGTCGAATGGTATATTTCATTCATATGCAACTTTTCCTCTATCAGTGTTGAATAATCGACTATTGGGTTTAGAAAGGCTTTTTATTCTGATAGTAAGACGAAGCACTCCGGTTTTAGCTTAGTTTGAGTATCCTTTTAATATTTGAGTCCACTTAAAAAAATATTTTTATCAGAAATTAGCGTCCTACAGATGCTTCTGAAAGGTGGTAAAAGCGCTAAAATGCACTTTTTAAAGTGGACCCATATTTGCAGCGAAGATGCTCATTGCTCCTTGCAGATTCATGCATGAAAGCCCATACGACTGTGCTCTGTCGTAACTGTACACCTGCTTAAGTTCTGCATTTATAGCCTCAATCTTATAACGTTTTGTAACTTTCTCTTTAAATCGTTCAGTTTGTTGAAACTCCATCTGATGTAGCTGTTCATCCGTTTTTATGGGTACAGAATAGGTCTTGGATTTTGCTCCCTTTTTATAGCAGCCCTCTTGCTTTGAGTAATTTGCACTTCTGCGCATCAAAATAATACGTATATGCTTGCTTCCATGCTCCTTTCTTTTTCCCCTGTTTTGCTTTATGTATGGCATATGCCCGACAGGACAAACACACATTCTGGCATCCCTATTATAATCAAATTTATCTTCCTTTTTTGAAACCCTGGCTGATACTGGGATTCAATTCTACTACCAATTCAAAGTGCTCGTCATGGATTTTCTCCAAATTATCTTTTCTGGAATAAGCCGAATCACCGATAACCGTCCGTACGTCTATTCCATTTTTTTCGACTTTGTTCCACCAAAGCTGCTAGTTGAGGACTATTTCCCTCTTCACCTATAACAGCTGCCGTTATTATACGCTCCTTAGTCATGCCAATATGAGTCTTATAGCCAAAGAAAGAACTGTCTTCCGACTTGTGACTGATGCGTGCGTCCTCATCTTTTGAAACAGTGTAGTGGTCACATATGTCATCCAATGTCCCTTTCAGGAGATTTAATTTCTCCTTCATCTTAGGGATGCATACATAAGTTTCCTGAGTTTTTAATATATTGATTAGCGTTTGGGCATAAGGCAATTCATGCTCCAGAATATCATGTGTATTTTTTCTTGGTAATATTTCCTTTATTTTTCATCTACTTCATAAAGACTTTTAGGCAACTGTTTGGAACGTAACTTCAGTATATCGGTGGGGAATGGGGATTGGTACGTGAGCCTGTATGTGTGGCATCAACAATTACAGACGTGGATTTTATAATGCCTCTCTATTATAGCCAAAATAACTGTTTTGTTGATGAGTAAATCCATATCTTTGAGACGGAACTTGCGGAATTTGTATAAAGAGCTGGCATCTATCACATTCTCCTCCGGAACCATTTCCAAAAAGTATTTGAAAGACATATCATAGTGTGAATGCTCAACTACATCGACATTGGATAATCATATATTTTAAGAGTAGGTACTTGAACATACGGATAGGATTTTGGGCAATACGCCCATTATCTGGGCAATATTTAGAAACGAGTTCATCATAGACAAAGGAGACACTAACGAATTGATACGACGAAGGAGATTATCCTGTGGGATAATCAAAGCATAAAAATTTGAATAATTACTAAAGTTTAAACGCTTTTGGGATGCTAACATAAGATGTGCTTTGTGATACCAAGATACAAAAAACATCATAAATCTAATAATGTAAATAGAATTTATGATGTCATTTTTAGAGATAGAGGCTTAAAGGGTATTCTAATGCTACTATCTGTCATTTTTACCGTATCGTACACTTTGGGATAATATAAATATGGAGCTTTATATCAATTTGTTTGAGTTGATTTTTGAAAAATATTGATGTGTATGTGATAGTAAGTTACAGATGATTATAATGATAAATGGTTGACGTTTCTTGTGAATAATAATATTAAAAATAAAAAGCAGAGAAGACAGCCTCTAACTATCTTCTCTCTTGCTTTAAAATATCAATCTCATCACTATCTTCTCCGGTTGTGCTGTGATCTTAACTCTCTCTACCTGATCTGCTCCAAGCATTACAGTCGAATTCTTATAGCATCCTATAAATTCTCTCTTCGGCATGAAAAACGTATACCCGAAAGGAACGCCTCCCCAGTAATCCGGTATCCTGAAACCATTAAAACTATGCCCTGTGATTATGTTGGCATCAATATTATAGATCATCTTTGGATCATAATTCAGCCAATCTATTTCCCTCTCCCTGTATTTACGGAAAAATGTCAATTCCACTGTTTTCCCTGATACTTCTCTAAGCTTAAATCTGACTCCACCGGCATTAAAGACCTTATCCAGATCCGCCTGAACTGCATTTTCAACTTCATTGACTCCTAGTGTACTCAGATCATACACCTTGCCCATTGTAAATATTTTCTTTTTCATGTTACTCTAGGTCTCTTTCAATTAATATTTTAACTTTCCCCGTTCCCCTAGTCTGTATATAGATGACACTCGATATCCCCAAAGTAGCCAGAGCATCATTATACCAGTCCCCAATCCACCGGACCGGTACAAACAGGTTCTTGTCTTCGTCCGAATACAACTTATTATCCCTTCTTGCCTCTTCTATGATATCCTCCTCCTCTACATTCAATATGTCGGCTGCAATAAGAATGGATAGATATTTGGGATCGTCTGCTTGCGGTATCTCCTCTGAATAGGTATAAAGCAGATACAATGCATCCTCAAAACTGCTGACTTTGTGTCTGCTCAAGTTACTAGTCTGTATCCTTGTATCGAGCATCAGTTCTACAACGGAATATGAAAAGTACTCCTCATTGCCTGTATAGTATTTCTTCAGTTCGTTCTCATTGGTGAAACTTAGGATAGCGAGATCCCGTAACGGCATCTGTGTTAATTTAGGCAGTACCGTTTTTCCGTCCGGGGTTATATAGTTCTCGCTGTCTATGTCCTTCACACGGTTATAATCACTCTCTTCTATTGTACCTTTATAAATTATCTTCTTCATGGTCGTTTGGTTTAGTTTTTTGTGAATAAATGGTTAGTGTAATTCCGTATTCTTCTTGCAGATACTTAGTCAGCCCGTCATATGCGTCAACCTTTTTTCGGTTACGTGGCATCATCCCCAGTGCTTCCTTCAGTGTAATCTTGATACAGAGTCCGGTTATAAAAGAGTTTCCGAACTTCTCCTTGAGTGCTGTAATATCCTGTTCGTACTTCTCATTATGCTTGCTTTCCGTTTTTTCGCTAACATCAGGACCGGAAGCCTTCTTTCCAACCTGACGCTTCAGTGATTCCTCTGGGGGACCACCAAAGAATAAATTCATAATACTCCACATATCAAATATGCTGTTTTTCATCATTAGTTAGGAATTGGCGGGATCCTAAGAGCGTTTTGTCATTTTTTGGGCGGACAGAAAAAAAAACGAGATACCAAATTAATGATACCTCGTTAATGATAGCCTTTATTACAAAATTGTTCAAGATGGAAAATTTGTAAATATCTTCTTTATTACTGAATTGTATTTATCCTTATCTTTTTCCGGATAATAAAAGGTCGCGGTAAAAAAGGCTCCATTTTGAAGAACAGTCTTGGTATAAAAGATATTTCCATTAGATGTATAGTCTGAGATTACAAACCAGTTATCTTTTTGCATACTGTATGTTAGTGGTTTACTTCTACATTTGTAATATCTGGATACAATGCTTTCGTCCAAAGCGTTATATGCTCCCGAAACAACCAAATAAGTATTATCATCCATATAGAATTTACATCCGTCTCCATTTTCAGACTCTTGCCTTTTGTCAAGGAATGAAGGATATGCAACCGTGTAATTAAAACGAGAATTCTGATAACTATTAAATGTTATATTTGAATTATTTGTTGCTGTAGTTTCACGATATAATTTAAATGGCATTTTTATCCCTTTATAATTCGTGAAAGTACCGGAATAACTCCCCATACTCCATTTACCTTCAAATGTTCCTGTATTCTCCCCTGCCGAATTATATTCCTTCAATACCATGTAATCGTTGGCATTCATAGAACCGGATAATTCCAGTGTATTATTTCTGCCGTTTTTTACATAATAATAACTACCAACAATTTCACTCGGTTCTCGCCAAGCAAGATCCATTACTATTGGGTACTTTTCATTAATCATCCCGTAATATTCATGTCCACCTACAGTCGATCCGGTAGTAGGATTTAGTTCATTATTATAATAATTTGAATTTTCAGTATCGGTATAATCGTTTAGTCCCTTTAGCTTTCTGATCCAGCTAAGTTTATAATGTCTTTCTAAAATGCTTCTTAAACTACAACTTTTTAGGTCTTCCTCATGAGCCATTATTAAAAGGTTGGCTAATTGGACAGAAGATTTTCGAGGAGCTACGATAAGTACTGTCATTCCATATCTATTAATATTGTATATCTCTCCTATAAAACATATTTTATCCCCGACAGAAACACTTTCCCAAAAATTTAGATGTCGTTCGTTTATGTTTACGATAAAATCGTATGGTGTGTTACAATCAAGACTGGCAATCAATTCTCCCTCTGGAATACCAGTAGAAGCACTGTTAATGGTTCCCATTCGGGTAATATCTTGTACTGTACCTTCTACAATAACAGTTCTCTTAAGATACTTTTCAGCAATCATCTCGTTAAGACATAGTTTATTGATCAATAGGTTAGGGGTAGCTACATACTCTTTCAAAACACTAATATTAGTTTGTGCATTAGTATATTGCGCAACAAAACTCTGTATAAAACAGATTAAAATACATATTCTTTTAACCATATTTTTAAAATTTACTATTTACCTTTTGCTTTATTTTCATACTCCTCCGCTTTCTTAAGGTCTTTGGTGCATCCTTCTCCATTTTTATAACAATAGGCTACGTTTTTACAAGCGTCAAGATGTCCCTGATCGGCAGCCAGTTTCCAATATATAAATGCCTGCTGATAGTTCTTTTCCACGGATTTTCCCCAATAATATCGGGCTCCTATAAGGTAGCAAGCCTCCGGATGTTTCGCTTTGACGGCTTTTTGCAGAAACTCTTCTGCCTTGATTTCATCCTTTGGAAATGAATCTCCATTTGTATACATTGCATATAATCTCCATGCAGCTTCTGCATTTCCATATTCTGCCGCTTTAATATACCATTTTTCACTCTCTTTAAGATCCTTAATCGTACCACAACCTAACATATATTGTACACCTAAATTTAATGCTCCATTCGCACTTTTTAATTCGGCAGCTTTTTTAAAATTCTCAAAAGCTAAGCTATCATTTTTCTCCACTCCTTCCCCCAGTGTATAAAAATATCCAATACGGTCATAAGCATCTCCATCTCCAAACTTGGCAGCCTTTTTAAGCCAGGATAGTGATTGTTGTATATTTTTTAAACTATCATTCTCGTAATAAATATTTGCTAGATTCATCATTGCCCTAGTATTTCCTCTCAGATTCGCAGCTTTTGTATACCAGGATATGGCTTCCTGTATATTGGGAGAGACTCCTTTTCCATACTGATACATGTGTCCAAGAAGATAGGCTGAATATCCGTCTCCCAATTCATAGGCTTTATTAAAATATTCCATAGCCTTAGGATAATCAATTTCATATCCGTCATCCCAAAAATATAATTGTCCCAATAGGCGTGCTCCATAAGGCTCTTCCTTACATTCCTCTAATATAGTCAATGCTTTTTTATAGTCTTTTTCGATTAGCCCTTCTATTCCAAAGATATATAATGAAGCTAATGTCTCTTTTGCATAAGGATGTTTACTCTCTTCTGCTAAATTCTCTATCATTTTCACACCTTTTTCTTCATCCTTTTCAATGCCCTTTCCATATATATAGCAACGGGCTTCTTCTACCTGTGCTTGAATACAATCCTCTTTAGCTCCTTTTTTATACAAGTCAAAAGCTCTTTCTTCATCTTTGTCAACACCTAACCCTGTTTGATAGCAATTTCCTAACCTGAAACAGGCATACCCGTCACCATGTTTGGCTGCTTGTTCATATAACTCTGCCGCTTTCTCAAATTCACTTTGCAGACGAAGTTCATCTGCTTCTTTGGTCTTGTTGCCACAAGAAACGAGAAATGCTATAACAACTATAGTTATAGCTCTAAATGCAATTTTTTTCATACTTTTTTATTATTTAGTGAGAATGTTAATTTTTATACGGTTCGGATTATCTTCATTACCAAAACTTATTAGTTGAATCTTTATATCGGAAGATGATTTCTCATAGCTTTTGATGAAACCGATACTTTCCGTTTCATGGTATCCCATATTTATCAATTCACGTTCAAATTCCTTTTGGATAGTCTCCATGTATTTTGTATATTTGTTTTGGATGTCTATATCTAGTGAGATTCCATCACAAATAGTATTGCAAAAATGAGCAGAACCGTCATAATCATAAGCTACAACCTCTGGAAAAGACAAAATCGCATTTACATCTGCATAGTCTGTGCTGAAAAGCTTAGTAGATGGGAAAAGCATATTTGCCGTAATATCATAAGCGTGTAATTCCAATTCCAGTTTGTCTGCACAAGTCTCAGGATTTAGCCCTTTATATCCATATAGTTCCGTAACGTCTTTATTATAGTTCTTTGGAGATAATATTTGTTTTACAAATCTGACAACATCAAAATAGTCACTTTGAACGAAATAATCAATATCTGTTAGCAGATTTACATAACGGCCTATTTCTTCTCCAGTTTCTGACAATAGATAATATTTGTTACTTTTGTAACCAATGAAATTTGGATTAGCTTTATGCAATTTCTCATATCTGAAATCGACCAATTGCTGTTCGTCTTCTTTTATTGATAATACTCCCCATTTTTCATCTTTACAGGCTATAAATATATTTTCATCACAATAGTTGATATTATCATAGTTATCTCTTATTATTACTTCGCCTTTGTTATCCATGATACCATATCCATCTTCTGTTTGGAATATGAAGTAACCATCATTTGCGACTTTGATACTTTTATATTTATCACTTGCTTTTATAATGTTTTCTCCTTTCCTGTTTTTTATTCCCCACTCATCATCTTCGGTTACATAAGAGAAATGTCCATCATTAACTTGGTGAGTCCAATATTGTATTTGATATCCCATGTAGACCCATGCTTGAGCCATTTCATCATCAATCGGTCGTTTTTCTCCTTTAAGATTTATTTCAAACAGTCTATCATTTTCCTTTACGAGTGCTAGACCATTACAGAATATCGTTCCATAGGCATATTGAGCAGGAACAACAACTTTTCCTTTCGTATCAATATAGCCGACCTTTCCATCACTGTCCATAAAAACAGAGATGCCATCCTGAAAACAACTGAGAGATACATACTCTTTATCTAATTCAAAAAGAATATTCCCATCTTTATTAATGACAGTTATACATTTTCCCTCTTTTACAGCAGGAGCTACCCCATTTGAAAATGCAGCGATATCAACATATCCATCATCAATTACTTTTTTTATATTATTGATATTATAAAGTTCATATTTCCCATTAGCTCGTTGAACGAAAAAGCAATCATCCGTAACTACGGTAGGGGCATATTTGAATTCATCTTTAATTAGTACCTTTCCGTCTGCAGCAGAGAGTAACCCCCAATTGTCATTTTCCCGTTCCTTGAAAGGGTAATCGCTAATGGTATCTTTAGGCTTACTACATGAGAACAGAGATGAAAGTAGTATTGGAATAAATAACATTTTAGTGTTCATGGTTCAATCCTCCTATACGCCTATAAGTCCTTCGAAGTCAGCATTAATTTGACTATACAAGAAAAGCGTGAGGACTTGTTCTGTTATTCATCAAAATCAAGCATCGCCAAACGCTTAGTAGGAATGAATATGAAGAAACAATACTCACGCTATGATGTTATGTATAGATACAACATTGGCTGTATCAGGTACATATACAAAACAGAATGAGCGTTACATTGTCTCTATCCTCCTACTTTTGAAATTGGCGATTTCGATTTTAGGATAAAGCAAAAAACGCTTTCTATATCTCTGACCATTTCTCCGGTCAACTTTTGCAAATATACGTATTTTTGTTCAATGTAACGCTCTTATATGAGTATTCTTTCTTCATACATAAGAGAATAGGAGCTTTCTAGGCGTAAAGATACATGGAAAATGGCATTAAGACGGAGAAAACAGTTCCTTATTTTTATTCCCCTTTCAGTTTCTGGTTCCTATAATTCCTGCCGGATTCTTTTTTCAGGTACAACCTTATTCTGTCCTTACCAAAGTCTCCTCTGTTGGCATTATAGTTATTGATAACCATTCCTTTTATATCAGCTTTATCAATCCCATGCAAGCCAAATGTTCCGGTGAGATACGCTAATGCATTTTCATAGAGCACACCATACCTGCATAACCATTTAGCTCTTGACAGGATAGACTGATGTCTGTGACCGTCCTCGTAGGATTCAGGATATTCCAGGCGCCATTTCTTATCTATGTAATTGATCAGTGTCTTGTCTTTCCATTGTGCCTGAAAACAATTATTCTGGATTATTTCTGCCAAGGTATGAGTAAAACTATTGCATGTATAACCTTGATTATAGCTTTTCATAAGAGTTGCCCTCACTGACGGGGAATGCTCAAAATGGTAAGGGGTAAGAGAATCCCGTTGCGGATTGATATAGATCTCCGGATCCGAACTTAAGAAAAATGTCCGGCTAAGATTACCGCATTTATCATCAAACTCTGGTATTCCTGGGTAGAGTTGTTCTCTAATACATCTGAAAAGTTCATTATGATACATAGGGTTTGTGTTATCATGAATCATTGCCACTTTTACTCCTGATCCACTCGGTGAAAACCAAAGTGCATAGATATGGAGACGGTCTGCCACAGCGATCAGGTTTCTCTTGAATTCTCCGGCATCAAGGTGGCTTTGGAAATGGTCAAAATCCAGAACCAACATATTGGAATATTCCCTGAGATTTTCCGGATCATCATTCCGGTAATCAAATACGCCAGAGGGAGCAATCATTGGTAACAACTTCTTCGCCTGTTTGTATTCTTCTTCTGTCGGCATAGATCTGACTCTTGCCGTTTGCTGGAATAGTTCTTGATTATCCCTGATCATACCCAGGACATAATCAAGGTTATAACGGATTTTACTTTTTGAATCATCCGCATTATTGTAGTAACTGACTGTTTTGTTAATCATCATATTTGGGATTTTTATTATTGTCATTCTCTCTACACATAACCACTCTTTTTCATTGGAGGTGCTATGTTCAGTATTTATGGTAATAGAGTGGAATAAAAGTAATGTAAATAAATAATTGAATAAACAAGAGAGAGACCACTTCGTGTTCTTCCTTTAGTGATAAGAGAAGGAGAGATAAAATGTTTTAAGTTTTTTTCTGTATCACTTTGAGAGACAGCGTAGCATGTCTTCTCTCTTTATACTATATACATTTGCCATAATTTGCATATACACTTTTTATCTGTTTATCTATCTCAATCTATTATATGTTTTATATGTTTTTATTTATATCTACCCGCTTTTTTTTACTTCTCATATATATATAGCTAGACCATCAAAAAAAGGCGGGTAAAGTATAGTCTGGTTTTAGAGAAAAGTGGGCAGGCTAAAACACCATACCCAATCCTTCTTATTTTATTATCAGGGTTATTTTTATTTTACCTAATGTCTCTATCAGTTTATTATATTTACGCCTTTCCCTCACATATCTCTTTACCCCCAAATTCTCCAGATAATCAAAACTGACCTCTTTAGTGTATTCCCGATCCATACCGATAGCATTCCTCATATTCTCATCATCCATAGCCAATAGCACAATTTCATTTTTAAGGTTCCCCCGTATACTCATTGTGTCCAGCCTGTTTTTCCAATCCGGCTGTTTCTTGTTGTATGGCTTTAATATCCTGCTTTCATTCAGGTATACTTTCATTCTTTCTATAAAGTCATCATCAAAATCTTCCGTGTAATATACCGTATATGTACCCGGCTGATGCTTTCTTATGCCAATTCTTGTGATCAGTTGACTGAAGAACCAATCCTTATGCTTCTGCGGGTCAGTCGTTGTACCATAAGCCCGTCGTATTTTGGCTGCTTCGGTATTAGGCAGAGACCAATTCCCGCATAATATAATCTGGTCTATATCCCTGTATTCATTGGTACTCTTGTTGTCCGAAGAACCATAATAGGTAACATATGGTAACTCTTGGGCAATACCTTTCTTTAATAACGCCTCCTTAATTTTATCTGCATATTCCGATTGTCCGGCAACACCATTCTCTCCATTTATGCCTTTCCAGCATACGATCAGTGTCTTTTTATTGATCACCCCTGCTATGGCGTTTATAAAATCTGTGAATCTGTTTTCATCAAACTCCTCCTTGCGTGACAGGTTGAACCCCATCTTCTTGAACTCAGTCACGGAATTGTATTTCTGTCCGACATCAAGGAGAGTGAAGTGTTTAGATTCTCTAAGTAGAATATCTCCTGCCCCTTCGAAGACAAGAATATGGGTACCTATGGTTACTCCAAGAGGACACAGATCAACGGGGTAGAATGTGATACCCGATTTTTCGTTATCATCCAACATCCATGAGTCATAATACTTCGGAATCAGATTTAGCACAACGTCCCTTTTTATTCTGTTGATCTTGTATGCCTGATTGAAAAGATCATTCCTGGTATTTCTCATAAAACGGTTGTAATACCGGGTTATCTCTTCCGGTGACATACAAATGATATTGCCCGTATCATCGGTTTTACTAAATACTCCCAGGATTGTTTTATCAAATTCCACGAAAGGTCTGATAAAGGTGGGAGTCTCGTCAAACAGGATATACCGTCTAAGATCCGGTCGTACCATTAGTTTCTTGAAATCTCCGTCAAATGAATCTACGGGTACTTGGGGACGGTAAATGAGGAAATAATTGATCAGGTCAGTCCAGAAACGTACATGTGTGATCAGGATGATCTTTTTCTCCATAAGGATCTCGGGATTGTCCCTGTATTGATTCAGAAAGGATGAACGCTCCTTGTCACTGGATATGATCATAACATCACTTTCTCTCAATATATCACCATACCCCAATTCCCTGTTCACCAGGTTAGCCAGAATCCAGTCATACATCTTGCCCAGTTCGTCACGGGTATCAACACAATACAGAATCCCCGAGTTATATTTCTGTCGGATCAGGCTCTTTATGCTTTCAGTCTTACCGCTACCACAACCTGAGGAAATGATATAGCCTCCGTTATCATCCGGGATATCAATAACTCCCGTACTGAGTTTCATTCTGAATCCGTCACCAGTCGAATTGGGGATTATATTGAAAAGCTCTTTCATACATCACCTCCTTCCTGCGTATCATCAATTACTACCCATTCGTCATGATATCTTTCTATCAGGAAATTTAGATAAGACTGTACGTCCTCTTCGTCAAAATAGCCTTCATCGATATCCGGTGACATTTCTTCCCAAAGTTTAAAATCCTCTCTGATCTGTTCTATGAGTTCCGATTTCTTAATTACTATTGCATCCATCTGTGCATTTATTGTTTTTGTGTTATGTATCTGCCCAGTTCGTCATTGAAGGCAAGAATATCCTTTTCCGTATTGCCCGTATTCTCAAAATACCTCTTCTTATCCCCCTGGTACCGGTACAGGTGCAGGTTGTCGGAAAGATGCTGGGAATACTTGTTATAGAGTAGATGTTTTCTGGGACTGGCTAATATGACTTTCCTGCCTGATCTTAGATAAGCTTCAGTAGCTCCGCATCCGCATATACGTTTGTTTAGGATATAATGTTGTCCTTCCGGCAGCAGGGTATTCCATAAGTCGTACCAGTCTGAAAGGTATCTGATCCCCTCAGGGACATTTAATGTAATTTTATGCATTGTTTCACTTTTAAGATTAATGGGGTAAGTCGGAGACAGAGGGTATACGATAGTAGAGAGTATGTAATACATAACCGAAGGGTGGAATATTTTATTCTTCAAAACACACTCTTCTTTATACATTTTACCTCTATTTGCAAACTTTTTTATTCCACCTTTATCTCCCTTCGGGGAGTTATGTATGTCACTTCACTACGTTCCTTTACTCTTTGCCTCCAGCTAACCCCGGTTATACAAAATTTATGGTTCATCTGTATTTTTATCGAAATCCCCCTTAGTCTTTTGTGAGTGGATATTCAGGGTTACTCCGAAAGTACGTAGCAGGAAATTCTTTAGTCCTTGGTATGCTTCAATCTTTGGATAATCCCTCTCACATATTCCTCGGAATTCTTTGAGAGACACATTAATGACCAGCCCTTCATGTAGATCGTATCTCTCCTGTAATCTCTTGATATCTTCCCGATGTCTTCTGGGTATTCTCTGCGGAATTGTTTTTTCGTTAACATCAGGACAATCCCTTACCTGACGGTCTGATATAAAACTATCGTTCTTACCAGACAATATTATATTTGCTTTCATACATATATCAAGCTTTCAAGGGATTTGAACGGCGAAACAGACTTTTTTGAAGGAAAGGGTAAAGATCAGGCATAGACGAATTAAAGAAGAGTGAATGGACCTTATCCCTGTCGTCCCACCAAGAAGCTGTCCCAGTAGCGCGTCCCACTTAGGAGTGTCCCAGTAGGTGTGCATATGCAAACTTAGCTGGGGATAATAGGGATGTGGTGAAGTTTTTTGTTTTTTCTTTCTCTTGTTACTTTTGGCTGACAGCGTAGCGGTCTCTCTTTATCATATTTTTTTAATGAAGAGAGATAAAAAGAGTATGATGTTTAATGCACGGTTAATATTTTGGGGGAGTACTGGTTTCTTTAGGTTGAAGTATTAATGTTATGAGAAATAAAAGCCCTATTATAATTGATAGGGGGATTACGTGTTTTTCATTAGAGGGTGTTTATATAATAGGGGGATTATCTAAATGGTTCAAGTGTTTTTTATTTACCTGCAATTGAATAGTTGCACTTGCAGGTAATCATATTCTTTTTTATAGTGGTATTTACGTTTGTGATCGTTCTTAATTCGATAATTCTTATTAAAAATATTGGTATGATGAATAAAAAGTTATTTGTTTTAGTAAGTCTACTAACTACGTGTTTTGAATTACCAGCTAAGGAAACGAAGCCTAATGTAATTATTATTTATACTGATGATCATGGTACTTTGGATGCGAACTGTTTTGGGGCGACTGACTTGTGTACTCCTAATATAGATGCTCTCGCTGCGCATGGAGTACAATTCACGCAGTTTTATGCATCACCTGTCAGTTCTTCATCACGGGCTTGTTTATTGACGGGACAGTATGCTAAACATGCTGGTATAACAGGTAATGCAGGTTGGACAGGACTTGCCCCCGAAAAAGAAACGATTGCCGAAAGAATGAAAGCGAATGGTTATCAAACTGCTTGTATTGGCAAGTGGCATTTGGGATCGTGGAAAGAGTATCGGCCTACTGCACAAGGATTTGATTATTTTTGGGGATTCTTAGGAGGGTGCATTGATAGTTATTCACATTTCTATTATTGGGGAGGACCGAATATGCACGACTTATGGAGAAACGATGAAGAAATCTATGCTCCTGGTAAATTCTTTACTGCTGAAACAATGAAAGAAGTAAGAGGCTATATTAAGAATCGTGAGAAAAACAAACCGTTCTTTCTTTATTGGGCGGTAAATATTCCTCATTATCCGTTGCAACCGAGTGAGAAATGGCTCGAATATTATTCCCAATTAGCTAATCCCCGTAGAATGTATGCCGCCTTTGTCTCCACCTTTGATGAGTATCTGGGAGAATTGCGTACATTTTTGGTTTCTCAAGGATTAGATAAGAATACCATCTTAATTTTTCAGTCAGATAATGGTCACAGTACAGAGGTCAGGACTTTTGGTGGCGGTGGATATTGCGGTGATTATCGTGGTGGGAAGTTTTCTTTATTTGAAGGAGGAATCCGCGTACCTGCTATAATATCATGGGCGGGACATTTTCCCGAGGGGGCAGTGCGTGATCAAATAGCCATGAATATTGACTGGTTTCCAACGATTGCAGAGCTTTGTTGTCTGGATACCAAAGGAATCGACTTGGATGGAAAGAGTCTCGTTCCTCTAATAAAAGGGGAAGTCTCGGAATCCCCGCACGATGTGCTTCATTTTGATTTTGAACAACAATGGGCTGTTCGTTCTGGAGATTGGAAGCTGATAAATAATGCTATTGATGTTCTTCCCAATGATAAAAATAAGGTACTTGAGGGTCTATATTTGACGAATTTGAAAGAAGATCCGACCGAATCTGTAAATTTGAAAGAAAAATATCCAGAGAAAGTAAAAGAACTATTGGTACTGAGAAAGCAATATGAAGAATCACTTTCAAGGCGTAAAAGTAAGTGATTTCTGCCTAAATATTTACGATAATTATGTATATGTAAAAACAGCTTAAGATAACGTTTGTGAGAATAAACTAGCCTAAGTGGGCGATATGACATTAAAAGGAAGCGCTATTAGATACTATATGTAAAAGATGAAGACTGGAATAAGCAGATAGCGTTTGATCTTTGTCTGCCCATTTTTATGTTAAAGCGATGTGAGCTCCCCTAAAGAACTTTCATCGCTTTGTTATTATATTGGATTCTTTGAAAAGTCGTATTGCCTTTCACAAATTTCACGGCTTAGTAGCACGAAATAATACTCAACCATAAAGAATATCAATTATCGATGTTCGTCCCTATTCTTAATGTAAGCACATCCGTAGATTCTATTTTTACCATATTTCCATATGTAATATAGTGCATGTACCTTTCCTTTGTTTTGAATGATAAAATCATGTAGTTGTCTGTTTTCATCATTTTCCACACAAGCTATAATCTTCCCATTGTCTTTCCTCTTTATTATAACGGCATTGTCATATTGGTTATTTCCTTCTGCTATTGCATATCCGTGATGTACTCCATAATCAGCCTGTTTCAGGCACTTGTATTGCATCCCGGTAAGTTTGTAACATCCGTATTTTTCATACTTAAGTAGCTTGACACATTCTTCGCTGAATGTTTTATTAGCTCTGTGTAGTCTACAGGTGTTCTTGAGTTTCTTGTTTTCTTTTCGTATAATCCATATGGCAGTTACAATGGTAATGCTGATAAGCAAAAAGGTTTCCATAAGAGTATTGTAATTTAAGATATCCTGTAACAAAAATATTCAATATTTTAATTATTTGCAAATGATTCATACATAAATAGATTTATTCCATTGGATTTTTGCGGAGGATAAAGTTTATGTTGTTTCTTAAATTCAGGAAGAAGTTGTATTTTTGCTTGTCCTAAAAATAAAGTAGAAAGTGATTCATTTTCTTTCTGTAGCATGCTCTTTGTGAAAAGGGGCTCATGCATTAAATTGTTTACAAGCGATGTTAGTCGTTGGATTATCATCGCTTTTTTCTTCTGTTTGATGAATACTCCATAAGATATTAATGATGTCTTACTGAACGGTATACTTCAGAACTTGAGATGCATATGATGTTTTTTGTGTTAATAATTTGCGATATATAAATTTCCATTATAATTTTGTGGGACGTAAACATGTGAGTTGTGAAACTCAATAAATGGAATAGTTAGTAAAGTCAAAGTTAAGTTTTTTTGTTAAGAAAGGGCTTCTACTTTAGTGGAGGGTTATGAAGCTCTTTCTGTGTTGATATTTGATTTTCAGGTAATCCCAATGATTTTCTGAAAGAGGTTTTTAGGTTATCTGAAAATTTAGAGGTTGATATGTCCCTATGAGAAAAATGGCAAGATATAATATTGTCTATATGATGCGCTAAATAAAATAGCCACAGTTTTTATTCAAAGGATGACTTTCTCTATGAAAGAAACGTTTTATTTTGAAGTTCTATTTATATGTATTCCTTTTTTGAATTCATTATGCTTTAAGAAGACAGCATTCAAAGTAAACAGCCTAGGTTTTATCATCGAGTAAGCTGGAGGCAAATAGTCTGTGAACGAAGTGAGTGGTAATATACATAACTCCTGGGAGGAGATGAAAGTGTTATAAAAAAGTTTGCAAAAAGAGGTAAAATGTATAAAGAAGAGTGTTTTTTGTAGCATATTTTATAACATCTACATTATCCTGACGGTTATGTACCTATTGCTTTGTACCTCTGGCTCCACCTAACCCGATCAAGTGAATCTTTTGGAAACATTCGGGTCGTTGATAATCTCATCAGGGGGATAGCAAAGCCTAATAGCTTCCACAGGATTTTTTTATGTTTATCACTTTTGGTAGACAGCATAGCGGTCTCTCTTCTGTCATACAAAGAAATAAAGACTTTCATTGTTTTTTGTCTTACTTGAGCAGCACGTGTATTTTTCATTAAATATCTTTGCCCAATTCATGTTTTTATAGAATAATGACTCTCCCAATAAAACAGTGTTAGTCTCAAACTCTCTCAAATTGAACTCTATGTAAAAGCATTCTATTTCTGTTGTGTTTTATTGTGCGATGAGAACCGGTAAGTTTTGTCACTTTATTTTCTTGTTTGATAAATCATCGAGTTAATTGGAGAATAGTTAGTGAATAAGGTGAAGGATAATATACATAACTCCAGCAGGGAGATGAAAGTGGAATGTTTTTTGCAAGTCGTATACATTTTATAATAGAAGTAGAACAAATTTAGAGTAAGGTTACTATATCCCCCAACCTAAGTTTGTCCTACTCTCAAATTCTGCTAAAGAATAATATCAATCTAATCTATCCAATAGAGTAATAAGTTGGCTTGTCGCTATTAATAGCATAAATAAAGCCAAGGCATTATTGTTATTATCAGTAGCATCAAAAACAAAATATAAAGCAATACTCGTAATATATGGTTGGGGCATTTCTTTTTAACAAAAGCCGATACCATGTTTATGTGTGACAAAATATGAATGGCAAGCAGAGCGAGCAATACGACTCCTGCCCACAAATGAATATTGCCCCAATCGTGCCTTCCCAAACCAAACAAGTGTGAACTCCATGGAGTAACGCTTTGAAATCTGACAGCATGCCGGGAAGGAATAACTATTTCTAATATAAAACCACTTATGCTTACCAATGCCATTGCTATCAGCATAACAAAGTCTATGATAATATTAAGTAGCATCTTGTTCTTTCCAAACATCACTCTTTATGATTGTGCCCATGGCATTCATGTTGATGTGCATGGGATGAGCAGCCCACTCCCGAATCTATAAGTTTTCCGTTTAAATAGTCGGTAGCAACATCCAGGATATTACCAGAACAACCTCTTATGACTTTGATGTTGTGGGCTGTAAGTACATTTAAAGCACCTAGTCCCATATTCCCTGCCAACATGACACTGACTTCCATGTTTTCCAATTCTCCTGCTATATTGGACTTGCATCCGCATCCTTGTGGAGAAGGAATTGTCTCACTACTTAGAATTTGATTGTCTTGCCCTACTGTCAGGATTGTGTAATACTCACAGTGACCGAAATGGTTATCAACCACCTTGTCTCTAGTCGGAATTGCAATTTTCATCATAATCTCATTTTTATTAATGTTAATATTACTTATGCTTATGTCGTTGGAGTGACATACTGGACATTCTATTTTACGGATTTTAAATGCGGGATTGATATTATTGAATAAAAAACCGCATACTCCGCAACAAAACCATTCACTGTCAGTATACGCTACTCCGCCTTCTATCATTATAGCAACACCACGAACCAATGCATTGGCAATCTTTTGCCTTGCACTGACATATATTCGGCTAAGTGTCGGACGTGATACCCCCATTGAAACAGACGCTTCCTGTTGGGTCTTCATTTCATAATCACATAGCCGTATCGCTTCATATTCTTCAAAGTGCAAAAGTATAGTATCCTTATGATAACTGTTTGAAGCTATAGGTCTAAATCCTTCAACAGAAGGCATATTATTAACTTTACGGATGTTCTTTGGACGTGGTGACATTATATAATTTATTATTTTCGTCCGCAAATATAATGAACAAATGCTCAAAATGAAAGCAATGGGTAACTTTTTAACACAACAGGTAAGGACTTTGAGTTATATTCCTTTGCCCCTCAATATAAAACTCATTTATGTTCGAGAGCAGGATGTTTACTATTTATCTTCTTGCCCTGCTTAGTGATTTAAAACTTTTCACTATTTTGCAGCAATTCCAATAAACTGGTGCGTTAGGGAGTTGGAAGGATGATAGGAACATAAGGATTTATCTTCTGTTTGTAATCTGGCAATTAAATAAGTTAGGGGATAATAGCTCATTCCGTTCATGTTACATAATAAGAAGTACTCTTTCTTTTTGTGAATATAGAATCCGGGTTTATCGTAGTTGTTATTAACTTGTCTTCTTTTCCTTCCTCAAGAAACAAGAGGGGGGGAAAGCGGAAAGGGGAAACTATAAAACCTGTTTTTTGACTAATTTTTGAATAGGTAAAATTGAAAAAAGTTATAAAAATACCCTTTTCCCCCTTGTTTTCCCCACCATTTCCCCCTTTTCCCCTTTTGAGGCAGGAAAGAATGAAGATATAATGTTATTGTTTAGCTAACCTTTGATTAAATATATCATATCAATTAAGTAATGGCAAATAAGAAAAACATTCTGTCCATCTTTCATATTATATTAGCTCTTGTATGATTACATGAAATAATAATCGCCCCAACTATTTGTCGTTTACAAAAGTATAATGATGAGAATACTCTGTTATATCCCTCTCTTATTTAATAGGAAAATAAAAAATATCATTCATTTCATTTTCAGCTATATCTAACATTTCACAATGTTTCATTCTTCCGGCTTTGTTTTATAAATAGAAGAAAAAAGAAGCTAAGTCATTCCTTAGCCTCTCTCCTTATAAAGATTTTCTGTTACTGAAGACTCATGTTACCATTGATTGTCATATAACAGATCATAAACTTTTTCATCTCAGATTATACCTTCTAATTAATTTGTAAACGGTTGATTTGGAGAAACTGCATCCTTTAGAAGTTACGAATCCCTCCCTGTTGAGAATATCTGCTATCTCCTGCAGGGTATGTTCCTCTTTTACTAATGTACGCAACATGGCGACAGCTCTCCTGTTATTGGGATTATTGTCCGCTTTCTCCCTGCAGGTTCTGATACTGTTCTGAATTGCCTGTTCATGTTTGTTCATCAAGTGTTCCGGATTACCCAGTCTGAATCCCCTTGCCTTCTTTGCCTGCAGGGCGGATTTGGTTCTTGCCGCTATCAGTTCCGCTTCGTACTGTGAGATTGCAGACAGGATATGCAACACCATTTTATTGGCTTGTGGGAAATCACAAAACACGATCTCCACATCATTCTCCAGAAGATTTGACAGGAAGGAAACATTTCTTGCCAACCGGTCCAATTTGGCAACGATCAGTGTCGCTTCTGTTTTTCTGCAAAGGCTCAATGCCTCTTTAAGTTTAGGTCTGTCCTTTTTTCGACCCGATTCAATTTCAACAAATTCAGCAACCGGAGTTTTGTCACGAAGATATTTCTGTATAATTTCCCTTTGTGCTTCAAGTCCCAGTCCCGAATATCCTTGTTTCCGTGTGCTTACCCGAAGATAAGCTACATATTGATTGTTCATTGAATTTAAATTTTAATAGTTTTAACAGTGGTTCCACTGGCTAGATGGACGTCTAATCTATGGAACCGGTCATATTATTACATAAAAAAGGCTCTCCGTGAGATTTCAAGTTCCTATAAACTCTACTTTTTCACAGAAAGCCGTATTTTTAGATTCTGAATTTCTCAGAGATTCCCTAATACCTTATAATATCGTATGTATCAGAAATCCTTTTTTCATAATCATCCGTTTTCTCCACATTCTCGTCTATTATAGAAACGAGCATATCAAAGTAAACGTCTTCTATTATTTTTCTTTCTCCTTCAGAGTCAGGGATAAGATGTATTTCAAACAGGTCCTTTCCTTCATCGAGAATGATTTGTACCATTCCCGTATGCTTGAATCCCTGCACATGAAATTCCAGTCCGCCTTTGACCGGTTTTATCGTATCCATATCTACTCCCCACGACATTACTATAACAGGTTGTGTCTTTAGGATTGACCATATATATCCTGCCAGTTTCAGATCATAATTTTTGTTTTCCATATTCGATTTTATTTAAGTTGTAATATTCAGTGTAAATTCTCCGGTAATCCTCCATATCCAGTTTCGGAAAAACGGAGTGGTACATATAATAGAGGTCTTCTATGCTCCATAATTCCCCCTGATCGAGCAGTGCAAATATTTCGTCTACAGCTTCGTCAAATTCATCATAACTCCTCCATCGTCCGTCCAATATTTCTGCTTGGTGTGGATAAGTGTCAGTACAATTTTCAATGATATGCTCTACCAGTGACAGACAGTTCATAAGGTCTTTCTTTATCGTAAACTCATGGTCCGTATGTGGCTCATAATATCCACAGCTGAGATTGATGCAACTGACCTGAAGCCCTCGTTCCTTTAGTTCCTGTACGTCCGTCATCATCCCATGTGTTTCCCTATATCCGAACCTCTTATATCCGGCAGCTTGAAGGAACTCGGGAGAACATAGTGAGGTCCAGGCTATTTCATTAATAATATCCTGGTATCCCCGTCTGTCAGGCTGTATAACAAATCGGCAGTCATTGAAAAAATCCATCACCGCTTTTCCTGAACCTATACATCCCACTTCTTCACTGACAAAGAACGCCAGTTTTAAGGTATCATACCTTTTCAGACATTTGAGCGCTATCCATATCCCGTTCTTGTCATCGGCTCCGAGTCCTTCCTGTCTTTTATTCCGGGAACTGTAACCGAATATGATTTCTCCCGTTTCAATAGGCAGGAAATCCTTTGAATGTAACCTCTGTACCTGGTCAAGATGCGCTACGATACAGGGATATGATTCCGCTTCCCCCTTTGTTATATACAAGTTCCCGGCTGCGTCTATTTCAACTTTAGTACCGGTAATTCTTTTGATATAATTCCATATAAACTTGATCATCGCCCGTTCTTTTCCGCTCGGGCTATAAACCTTGTATAATTTCTTAAGCAATTCCATAATTTTTATTTTTTTTGTGGGTTAAACATTTATTTCATTCATCTCGTATGCATAAGGCAGTCCTGTTTCTTCATCTATCCCGTCATAAAGTTTGCCGTTCAATTTATGAAGTTCTTCCGCTTCCAGCAGTCTTTGTGCTGACTCTACGGATATTGTCTTTATCTCATATTCACAAAGGATATTGTTCCATACCCGATATATGATTATGTCTTCTGCATGCTCGTAGTATTCTTCGTCATAGTCGGAATAATGCCAGTTTTCCTTTTTGTATTCCTGTTCTGCTTTCTTCCGGCATTCTTCACAGCAATAGTCCTCTTCCGTTATTTCTGAATAGTATTTATCCTCTTTCAGGAAATCCTCTTCACATTCGGAGCATGATAGTACGTCGGAGTCATGGTGGTATTCTTCCAGTTGCTCTATCCATGTAAATTCTCCCAGATTCTCTACATCACAATAATATTCCTGCCCATGATAATATACGGTGGTGGTTTCACGACAATTGTATTCATGGAAATCATCGTATTCCTCCTCACCATTCAAAGAACCGTCAGTAATATCAAGTGCGATGTCGCCACTTCCGTAATTGTCCGCCGTTCCTTTAGATTCATTGTACCACTTGAATGAATCCTGGTAGCTTAGCGTGTCATCCCAGTCCAGGTCACATTCTATCCTGAATTTCCTGTCTGACAATGAATTCTCCTCCAGGTCAACAAAAGCCCTTGAATCACCACATCCGGCACCGACTTTCTTGTAACCGTCAATGTGTCCTCCCTTTATCAGAGCATCTATTAAAGCACGTTTGAGGGAATTGTTCTCATCGGTAGCGTATTGTCTTTCCGCCAGTCTCCATATTTTTCCGTCCTGGTCCGTAACCTTGTTGTAGATGACACACCTTGCTGTCACCTTTCCTTCTTCATTGATCAGGTATGCCGCGCTTGCATCGACTGAATTCGTATAGAAATAATGCAGTTTCCTGTCTACCATGCAGGAATGAAAATCTCCCATACAAGAGGAGGATGAGTATATCTTCTCGAAATTCTTGTCTACGCATAACCTGTTTTTAGGGAGCCGCCCCGTTGTATAAGTCTGCCAGTCCGCCGAGAATTCCTCACATAGGTAAGTCACTACCTGTTCCGGAAGGGTTTTACCAAATTCTGTTTCCAGTATGAGCGAGCGGTAGAGTTTCCCCGCTTTCATTTTAAACACCTTTCCTCCGTTCTCATGGTTAATGTAGCGGATTGACCTGGTATCCCCGTCCTCACACAGCCCTTTCAGCTCGTCCGTTTCAAAATTCCTGGAGTAAAAGAATTCTCCGTCCAGCTCCAGAACATAACGTAATGACATATCTGAGTGTCCGCTTATAATTATTGTCCGGGTAATGGTCTTCTTCAGTTCCGCCATTGAAGAAATATGAAGCAGCGTATAGTTGTTTGTCTCTATTGCTTCATGTAGTAATTTCTTGTTCCTGATATATGCCAGCAGTATCTTGTTTTTTCTGCTGCATACCCCGTTTCCATGCTTGACAATCCCAAACATGTCCTTGAATTCTTCATAATTTTTAAATTTGTAGTATAACATAATCTTTCTTGTTTTAAAATGTTGGTAAATAAAAAAGGAGGACACCACGTTGATTGTGATATCCTCCTCAGATATAATTCCGGTATGTTTCAACCGTCTCTCAAATGAATGGAATATGTAGTTCTTCCAGCACTTCCATTAACTTTTTTGCACCTTCTTTGGATGCTTCATTTCTTAGGTCCGTCCTTCTTTGAGGATCTGCATACACTTTCAATATCTCTACAATAGTCCTGAATAATGTCTGTTGTAGGGTTTGGTGAAATGTTGTCGTTGCAAGTGAGAATCGTTTTTCATTCCACCCGTAATCATTCAAGGCCCTTGCCAATTCCTGTGCCGCCTTGAACTCTCTTCTGTTTTCAATTTCAAATCTTTCCATTTTTCTTTCTGATTCGTTTTTAGTTAAAATATAGTTGCATTGACCGGCCATTTTTCCGCGTCAGTATCAATGAGCTGGTGTACATATTTATCTGACGGATATGCCTTTTCGGCTTTTAAAGTGGCTGCAATATAATTTGTTGCTTGTACCGTCAGCGAGGGCATCATTTCTATGAAGTCCTTGTACGTTTCCCCCTCTTCGGTAATTAAGGTATATTTGATTATATCGAAGGTGTAATGTGCCATACTTTATTCCTTTCCATTTTATTCAGAACCATTCCCGTTTTACTCACCGATGTTCTCTGTCCGTTCATTTTCTTTTCTTAGCAACTGAAGCTCCACCTTCTCCGCATCAAATTCATAATTCATGCACTTTTTAAAGTTTCCCATTAAAAGAAGTAGGGGAAATAACATCCCGTGCCTGCAATTCCTTCCGTTTTCGTCCGATGCTGATTTACAGGTGTCACATTGGTATATATCCTGTACACATGCTGTTTTCATACGATTTTCTCCTTTCTGATTTTAATTTAACAAAAGAAGGGAGAAAGACCTTGTTTGTTATTTTTAGATCTTTCTCCCTTCATAGGATTTTTAGATGTCCCAGTTTATCCCAGGAACCATCCGTAATTTTCAGTGTCTTCTCCTCTCAAGGCTTTCTGAATGCCCACTGCAAAATCTGTGGCGTTCTGATTTCTTTCGAGGAATTTGTCAATATAGGACTGTTTGGCCGCCTCGTTAAAAAGTTGCATCAGGTCCCAGCATGAAATTTTTGCTCTTCCGCGTAAGCCGAAGTTTGGGTTGTCAATATAGCCTTTGGTGGCTGCATTGATGTTTGAATCACCCAGGATAACTTTCGGCAATTCTTTCATCTGTGATACCGGTAAAACCTGGTAAAGCCGTAAACGTCCGATTATCTGGCAGAATTGTTCCTGTGAAATCATCGTTCTTCCCAGGTCTTCAAGAAGTCTCAAATTTTGTTCGGGATTGAATGTCTGAAACAGTTTTAGGGCGGCTATATAGATATCCGTATCGCCCATCACTTCCAGACGTCCTGTCAAGCCGTCACATGTCAGCATAAGATTACTGCATACCCTGACTCTCCATCCGATAAAGATTTTAAATTTTTCAGGGGATTTTTTTCCGTACAGGTTCTCTTCGTTCAGGCTTCTTACGCCGCCGATACAAAGATGCACTTCCTCACCGTTCATTTCCCGACATATGGTTCGGATATGAAAACAAAATGCCATTCTCTGATAATAGATGGTTTCGTCTTCAGGTTTGAGTTCTTCCTTCCTTTTTGTCAGTGCGGAAGGATGTCTGCCTAAAATCTTGTGTGAGACTCTGATTTCCGTATTACCGAAAACTTCTCCTGCAAAAAACATGCTTGCCGCCTCCTCAATACGGTGTATAAAAGTCTGGTGGCTGATTGTAAGCTGATTGTCTCCAAAGCTGGGCACAATACAGTTCGTTTCCAGTTCTTCAAGTGTAATGCCTGAAGTGTTTGATTCAATAAAATTGGGATGTTCCTTCTCCTGTTCCTTTTCTGATACGATTACTGCATCTTCGATAAAGGTTGGGTTGATCATACCCATTCTTGTCATCATTCCTTGTTGTGGAACGACAGACAGTTCTCTTGTAGTTTCCATATTGCTATAATTTTTAATGGGTTAATAAAATCCGATAAAAGAAAAAGCCAAGAGGTTTATTTCTTTGCTTTTACAAATATTCCTCTTAGCTTCTTGATTCCCTTGAGTATGGATGTTGTTACCTCAAGGATGGTTATAATTACGTCCTGTGCCTTATCATAATCCATTCACTAGACGTTTCTATGGGTTTTCAGTTGTTACATTGCCTGTATCAACTTTACTTGCGGCGGATTTACGTTTGCTCCTGCCACCATACTTCTCTACAAGTTCCACAATAGTTGAACCTGCCACGATGATCTCAGCAATGTATGCTGCGATTCTGATTCCTTTCATTAAATGTTTCATTTTTCTCTTGGTTTTTGTTGTTGGTTAATAATATGTTCTTTTTCTCTTGTCTTTTATTCTTATTCTTGTCATATATAAGGGTTTAAGGTGAAGAGGGAAGGAGAAGAAGGGAAGTGAGAAGAGTGATAAGGAAAATGAGAAGAAAAAAATAAAGAGCCGTTATCAAGACTCTTCGTCCTGACTTGGCTCTTTGATAGGCTGTCATACTTTCATTACCCAGACTGTAGCTGTGATAATTACTGGTATCGCTGCTATCCTTCGAATTGAATAGCCCAATGATCTTCTAAGTATTGGGGTCAACCCGGAAATTTTTTATCTTGTTTGAAGCTGTGTGCACCATTTACTACCGGTGCAATCTCCGTGCTTCAATTTATTCTCATTTATAAGAGTTTGAGGGGGTGAGAAAGGGAAAAAATTGTAGCTACACCGCTTCCTTCTGAAGATAAAATGAACTTAATATGCTCATATTAGAAATATAATAGATATAATTAATTTGAAATCCATGAGTAAACTCTGCTGAAGGTTAAAGATGATTTTTTTATTTAGTAACCGTTTCATTTACACCTCGTCAGAATAAACAAAGCCAAGGAATGAATGTTGTTAGCAATATTATCATTAACAAAATGTAGCATATTGCTCTTGATATATGGTTGGGACATATTTTCTTTAAGAACGAATTTATCATTTTCATATGTAACAAAATATGAATAGCCAGTAAGGTGATCAGGATTATTCCAGCCCATAGATGTATATTTCCCCATTCATGTCTTCCCAATCCCCATAATTGTGAAGCGCATGAATATGCTCCTTCATGTTTGACGGCGTAACGGGAGGGGATAACAATTTCCAATATGAATCCACTTATGCTAACTATACCTATTGTTACCAACATCATGATATCAACAAGAAGATTTATCGTAATTTTGTTTTTCATGTTTTTCCATTTTATCTTTAACAAAAAGGAGTGGTTGTCCGAAAATAAAAGTTTGTACTCTTCACCAGTTTCATTGATTATATACCAATCAAATTTTACTTATCATTATAAACATAGGCAATATTATAAAAACATTTTGGAAGATCCAAAAAGTCATAGCTATTTTTTTATGTCAAAATAATATGTCACTTTATGGGAAAGGTCACAAGCAAAATCGTTTAGAGATAAAAATATTTGGAAGAATAGTGCATTGTATATTAGATACAGGGTTGTTGAATGAATTAAGGCTAAAAATTGTTTTAAGCTATGATGATCATTGAAGTCGTATGAATAGCAAATAACTGAGTCTGGTTACTTTTTATTTCTCTGTTAAAATAGTCTCTTTCTGCTTGATTTTTACCTGATTATTGCTACTTTTGTACATAAGTGTCGGGAAGGTTTATTGAGGCATTTTAAACAGTCTCTCATGTTGTTGGTTATACAATAGGGCATTTCCGCGATTTGATTTTGAAATTATAAAAATAGAAAGCACATGGGAACAGAAGGAATTCAGGATAAATACGTAAATCCATATACCGATTTTGGATTTAAACTGCTTTTTGGAACAGCTATGAATAAGGAGCTGTTAATTAGCTTTTTAAATGCGCTCTTATTCAAGGAGGAAGTAATCAAGGATGTAACTTACCTTAATGCAGAGCATCTTGGAACACAGGAATATGACCGTCGGGCTGTATTTGATGTTTATTGTGAGAATGAGAAGGGAGAGAAGTTTCTGGTTGAGATGCAGCGTGGTGAGCAGCAGTTCTTCAAAGACCGTAGCGTCTTTTATTCTACTTTTCCTATTCGTGAACAGGCCAAACGTGGAGAATGGGATTATGAGTTGAAGGCTGTTTATGTAGTGGGTATTCTGAATTTCTCTTTTGACAATTCAGATAAGGAGTATTTCCATCATGAGGTGAAACTTGTAGACCTTTATACGCACAAGGTATTCTATGATAAACTTACCTTTGTTTATCTTGAGATGCCTAAATTCAATAAGACTGAGGATGAGTTGGAGGGTATGTTTGACAAGTGGCTTTTTGTTCTGCGTAACCTTGCCTCTCTGCTTGAGCGTCCCAAAGCATTACAGAACAGAGTTTTTGATCGTCTCTTTGAAACTGCCGAGATAGCTAAGTTTACTAAGACTGAATTAAGTGAGTATTGGGATAGCTTGAAAAATTTCCGTGATTGGTATAGTGTCTTGTCTACGGCGGAAAAGAAAGGTATAGAAAAAGGAAGAGAGGAAGGGAGAGAAGAAGAAAAAAAAGAGAATGCTCGTAGTTTTAAAAAGTTAGGAATAGCTATTGATGTAATTTCACAGGCTACAGGATTATCCAAAGAGGAAATAGAAAAGTTATAGTGTAAACTTGAATATGTTATTTGTGAAGGGGGGAATACATTATATATAATGTGTTCCTTTTTTTGTGAACATTAATATCGTTTTGTGTTCCCATTGTGTTCCCATTTAATTTTAATAAAAAAGACCGCCAAGAGTGGAAGCCTCCTAACAGTCTCACTTTCAATGTCTTTTTTAGTAGCGGGACCCGGGATTGAACCGGGGACCTCATGATTATGAATCATGCGCTCTAACCAGCTGAGCTATCCCGCCATCGTTTCTCGATTGCGGGTGCAAAGATAGATGATTTTTTATAATCTCCAAAACAATTCATAACTTTTTTGTGTTTTTTCTTTAAGAAAGGGTTTGATTTTCCCTATAAACAGGGAGTTTGAGGTCCGATAATGAAAGAATAATTAAATAAAGTGTCTGATTTATGCGGCGTATTTAGAAAAAAGTATTTATCTTGGCACACGTAAAAACAATTCGAAATTGCTATGAAAAAGGAAAAGATTCATTTGGAGTATTTGTTGAATGCAACGTCTAAAAATATTCTTTGGGGAGCTATTAGTACACCGACCGGGTTGGAGGACTGGTTTGCCGACAAAGTTATTTCTGACGATAAAATAGTAGAGTTTCATTGGGGGAAGACAGAACAGAGGAAAGCAGAGATTATTGCCATTCGCTCTTTCTCTTTTATCCGCTTCCGTTGGCAGGATGATGAAAACGAACGCGATTATTTTGAAATCAAGATGACTTATAATGAGCTGACTAGTGATTATGTGCTGGAAATTACTGATTTCGCAGAGCCGGATGAAGTGGATGATATGAAAGAATTGTGGGAGTCACAAGTAGCTAAATTAAGAAGAACTTGTGGTTTTTAGTTAACTTTCAACTAAAAATTTTCGATGCTCCTTTTTTTGTGCTAATTTTGCATCCTAATTGCACGAACCTATTAAGATGCTACGCATAAAGAAATTAGATATATTCATCGTAAAGAGCTTCATGATGCTCTTTGTGGGCACATTCTTCATTTGTCTGTTCATTTTTATGATGCAGTTCCTGTGGAGATATGTGGACGAATTGGTCGGAAAGGGATTGGAGATGAGCGTAATGGCTCAGTTCTTCTTTTATTCCGCATTGACATTAGTGCCAGTATCGTTGCCGTTGGCGGTGCTACTGGCTTCTTTGATTACTTTCGGTAACTTCGGCGAACGATACGAGTTACTCGCAATGAAGGCTGCGGGTATTTCCCTGCTCAAAATTATGCGTCCGCTTGTCTTTTTTGTCTGTGGTTTGGTGGGCGTTTCTTTCTATTTTCAGAATGTGGTAGGTCCCATTGCCCAAGCCAAACTGGGAACCCTGATTCTTTCTATGAAACAAAAATCTCCGGAATTGGATATTCCGGAAGGAGTTTTCTATTCCGAAATTCCCGATTATAATCTGAAAATTGCCAAGAAAAACCGGAAAACGGGTATGTTGTATGATGTGCTTATCTATGATCTGAAAGAAGGGTTTGAGAAAGCACGTGTTATTTATGCAGATTCCGGACGTCTGGAAATGACTGCGGACAAACAGCATCTTTGGTTGCATCTATATAGCGGAGACTTATTCGAGAATTTGAAAGCACAGAGTATGAAATCTCAGAATGTGCCTTACCGCCGTGAGTCGTTCAGGGAGAAGCACACGATTATTGAGTTTGACTCCGATTTTAATATGGTTGACGGTGATATCATGGGGCGGCAATCCAGTGCTAAGGATATGGCGCAATTGCAAAGTTCCATTGACTCTATGAAAGTACTAGGAGATAGTATCGGAAGACAGTATTATAAGGAAGTGGCCGAAGGAAATTTCCGTGCGTCTTACGGATTGACAAAAGAAGACACCGCCAAAATAGAAAAGGCGGATATTCAGGAATACAATGTGGATAGTCTTTATGAAGTGTCGCCTTTAATGCAAAAACAAAAGGTGATATCTTCCGCTGTTAGCCGTGCGGAAAACATGGCTAGCGATTTGACTTTCAAGAGCTATACGATGGAGACTAATGACTACGCTATCCGGAAACATAAGACGGAGTGGCATAAGAAGATAACGATTTCTCTTTCTTGTCTGTTGTTCTTCTTTATCGGGGCTCCGTTGGGAGGTATTATTCGTAAGGGAGGCTTGGGAATGCCTGTCATTGTATCGGTATTGGTATTTATCATCTATTATATCATTGACAATACGGGATATAAAATGGCACGTGACGGTAAATGGATCGTGTGGATGGGGATGTGGACAAGTAGTGCCGTGCTTGCTCCATTAGGCATCTTTCTGACTTATAAATCCAATAAGGATTCTGTGGTGTTGAATGCCGATGCGTATGTTAACTGGTTTAAAAAGGTTTTGGGAATCCGCAGTGTACGTCATCTATTTAAGAAAGAAGTTATTATAAATGATCCTGATTATGAGCGTATCCCTGGTGATTTGGAATCGCTCACAGCAGAGTGTAGGGCATATATTACCAAAAATCGTTTGACAAAAGCACCGAATTACTTCAAATTGTGGATGTCTACTGAGAAGGATGATGAGGTAATGGCTATCAATGAAAAACTGGAGGTATTGGTGGAAGAAATGTCTAACACTAAGTCGGCCACTTTGATAGGAGCATTAAACAATTATCCGGTCATTCCCGTTTCTGCTCATATACGTCCGTTCCATATCTATTGGCTGAATTTGGTAGCCGGGATTATTTTTCCTGTCGGGCTATTTTTCTATTTCCGTATCTGGGCATTCCGCATTCGTCTGGATAAAGACATGGAACGGATTATAAAAAACAATGAACAAGTTCAATTCATCATACAGAAAATTAATAAATAAGAGTGTTATGGAAGAAATTAAAATGGATAGAATAGAAGATGCGATTGCTGACTTCAAAGAAGGCAAGTTTGTTATAGTAGTAGATGATGAAGACCGCGAAAATGAGGGTGACCTGATTATTGCCGCTGAAAAAATAACTCCCGAGAAAGTTAACTTTATGTTGAAACACGCACGTGGAGTACTTTGCGCACCTGTCACAGTATCCCGTTGCAAGGAACTGGATTTGCCGCATCAGGTGAGCGACAATACTTCTGTATTGGGAACTCCTTTTACGGTTACGATTGATAAGTTGGAAGGCTGTTCAACGGGAGTGTCTGCTGCTGACCGTGCCGCTACGATTCAGGCATTGGCTGATCCTGCTTCTACACCGGCCACTTTCGGACGTCCCGGACATATCAATCCGTTGTACGCACAGGAAAAAGGAGTACTTCGCCGTGCCGGGCATACAGAGGCAACGGTTGACATGGCACGTTTGGCCGGCCTTTATCCGGCAGGTGCTCTAATGGAAATCATGAGCGATGACGGCACAATGGCCCGTCTTCCCGAACTTCGCGCAATGGCGGACGAACACGGATTGAAACTGATTTCTATTCACGACCTGATAGTTTACCGTCTGAAGCAGGAATCAATTGTAGAAAAAGGGGTAGAAGTAAATATGCCTACCGAACACGGAGCGTTCCGTCTGATCCCTTTCCGTCAGAAATCGAACGGATTGGAACACATGGCTATATTTAAAGGTACATGGAATGAAGATGAACCGATCTTGGTGCGTGTCCATTCGTCCTGTGCTACCGGAGATATTCTCGGTTCACAGCGCTGTGACTGTGGTGAGCAGTTGCATAAAGCAATGGAGATGATTGAAAAAGAAGGAAAAGGTGTCGTTGTTTATCTGAACCAGGAAGGCCGTGGTATCGGTTTAATGGAAAAGATGAAAGCCTATAAACTTCAAGAAGACGGCATGGATACCGTTGACGCTAATATTTGCTTGGGACACCTTGCTGATGAGCGCGATTATGGAGTAGGTGCGCAGATTCTTCGCGAACTGGGGGTACATAAGATGAGACTTTTGACAAATAATCCGGTGAAACGTGTAGGGCTGGAAGCCTATGGATTGGAAATAGTAGAAAATGTACCTGTTGAAACAGTTCCTAACCCGTATAATGAACGATACTTGAGAACAAAGAAAGAAAGAATGGGGCATACATTACATTTTAATAAGTAAATTGCCATTTCGTTTTCATATATCAAATATAATCGCTTATTTTGCAGCGAATTTCACTCAACAACAATAAAATAGATACAAAATGAATCAATTATCAGATCGTTTGAACAGCTTGTCGCCATCGGCGACGCTTGCCATGTCGCAAAAGAGCAACGAGCTCAAGGCACAGGGTGTTGATGTTATTAACTTAAGTGTAGGAGAACCGGATTTTAATACTCCTGACCACATCAAAGAAGCTGCGAAAAAAGCCATAGATGATAACTTTTCTCGTTACTCTCCGGTACCGGGTTATCCGGCTTTGCGCAATGCTATTGTTGAGAAACTGAAAAAAGAGAACGGTCTGGAATATACAGCTGCTCAGATTTCATGTGCGAATGGTGCAAAACAATCAGTTTGTAACGCAATCCTCGTACTGGTTAATCCGGGTGACGAAGTAATTGTGCCGGCTCCTTATTGGGTGAGTTATCCTGAAATGGTGAAACTGGCGGAAGGTACTCCCGTGATTGTTTCTGCCGGCATCGAACAGGATTTCAAAATTACACCGGAACAATTGGAAGCTGCTATTACTCCGAAGACAAAGGCATTGATTCTTTGCTCTCCGTCGAATCCGACAGGGTCTGTATATAGTAAGGAAGAATTGGCAGGACTGGCTGCTGTATTGGCAAAACATCCTCAGGTGATAGTGCTTGCTGACGAGATTTACGAACATATCAATTATATCGGTGCACACCAGAGCATTGCACAGTTCCCGGAAATGAAGGAACGTACAGTGATTGTGAACGGTGTATCCAAGGCTTATGCCATGACAGGCTGGAGAATAGGTTTCATCGCCGGTCCGGAATGGATTGTAAAAGCTTGCAATAAGTTGCAGGGACAATACACTTCAGGTCCTTGTTCCGTATCTCAAAAAGCAGCTGAGGCAGCCTATACAGGTACGCAGGAACCGGTGAAAGAAATGCAGAAAGCTTTCGAACGTCGTCGTGACCTGATTGTGAAGTTGGCTAAGGAAGTTCCGGGATTTGAAGTGAACGTGCCGCAAGGTGCTTTTTACCTGTTCCCGAAATGTAGCTACTTCTTTGGAAAGAGCAACGGTGAACGTAAGATTGAAAATTCGGACGACTTGGCAATGTACTTGCTTGAAGATGCTCACGTGGCTTGTGTAGGCGGTACTTCATTCGGTGCTCCTGAATGTATCCGTATGAGCTATGCTACAAGTGACGAAAACATTGTAGAAGCTATTCGCCGTATTAAAGAAGCGTTGGCTAAGTTGAAATAAGACTCATAGCTTAAAAAGATAAGGGCGCGATTTGCATTATGTAATTCGCGCCCTGTTTATTTAATTATTTCGTAAATCATCCGGTGCCGGAAAATAAAAAAGGCCGCCTTCCGTGGAAAGCAGCCTATACTTTTTGTAGATTGTATTATTCAGCCGGGTGAATTGCTTCAGACGGACAAACATCTGCACAAGTACCACAGTCAGTACATACATCCGGGTTGATAGAATAGATATCACCTTCAGAGATAGCTTCTACCGGACACTCGTCGATACAAGTTCCGCAAGCAATACAATCGTCACTAATTACGTAAGCCATTTTTCTAAGATTTAAATTATTAGTACTAATTTCTCCGGCAAAAATAAGGCTTTTATTGATTAGTTGTTATGCTTCTATGATTAAATTGACTTAATTTGTACGTCTTCTAAATAAGCAACATCCCTAATATCTGCTATATTTTTCGTATTTTTGCAGCCAAATTACTAATATATAGCGATTATGCCTTTAAATTTACCCGACAAACTCCCTGCGATAGAGCTATTGAAGGAAGAAAATATTTTCGTGATTGACACTTCCCGTGCTACGCAACAGGACATCCGTCCGTTGAGGATTGTAGTTCTGAACCTGATGCCGTTGAAGATTACGACAGAAACAGACTTGGTGCGGCTGCTTTCGAATACACCTCTTCAGGTAGAGATCTCCTTTATGAAGATCAAGAGCCATACCTCCAAGAATACGCCGATAGAGCACATGAAAACGTTCTATACCGATTTCGACCAGATGCGTCACGAGAAGTACGATGGTATGATTATTACCGGTGCTCCTGTGGAACAGATGGATTTCGAGGAGGTGACTTATTGGGATGAGATTACCGAAATCTTTGATTGGGCACGTACGCACGTCACATCCACCTTATATATATGTTGGGCTGCGCAAGCCGGATTGTATCATCATTACGGTGTGCCCAAATATCCGTTGGAGAAGAAGATGTTCGGTATTTTCGAGCACCGGGTACTACAACCTTTCCATTCTATCTTCCGTGGTTTCGACGATTGCTTCTATGTGCCGCATAGCCGTCATACAGAGGTGAGGAGAGAAGATATTCTGAAAGTTCCGGAGCTGACTTTGCTTTCCGAATCGAAAGATGCAGGCGTATATATGGTAATGGCTCGCGGCGGACGTGAATTTTTCGTGACCGGACATTCGGAGTATTCTCCGCTGACACTGGATACCGAATACCGTCGTGATCGGGATAAAGGCTTGCCAATAGAAATACCTCGTAATTATTACGTAGACGATGATCCCGATAAAGGCCCCTTGGTACGTTGGCGTGCTCATGCCAACTTGTTGTTCTCCAACTGGCTGAACTATTTTGTTTATCAGGAAACGCCTTACAACATTAATGATATTGAATGATAAAGCAGCGTAAGATAGAACTTCTGGCTCCCGCAAAAAACTTGGAGTGCGGAATTGAAGCCATAAATCATGGGGCGGACGCCGTATATATCGGTGCACCCAAATTCGGTGCCCGTGCAGCGGCTGTAAACTCTTTGGAAGATATTGAAGCACTGGTAAAACATGCCCATTTGTATAATGCCCGCATTTATGTTACTGTCAATACGATTCTGAAAGAAGAAGAATTGCAGGAGACGGAAGAGATGATTCATGCTTTGTACCGGATAGGTGTGGATGCATTGATTGTGCAGGATATGGGGATTACGCAGTTGAATCTTCCGCCGATACCGCTTCATGCCAGTACGCAAATGGATAATCGCACGCCGGAGAAGGTTAAGTTTTTGAAGGAGGCCGGTTTCCGTCAGGTGGTTCTGGCTCGGGAATTATCGTTGCGTGAGATAAAAAAGATACATGATACTTGCCCGGAAGTTCCTTTGGAAGTATTTGTACATGGGGCGCTTTGTGTCAGTTATAGCGGGCAGTGCTATGTCAGCCAGGCTTGTTTCGGGCGTAGCGCCAACCGGGGGGAGTGTGCGCAGTTTTGCCGTTTGCCTTTCAGTCTGGTAGATTCAGACGGGAAAGTGATGGTCAAGGATAAACACCTGCTCTCATTAAAAGACTTGAACCAGAGTGATGAGTTGGAACAGTTGTTGGATGCGGGAGCTTCCTCATTTAAGATAGAAGGTCGGTTGAAAGATGTATCTTACGTGAAGAACGTCACGGCTGCTTATCGGCAGAAACTGGATGCTATCTTTGCCCGTCGTCAGGAATATGTACGGGCCTCTTCAGGGACTTGCCGCTTTGACTTCCGGCCGCAACTCGACAAGAGTTTCAGTCGGGGATTTACCCATTATTTTCTGCATGGCCGTGATAAGGAAATCTTCTCTTTCGATACACCGAAATCTTTGGGAGAAGAAATGGGCACGATGAAAGAGGCACGTGGAAACTATCTGACTGTTGCCGGATTGAAATCATTCAATAACGGCGACGGTGTCTGCTATATTGACGAGCAAGGGCGTTTGCAGGGCTTCCGTATCAATCGTGTCGACGGCAACAAGCTCTATCCGCAGGAAATGCCGCAAATCAAGCCGCGCACCAGACTTTACCGTAACTTTGACCAGGAATTTGAACGCATACTTTCCCGTAAGTCGGCCGAAAGAAAGCTGTCCGTAAGTATATTACTGGCCGATAATAACTTCGGCTTTTCTCTGACACTGACAGATGAAGATGATAATAGTGTGACACTTTCTCTTCCCCGTGAAAAGGAACTGGCACGGACGCCGCAAACGGATCATTTGAGGACTCAGCTTGCCAAACTGGGCAATACGCCTTTCGAAGCGGAGAAGATAGAAATCTCCTTTGCAGATAACTGGTTCCTGCCGTCTTCCGTATTGGCAGATTTCCGTCGTCAGGCAGTGGAAAAACTGATAGCTGCCCGCCGGATTAATTATCATCAGGAACGCGCCGTATGGAAACCGACCAACCATGCTTTTCCGCAAACCGCATTGACGTATTTGGGAAATGTGATGAATACCCGTGCCGCCTCTTTTTATCAGGAACATGGCGTACAACAGATTGCCGGGGCTTATGAAAAAGAACGGGTGGAAGATGCGGTACTGATGTTCTGCAAACATTGTTTGCGGTATAGTATGGGTTGGTGTCCCATTCATCAACGCGTGCGGTCGCCTTATAGAGAACCCTATTTCCTGGTGTCGAATGACGGAAAGCGGTTCCGTCTTGAGTTCGATTGCAAGAATTGTCAAATGAAAGTAAAAGCAGCGCAATGAGAATGAACCACCGCAGAATGATTCGTTACAGACGACACAGAGGATATGGAGCTTCTGCCCTTTCTTTTGTAACTGCCTGTTGGAATGGCTTGTGGAAGGAGACACTTTTCTCTGTATCCTCCGTGTCCTCTGTGGTGAGTTTGCTGTTGTGCTTGTTTTTTCTTTCGTCCTGCCATTATGCCCGCCCCAATCTTTCTTCCGAAGAAATGCCGCAGAAAACGAAGGACTCTTTGAATTACCTTTATGAACGGCACTATACATGGAATACGAATCTGGAGTTAACGGCAGATTCCATTTTGCTGGAGTGCCTGCCTATCAAGGATACGTACATAAATCTTTATCGGGGAGATCGTGTGGTAGTGGCCGAGTTTGCCGTACATCCTGCCGATAGTGTAGATAGCGTTTGGGTGAAGCTGGCACATACGCAGGATGAACAGGGGTGGATACGCGAGGTGGAGTTGAAACGATCTTTTGTCCCTACGGATAGTATTTCTCAGGCCATTCATTTGTTTAGTGATACGCACGCCTCCTATTTTGTGGTTATCTTTGCACTTTTTGTCGGTGTCTATCTGCTTCGTGCCTTCCGTCGGAAGCAGTTGCAAATGGTGTATTTCAATGATATTGACAGTGTTTATCCGTTATTCCTGTGTCTGCTAATGGCCTTCAGTGCAACGGTTTATGAATCAATGCAGGTGTTTGTGCCGGACACATGGGAGCATTTCTATTTCAATCCTACTTTGTCGCCTTTTAAAGTTCCTTTTATTCTTTCAGTCTTTTTGTTGAGTATCTGGCTGTTCGTGATAGTCTCCCTGGCAGTGCTTGACGATTTATTCCGGCAGTTGACCCCCGCAGCGGCAATCTTTTATCTGCTGGGACTGATGTCCTGTTGTATATTCTGCTATTTCTTCTTTATTTTAATGGCGCATATATACATAGGTTATTTATTCCTCATCCTTTTTATTCTTGTTTTTGTAAAGAAAGTATATTGGAATAGTCGTTATAAATATTGTTGCGGACATTGCGGGGAGAAGTTGAAAGAAAAAGGTGTCTGCCCCCATTGCGGAGCAATCAACGAATAATTCTATTGCTGACTTATCGTATTCTTTTAAATAACTTTTTTAAGTGATGAAAATCAGAGCTACCGAACTAAAAGATCTTCCTAGAGTCATGGAGATATATGATTATGCCCGTGCCTTTATGCGTACAAACGGAAATGTAACTCAATGGATTGGCGGCTATCCGTCCGAAGCGTTGATTCGTCAGGAAATAGAAGACGGCCATAGCTTTGTCTGTATGGACGGTCAGGGGGAAATCTTGGGAACTTTTTGTTTTATTTTAGGTGAAGATCCTACCTACCAGCATATTTATGAAGGGAACTGGCTCAATGACGAACCGTATGGCGTGATCCACCGTTTAGCAACAAACGGTAAACGGAAAGGAGTATCAGATGCCTGCCTGAACTGGTGTTTTGAACAATGGGGCAATATTCGTGTCGATACACATCAGGACAATAAAGTGATGCAGCATATTCTGACAAAATACGGCTTTCAGCGCTGCGGCATTATTTATGTGAAGAACGGAACAGAACGTATTGCTTATCAGAAAAAACTTATTAAACAGTTATAATAGACATAAGTCTATGGATGAGAAAATGTTTCCAAACGTTGAAACTCGGTTTTCAAGGCTGGAAACTGGAGTTTCTCTATAGGGAAACTAGAGTTTCTGCGTATGGAAACTAAAGTTTCTAAGCGTTGAAACTGAAGTTTCTAACTATGGAAACGCCAAGAAACTTATGGCTTTGTACTTCTTAGTGAGTAGGAATAACTTTCCGTAGCTATGCCGACAGCCACATAATATCTGTTGCGGGTGGTAGATCGATGCTATACTTTTCAGCTTTATGGTACAGCTTCTCGGGCAGATATTTTAGCTCATTTTGAATACAAAAAAGAATCGATAGAGTGCAAAAAATATTTTATCCTTCTACTTTAAACCGGGAAGCTTGTTTTTCTTGTAACTTTGCAGCCAATTTAAGAAAAAGAAGCGTAGAATGATAAATAAATACGAAGAACGGCTGGGGACGGAACGTATGTTGCCGCTCATCTTTAAAATGGCACTTCCCGCAGTAGCTGCGCAGTTCGTCAATCTGCTTTATAGCATTGTCGATCGTGTATATATCGGACATATTCCGGGCATCGGAACCGATGCGCTTGCCGGTGTCGGAGTGACTACTTCCCTCATTATTTTGATTTCCTCTTTTTCTGCGATTGTCGGTGGCGGTGGTGCGCCGTTAGCCGCCATTGCGCTCGGGCAGGGAGATCGTGTGCGTGCCGGTAAAATATTGGGAAATGGTTTCGTCCTTCTGATATTATTTACCTTGCTTACGTCTTTTATCGCATATACATTTATGGAACCCATTCTCCTTTTCACGGGAGCTTCGGCGAATACATTGGAGTATGCCGTGGATTATCTTTCCATTTATCTGCTGGGTACTATATTTGTAGAAATATCGACAGGACTGAACAGCTTTATTAATGCACAAGGGCGTCCTGCCATTGCTATGTTTTCCGTTCTGATCGGTGCTTTGCTGAATATTATCCTTGCCCCTATCTTCATCTTTGGGTTTAATATGGGTGTGAAAGGAGCAGCTTTGGGCACAGTGCTTTCACAGGCTTGCAGTGCGGCCTGGGTACTGACTTTCCTTTTTTCCAAACGCGCCTCTCTGCCTTTGGAGAAACCTTATATGAAACTGGACAGAAAAATAATCCTTTCCATATTGGCTTTGGGAGTTTCTCCGTTCATTATGGCGAGCACGGAGAGCTTGGTCGGGTTTGTGCTTAATAGCAGCCTGAAAGAGTTCGGAGACATCTACATCAGTGCATTGACAATTCTGCAGAGTGCGATGCAGTTTGCCAGTGTACCACTGACCGGATTCGCACAGGGATTTGTTCCGATAATAAGCTATAACTATGGGCACGGCGATAAGCAGCGTGTAAAAGAATGCTTCCGTATTGTGCTGATAACCATGTTCTCTTTCAACCTGTTATTAATGCTTTTCATGATTCTGTTTCCTTCAACGGTAGCTTCCGCGTTTACGAGTGACGAAAGACTGATTGAAACAGTCCGTTGGACGATGCCTGTATTTTTGGGCGGTATGACTATTTTCGGATTGCAGCGTGCCTGCCAGAATATGTTTGTAGCGTTAGGACAGGCTCGGATTTCTATTTTCATTGCTTTGTTGCGTAAGGCAATACTGTTGATTCCGCTGGCATTGATATTGCCGCATTTTATGGGAGTGACAGGTGTATATGCGGCTGAAGCTATATCCGACGCGACAGCGGCGATATGTTGTACGTTGTTGTTCTTTTGGCAATTTCCCAAAATATTGGGAAAGATTCAGGGGAATACACTACGCACGAGTTAATTTCTGTTTCTGCTGGATGTGATATTCGGCGAACGCCCTGATTACACATGACGCGATAAGTAATATCGGAGATAAACTTCGCATACTCAAAGATTTTACTTACATTTGTTCCTATAAATAAAATGTAAGTAAAAAACATGAGAAAACAACTATCAGTTACATTAGCTTGTTTCCTTCTTACTTCGGCTACGGCGCTCGCTCAAAGCTGGAAATCTTATGAAAATACTGCGAAGGGAAAGACTTATGAAACATCCGATTACGTGACATTGCTGGATAGCACGTTGGTATCTGTCCAACCTACCGGGCAAGGCTCGTTTGCTGTGTGTAAAGTGATTAAAGTACAGACTCCGAGAGGGGCAGTGGCTAACCGGGTAATTAAATACGATTATGACCCTCTGACCGCCTATGCCGAGTTTAAGCGTGTAACCGTCTATCGTGCCAATGGCAAGGTTGACGAACTGGATGTAAAGAAAACCTGTGATTATGCTGCTCCTGCCCGGGCTATTTACTGGGGAGCGAGACAAATAATGCTCGAAATCGGCGCTTTGCAACCCGGTGATGTTGTGGATTATGAGATAGCCAAGAAGGGGTTCACTTATGCGTTGCTTGGAGCCGGTGATGAAGACGATTCTCGTTTTATCCCGCCTATGCGCGGGCAATTTTATGATATTGTTCCTTTCTGGAGCGCTGCCCCCACCGTGCGTAAAGTTTATAAAGTAGCTGTTCCTATGGAGAAAGAACTGCAATTCCAGTTCTATCAGGGGGAATGTGCTTCGTCCATGCGTTATGAAAATAATAGCAAGGTATACACTTTTGCCATGGATAATGTAATGCCTTTCGGCAGAGAGCCGAATATGGTGGATCTTTTCGATGCAGCTCCCAAATTGATGATGTCTTCCACTCCTCAATGGAAAGACAAATCTTTGTGGTTCAACAAAGTGAATGAAGACTATGGTAGTTTTGCCCCACTGCCCGAAGCGCAGAAAAAAGTGGATGAACTGATAAAAGGCAAGAAGACCGAAATGGAAAAGATTGCCGTGCTGACTCATTGGGTGGCTGATAATATCCGTTATGCCGGTATATCCATGGGAAAAGGAGAGGGCTTTACACTTCACAATACCAAGATGAACTATACCGACCGTTGCGGAGTCTGTAAAGACATAGCGGGTACACTGATTTCTTTCCTGCGCATGGCCGGTTTCGAAGCCTATCCGGCTATGACAATGGCGGGTAGCCGTGTGGAAAGCATTCCTGCCGACCATTTTAATCACTGTGTGGCAGTGGTGAAGTTGAGCAACGGAACATACATGCCACTCGATCCTACCTGGGTTCCTTTCTGTCGCGAACTATGGAGCAGTGCCGAACAGCAGCAGAACTATCTGCCGGGTGTGCCCGAAGGTTCTGATTTGTGTATCACTCCGGTTTCAGCTCCCGAAAATCATTATGTGCGTATCAAAGCCGATAACCGCTTGGATGCAGACGGTACTTTGCGCGGTACTTTCACTCTTACCGCCGAGGGGCAGAGTGACAGTAATATCCGCCGTATCTTTACTACCGGATTCCGGAGCGAATGGAAAAATACAATGGAAAGCCAGCTTTTAGCCATATCTCCCAAAGCTAAATTGCTGAGCGTAGACTACGGCAAGAATCCTAAAGACTATCAGGCAGCACCTATTAAAATCACTTTCCGTTATGAAATACCGGACTATGCATTGAAAGGTGAGAAGGAGATGTTCTTCCGTCCGTTGGTGATGAATAACCTTTATAATCAGGTACGCTCTTATTTGCGTATCGATACTTCACTGAAAGAGCGTAAGTATGGTTTTAAAGATGGATGTTCGCGTTTGGTTGAACTGGATGAAACGATTCAACTTCCGGCAGGATACAAGCTGGCGAATGCCGACAAGAATGAGACAATGCAAGGTACGGGAGCCGATTTTGAGGGTTCATTGGCGCAGCAAGGAAACAAAGTGCTGCTTCACAACAAACTGGCTTTGAAGAAACGTGTTTATGAGGCTGCTGATTGGGATAGTTTCCGTAATGCTGTGAATGCGCACAAAGCGTATGGTGAATATTTAGTGATTAAAAAGTAGAGCAGAATGAAAAATATACATTATTATATAGTTACGCTGGTGGTACTCTTATTTATGGTAGCTCCGGCAAAAGCGGTATCCGAAGCCGAATTCGGGAAATTGCACAAAACGTACATCTTGCATACTGACGGTAGCCAGGAGATGCGTGTACAAAAGGAACTGACATTGTTTACCCATACGGCAATGAATCGTCTGTATGGCGAAAGTTTTATTGTTTACAATCCGGAGTTTCAGGAATTGAAGATTCACGAATCGTATACCCGTCAGAAAGATGGCAATATCGTTAAGACGCCCGAAAACGCGTTTGTTGAGGTACTTCCTTCTGCTGCAGCCGATGCTCCGGCATATAATGGTCTGAAAGAAATGGTTGTAGTCCATACCGGATTGGAGCTGGGAGCTACTATTTATCTGGATTACTCGGTTATTACCCGTCCGGGGTATCTTCCCGAACTGGATGTGTGCGAGCAGATAGAGGAATTATCTCCTATCAGGGAGTATGTGCTTTCGGTATCGGTACCCGAAAACAAACCTTTGCATTATGAGTTATTGAATGGAAAAGCTGTTCCGGTGGTGAAAACAGCGGGTGGTGTAAAGACTGTGACCTGGGCGTTGAAGAATGTGCAACTTCGTCCTAGTATGCTTGCTGTTTCTTTGCCGGCAGGTAACGTACAGGCTATTGTGGCTTCTACGTATGCTTCAAAAGCCGATGCGTTGAAAGTGATTAAACGGCAATTTGAAAGTAACGACAAAGAAGTTTCTGAACTGGCAAAGAGGTTGACTGCCAATACACAAAGTTCGGAGCAAAAAACGAAACAACTCACTGCTTACGTGCAAGGATTAGGAAACTGCCGTTTGTCATTGTCACAAACCGGGTATCGTTTGCGTCCGGTTGCCGAAGTGATTCGTTCGGCTTATGGAACGGAAGCGGAGAAAGCGGCTTTGCTGGCTGCTTTGCAACAGGCAAGCGGCATTCAGGCCGAAGTAAAGGCTGTCTTTCCTAAAACAGAAGATAAGGATGCGGCAGGACTCGCTGCTGTCAGCAGACTGTTTGTTGCTGATAATGCTATTGCCGATATACAGGATTTTGTATCTGTTGTCAACATGGACGCCCGGCCGGTGACTTTGGAAGGAGTTTCCCATGTTATTTCGCAAACCGACACATTACGAGTGACGGCAGAAGCCGGAAAAACTTTGGAAGCAGGTTACCGGAAATTTGAACTGCCACAGGCGCGGAATGGTTGGGCTGCTTATGAAGGACGTTCAACAGTTGTAAATACGACTCGCCCGGTTAATCTGTTATTGAGATATTTACCTGATGAAACTTATACTTGTATTGTGAAAGTTGCTGACGGGATGAGGCCGGTAGTGCTGCCGACTGATAAGAAGATTGATAATCCGGTAGGTACCGTAGGAGTTACAGTGAAAAAAGCGGCAAAGGAGATAAAGATTGTCCGTACCTTGAAACTGAAAAAGCAATTGATAACTCCGGCCGAATATCCGGCATACTATCGTTTGATGTCGGAATGGTTGGATACCGGTGAAAGCGTTTTGTTATTTTAATCTGTCTTCTGCTGTTTTATAGGCGATGAAGCAGCAGAAGACTTCGATACGCTGCTCGGTAAAGTGGAATATGGGGAGTGTTTTCAAAGTTCCTTTTGATATGCGGAAGGCCTTAAGTAAAATTTTACATAAGGCCTTCCGCATATCAAAAGGAACGAAATGTTAAAATATACCTAGGGGTGTGGGGACAGACGCTCCTGCGGTGTATTTATATTATAGAGAAGCATTAAATCTGGATACAAATAAAAAACACTCGTCATGAAAATGGATAAACTAAAAAAGGATGATATTCAGTTAGAAAAAACAGTATCTGAATTAAAGGAGAGGCTGAAATACAAAGATGAACAGAACCTAAACTTAATCCAGCGTAATCGAGAGCTGAAAGCTAAACTCGGATCGCTGTTATCTCTTAAAAATGAATTAACTGAAAAAGAATTATTATTGACAGTTGGTTTAGAGTCATTGTTGCTTTTGAAGAAACATCGATATAATCACATCAAGAAAGAGGAAGACTGGCTGTTGCTTTACGATGCTGTCAATATATTATATGGAGATATTAGCCATATAGTTTCTTCCTTTGGCCTAACCTCTCAAGAGATGAAGGTTTGTTACCTTACTTATATAGGAATCGCCATCTCTGAACAAGCGAAAGTCCTGATTATTGAGACAAATACAATCAAAAGGTATAGAAACAGGATAAAAAACAAGTTGAAATTAGGAGAAGAAATTCTACTATCTGTCTACCTAAATCTCAATTCAAAGAAGATAAATAAGGATTAAAATACAGATAATCAACAAAATGAACGTATGGATAATTTACACATTTTGTCCTCCTCCAATAATTGCATGATATTATAATCCAGACTATTTTTGTCTCACAATAACAAATATATTACTTAATGCTATGAATACATCAACATTTGCCAAAACGATTGTCTCACATTGGAGTGTTATTGCAGTTGTTGCTGTATTGATATATTATAGTATATTTTCGCACGAATTTCAATTGTATTGGGATGATCAGTGGCAAGTGATTAATTCGATGACGAACGACGGGATATCATTGAAGAATTTGCAGACTATATTCCACAGTATTAGTAACGGTCAATACTCCCCAATCAATCAATTATACTACACGCTTATTCATCTATGCTTCGGCTACAGTAGTTTAGCCTTTCATATAGGTAATTTGCTGTTTCATATATTCAATGCCTGTTTAGTGTACTTATTGGCCTATTCTTTTATAAGAAATCATTTTGATTCTAAAAAGGCATTGGGTATATCCTTCTTCACCGCACTGTTATTTGCCATACACCCGGTTCAGGTAGAAACCGTTTGCTGGATTAGTGCGTCGAAGATAGTGCTTAGCACTTTTTTCTATTTGTCGGCACTGATATGCTACATACAATATATGCGCAATAGTAAATGGCAGTATCTTCTAGCGAGTGTGGTCAGTAGTATATTGGCTATGGGCTGCAAAGAACAGTCCGTTATTATAGTTCCATGCTTGTTGCTGTTCGACTGGATGCTGTTCAAAAGAAATATGCGTTCCTTGAAAGTGTATATCGAAAAAGTATATTATCTCATTCCTGCTATTGCCATCTTTATAGTTACCCTTGTGGCCAACAAAGATACAGGAGAAGAAATCATAGGATATACGATAGTAGATCGTTTTATATTCCTTTGCTATTCAGTGTTTAAGTATCTCTTGATTTCGGCTATTCCTTTCAAGCTTTCCTATCTTTATCCTTTCCCCTTTCAGGTAGGCGAAAAGATACCCATGGCTTTATGGATATACCCATTTGTTATCCTATTCATAGGATATGTGATATACCTGAACCGCAAAAAGCCATTATTGGTCTTTTGCACGCTGTTTTTCATATTACATCTGTTGCCGGTGCTTCATGTGATTCCGCTACCCCGCTACGTTGTTGTAGCTGACCGCTATCTGTATATACCGTATATTGCGTTTGCAATTGGGCTTTCCATATTGTCATATCATCTATACGAACGCCAAAGAAAGTGGATTCTATATGCCGGATTCCTATATTGTTCATACCTATGCGTTTACACCGCCAGCTATGCTCCTGCATGGAAGAACTCAGATACTTTGAAAGAGCACTTTAAAGAAGTTTTAAAGAAAAGAGAAACTAACCTTAGTATTAATTTTAAACACGAGAAACAATGAAAAAGAACAAAATCGTAGTATTAGCCGGAATGGCTTTACTAATGGTAGGAACTATTTTAAACGTGCATGACGCGCTTAATGAGTTCGGAGTAATGGAGATATCACTGCATCCGCAGGTGATGGCGCAGACGGGGACGACATCCGGAACTACAACTAACATGGGAAAACAATTAGAGACAGATGTGAAATGCACAAAAACAACCACCACCTCGAGTTCTTCATCTGTCACAACGGGTACTAGAACCGATACTAATATCAATGGTGGTATTAGTGCAGGTAATGGAATCATAGGTGGTTCTATTGGAGGTGATCATTCATGGGGCTCAAACTCTTCATCTGGTTCATCAACAACCACTACTGAAACTGTAGTACAAGAATTTAATGCTAAAAAGTATTACTGTGGTCCAGCCACAAATTACGTTGAAGTTTGTAGTATTACTGATCCTTGCCGTCAGTAATGATTAAAAATGCTAAGTTCATGGATTCCTAATGCTATGGACTTAGTATATAATTTTTTTAAATATATATTGTATGATAAACTATAAGTCATTATCAAAATTGTTCACACTTTGTTGTAACATTGTTACAGTAATCATTCTCTTCATAAACATTGGCTGTCAGACACCCCAAAATAAAGTTTCAACAGGCGAGCATATTATTTCCGATTCAACTCTTATTCATATAAATGTTGATCCGGATGGAGAAGAATCCTATGCTTTCGACAGCTTGATCGATGATATATCATACATCAAATTGGAAACAAACAGCGACTGTTTAATAGGAAACATACATCAGATACTTTGCTCTAATGAGTATATTTTCATAATGGATGTTTTTGTTGCAAATGCTGTATATTGCTTTGATAAACACGGCAATTTCGTTCGGAGAATCGGAAAAGTAGGACAAGGTCCTGGTGAATACTCGCGTTTATGCAAAATGTGTCTAACAAGCGATCAAAAACAAATAGTTTTGTATGACTGGAATCGTCTTCATTATTACGATTTGAATGGGAAGCATATAAAAGATGTATCTCCTAGCTTTTATGCAAATGATATTGAATTGATTAATAATGATTTTATTGCTGGGTTTATAGAAGCTGGTATGGACGATGATTCTCAACGGCAAATGCTATCTGTTTATGACAAAGATTTCAAACTACTTTATAGAGAATTCCCAAGTTTTTATAACGAGGTATTTCACTTAAACAATGGAATGCATCCTTTACGTAGTTTTGGAAATGACATTTATTTAAAAGAGCCATGGACGCATAATATTTATAAGATAGAGAAAGATCGTTGTTACGAGAAATATAGAATAAATATAACTAATGGTGGATATCCAGAAAGACCAGAGGACATGAACAGTGATACATATATAAAAATAGTCGGAACAAAAGTTCATATGGCAGACTATGTTATATTAGAGGACTATGCATTGTTCTATTTTAGCAAAAATGGATTCACTTGGTCTCCTTTCGTTATTTATTCTCATAAAACGAAAAAGACTTATAAGTGTAATGGCAGATATTACAATCCTTTATTTTTTGCACATTCTCCAGGAAATACACCCATAGTTTGTTATGACAAAGAAACTTTTCTTATTCCGCAATCTGCCACTACTGTTATGCGTATGAAAGAGCGAATTTATAATTCGCCATTAATTAACGATAGCAAGTTAATGCAGTTATATGATGGATTAACGGAAGATAGTAATCCTGTCTTATTCCTCCTACATATTAAATCTATTTAAATGTAACAGGATGAAAAAGAATATCAACATATATATTGTTGGCATATTAGCACTATTATTACTAGGTGTCAATATGGTCACTTTAAAGAAGTATAAGGCCCTAAAGACGTATTGTCAGGAACAGATTGCTGATAAATCCATTACCGGACAAAAAGAAATGGCACTATGGGTAAATTCTCAAATTGCTTTCTCGGTGAATGGAATGAAAATGCCAAATATCTTATTAAAAGAATACAATGGTGTCACAATTCCGCTTGAGGAATATATGAAAGGGAGAAAAGAAGTGTTAGTAGTAAGAGTCAACGAATTATATTGCAGTGATTGCGTCAATTTCATACTTCAAAAAATAGGGCGTTTATCTAAAGAATTAAATCTTGACGAGAATATTTTGCTTATTGGAAGCTACCAATCGTCAACAGCTCGTAGATATTTAGAGAAAAACATGAAATTGCCTTCTACTGTATTTGATATAGAAAATGGAAATTTATCTCTCCCATTGGAAGAAGAAGGTTTTCCATATTGCTTTTTGTTATCAAGTGACATGACAATTTTACATGCTTTCATACCCGACAAAGCTGTTCCTGATTTGGCAAACAATTATCTTAAAAACATAAGTCAACGATATTTTCAAACCAATTAAAAATTTAGAATTATGAAGAAAAGAATTTTATTGTTATGCTTGTTTTGCATGACATTGGGTTTTGCCTATTCGCAAGAGCCTGATCCTCAGATAACAAATATGACTAAGGTTGTTATTTGCACATCTGATAAAAAATCGCTTATAAAAGCTGAGAGTTTAAAAGAAATATGGAAACCGGCTTATATCCATACTATCTCAATAAGTCCAAAGGCTAATCTCAAAGCACTTATTCGGTTGGAAGAATTATTGCAGAAAACTCCGATGTTATACAATCCGGAAAATACACTGATTATTTGTACAGACAAGTATCTTGAACTTATAAAGGAAGCGGCAGCGGGGTATAAACTCGTTCAACTCCCCAATTTGGGATCTTCGGAATCTATGATTGTAGAGGGAAAGATTACTCCTTTGACGAAGGAAGACAACGAACCGGGATATGACTTTAAATTTGTAGAAGAGAAAGCTCTATAGTTCTGCCTATTAGATGCAAATAATGAATCATGCAGTTCCTGAAAAAACATATTACTGAACTATGTTTGATGCTATTATTGTGCGGCACCCTATGGGGAGCCGTGCAATTAATAGTGTCGGGGCATATATTCAACGGTGACTTTGCACTTTATATCCGACAGGCACAAAGCATACAATACGGAGATATGCAGCAAGTGTTTTCGGACATGCAGGAGATGATAGCCCATTCTACTTATCAGCGCTATTCACCTATACTTTACCCGTGGGGATATCCTCTGCTACTATTTCCGTGTGTGGCATTGTTTGGCATCAACTATTTTGCCTTCAAAATTGTAGGAGTTATCTGTCTGGTAGGGGCTTTCATCTTTCTCTATTATCACCCTATTCTCTCGAAAGAGCGTTTCAGAATGTCCGTCCTACTCGTTTTAACTTTGCTGACAGGCAACATATTCTATTGGGGGTATGTTAACTCCGTCAGTAGCGAACTTCCCTTTTTCTGCTTCCTCATGTTCTCCTTTTGGACAATGAACAAACTCTATGCATTGAAGGAACAGACCGAAAAGCGAACTATACTATACATCGGTTTAGGTATTCTTCTTTTTTTCACGGCACAGATTCGTACGGAAGGATACTTCTTATTTATTTCCTTAATCGTACTTCAATGGAAAAACAGATTATCAGGATGGAGGTTTTTCCTTCCTTATGCATCTGCTCTATGCATTTGGTTTGTCTTTACTCTTGTTTTTCCTTCGGGATATACAGAACATTTTGAGCACTTTAAGGTGGTGACTCTGACAAACCTACTTCACAACATCCAAACATTTTACGAATATCCTGCTCAGATCTTATATATTCCTTTTTCACTCTTCAATCTTTTCTTTTGGGTGAATTGCTTGCTCGGCTTATACATAAGTAGCCGGAAATTAACGGCGGAGTCAGTTTATCTGGTTTCTACCATAATGCTCTTAATCTGTTGGCCTTATGATGTAATAAGGTATTGGCTTCCCCTTTTTCCATTATGTTTCATATTCTTCATTCAAGGATTCCGATTTATGTGTATGGTGTGGGGCAAAAAAGCGGGAAAATGGGTTCTCTATCCAATTATAGGCATACTAATCTGTTCTGTTTGGAAAGTTTCAATAAAATATGCGACCTCACCCATACAGATTTATACTACCATAAATCCGAACGTGGAAGGCGAGAGTGCTCAAGAAATGTACGCCTTCCTCCGTATGAATACCGCTCAGGACGATTGGGTAGCCTGCGGAGAAAGTCGCTCTATCTATTTATATACGAATCGTCTTTCCTGCAATATTTCGGGAGAGATATCCAATCTTCCTGCCAACGTCAACTGGTATGTCGAGTTTCTGTATCGTGGTTCCTATCTTCAATACCCTCATGGGGTGATCAGATTGAACCAGAACCGTTTTCAACAAGTATTTTGTAATCAAGATTTTGCAATATATAAAATACTAACACCATGAAAAGCACAGACATTGAATATTCTATCATTTTGCCTTGCCTCAATGAAGAAAAGACATTAGGCATATGTATCCGGAAAATCCATCAATTTTTTTCAAACACCGGATTAACTTATGAAATTATAGTCGCCGATAACGGTAGTACAGACAATTCCGCTCTCGTTGCTAAGAATAATCGGGCGGATGTGATACAGGTAAGTCAGAAAGGATATGGCAGTGCTTTGAGACATGGCATCGAACATTGCAATGGGAAATATATCATTATGGGTGATGCTGATGATAGTTATAACTTTCTTGAATTATCATTATTTATCGAACGATTACAGGCTGGTTATGATATGGTAATGGGAAACCGCTTTGCAGGTGGAATCACGAAAGGGGCTATGCCATGGCTTCATCGCTATGTCGGCAATCCGTTCTTGTCGTCCTTGGGGCGTTTTTTATTTAAGAATAATATTGGAGACTTCCATTGTGGTCTGAGAGCTTTCACGAAAAAATGCTATAACATTATTAACCCGCAGTGTAATGGTATGGAGTTTGCTTCTGAGCTTGTTGCCTTGGCTTCTATTCATCAGATGCGTATTTGTGAAATCCCGGTGACTCTCTATCCCGATGGTCGGAAACGCAGACCACATTTGCGTTCATGGCGAGATGGGTTCAGACACATGGTGTTGCTTTACAGTCTTTATCTACTGAGGAATTGAAATGAAACGTATCAAATTTCAGACGTTAGCCAAACTGGGGACTTGTATGTTACTTATATTGCTTTTGGTTAAGGTATTCATTGGCGAATGGGTATATATTCCGTCTGATAGTATGTTTCCTACGATAAGTGCAAGAAGTCTGGTTTGGAACTCGAAAATTACATATGGAGCTTTAATGCCTCAGCGAATTGTAGAAACACCTGTACTCAATTTACTCTGTCTGATACCAGCCGTAGCCAAAGCTGATAAAAAAACAAATTGGGGGTATCATCGTGTGTGGGGATACTCTTCTCCGCAGCGTATGGACGTTGTTATATTCAAGTGGGATGAAAATGAAACGCAGTTATACGTTAAACGAATTATAGGGATGCCGAAAGACACAATACAGCTTAAAGATGGGATCGTATATATTAATAATAAGGCTATTGAGGAAAAAGGTAAACGAATTGCTTCTCATGATAATTTTGGTCCTATCGTTATAAAAGAGGATTGTTATTTCGTCATGGGAGATTTCAGGTATAATTCTTTAGATAGCCGGCAAAGAGGACTTGTTCCGCTCCATTGCATATCAGGAAAAGCAATTCATAAGTTATGGAATCGAAATAGTGACTTATCTTTATTTGAAGCGATTGAATAGTGTAATCAAACTTCAGCTCATGTTTTTCGATCAGAAGTTCAACATCTAGTTGGAATTTTCCGTTGCTGTTGACTACTCCAATATAAGTTCTATAACCGGTAACTCGACATTTGGGCGTTCTACAGGTAAAGTGATGATAACATCGTCAGCTCCTGTGTTTTCGGTCATATGGCTTCCTTTTTTGGTTTCAGTCCGAAATTTGAGTTCTGAATTGTCATTCAATAATTGAGCATATTTGATTTTTCCTTTATATTGTTTTAGATATAAGGATTTGAATGGCCATTCTAACACGTGTATATACAGTCGGTTAGTATTGGGGTTATATGTGAGAATACAATTGTTGGGACAAGCATATTCAGTTGGTGCGGCAGTACATCCATAAATGGCGCTACTATGAAAACGCATCCAATGTGCCAGGCCGTTTAAACGTTCTATAGCACGTTCGTCAAAAACACCTCTTGCTGTTGGCCCGACGTTTAGTAATAGATTTCCACCCTTACTGACAGTTTCGGCTAACATAACAATTAGTTGATGTACACTTTTCCAACTGTATTCATCACGATGGTAACCCCATGAGCCGGAGAATGTTTGACAGGTTTCCCAAGGAACTCGTTGGCTGTTTACTGTGGGCCACTGTTGTGGCATGAATTGTTCTGGAGTGATGTAATCCCAGCCTTGTCTATTTTCTGTTAGTCCGAGGCGGTTGTTTATAATAATCTGTGGTTGCAATTTTCGTGCTAATTTGACAATACCTTCTGCATCCCAGTCTTTACTATTCTTTCCATTCTCTCCTTCAGCATACGTATAATCCATGAAAAGTTCATCAATTTGTCCAAATTCAGTGAGCAATTCGGTTAATTGGTTTTTCATATATTCCCTGTATTTTGCCATATTACGGTTCTTATTTAATTCTTTCAAGAGTTCGGGGTTTTGTGGCATTTGGGGGTGGTTACGGTCAATGGTGAAATCGGGATGATGCCAATCCAATAGCGAATAATAAAATCCGATACGTATACCTTCGTTACGAAAAGCATTAACTAACGGTTTTAAGATATCCTTTTTATAAGGTGTATTGGTTATTTTATAGTCCGTATATTTACTGTCCCACATACAAAAACCATCATGATGCTTAGTCGTGAAAACCATATATTTAACTCCGGCTGCTTTTGCCATATACGCCCATTCTTCCGGATTATACAAATCGGGATTAAATAAGTTTTTGTAACGGTTGTAATGTTCATCGGACATTTTTTCTCTGCTTTTTACCCATTCGTGGCGAGCAGGCATAGCGTAAAGTCCCCAGTGGATAAACAGACCAAACCTGTCATGTGTCCACCAAGACATATGTTCCGATTGGTTCAATGAGGAATCATATTGATTTTGAACAATATGTGTCGCATTCGCCTGTTGACAAACGAAAGACAGGAGAAAGAGGGTATATATAATAGTTCTTTTCATACTTAGTACTTTATAGGTAAAATTCTGTTCATCGAATCTACAAAAATAGCTGCCATTCGTTGTTGCATATATGATTGTTCTCCCCGTATGGGATGATGTCCATAAGCTATGCCTTCTGTAACTTGAATATCCGTGGAATATAATTGGCTGAAAGGTTTTCCTGTGACAGGATGTAATACATTTTTTGAGAATCCGATATATTTATCAAATTCAATTAAAGGAAATCCCCATTTAGCGGCGAGTTTTCTGATACTTTCATTGTAAACGGTGCGACAATCATGCCAGTGTGTACATAATACAATAATTGCAGGTTTACCATAAGGAGTATTATAGTATTTGGATGTAGTATCGTTACGTAATTCATAGCATTCCGTGAGGTAACGTTTGATGACATAATCATAGGCTGCCGCGTAATTGCTGCGATCAAATGGTACTTCATAATCCGTGTATTTATCTTTCAGTTGAAGTTCTTCATAAACATCTTTATTGTGTACTTGCATAATGACTAATGCATCAATATTTTCCAGTTCTTCTTTAGAGTAGAGGGTACCATTGGCCATTCGGTTTGCTGTATTGGCTATGGCTTCTCCACCTATGGCCCGGTTTATGGCTTCGGCATTCAGTTTGCGACAACCGATTTCGAACCAACCGTTTTGCGGAGAAGCGAATGAGGCTCCTGTCAATAAGATTTTGTATTCTGTTGTTTTTGACAGGTTTTGTGCTACTGCTATTCCTGTGAAAATATAGAATAACAGCACGGTTAGAAATGTCTTCTTCATATTTTCTTATTTTTTATGGTTTATCTGTAATTCTGTATTTATCTACAGTAGGATTTAGTCCTTGTTTTAAATCGTGATACAATGGAGGTTTGTTAAAGTCAAAACTATAAGGCTCATAAAGTGTGGCACAATCCGGATGAGTCTCTCCGAATAGTTTGTATTCTTTCCATAACCGGTCATAATTATCGATGGCTTTGCGAATACTTTTTGTGTCATATTGACCGTTCATATCTCCTTCGTAGCCTTTGAGCATGATGATCCAACCCTGTTCATAGATTGAATATAAAAGTAATCCGTACTTGGCGGAAGTTTGTAAGTAACGTCTTAGTTCCGGATTGCCTGTTTGTATTTTATCGGCTAATGCTACAATCTCTTTCCAGATAGCAACACTTTGGGATTTTTCTAGTATGATTTTATGAGTTAGTCCTTGTTCTATAATAGTTTTGAGATTCTGTCTCAGTTCTTTCTCTCCTCCGATGAATTGATCTCTCGTCCACCATACATTGATGGGGAGAATTAAAGATGCTCTTCCTCTGACAATCGCGTCAGCAGACAAAAGAGAAAGACGATGAAAACGTTCGATGTCTTTTCCTTTGAATCCGTTGGCTATGGCGTATTTCTTAAATAATTCCTTTTCCGGTAACGACATCCGGTTTGCCCAATTGGCCAATATTGCAACGTTTATGTCACACCATAATTCATTTTTGATATAGGGACCTCTCCAGCCTCCTCCTCTTGACCATGTCCAAATACCGGCAAAATTGGGATTTGATTTTAACTGGTTCAAACAGTAAGGCTGGGAATCTGATTTTAATTCTTCAAATCCATTAAGTACACCGTCTGCAATATAGTTCGGGTATGCTCCTTTGCCTTCATATTCGCGTTGACATTCAATTTCTACAATTTGTTTGTGCTTACCTATTCCTAATGTAGGGTTGAATTTATACGTTCGGTGATAATCCCCCTGTACGTGTTTTATGCATAGATATAGATTGGGGTGAGGTTCAACGTTGTTTGTTACGGAAAGGTAATATTGGGGATTGATATGGAAGTAACCGAAATCCCATGTGCGATAGAAGATTTTTTTATTTTGACGTATGCATACTTCTTCTCTCAGCAGATTTATTAGATTACTGTGTATTTTTTCTCCTCCATCGGTTTTATAAGCAGAATTATGTTCCCATGATTTTTCGTTTCTGGGTATGGGACCATTACCTGTGTGGTAAGGAGTATTTTGCAAGTAAGTTTCTCCTACGCGAATAACCAGACCGTCAAGTTTCGGGAAACGTTTAAATATTTCTTGAAGCATGATTCGGTGTATCTCTTGTGTTTTGGGGCGAGTGAAGTCAATTCGTCCTGTCGCGTCACAAATTTCATTTTTATAAATTTCCACCAGGCGTTTGGGAAGTACGATGATATCAGTAAAGTAATATGCTTCCAATCCGGCTTTATGGATAGCTTCAATCTTGTTTTCTATACGGGTGGCAACAGAATCGATCCATAAACGTTCTTTAGAACCGGTAGGACATATTCTCGGGTCTAAACTGCTATATGTTATGGCTGTATGTACAGATTGAAATTCATTAACTACTTGCGCGTTAAAACCATATTGCACTAAATTCCCAGGTTCATTGAACCATGTGTTTGTGAAAGGTTCACCCGGATTATGATGAACCATATCCATAACAATAGGAGTTTGAGCAAACAGGCAACTCCACAGTGTGTTCGCTAGCAAAAGGACTGGAAATAGGTGTTTTCTCATGATAATATTATTGATTGTTATTAGTAACTTGTTGATCTTCGATAGAATCAAAACCCTTTTGTTGTTGTTTTATAGAATTGATTAATTGTACTCTATCCGGTAAGGAAGTGCGATATTTATCTATATATAGTCCGCATTTCTCTAATTGGTATTCTGTTATAGAGCTAACTCCCAGAATATTTTTCAGACTTTTTAGAATAGATATTTCCCGGAAATTTAAGTTGGGAATAACCAAGTCTGTATTACTGCCGAAGTATGAATATTGAAAATCTTCATCTTTCCCTTCTTTTCGTAATCCGCAACGGCAGTTGATAAATGTGTTATCTGCTATGCTGTTATTAATGGGTAATTCCAGATGGTCGGTCTGTAAAAATGTACTTATGCCTGGGTAGATGTTGTCCCAGTTGCCTTTGTTAATCCGGAAAACATCGAACAAATGGGTGAATTCAGGATTTTGTGCATTATAATTTCGTTTTTTTCCACGGGCATCAATACTTATGCCTGCTGCACTACAATCAAAATATAGATTATCGTGAACGTAATTGCAGTGGCCTCCACCTATAATGGTACCGGAAACGACTTGATGGACTATGTTTTTATAAATTGAGTCCCCCGCATGTCCATCATCTGCATACAATGCATTAGCTCGTGGTGAATGATGAATAAAATTGTGGCGTAAGACGTTGCCTCGTGAAGTCCAGTCCCAACGACTATAAAAGGCTCCGACATCACCTGTGACCCGAGCTATGTCGAACACTTCATTATATTCTAGGATGTTGTTGTTTCCTCCATAGATAAAGGCTGCATGGGGAGCGTTGTGTACCATATTGTGCCGGACGGTAATTCCCACTGCATTGCCTTCTTTTATGCCGATTCCTGTAGTAAAGGTTCCCAGTTTTACAGCAGGAGCATAACTGCGCTGTATTTCACCAAAACGGGTAAAATAATTGTTCTCTATTAAGTGTTTGCAAGCAATCAGATTTTTTCGGTCACCTCCTGATACCTCAATACAGGTGCGACCGATATATTCAAAGTTGTTGCTTTGTATTCTATTTTGTTTTCCTCCCTGAATGATTAATGCGTCTCCTAATATATTTTTGAAGTTACATCCGGCAATCAGACATTCTGTGGCATTTTTTATGATGACGCCATCGCCTAAATGATTTTTGAAGGAGATATTTTCTATTTTTATATGATTTGAATTTATAATGTTAATCAATGGGGTAGTGTCTGATACAATACTCAATAAGTTTTCATCAAAATGTTCGGGAGGGAAAAGATATAATTTTTGAGTTGTAAAATCAATGCACCATTCTCCTGGATGATCTATTTCTTCGAGAAGATTCTCTACATAATATTCTTCTTTTCCCGAACCGTACGGACGATGATATTTGGAACCGATGCCGCCAAATATGCCTACATCTTTTCCTTCCTTTGTTTCTATCCCTACGCTGTGAGTGACAGTTTGTTTGTTCGGGTCTATTTCCTTTATACGTACAGTCCAGGCCTGCCAGGGGATACGCCAGTATCCTGTAAACCATAGACCGTTTTTGACGGCATTCACCCATTTGCCGTGTTCTGGATCACTATATTCAAAAGTACCTCCTTGTTCGTTTGTTCCGAAATTGTCCAATACCCTTTTCATATATAGATAACCTTTGTTGGGGTAACGCGAAAGAGGGAGTAGCTCATTGTTGTAAATGAGTTGTGGAAAGTTCTTACGCTCTTTCATTAAATCGGGAAAAAAAGGAACATTGATACCTATTTCCGATAAGTCTATCTCCATAATAATACCTTGAGCATTCGGGTGAACTCTGTTTTTTGTTTGAGTATCTTTGACAGGTCTCAGTTTTCCTTTCAAGGGTTTATCACACCGCAACTGTACCTTTCCCGGATTTTTACCTTTTATTATTATCCCTTTCTTGCAGTTTTTTATATCTATGCTTTTATGAAGGATATAGTCTCCGTCATGAAGTAAAATGGAGCTTCCGTTCATAGATGCTTTTTCGATGGCTGCTTGTATGCCCCTCTCTCCTTGGAGTGGGGAAAGCTGGATAATACTTTGCCCCCGGCTGGGAAAGGAAAAAGTACAGGCTAATAATAAGATCAGTAAATGTTTCATTGTATTATATTGATTGTTGAAAATAGAACAAGTGCAAAAGTACCGTGATTTAGCCAATCTTTTTAATAATGGCATTTCAAAATATATGAGATTTGTTTCATGAGTTATTCGAAGTATTTTATATCATTGCAGAAAATATGAAAAACATGACGGTTGAGACTGACATAAATCATTCGAATTTGCGTATCATGTAACATGTATTATATAAATGTAACCAGTGTTGTTATGAAGATGTTATTCTCATATATTTTGAAGCATGAGTATTAATTGCCGTGCTGTCTAATGCCTAATTTTGCATCCGTAGTTAAACAACACTAAGTAACCTTTATTAAATTTTTAATTATTATGAATTCATTTACACGTATTGGATTACGATCTCGGTTCCTGTTGGTGCTGATGATTGGACTTATTTTACCGATGTTGTCTGTTTGGGGACAGAATGCAACAATTACTGGTAAGGTAGTTGACCCCAAAGGAGAGCCTCTTGTAGGTGTTTCGGTTTTAGAACAAGGTACAACGAATGGTACTGTTACTGATATGAATGGTCGGTATAGTATTGTTGTTCAGAAAGACTCTTCTCCTCTTCGATTTAGTTATATGGGGTTTGATAATCAGGAAATTGTTCCGGGAAAACGTCGGGTTATCGATGTTACATTGACAGAAAACTCTGTGGTGATTGATGATGTGGTGGTGATTGCCTATGGAACTAAGAAACGCCGTGATATGATAGGGTCTGTTTCTAAAATTAAAAGTGATGAAATGTCGCTGATGCAAGGTGGGCGTTTTGAGAATTCTTTGCAGGGGCTGGCTTCCGGTGTACAAGTTGTGAATGACGGTATGCCGGGTAGTACTCCACAGATAAAGATTCGCGGTATCGGTTCTATTGCATCGGGGAGTGATCCGCTTTGGGTGGTTGACGGTATTGTAGGTGGAGGTTCTACGATGGTGAACTCCAATGATATTGAATCAATAGAAGTATTGAAAGATGCTGCTGCAACTGCAATTTATGGTTCCCGAGGTGCGAACGGTGTGATCATTGTTACAACGAAGAAGGGAAAAAAGGGAGGACTTAAATTCGACGTTCATTATGAAGGTGGTATTACTCCTATCACTAATTCAGATTTAGGATTGGCCAGTACGAAGACATACTTTAATATAATGGATGAGGCTCGTGCTAATGTGGGATTAAATCCGCTTGACCCACAGAAAGATATTATCGAACCGTATTATTCCAATTGGACTTCTCCGATAACTCGTGAGGAAGCTATGAATACGGATATGGATTGGGTCGATTTGGTGACTCGTATGGGACATTTCCATGATATAAACGTGGCCTTGAACCAAGGGGGAGAGAACTCAACGACTTACGCGTCTGTTAATTACCGTTCTGATGAGTCCAGTTTGAAAGGGCTTAGCATGAATGCGGTCAGTGCACGTTTGAATAGTGAATTTAAGAAAGGAATTGTGACTTTGGGAACTCAGTCTTTTCTGAAGTTCGACCGTAAAAAATCGACGAATAAATGGGCGGTAGTTTCTGATAAGTTTCCGTGGCGCAAAGTGTATGATCCGGAAGACCCTACAGGGTATTGGAATCCACAAATGGCGGATGGTCATCCGACAGCTACTCTTGACAACGATTATCAGTTGAGTACAGGTGAGAATTTTAGTTTCCGCACAACATTATATATGGATGTTAACCTGAAGTGGATAAAAGGGCTCTCAGTTCGTGCAGATGCAAGTTATGGGTATGGATTGGCGCAAAGTGATTATTGGTTGTCCGGCTTGATTACGAATACTGGCAATGTAGATGGTAACCAAGGTAATAAAAGCAAGAAAACGACTAAGTCCCAACAATATCATGCTTTTGCCAAATATAACCGTGAATGGACAGATCATGGTCTGGATATTGTAACGGGTATTGAAGCAAATAGGAGTTATACGGATAATGCTGTTGTTGCCGGTAAGAACTTGAGTGGTGAGTTTCAGGAACCCAAGATTATTGGTACAATGCTGGGGAATAACAGTGCTTATATAGGTGGTGAGAGTTACACATTCAGTTTCTTTAACCGTATCGACTATAAGTTCAAGCAACGTTATTTACTTGGAGCATCTTTTGTACGCGAAGGATCATCTAAGTTTGTGAAAGAAAACCGTTTTGGAGACTTCTATTCAGTATCAGGTGGTTGGATTATTTCTGATGAGGCTTTTATGCGTAATGCCGGTTTTATTTCATTGTTGAAGTTACGTGGCAGCTATGGAGAAACAGGTAATCAGAACATTCCTTCGGAAGTGACGAAGAATTCGTATAGTATAAAGAGCAAGCAATATTACAATAATATGCAGAATATGTTCTTATGGAATATCGCTAATAAAGCAGCTAAATGGGAGAAAAACAAAAGTATTGACTTGGGACTTGATTATGCGCTGTTCAATAATAAAGTAAATGGTTCTATTGCTTATTATCGTCGTACGACAAGTGATATGTTGATGCGTGTGCAATTACCCGCATCTGCCGGTATCACCAATAGTGGCGGTAATGCTGACAATAATTCTATGTGGGCAAATGTTGGTTCGATGTATAATCAGGGATTTGAATTTGACATTAATGTTACTTTGGTCAAGAAAGACTTTGAATGGAACATGAACTATAATTTGACGACAAATATGAATAAAGTGACAGCGCTTGATGCGAGTGTTGATGCAAAAGGAACCGGTATCATCAATACACGTCCGGGAGCGATCACGAAGAAAGATCTGGCTTTGGGTACTTATTTTATGGCTGAATGGGCAGGAGTTGATCCGGAGAAAGGTATCGGCATGATTTATGAAATAGATCTTGACCGTTACAATAAGACCGGTGAGACAGTGAAAACCGGAAGATTGATTCCCGCTACTCAATCAAACGTAAATAAACATCGTATAATTCAAGAAGGTAAAACGGCTCTTCCGAAAGTTTATATGGGCTGGACAAATAACTTTAAATATAAGGCATTCGATTTATCATTTATGTTCTATCTCTCATTAGGTAGTTATACCTTTAATTATCATAGATATACAAAATCATTTGTAGGAGATGGACGTAATAATGTGACTGCTGATATTTATGAGAACTCATGGAAGAAACCGGGAGATATTGCAGAGTATCCGCAACTTCGTTGGCAAGATAAATATAATTATGATGACAATGGAAATGACAAGCAAAATGTAACTTATATAAAACATGATGCCGGTCACACCAAGTATCTGGAGAAAAGTGCTTATTTACGTTTGCGTAATTTGACTTTAGGATATACACTTCCACAAAGAATCTGCTCGAAAATAAATATTGATGCTTTAAGAGTGTATGTCTCAGCTGTCAACCTTTTCACCATTACTTCATTTAACGGCTATGACCCTGAAGTAAGAGTAAAGAACCAAACAGGTGCCAATGCGCAGGGAGCTGTATTCTCCGGTAGTGAAATGCCGCAGACCCGTATATTCTCCGCAGGTATTAACTTTAAATTTTAATTAAATATTTGATAGTATGAAAGCGATAAAAAATATAATGATAGCCTTATCCGGTATTGCACTTCTTGCTTCCTGTGATATGGATAAATTTTTTGAACTGGATCGTCCGGAATCTAATCCTTGGTTATCGGTTGATGATTTGGAATATTCTGTTGCTGATCCTTATAATACTCTTTTTCAGAATCCTAACTGGCAGGCACCTATCGGTATTATCCCTTATTATCAGGAATTGGTGGCAGATTTGTCTACGGTTAATCCGCAAGGGGCTTATGAGCAGGAAGCACTTTACTGGTATCCTCGTCAGATGTCTACCTTTGATGTAACAGGACAACAATTTGAGAAGACCTTTTCAATATTATATCGTTCTGTAACAGGAGCTACTTCTCCGTTGACTTATATTGAGGAGAAGGAGAAAAAAGGAGAGCCAGTTTTTGCCAATATGACTGAAAATGATAAGAAGACGTTGGCACGTCAGACCGGAGAACTATATTTTATGAGAGGGTATACCTATTGGCTGATTAGCCGAGCTTTTGTTGCTCCTTACGACCCGGCAGGCGGAGAGGGGAATAATCGTAAGTTCATTCCGTTAATCAATAGGCTTGATTATTCACAAGAGTCTGCACGCAATCCTTATATGGGGACTGTGAAAGAAGTGTATGATCAGATGTTGTCTGATTTTGCTAAAGCTAAAAGTCTGATGCCTGAAGATTATTTTGTGCGTGGTCGTGCCAATAAATTTTCAGCTGCTATGATGTTGATGCGTGTAAAATGGTTAATGGGAGATAAAGACGGAGCATTGGAAGAAGCTGATTATGTGATTACTAAAGCGGAAGCCGGAGTAGCACCTTTTGATTTGACTGAAGAACCGATTGTTGCTTTTAACCGGAATGCCGAACAACAATATACAGTAGACCCGGTATCAAAGGAAGTTATGTTTGAGTGTGCGTTCACTGAAAGCAATCAGGGAAATAACGTAGCTATTCCGTTAGCTCGTATGTGTAAAACTGGTATTTATAATTTCAAGTCAAAGACATTTGATGCTAGTAATAAATTATGGTTGGAAGGAGCGCGTGGCAGTCAGAATTGGCAACATGGTGGTTGGGCTTGTGCTTACTGGAATCCTCGTTTAATTAAGTATATTGGCTGGGCGGTAACAGATGATCCTATGGATTTGACGAATTATGTTCCGAGTGCAGAAGCCTTGGCTGATAAGAGATTTACTCAACTGCATTATTTCCTGAAAAACTATACGGATGGAGGAGATAAAACCATACATGAAATGGCATATAACAAGACAAAATGGAATGCTTTTTGGAATGATAAGTATTATCGGGCTCCGTATGGGAAGTATTCCCAAGTACCGTTGATTCGTTTGGCGGAAGCATATCTGACGCGTGCGACCTTAGTCCTTTCTAAGAATGCATCTCAAGCTTTAGGAGATGTGAATAAGATTCGTCAACGTGCCGGATTGACTCCTTTGAAGAATGTAACTGAAGCAGATATAGAAAAAGAAAGAATCAAAGAGTTTGGTTTTGAGAATGGAGACCGCTTGCTTTATTTAGTAGCTATGCAGAAGACAATTGATGGGCAAAAGAGAAATCCGGGAGCTGTTTATGATAATCCGAATACTGATGGGGATCCGATTCCTGCAATGAATCCGCCTTACAGTACTATGTATGTACCGTTGCCTTCCATTGAATATTTGTATTCAGGATCTTATCAGCAACCTTAAAAGAAGGTGAGGTTCTAAAAAAGAAGTGCCGCTATGTCTTACGATAGCGGCACTTCTTTTTGATAATAACTCTGTTATTTCCTGTACTTCTTTATATATTCGGAAGGAGATAAGCCGTATTCTGTTTTGAAGCATTTTCCGAAATAAGATATTTCATTAAAACCGCATCGATAAGAAACTTCGGTCACTGTATATTCTGTGTTTTGAAGCATATCTAGTGAAGTTTTCAACCGTATGTCAAGGATGAGTTTACTGGGCGACATACCTGTTACGGCTTTGATCTTGCGATATACCTGTACGCGGCTCATACCGATTTCTTCACTGAACTGATCAATGGAGTAGGCAGGGTTTTCTATGTTTTTGTTTATTATTTCCATTACTTTTTTCATAAACTTTTCTTCCATGGCACTATAAACAGAAGTTTCTTTAGCTTTCTGTGGCTCTCTGTTGATTGATACCATTTCCGTTCCATATCGTTCTGCGAGTTTTTTCCGATTAATCAACAGGTTGGCAACACGTACAACCAACAATTCCGGATCGAATGGTTTCATGATATAATCGTCAGCTAACGATTCATAGCCTTCGCGCACTTGCGATGAAGTGACACGGGCTGTGAGCAATATGATCGGAATATGTGAAGTTACCATATTGTTTTTAGATAATCTTGTAAACTCAATACCGTCCATATATGGAGTCATAATGTCACTAATCACCAAATCAGGTATTTGTTTTTGTTCTATTTCATAGCCTTCTTTACAATTTACGGCAGTATAGATATTATAGTATTTGCTGAGCAATGATACCAGGTAATTACGTACATCCTCATTGTCTTCTATTATGAGCAGAGTCATTTCCTTGGGTGAAGTATTAGTCTGAGATATCTCGCAGGGATTGACATCTGTTGCAATAAGTGCTTCTACATCAGAATAAGTATGGGTGGATTTTACTATCTTGTCTTTGCTAAGTAGTTGGTTTTCGGTATAACTGTCTTTACCTAATGGGAGGGTGAAAGACACGGTCATTCCATGCCCTTCTTTATTATCTATCCAAATACGTCCGCCATGGAGCTCAATGATACTTTTTGTCAGATTCAGCCCAATTCCGCTTCCCAGCACTTTCTCACCTGCCTGGAAGAAAGCTTCGAATATACGGGGCATCATATTGGCAGGGATTCCGGAGCCGCTATCTTCTACTTTAATCAAAAGAATCTTTCCTGCGGGGAGACCCAGATTTTCAGGCTTCTGAATATCTTCAGTATTGGTTTCCATACTTGAGATGATAATATATCCACCGTTGGGAGTATGCTTTAAAGAGTTGGAGAGCAGGTTAAAGAAAACCTTTTCCAATAGAATGGCATCAAACCAAGTGTCTGTTGAGGAGGTCGTATCATTAAATTCGATAGATATGTTTTTCTTTTCGGCAACAGGCATAAATAGTTTGATGATTTCAGGTATGTAAGTACCTAGATTGTAATTGCTGACGTGAAGTTGCATTTTCCCAGCTTCCAGCTTGTGAAAGTCCATTAAACGGTTTACCAGCCATAATAAACGTTGGGAATTACGGTTGATCAGCTCCAATGGTTGGCGATATGCCGGAGGCATATCTTCTTTATGCAACAGGTCTGTGAGCGGAGCTATGATTAAAGTGAGCGGAGTACGTAGCTCATGTGAGAAATTGGTGAACATCTGTACACCCATATTGTGACTGATTTCAATATTCTGTTTCTCCATCTGTTTTAACTGAAGATCCATTTTCAGTTGTGCTTCCCGGGTTTTATAACGTATGAACAGCATAATCATGCTAATAGTGAATGCTAGATAGAACAAATACGCATACCATGTTTTCCATAGAGGAGGAGTGACTGTAATTGATAATGAAGCATTTCCATTGCTCCATATATCGTCATTATTGCAAGCTCTTACTTTAAAAACATACTTACCCGGCGGGATATTAGTATAGTTAACACTCCGTTCGTGTGTCGGTTCCGACCAACCCTTATCAAATCCTTCAAGCATATAGGAAAATTTATTGTTGGAGGCAAACACATAACTAAGTGCGGAGAATTTGATTGTGAATGAGGTTTGGTTGTATCTTAATTTGATTCTCTGATTTGAGATATTTACCCATTGGGTAGCTTTATTATCTTCCAGATAATCTGCCCAAATTCTCATTTTTGTAATATATACGGGAGGTATAAATGTATTTCGTCTAATTAATTGGGGATTAAATGAAAGGAAATGATTATTTCCACCGACATAAAAAATGTTGGATGAACTTTTCAGGCAAGCGTGTAAATTGGTTTCCAGCAAAGAATATCCATTTTTATTATCCCAGTTAGTGAAAGTCTCTGATTTGGGGTCAAAACATGACATGCCTTTTAAAGTAGAAACCCATAATTTACCGTTATTATCGGCCACAATACTGTTGATAGCATTATTGGGAAGACCGTTCTCTTCATTATATATCGTGAAACTTTCTTTGATATTATTATATAATCCTATGCCTCCGCCATAAGTTCCTATCCATAAATTTTCCGATGCATCAGTATACAGCGTACTGACATGATTGCTTGGCAGGAATTGTTCCGGACTTTTTTCTTCACTACCAAAATGTTTTAATTCATGAGTCTGTGTGTGATAGCGATATAGACCGGCTGCACGAGTCCCCATCCATATATAAGGTCCTATAGCTTTTAAATCTTGTACATTGATGATAGAAAGTTCTGTGGCACGACCCTTTACTGGAAAAGACTCTTCCAATTGGTTGTTCTCCATGTGGTAACGTAGTATGGGGCTGTCTACTCCTAAAGCAATCCAATAAATATTATCAGTACCTTTGGCAATACGTCTTACTTGATTATAAGGAAAATCGGGTATTTCTTTTATTATGCGGCGGGTTTCCATATCATAGAGATATAGTCCGCAATAATAAATACTAATCCATAAAAGATGATCTCCTTCTTTCTGTATATACTTTACTTCATTGTTTGTTACCGAGCGTGGAACATGAAGCGGGCAGTACTCATAACTTTCGTCTTTGGGATTGTAGATGATTAAACCACCGTCCGTGCCTAACCAAAGTTTCTCTTTATATTCCACTATGGCATTAATGTTTCCGATACTTTTCTGGAGCTTATATTCTGGTTTATGAGGAATAAAGAAATTACTGTATGGTGTGTACAAATTAACACCTCCTCCGTAAGTTCCGATCCATATATTATTTGCTTTATCCCTATATAGAGAGATGATGGTATTTTCACTCAAACCGCAGCTTTGTTCCCGTTGGTAATAATTGATAAGCCTGTTTGCTTGCCGGTCATAAATCAGCACTCCTTCACGTGTGGCAAGCATAAGATTTCCTTCCAACGTTTCTACAATGTAGTTGACTTGGGAGTTATTGAAATTTTTGCCATTTTCCATTGTCAGGTTGGCATCTACAAGTTTACGGTTTTTACGGTCAAACCATTTAAGTCCTGAATCCCACATACCTACCCACAAGCGTTTATCATTGTCTTCATATAAAAAGTAGATTTTATGTTCATCACCGAATTGAAAACGCTCTGTAACATAGGTGACAGGATTCATGATGCACAATGTGTTGTTGATAAGATAGCAGATTTCATTTTGACTGTTTTGCATAAGCCAGAAGACAGAACCGTTGGTTGAAATGGGGATAAAATCATCAGTTTCCTTATTATACAGATTGAGTCCTTTCATGCTGCCTACCCAGATTCTTTTTTGGTTATCGCACAACAAGTGTTTGATGCAATTGTCCGATATAGTATACTGGTTCGCCGGATCATGAAAGTATTGAGTAAATGTATTTGAGGATACATCGTAGCGATTCAGTCCACTGTGAGTCCCTATCCATAGAACTCCGGGCGATTCTTCAATAATGGTGGTAACATCACTGCTGGATAGGGAGTGCGGCTGACCGTCGGCGCGAAAAACTTCGAACTCGGTACCATCAAACCGGTTCAGCCCATCCCGCGTGCAAAACCACATAACTCCGTTACTGTCTTCCAAACTACGTATAACGGTGTTTTGTGAGAGTCCGTTGCTTACGTTATAGTTCTGAAACAATATGTTGTTGTCTTGCGCTCTGCAAATGGAAATAAACAGAAGAAAAATGATGAATGCAATGTTTTTCATGTCCTGATAGATATTTTTAGTAGAAGCAAATATAATTTGTTTGCAAGTAACTCGCAAACAAAATCGAGGCTGAAAACGAAAAACGTAACCTGTGTGATAGTAATGTAACCGGAGTAGGAATAAAGATACATGTATGGAAAAGATTGAAACATGATTTCTAATGGATTAAAATAAGGAGTGCTATTTTTGTAACATGAAAAACAAAGTGAAATGAATTATGAAAAACTCTTTTTTAATAGTTACTGCTACATTGCTTGTATCCGTGTTCTTTTCTTGTACAAAAGAAAGAGTGACAGCAGGTTCGGTTAATGAGGTTTATGAATTTCAGTCGGTAGATTCCACTTGGAAACTTTTGACTTTGCGTGAAAAGATAGGGCAGACAATGTTAATGTTACCTGATCGCAAGAAAGAATTGGATTTGGGAGACGGCTCATTGGACGTGTACTTCAAACGTTACCCGGTTACAGGTTATTTTATGGGGTGGAAGTTGTTTACAGGAGTTCCGGAGGAAGAGCGGGTTGATTTTGTGCGTAGTTCTGTCGAGGAATATCAAAAAGCATCAGAGCTTCCTTTATTGTTTCAACAGGATTATGAATCGGGAGTAGGACTTCAAGGGATGACTCCTTTTCCGAAAGAGATGGCACTGGGAGCCGCAAATTCTCCGGAATTAGCTTATAAATATGGTAAAAGTGTAGCATTAGAATGTCGTTCGTTGGGTATAAACTGGGTGTTACATCCTGTTGCAGATTTAAATATGAATCCATTGAATCCTATTGTAAATACACGTTCAGTTTCGGATAATCCGGAAAAAGCGGTTTGTTTGTTGTCCGAACAGATAAAGGGGTTGCAAGATAACTCTGTTGCCGCTACAATCAAACATTTTCCGGGAGATGGGGTTGATTATCGTGATCAGCATTTGATGACAACTGTCAATTCCTTGTCTGAAGAAATGTGGAAGCAATATCATGGAAAAGTGTTTGCCGAGTTGATTAAAAAAGGAGTTGCATGTATCATGCCCGGACATATAACTTTACCTTTCTATCAGAAAGAAAGGATAAATGGTTATCTGCCTCCGGCAACTTTATCCCATGAGCTATTAACTGGGTTATTGAAAAAAGAAATGCATTTTAACGGGGTTGTGGTATCGGACGCGATGACAATGGCAGGTTTCCGGGGCTGGTATAAAAATGATTTGGAAGGGCAAGTTGCCAGCTTTTTAGCCGGGGTAGATATATTGTTGTGGCCTTCTTACGAATACATGGATACGGTAGAAGTACGGATTCAACGTGGTGAAATTCCAATGGAACGGTTGGACGATGCTGTTCGCCGTGTTTGGGCAATGAAAGAACGTTTTGGGTTATTAAATAAAAACAGGGAGTTGATACGTCCTGTCTCAGCAGAAGAAAAAGCTGAAATACGGGAAGCTGCCAAAGAGATAACAGAGCGTTCCATAACTTTAGTACGGGATGAAGATCATAAGTTACCACTTTCTTTGGAAAAAGATAAAAAGCTGTTATTGGTGGCTGTAACTCCCGTAGCTCATAAAGGTAACGACCGTGACTTTAAGCGATTACAGAATTTGCGGGATGAGTTTGTGAAGAATGGTTTTGAGGTTGATTTCCGCCGTAATATACTTTATGAAGATCAAGGTTGGCAGGATAATGCGACTGAAGTGTATGATAAAGTAATCTTTCTGGTAGCACGGAATACTCATACTCCATTTGGCCCGCTCCAATTATGGGACGATGAGGCTCAGTCCGTATGGGCTGCCAATTCTATGGACAAAAGTAAAGTGATTGTTATTTCATTAGGTAGTCCTTACATTGGAAATGAATATTTTGAACGTGTCAAGACTTATATAAATACTTATTCGAATGATGCTTCCACTCATTCTGCTTTATTACGGATATTGTTGGGACAGCTTCCGTTCAAAGGTAAGTCACCGGTCAACTTGGAGCATAAACTGTTTACATTTTAATCATTATACTTATGAAGAAATTTTTATTTAGTGGAATTATAGCTTGTCTTATCGGGTTTTGTTTGAGTTGTACTACAACAGAAGACTCTGCAGGGTTACAGATGCGTGCAGGACTTCCTAATTTTAATTATAAGATACAAAAGAATGAACCCGTATCTGTCGTTTTTTTGGGTGGAAGTATAACAAATCATCAAGGATATAGAGTGCAAATTACTGATTGGCTCAAGCAACAATATAGTAATGTACAGTTTACGTCAATAAATTCCGGAATTGGTGGGACCGGATCCGATTTGGGTGTGTTCCGTACAGAACGGGACGTGTTGCAGTATCATCCGGATTTGGTATTTGTCGAATTTGCTGTGAATGATGCCAAAACTGACTCCTTGGTGATCGCTCATTCCATGGAAGGAATTGTACGTAAGATCTGGCATCATAATCCGCATACGGATATATGTTTTCTCTATACGCTAAATGAACCAATGTTGGATGACTTGAAAGCAGGAAAGAATTACCGTTCTGTGCGGTATATGGAGACAGTAGCAGACTATTATGATATTCCGTCTGTTAATTTTGCCGATGATGTTCTGGAATTGTTGAATGAGGATAAGTTGGTTTTTAAAGGAGATTCAAAAAAGGAGTATAGTGGTAAGATTGTGTTTACGAATGATGGGACACATCCTACTTATGATGGCGGACATCCTATATATACAAAGACACTGAGCCGTTCCCTGTTACAAATGAACAAGGCGCAGGAAAAGGCACATGCATTGAAAGCTCCGTTGTATCCGGGTAATTATGAGAAAGCTAAAATGATTCCCGTAACAGAGTTTGAACATTCCGAAGGTTGGAAACTACTCTCGAAAGATGATAAAGCCTTTTCAAATTTTCAGGGAGACCAAAAAGCATTGCCGGTTGTTCTGGAATCCTCGGATTCGGAAGATTTTGTGAAAGTGCATTTTAAGGGAATTCGAGTTGGGGTGTTTGACTTAATCGGACCTTCATCCGGAGGAATGACAGTAGAGATAGATCAGAATGATCCTTCCTATATCCGTAGGTTTGATAAATATTGCGGAGATCGTAATCGTACTAATTATTGTCTGTTTGAGTCCTTGAATGAAGAAGAACATACAATTATTATTCGTCCGGACAATAGACGTTTTGAGAAGGCGGAAATCTACAAGATGAATCCGAAGCGAATAAAGGAAACTGAATATTTCAATGAGTTTAATACCTATCTCGGCTATATTCTTTTAGTGGGTGATATTATACAAAATTAATGGTGCAAGACTGATGGTATAAGGCTGTTATTGTAGTCAAACTATAAATTAGATTACAATAATAGCCTTGTTCTTCAAATGGCATATATTTGTGGTCGGAATATACCGCTTATCAACTCTTTTTGAACCATTTGTAAACCCATTTGCCCACTTTCTCATAGTGTCGGGTTTCAGTATCGGTGTATAGCTTGGAGAAGAAAGAACTGTCCAGTGGTTCACCCGATTGATTGGGATATAACACAATCAGGCTATTATTAGAGAAATATTTTCCTAATTGTCTCGGCAATTTCTCAAACGAGTTGTCATAAGAAATCGTTCCGGGACGGGCGCTGATAATGACTAACAGATGGTCGTAGCTTACTTGCCCTGTCAGTACCAGTAAATCGTTCCAGTCCTCTAAAAGAGAGAAATCCGTCAGTACCTGTTTATGTCTTTTCTTTATCCACGTTTGCAGGCGGATGATTGTCTGTTCGTTTGCAAAGAAATGCACACGACATCCGAGCGTGCTTCCCATTCGGCAGAAATGCTCCAACCAACGTGGAAAGCCGGATTCATATTCCGCTTTCGGAGGGACGGCAATAACGATTCGCTTTATCGTATTGACCGGTATCAGGAATTTGGAGATAATAATCTCGCAATTTAATCCTTTCAGCAGGTTTCCGGCAAGCATTCCGAAATATGAATCAGTGATATTCGCTTTGCGGTGCAGCCCGGTGATGATACTCGTTACTTCATTCTCTTTCACAGAGTGGATGATGCCGGAAGCAATATTCAAGTCATAGCGGGTCAGCTGTTTCAGCGAAACATTGGCTGCTGTTGTTGTCATGGCCGCTTTTTCCAAGTAGCGTTTACTTCGCATTCTCAGGTTATCGGAAGTGCTGTCGTCGTTGATAACGTGCAGTGCCAGAAGATTGTCCTTTAGTTTCGTATCACGTATCACTAAAGAAAGGTTCATCATGTCTTCAATGGTGTCCGGATTGGCAAGAGATACCAAAATCTTTTCAGTTTCCGTCGAAGACTCTTTTCCCGGTTCCGAATCATCCATGGCCAGCTTCTTGGCCGCCCGTTCGGTTATCAGGGAACTGACTACGCAAGTAACGAGGATCAGCAGAACCGTCCCATTCAGTACATCATCATTCAACAGACGTTCGCCGCCGGGCAGGATAATATTATATCCGACCAATACCGCCGCCAATGTAGCTGCCGCCTGTGCATTACTCAATCCGTACATCATGTTTCGTTCGAGAACGGACATCCTGTATATCTTTTGCGTGAGCCAGCAGGCAATCCACTTGCCCGTCAGTGCCATTACAATCATTACGGCGGCCACCTTCAGGGCATCTCCGTGTCCGAAGATAACACGCAGGTTGATCAACATTCCCACTCCGATAAGAAAGTAAGGAATGAAAAGCGCATTCCCGACGAACTCCAGATGATTCATCAACGGAGAAACGTGTGGAATGAGTCGGTTCAGTACCAATCCTGCGAGGAAAGCCCCCAAAATTCCTTCCATTCCTACGAACTCCATGAGTCCTGCTCCAAGAAAGACCATGGCAAGGACGAAAATGAACTGCATCACATGGTCATTGTAGCGGTGAAAGAACCAGCGGCCGATACGCGGGAAGAAATAGATAATTAGTCCACCTAGGAAAATCACTTTTACTACCAGCCATAACCAGAAGAAACCACCGGTCTCTCCTTTGAACAAACCGCCTATGACAGCCAACACCAACAATGTGAGTGTGTCCGTCACTGCCGTTCCTCCTACCGCAATGCTTACGCTACGATGACGTGACACCCCGAAACGGGTGACAATGGGGTAAGCCACCAGGGTATGTGAGGCATACATACTGGCTAGCAGTACGGATGTGATTATACCATATTTCAGATAAGACACATTGGCAACGAATCCGATTCCGATAGGTACAATAAAAGCGAGCAGCCCCAGGACTAACGCCTTGTTCCGTGTCTCTTTGAAATCTCCCATGTTCATTTCCAGACCGGCCAGGAACATGATATAATACAGTCCCACTTTTCCGAATAATTCGAAACTGCTGTCGCGTGCCAGAATGTTGAATCCATGTTCACCCACAGCCAGTCCCGCCAGAATCATACCGATGATATGCGGGATGCGCAACTTGTTCAATAAAATAGGGGCAAACAGTATAATGAGAAGTACAAGGAGAAATATCCATGTAGGGTCGGTAATAGGGAATGTTAAATCAAGGCCAATCCAATCCATAATTTGATGATTTCGTGATATCTGTTGCGCAAAATAACTTAAAAAAATACTATAAAGAAAACGTTTGCCGGTAAAATATTGTTTTACGGGCAATCTTATTTCTTTTCAGTTCTGGAAATCTTTTTACTTCTCCTGTGACATTGGGCAACAATGTGTGGGTTGGAGGAAACTCCAACATTCTGCCCGGCGTCACAATCGGTACTGGAATATCAATACCAATATCTTCGTGAGCGATTATGACACGATGAAGGTGATCTTTACAAACAAGCTTTTCGGGGAAGAAGCCGGACAAGTGCCGGAAAACGCCGAATGCTGGAAAATGTTGAATGCGGGGTTAGGGGATGTATGTAAGCATTGTCTGTCAACCATGTTGTATGGAACAATAGCGGTGAAAGAAAATGCATACAATAGATGTTAGTGATGATTTTACTCTCATACTCTCATAGATAGCTTCAATCCCTTTATACATCGTTGTTTGCGGCTATGATAGTTAAGTTGGAGTAACCTGAGGGTAATTTTTACCCTCAGGTTACTAATTCCCCACTATTTAATCTGTAACATGTTTATTATTAGTATAATAACCGTTTCCTGGTACATAAATCGGTTGCATCACTCCACCCTCATTTTTCAGTTTTCCTTCGTCACGTAGCCGCCGGATATGTCGCATTGCCGTGCTTCTTGTCATTCTGCAGAGGTCTTGGAAGTCACATCTCCGCATGAATGGGTGTGTTTGGAAGTATTTCGTCAGTTTCCGGTCTATTTCTTCGTTCGTCAGTTGGGAGAAGTCGAGCCCGCCTTTGAGACTTTTTACTTTCAGTATCCCAAATTCATTTTTCAATGTCTGATCGGCACGAAACTGGATCGCTTTCAATTTTACTTTGGTAGCCTTTCGTTTGGTATCTATCGTTACGGGTTCCGTACTGGTCAGGCAAGGGCGAAAATAACCGATACCGTCCAGATGTACTTGCCGTCCGTTTGCCAATTCCTGTCCCATGATATGCGAAAGGGCGTCGAGTACAGCTGTGACGTCCGTTTCTGTCAGCGAACAACGTTCTTGAATGCGTCGGCTCAATACGTCGGTTCCTATCGAACCGTTATATTTTAGACGTGGGTGCAGTGTCTTTTCTCCTTGTTCTTTGTCCGAAGGCTTCGGGTTTTCATACCAGTCAAATAATATTGCCATAGTTTCATGTTTTGTTTTAAAGTAACCGTTCTTGTTATGTATTCTCTTAGGTAGTTATACGTTAATGCTTAGAGTTTGTTTTGTTAAGCCTTAATGCTTCTCAGGGGCTCACTGCTGTGAATAAGATTGCTTACACTTGTTAACGTTTTTGTTTACAACTGATAGCTTGTTTGTTCACACTGGTGAGCTTCTGGTAACTATTAAGCAAAGATACATCAAATCTGAGTGTAATACAAATAAAATGCGGATATTAATCAGGAGAAATGCTTGCTTTCCGGAAGCTTATAGCGTATCTTTACAGGAATTAAAACAATAAATTCCGATTGTAGAAAATAGACAAAAATAGAATGAATATTACTTTTATCAGGCAAGATAGCGAGAGTGGAAAAGAAACTCTCAGTGTTTGTGAGGCAGGCACATTGTTCGACAAAATGAAAACGGAAACAAAATCGGGACACATTATGACTTTGCGCGAACTTATTGAGTCCGTTGGAACAGTTATTTCATTGTTATCCTAGTCCGTTGGATGAGGAAGCGGAAGAAGGGAAGTGAATGACTTCCATGCAGATATTGAACTATTTGCAGACAAAGACACGTGACAGGTTGGCTATCAATAAGGTGGCACAATTCGGACGCATGCTTCAAAAGCTGAGTATTCCTTCCCGAAAGTCTTATCGGGGGACGCTTTATCATTTGGTAAGGATAGAGTGAGTGTCCTATTTGTTCAATTCGGTTTTCTGCACATTTTAGGGGGCGGTATCAAAGAGGAATTGTTTTTTATTTTGAGTCAGGTATTTTATAGGGATTAATAGTATTTTTCAATCCCGCCGAATCCTGTTATTCTTTTATTTTCTCTCGTTTTATTGATAAAGTTGTTTAATCGCTTTTCAAATTCTTCAGGCCGTTTCCTTGCTGCTTCAATGTAGGCAATTCGGATGCGTTTATATGTGTCGGAAAAAAGTTGATAATTGTTCCATACAGTTTTATCTTCTTTCAATCTGGCAATTATATCCTTTTTCGCCACTCTTTTCTATCTTTAAAATATTTTATTTCTATTGACATGGTAGCAGGTCATTCTTAGAGTTATTATCCGTCCCTCTGCTTTGGAAATAAGCAATAGATCTTTTTGAGTATTGAGGTAACTTCCGGAGTGAAATGATAGCCATATAGTCCTTATCAGCTTTGTGTTCCATAATTGTACCTGTATTTGTTGTTCAATAGCGCAAATATAGACAATTGCGTATGATTCCCATTGCACGGTTCCGACATTTATTTTTTATTAAGAAGGAAATTATATCTTTGTATCCACCCGTTCATACTTGTTATGTTTCCCAGGAACTTCCTACTTATTTCATACGATTCTCCTCTCTAAATTGTTTGGGAGTCATTCCTTTCATTTGTTTGAATGTTGAACTAAAATATCGGGGATAAGTAAAACCCACTTCACTGCTTATTTCATTTATGTTTAAATTTGTATTGGTAAGCAGTGAGATCGCTTTTTCGATACGTAATCTGTTTATATAGTCATTGACTCCCAAACCTGTTATAATTTTTATCTTGTTGTATAAAGAAGAACGGCTAATTGTCATGAGATCTGCCAATTGCTGGACGGAGAATTCTTCGTCAGATAGGTTTTCATGTATAATTATATTTATTTTTGTCATGAAATCCTCATCTGCTTTACTGTTTGTTAAAGTCTGGAGAGAAGTCGACTGGTTGATAGATATGTATTGATTGTGTATTTTCTCTCTATTTTTTAAAATATTTCCGATGACGATCTTTAGAGAGTCTAGATCAAATGGTTTGGGGATGTAAGCATCAGCTCCGGATTTATATCCGGTTGTTATCCCTGTCTGGTCATAACGTGCTGTTAACAGTATTACAGGGATATGGCTTATCTGGATGTTGTTTTTTATCTGACGGCATAATTCAAAACCATCCATTTGCGGCATCATCACGTCACTAATAATAATAGAAGGCTGTTTCTTCTGACAGATTTCTAAGGCAGAGACTGCATTGTCTGCCGCATAAACTTTCTTAAAGAACTCAGTTAAAGAACTTATGAGATATTCCCTTAACTCCTTTTCGTCCTCTACAATAAGCACAGTCTTTCCGGTACAATCGAAATGTGTATCTTGGATGCTGGAAGGGAGAGGGGAGTCTTTTTGCTGTAAATAGGCGGATTCTTCTTTTTTATTTGTATTGAGCAATGGCAGCTCCAAATAGAATGTAGCTCCTTTGTTTGTATTATTATAGGCCCTTATAAGCCCCCCGTGCATTTCCATTATTGTTTTGGCATAATATAATCCGAATCCACTTCCTCTCTCTTTGTGATTACCTTTGTGGAATTTAGTGAAGAGATTTGCCATATCCGAATCTTCTATACCGCTTCCTTCGTCTATAACAGATATTCTGACTGTGTTTTCAAGACGTTGCGTGCTTACTGTTATATTGCTGTTTGCCTTACTGAATTTTAGTGCATTCATCAGTAAGTTTGATAGTACTGTTTGACACTTTTGTTTGTCAAACCATACCTCCTCTATGTTGGGATCTATTTGTAATTGTATGCATATCTCTTTTTCTTTTGCCTCATTCATATAGTCTTTGATAACCTCGGTTACCCATTCGTTCAATTGAGTTTTTTGTATTTTCAATTTATTATAGTCTGCCTCCAAACTGCTCCAGTCCAACACCATATCTACTATTTCCCTCATGTGTTGTGCTTGGTTGAATAGTAGTTGTAATTGTGGTATCAGATGCTGAGGTAATCCTTGCATCTCACTTTTGTCCATGAGACGTTTTAGTGGGGCATAAATCAATGTTAAGGGAGTACGTAATTCGTGATTTATGTGAATGAGGAAATCTATCCTCTTTTCATTCAGATATTGTCTGTATTCTTTTAGTCTCTTTTGTATTCTTGCTTCCTTTTTTATATTAAAAATGAATATTCCTGCAATACCCCCTCCTATAAGGCTAATACAACATAATATTATAAACCAGTCTGTTTTATACCATGGTGGGGTAATATGGACATTTGTGAGAAGGATAGGAGTGGTATAATTTCCGTCTTTTGTCATACATGCTACTTCGATGCGGTATTTACCGGTAGATAGGTTGGAAAGATCCAATATCGGATTATATGATTCGATTATCTTATCAACATTTCCTTTTATGATATATCGGAATGGAACTCGTTGGAAAATATCTTTATTTTTAATATATACCCGTAGGGCGAGTGCATTATGTTCCCATGGAACTTTTATATTTTGGGTGTCTATACCGGATGTATACGGTTGCCCGTTAAGTTCTATGCTGTAAAGTGCTATTTCCGGATCTGGTTCATTAGGCTCTGGGATGTCTGTGTTTATTCGGACCAGTCCTTCTATGCCACCAAAGTAAAGATATCGGCTGTTTTTTTCAGCCCGTTGTTGATAAGTAAATATTATTTCATTGGGATAAAATCCGTCGCTTCTGTTCCATTGAATAAATCTGTTTTCTTTTATGCAGTAAGAAAATAGTTGGTTCTGTGCACAGATCCATATCCTTTCTGAAGAAGGCTCATAACGGAGGGCGGTAATATCATTGAATAACTGTGACCTGATTTTAAAATATCTTTTCTCTTTTATATCATAATATCCCATTCCTGTTGTTGTTCCCACCCATATCTTATTTATTCCGTCGTAATCAATCGCACTGATAACTTCTTTCTCGTCCAATTGAAAAAGAAGATCAATGCTGTCATTCTTGTTAATGATTCGGAATACTTTGTTTCCATTCATTGCCAAGGATATCTTTTTGTCACAGTAGGCTATGACCGAGGCTTGTAATTGATAATTGTTATCATTTTTGATTGGAGAGAATTTTTTATTATTTATATTATATACCCATAGCTCCTTACTAAGTATATATATTTTGTTTTCTGTCACTCGGTGAGCGCGTGGAAGATATCCGTAAAAGCACTGCCTGAAGTTAATACTGTCGTTTATTATCACAAACGGTCGATAAATGCCTGTGTTTTTTTCAAACAGGAAAAGTCCCTTTGTGTAAACAGATATCATTAGTTCTTTTTCTGATACTGGGGCTATGGAAATCACTTTATCCCCATAGGTAGACGAGAAGTGCTTGAAGTTTCCCGTTTGAGGATCATACAAGTTTATTCCGCCTCCGTCCGTACCAATCCATAACTTTCCATTAGCTTCCTCGTAAAAACTCGTCACAGATTTTTCGCTCAATCCATTATTATATCCTAAAGGACAGTCTTTATAAGTACGTATGTAACTTTCTTTGATATTGAAAACTCCTCCTCTAACACTTCCCGCCCATAAACATTCGTTGCTATCCTTATATAATACAGTAATAGAATTGACAGGGAGTGAATTTTCATCTCCGGCAATATGATAGAGGTTAGAGAATTTTTCATTGCGTAGTTCCAGGCGATTTATTCCTCCGCCATCAGTTGCTAACCATAGATATCCTTTCTTTTCTATTATATCCAATACATAATTGTTTGTCAATCCGGAGTTGTTGCTCGTATATTGTTTTATAAGTTTTCCTGTTTTCTCATAACAAAACAGGCCTTGTCCCCAAAAAGATAAATATATGTATCCGTTTGAAGCCAGACATGCTCCTTGCAAAATATTGTTTGGACAAGAGAAAAAACGCTTTAATTGCATATTGGGGTAATTCAATATATATATTCCATCCCTTCTGGTGACGATTAGCACCTCCTTTGGGGAAACTGCTATAATTCTTTGTACCCTATATTTGGTAATGTCACTGTCCGTAGCACCTTTGGGGTTGATGCATACTGCTTTAAAAGAGCGTTTTTGGTAATCATATTTGTATATTCGATTCTCACTTCCGAAAAGTACTCCTCCATTTATGCATAAGGAAGAATAGATGATATCATGATTGAAGGGAATAAAATTCCCGTGTGTCTCATCATATCTAACCATACCTTGTCTGGTAGATATCCATATGTCGTTAAGGGAATCTTGGGTTAAATGTATAATGTGATTGCTTGGTAAGGAATATCTGTCGTTGGGGTGGCTTTTGAATATTTTCAGATTTTGTCCCGTATAAGAATTCAGACCATTTTTTGTTCCTATCCATAATTTCCCTTTCTTATCTAAAAGTATGGATTGGGCGGTAGATTGAGACAATCCTTCCGCTACGGAAATAGACGTAAACTGGTAATTTATGTCATGACCTGATGTAGATGATATGCAAAGTAGTGTTAATATTGCGAATATACCAAATAACCTGTACATTTTTATCTTTTCGTGTTGTTTAAAGCTGATTTTTTTCTATTTAACAACGTATATACATAAAATGTTTATTAATTATTCTGTTTTTGATAAAAAAATGCAGTATTGGATGATATATGACTTTTTTTAAATGCTTTCTGACTATGTTTAGTTTTATGAGCTCTTTCTTTGCGCTTGTAAATAATAACCCCTAATTTATTAAATATGATTTTCTTTATTCCTTTGTTTATACCTCCGTAATTTGTGATGTTTTTGGAGTGGATATATGGTATTTGAACGCCTCTTGTTGATAGGTGTTTTAAACATGAAAAACATAAAAGAGTATGAAAAAGAGTTTTATTTTATTTGTTTTTCTTCTGTGCTCGATTGTAGTTGTGGCACAGAAGAAAAGTATTACGGGCATAATAACGGATACTGCGGGTGAGGCGGTCATTGGTGCCAGTATTGTGGAAGTTGGAACAACAAATGGCACTGTTTCTGACGTTGATGGTAATTTTACACTCTCGGTTTCTGATAATGCCAGTATACAGGTTTCATTCATAGGTTTTTCTTCCCAGACTTTGAGTGTGCAAGGAAAAATGAATTTTAAGATAATCTTAAAAGAAGACAGTGAGCTTTTGCAGGAAGTTGTTGTGACCGGTTATGGCGGAAAAGTTTCACGGGCAAAACTGACGAATTCTATATCGACTGTCAGTCCCCAGATATTAGAGAAGGGTATATATACAAATCCCTCTCAGGCACTGTCGGGTTCTGTTCCCGGTTTAAAGGTTTCTCTCACTTCGGGAAATCCTACTTCATCTCCTAAAGTTATATTACGTGGTGGAACGGAATTTGATGGTTCGGGAGGACCCCTGGTGATAGTGGACGGACAGCTTCGTGATAATTTTGATGATATCAATCCTCAGGATATTGCATCTATGGATGTTCTGAAGGATGCTGGGGCTACGGCCATATACGGTGCCCGTGCAAGTAATGGTGTAATTTTAATTACAACAAAATCTGGCCGGGCAGGACATCGGGAAATTAATTTCAGAGCAAATATAGGTCTCGGTTATGTTAATAATCCCTACGACTTTTTGGGCGCGGAAGACTATATTACAGTCCTTCGTACAGCCTATAAAAATACCCCGTGGGCAGCTACGGCAAATCTTACAGGTTCTACGCCTTTTGGTACGGGTAATAAGCTCGGTGCGAATATGGTGTGGAATATTATGGGGAAAACGGATGAAAATGCCTATCTTTTGGATATGGGCTGGCGAGAAATGCTGGATCCTTTGGACCCTTCTAAAACAATCATTTATAAAGGGACAAAACCGGAGGAATATAATCTTCGTAATCCGGTAGTGACACAGGATTATACGGTTAGTATGTCGGGGGGGAATGATAAAGGAACTTATTATGCAAGTTTGGGTTATAATGACTCCCCCGGAGCCCCTATCACTACCGAATATAAACGTTATAATTTCACATTCAACGGTTCGTACAAAATTGCAGATTGGTTGAAAACGACTTCCAATGCGACTTTCAGCCGGGCTAATTATGTATGGTTAAACAACGCCTGGGGGACGGAAAGTGATTATTTTGGTCGGGTGATGAGTACTCCTCCTACTGTCCGTTTTGAAGACGAGGATGGTAATCCGACATTGGGTCCTAGTCCCGGGGACGGTAATCAGACTTATGTTGCAAAAAGTTACGATCAGGATAATGAACGGACAAAGTTTACCCTTATGCAGTCATTAGAAGCTAATTTATTCAAGGGATTGGTCTTGAGGGCTTCTGCCAGTTGGTATTATTTTCATACTGTACAAGAAAGTATGCGCAAGGACTATGAGACGGTTCCGGGACAATGGAATCGAACTCGTTCAACTAGTGCAAGCTATTCTCGTCAGTTCTCTCAGACCTATAATGCTGTTCTAGATTATACGACTGTATTTTCTGCTGTTCATAATTTGAATATTATGTTTGGTAGTGAATTTTATGATCAGTATAATAACGGTTTCTCTGCATCCGGTTCTGGTGCTGCTACCGACGATTTTAAAGATTTAGGTCTGACCGATGCAGGTGAGGGTAAACGTCAGATAGATTCGAATCATAGTCGTTACCGTATTCTTTCTTATTTTGGACGCTTGAACTACGACTATGAGGGTAAATATTTGTTCTCCGGGGTATTTCGTTATGACGGTTATTCTTCTTTGCTGGGTAAGAATCGGTGGGGATTTTTTCCGGGAGTTTCCGGTGGCTGGGTTTTTACGAAAGAGGATTTTGTTAAGGAATCACTTCCTTTCCTCTATTATGGAAAGCTGAGGGCTAGTTACGGTTTGAACGGTAATGCCAGCGGAATCGGTCCATATACTCTTCAAGGTTCATATAATTCTAATAAATACCATGGCAACAATGGTTTTCTGATAGGTACTTTGCCTAATCCTTCTTTGCGTTGGGAAAAGACGGCCAGTTTTGATATAGGCTTGAATGTAGGACTCTTGGGAGGACGCTTGAATTTGGATATCGATTACTACAATCGTTTGACATCTGATAAGTATGCAGACTTCACCCTGCCTTCGACCACGGGATTCTCTTCTGTTAAGAACAATAATGGAAAATTACGTAATAGCGGAATCGAATTACAACTCTCTGGTAAGGTGTTGGATGCCAATGATTTTACTTGGGATGCTTCTTTTAATATAACTTATAATAAGAATAAGATTATAGCCCTTCCTGATAACGGGCAGGTACGAAACAGACAGAATGGACAGCAAGTGTATACCGGTCGGAAGGTTGTAAATCCGGGTACAGGTAAGTTGGAAGATGAGAAGGTGTATGTCGGAGGTTTTCAGGAGGGAATGGAGTATGGGATACTTGTCGGTTACCAGGCCGAGGGTATTTACAGAAGTGTTGATGATATTCCGGGAAATTTGGTTGTGACCTCGGGGAATATTCAAGGTAAATATCAATATGGCCCTGAAGCTTGGAATAAACTTTCTGATAATGAGCGGGCAAAAGGCATAGAGTTAAAACCTGGAGATGTGAAATGGAAGGATGTAAATGGAGATGGGGTGATTGACCAGTATGATCAGGTTGTAATAGGAAATACTACTCCTCGTTGGTATGGTGGTTTTAATACCACAATGTCTTGGAAGGGACTTAGTTTGTATGCCCGTTTTGACTTTGCGCTTGATTATTGGGTTTATGATGATAAGACTCCTTGGTTTTTAGGATGTATGCAGGGGGCTTACAATACGACAAAGGATGTTTTTAATACATGGAGCGAAAGTAATCCAAACGCAAAATATCCCCGTTACGTATTTGCTGATCAGGTGGGAGCTGCCAATTACTATCGTACCTCAACTCTATTTGCCTCTAAGGGTAACTATTTAGGGATTAGAGAATTGTCTTTGTCATATACTCTTCCTCAAGAATTGTCTAAAAGACTATATATGCAGAAACTGCAATTCTCAATAACGGGACAGAATTTGGGCTATTTAACTTCTGCCAGGACGGTAAGCCCGGAGATTTCGTCAGGATATCCCTTGCCACGTACCGTTATATTTGGCGTTAATGTTACATTTTAATAATTCGAAGTGAGATGAGAAATTTAAAATTTATACATATTATGGTGTTGAATATAGCTGCTATAGTGGCTACATCATGTGGGGATATGCTGGATCTCGCCCCGATAGATAATTATGGAAGTACCAGCTATTGGAAAACAGAATCCCAAGTCAGTGCATATATTGACGGTCTTCATAAACAATTGCGAGATATGGCGGAACAGCATATTATCACTTTTGGCGAATTAAGGGGCGGACATTATAAGGATGGCACAAGTGCAGATGGTCTGGCTATCTCTAGTGGGGAAATCCGTTTACAAAATCTGTCTAAGGAGACTCCCGGAGTTACCAAGTTTGGAAATATTTATGGCTGTATAACCAATATCAATCTTTTTATAGCTCGTGTAACTGATGCTAATTTCATTCCGGAAGCTAAAAAGAATTATTATCTTGGACAGGCGTATGGCCTTCGTGCCTTTTACTATTTTGATCTTTATAGAGTCTATGGTGGGGTACCAATTCGTCTTGGCGTGGAAGTTATCGATGGAGTGCTTGATCCGAATAAACTTTATTTGGGGAGAGCTAAACCAAGTGAAGTTATATCACAGATTAAAAAGGATTTGGAAACCTCCCTACAATATTTTGGAGAGAATTCTGATTTTAATTCATATGGACATGGTACCAAGGTGTATTGGTCAAAGGCGGCCACAGAATGTTTGGCTGGAGAGGTATATTTATGGAATTCCAAAGTAACTATTGGTGATAACAAAGCTACCGAATCGGATTTGTCAAAGGCCAAGAAGTACTTGAAAGATGTAGAGGGTAACTATGGACTTCAATTGCAACAAGATTTTAAACGTATATTCAGTGCTGATAACAAAGGTAATAGTGAGGTGATAATGGCTGTGTCTTATATGGAGGGTGAAGCAGAAAACTCCCTTTCTCGTGGATATACCTATTCTCTTGTTTCCGGGACGACTAATAAAGATAGTTTTAGAGAAAATGGAACGCCATGGGATGATGCGCTTGATATACAGAATAATGGTCAACAGAAATATGAGTATAAACTTTCGCTTTATAATAGTTTTGAAAAAGGTGATACTCGTTGTGACGCCACATTTATGCCTTCATATCGGAAAAAGGAAAGTGGAGAATTGTATGTATATGGTACTCATGTATGTAAAAATTTGGGCTCTCTCAATGCTCAGGGAAATAGAGTCTATGATGGTGATCTTATTCTTTACCGTTTATCCTGGGTATATCTAGCATTAGCCGAGATTGCTAATATGGAGAGTGATAATGCAAATGTTGAGAAATATATAAATTTAGTCAGAAATAGGGCGTATAAGTCTGAGGCAGGTTCACATATATATAAGGCATCTGATTTTCTAACTAATGAATTAGCTATTTTACATGAAAAGGATAAGGAGTTTGTACAGGAAGGACAACGTTGGTGGGATTTGTGCCGCATGAAGAATGCAAAGGACGGTATTCCATTAGTGTTCTGTATAGAAGGTGATATTGATAATAAAGTTGCTATTCTTGATCAGAAGACTGAGGCATATAAAGTTTTATGGCCGTTGGATCAGAATATACTTGATAATGATTCGGCATTGGAGCAGACTCCTGGTTATGAATAGAAGAAGATATGACGAGAATATGTCCGGTTGGAAGGGAGGAGTTTCGTATTCCGGCTAGATATACTTTTATATCTGTTTATGGTAGTATAAAGATAATATAAAATAATACGAAGTTGAGTTATGAAAAAAAGTATAATACCCTTATTAGCAGTTTTATTTTTCGGATGTTCAAACGACTTTTCTGACAGTTCCATTGATGTGCTGCGACCAGAGAAAGAAGATTCCGTTGAAAGAGTGGATAAATCGTGGGTTCTGATTTTTTCAGATGAATTTAATATCGATGGGGCCGTTGACTCCAAGAAGTGGAATTATACTCCCAGGGGAGATGTTGCTCATGCCTATTATTATAAGCCGAATGATACATCCGTTGTTTGGTGTGAAGATGGTTTGTTGAATCTCAAGTTTATGAAGGATGAAACAGATCCCCGCGGATATAAATCTGGAAGTATACGCACTGATAGTGGAAAGTTTGATTTTACTTATGGTAAAGTAGAGATTAAAGCTAAGTTTTCATCGGGGAATGGTTCGTGGCCGGCTATATGGATGATGCCTGCCAGTTCAGAATACGGAGGATGGCCTGCAAGTGGTGAAATAGATATAATGGAGCATATAAAAGATTTAGATGTTGCTGTACAAACGGTACATACTACTGGTACGGAGCAAAAGACATATCCTTTTGGTCATTCAGGGTCTAAATTCAAGCAGGGTGAATGGAATATATGGGGAATAGAATGGAACGATAAGAAAATTGATTTTATGGTAAATGGAGAAGTTTGCGCAACCTATTATAACAAAGGTTTGGGCGCAGTACAATGGCCCTTTGATATTCCTTTCTTCTTGATATTGAATGTTGCAGGTGGAAAGGGAATGGCTGGTCCTATAAATGAGAAACATTTGCCTTTTACCATGCAAGTTGATTATGTGCGGGTATATCAGTGGAAATAGTCTTTTGTAAAATAGATTTATAGGGTCCTGAATGTACTCTATGATTTAGAATAATATTTATGGTGTAAAAGTTTGTTTTTGAGGTGACAGTGCCTGTCGAAGGGAGTTGTCAGCACTCTTGTGGTGACAACTCTTCTTTCGATGAGGTAATATTGTTTTTGAAGAAAGAATGGTTTTTTAATCTTTTTAATTTATAATCATATGAGATCAATTTTGTGCTATTTATTGTTTGCTATAGGTGGGACTGTTACTTATGTATGCGCAGAAGAAAAGGAGCAAATCGGATCGGATACACTTGAAAACATTTTATTTGTTGATGATTTTGATGCGAAATGTATTGTGCCCGATACAGCTATCTGGAAACTTTGTACGTATGCCAACAACGCCTGGTCACAGTATTTTAGGGGTGTGGATGGTTACGAAAATGTAAAGGTGGAGGAAGGCTATTTGAAGTTGAGGGCCTGTAAGGACAACGGGACTTATAAAAATGGCGGGGTGTTTTCCAAGATAGGTTTTCCCTGTGGTACACGTTTGGAAGTTAAGGCCAGATTAACCAAATTGGTTCGTGGAGGTTTTCCTGCTATCTGGCAAATGCCTATAGGAGCACCGGAATGGCCCAGAGGGGGAGAAATAGATCTTATGGAATGGGTACAAGGGAGTCCTAAGCAGATCTTTCAAACGGTACATACTTTTTATATAAATGGTGAAAATGGTTCTGCAGGAGTAACGAACAAGGAGGCTGATAAGAATTTTGATGTAACTAAAGATCATGTATATGCAGTGCAGCGGACTGAAAAGGAATTAATATTTTATGTCGACGGCAAAGAGACTTGGAAATATGAGAACCAACATTTGGATAAGGAGAAACTACAGTATCCATTTTGTGAATATCCCTTCAATATAATTCTGAATTTTTCATTGGGAGGTGAATTGAATGGTATGATGACATGGCCGGGAGAAATCCATGATGAAGATTTGCCGGGAGAAATGTGGGTTGACTGGGTGCGTGTTGTGTTGTTGGATAATAATAAAATCAATGAATGAATATCACTTCTGGAAAACGTGTTTCTAAGAAGGGGGAGATATGCTGAAATAGGTTCTTTATGTTATGTAATTATTTCTCCCGCTTGAATTATAGCCTAAACTATGAATCTCCAAATTATGAAGCCTCTATATAAATGATAGTTGTCTGATGCATAAAATATAATGTCGTTTATTTGTAACAGATTGAGATAGGAATTGCCTTCTTTTGCATAGTGTTATACAATGTTTGATTTGGTATGAGATAGCTGATTACAATTAGTCACTTTGCCGGATTAGTGTTTGTTGAATATGGAAAAGCAACAGAAAAATATGACTTTACGTAGAGGACCGTAGAATCGTGGTCGTGGGTAGGTCCCATTACAGCAGCTGAGAAAGACGTACATAAACATATATACTCACAATGGGTGATTTTATTTTGTATTGTAAATGAAAGTAGTAGTTAGTCAACTATATAGCTAAAGGTAGAATGTTGGGAATGATATATATTTCAGCCCCAATTCTGCTAATAATAAATTTAAATAAGAATTATGATGAAAAAGATTTTTGCAGGCTTATTGCTATCTGGTATTGCCATTTGCCATGTAAGTGGACAAACAGCTTTGGAAGGAAACAAATTTTCGGATAATTGGTCAATCGGTATTAATGTAGGTGGCGTGACCCCATTGACTCATCACTCGTTTTTTAAAAACATGCGTTCGGCAGTTGGAGTTCATGTAAGCAAGCATTTAACCCCTACCTTTGGATTAGGTTTTGAGGCAATGGGTTATTTTAATACAACAAAAAGTAAAACAGCATTTGATGAATCAAATGTAAGTTTGTTAGGATTGGTGAATTTAAATAATCTTTTTGGAGGTTATAACGGTATTCCAAGAAGTTTTGAGATTGAGGCTGTGGCTGGTATTGGCTGGATGCATTATTATGTTGGTAGAAACATGGGGGAAGATCAAAATGGTATGTCTACTAAGTTGGGATTAAATTTTAATTTTAATTTAGGGGAAAGTAAGGCGTGGACTCTAGCTCTCAAACCGGCTCTTGTATATGATATGAATTCTATGGGTACGAAACCTGTATATTTCCATTCGGGGCGTGCCGTGTGGGAGATTAGTGCAGGCTTCGTATATCATTTCAGATGTAGCAATGGTGAACACCATTTTACTAAAGTAAGACCTTACGACCAGTCTGAATTTGATGCATTAAATGCTCAAATAAATCAACTTCGTTCAGAACTTGAACGCAATGATAATGTATTGCAGGATGCTAACCAAAAAGTGACAGATTTAGAAACGGCTTTGGAAGAATACAAGAATCGAGAACCGAAAATTGTGAAAGATACGATTGACAATAGTAAAAAAACACTAGAGTCTGTGATTACTTTTCGTCAAGGTAGAATAACTATTGATAATTCTCAATTGCCTAATGTTGAACGGATTGCAATTTACTTGAGAAACCACAAAGAGGCAGGAGTTGTAATCAAGGGTTACGCTTCTCCGGAGGGTAGTGAAGAACTTAATGAGCGTATTGCGCGACAGCGTGCCGAGGCAGTTCAAAAGATGCTGGTTAATAAGTATGGGATTTCAAAGGAGCGAATTGTTGCTGAAGGACAGGGAATTGGCTATATGTTTGAGGAACCAGATTGGAACCGGGTAAGTATTTGTACTATTAATTCTAAATAAGAAGTGATAGAAAAATAGAAGATGTATAATAAATAGAAGCAGTTCTGCTTTATAATCATCAGACTTCCCCATTTATCGCAATAGTTTGTGTGGTGGGGGAGTTCCTTGTACTTAGGAAGATATGTAAAATGAAGTAAGTATATTGAAAGATGATATTGCTTGTGGCTAAGTTAGGGCTATATGTGTCATGTAGGGAGCGAGAGTCGTTAATGGATGCAGATATATATTCCTTTTTAAGTATATGTTTATAGAATTACAGTTTTTGTTTGTAGTTTAAAAGTATGTGTCTTAAAAAAACAAACATAGTAAGCGAAGCGAGTTGTTTTAAAATTAAACTACTTAAATTATAACATGAAATTACTTTATTTGTCGGAACATCATTCCTGTTTTAATTATGGAATTAAAATTGACAGTGGTTTTACCCAATACAGATTGGCTGCGCAAGAATCCGGACAGATTGATAATAGTTGTTGTTTTTGTATTTTATTTCTTTTGAAAGGAGAACTATCCGTTAATATAGGCAGGGAGCATAATATACATCTTTTAGAGCATAATATGCTGCTTATACCGCAGCATGAAGAAAATAGGGTTGAAGGTATTGTGTCGGCAGAATGTCTGTTGTTGTTTTGGAATAAGCAGATAACGGCTTGTGACAAAATGTATTTTGAATCAATCTCACATGTAAAAATGGAGAACGGTAATAATTGTATTTTACCAATCCGAAAGCCTCTGTTACATATTTTGAGGCAGTTACTTTTTTATCTGGATACAGGATTGCTATGTAGGCATATGCATATCCTTAAGCAGCAGGAAATCATTCTTGCATTGAGGGGGTTTTATACTAAATCAGAACTTGCTGCTTTCTTTTCTAGAACGACTGGAGTAGGACGGAAGTTCGAGGATTTTGTACTGGATAATTATAAGAATGTGAAAACCGTGAAAGAATTTGCAAGTTTGTGTTGTGTTTCGGAACGCTCTTTTAATCGTAAGTTTCAAGAGAGTTTTAGTCAGAGTCCTTACCGATGGATGCAGGAGCGGAGGGCTGAACTGGTTCGTGAGAAAATTTGTGATCCGGATATTGCTTTCCGGGAAATAGCTATGGACTTTGGGTTTAGCTCTCCTGCACATCTGACTTGTTATTGTAAGAAGTTATTTGGTGCAACTCCAACTGAACTGAGAAAGGATCAATGAATAACCCTGAGGGTTAAATATATAAATTGTTATCTTTGTCTCCAA
>OBYF01000054.1_pt1 | contig 101909 bp, 76 predicted proteins | sample 1495471 | NCBI WGS metagenome assembly OBYF01 (sample SAMEA2580185, study PRJEB22360) | human gut metagenome | biome: human gut; feature: human-associated habitat; material: faeces | place: Denmark | collected 2008/2010
AATAACAATTTAACTAACTGAATCAGCTAGTGATTTCAACTACTGATTCGCATTAATATGAGATAAAACACTTATTTATATAAAGTCATAATAATCTTTGAAAAAAGACCTTTGCATGAATTATACCTCAAGCTTATGTTGGAGTTCATCTTTAGACAACTTCGCTCTTCTTCCCAGTCGAACGCGTCAAGTTCCTCCATGTACAAGTTGATATGTTCGTCTAAACGTCTGATGCGGTCATCCAATTTGTTAAGCGTAAAATTGTTGTCCTTAGCATTGACTGCCTTGAGCTTGCTACCATCTATAGAAATATAAGACTTTAAGAAAAGCTTTAGTCCCATACAGAGCTTGTTGAACTTCTTGAATACCTTTGTTATGCTGTCTTTGTTATCTTTACGACAGTCGAATATGGTACGAAAATCCGGATACAGTTTACCAAGTAGCCACATGACCTCCAGGTTACACTTGCATTCACGTGCTAATTTTCTTGATGAACGGATTTGATAAAAGTAACCATAGATATACAGTTTCAAAAGATCGCGAGGATCATAACCGGGTATACCTGTACCTTTGGGGATACTTTGGACAAAGTCAAGGGGGGGCATGTCCAAACTATCTACAAATACATCAAACAAACGCACAGAGGCATCACCTCCACATATTCATCTATGCAGTCGGGAAAAATACTTCTTGTCTGCGGTCTTCGCTTTTTTGTATGTCATAAGCATGGCCTTTATTTGCTTTCAAGGTACAAAAAGTAGTGAGACTACATAGAATATAGTGTTAAACCATGCTATAAAAATGGGAAATCTTCATACTTACTACTGCAGACTTGTCGGCCTATAAGTTTTTCGGACAGCCTCCCCAGTTCTACTATGATCCAATACAAAAAGGAAGACTATGAGCCTTGTGTACAAAAATAAACATACTGATCAGAAAAAGATAGAACATATAGTCCAATAAAAGCAACAATTTATTCATTTACAAAATAGAATCCTGATTATTAAACTGTGCTTGTGGAAAAACTAAGTCCCTTCTCCGAAAAAAGTAATATCTTTGAGTGCATAAATTAATTCGTCCGGCTATAGGCATTCTTTCATCCGGCTATAGGCAAACGCAACGTCGCCTATAGGCAAACTTGCGTCCGGCTATAGGCGGACGAATTAATTTATGAAGAGAAAGAAGTTATCTGTAGAACAAGAAAAATATAAAGTAACTATGAGCGTTTATTACGATTTATACACGAGTGGTAATCCACAGAAAAAGGAGGAGCAACAGGCACTTTATGCACGTGTTATTCCGTCAGGCACCATTAATGCCGATAAGTTCGTTGAACTAGTATCCAAATCCAACGGCTTCAGTCCAGCCACGATAGAAGGTTGCCTGCAAGCCGTCAGTGATGAGCTACAACACTGGCTCGCGCAAGGCTGGACCGTAGAAGTCGGGGAAATCGGACATTTCTCCCTATCACTGACATGTGATCGTCCGGTGATGGAGAAGAAAGAAATTCGTTCTCCGTCTATCCATTTAAATAAGGTGAACCTGCGCATTAACAAAAAGTTTCGTGAGAGTCTGGAACCATTGCAACTGGAACGCATAGAGTCACCCTATCGTACTAATAACGATTCCAACGAAGAAAGATGCCGTACCCTCCTGATACAACATCTGGACAAACATGGCTGTATCACCCGTACCGATTTCATGAGATTGGCAGAAATCAGCCGCAACAAAGCAATTGAACTACTCAATAAGTTTTTGAAAGAAGAGATAATCCGGAAGTATGGAGGAGGAAAAACTGTCGTATATCTAAAGAAGTAGTTTTTCTAATAGTACTATCACACTACAAGGCAAGCTTATAGCGAAAAAACGTTCATTATCAACAACATACGAATTATTAATTATTTGTTTAACGCACTTTCGAAAAATAACTTGCACAGTAATTTCAGATGCCATATCTTTGCATCGTGATCACAAAACAGAAACTCGATTTATAAACTATTTAAAAAACTAAAATTAAATTATGGCACTGAAATATGTAGTCAAAAAAACAACCTTTGGTTTCGACGATACCAAAGCAGAAAAATATGTAGCGCGTCCGTTCAATGTAGTCAACGTTGATTTTAAGATGCTGTGCGATCAGGTAACCAAAGTAGGATTCGTTCCACGCGGTACAGTAAAAGCCGTCCTTGACGGACTCATTGATTCTCTGATAACGTATATGGAAATCGGAGCATCCGTCAACTTGGGGGAATTTGGAACTTTCCGTCCTTCCTTCGGATGCAAAAGCCAAGAAAACGCAGAGGAAGTCACTACGGAAACATTGAAAAACCGTAAAATCATCTTTACTCCGGGGGAGTTGCTGAAAAATATGATAAAGTCTGTCAGCATTCAGAAACTGGATGTAACCAGAAACAGCAGTTCTGCTCCTTCAGGTGGTGGTGAAGAAGGCGGAGGAAACGAAGGCGGTAATGACGGCGGTGATGAAGCACCGGACCCGACAGTATAAGGAATCATTTTATATTGTTATATTTAGAGAAAGAGGATGTCTCCAATCAGTGGGGACATCCTCTCCTTTTATACAACTTATACAACAGAATATATCTGTTTTTTACTTATTGTTCAGCAAAGCATAAGCACACCACAAGATAGGTGCCTGTCCATGATAATCTCCGGCAATGCGAGGACGGTCCATATAATATTGCTTACTGTTTTTCTTTCCCGTTCCGATACAAACTTCGGTAAGGTCATTTTTATCGTCTATATAATTGCACAGGCCCAACCAGGCTCTGCGTGCAACGGGAGCAAATTCTTCTTTATCCAACCATCCGTTCTGAACACCCAAGATCATAGCATAGGTAAACATTGCAGATCCGGATGTTTCAGTCCAAAAGTCGGGCTGGTCTATCAGCTGATTCCACAGTCCGTCCTTGTTCACATATTTCTTCAGATTGTTCATCATCAAAAGATAGCCTTTCATTATCCGGTCTCTATTCGGATCATTTTTCGGCAGGTTGAACAGTAGCTCTGTCATACCCACAGCCATCCAGCCATCTCCGCGTCCCCAATAGTAAGGCACATCCGGTGCATGGTAGAAAAGGCCGTTAGGGTGTTGCAATTCGTCCAGATACAGAACCATTTCTTTGGCAGCCCTATTGATGTATTTAGGATCACCGGTAGCCTTATAAGCCTCAGACTGCACGATAGTAATCATATACATATCGTCAATCCAAAGACGAGTTTGCCAGGAATATCCCTTTTTATCCCATTTGCGTTCTTCTTCATTCGCATTGGCAGGAAGCTCCCATTGAGTGTCGGCGTAAGGCAATCCGAGGTCCAGATAACGTTTATCCTTCGTTATATTATAAAATCTGAGAGGCAGACAACCAAACATATTCTGGTCTACGTGTATGGGTGGAGGAAGGAGTTCTTTTTCCAGGTGGAACAATAGTTCGAAACGATTTCTCAATAGCTTGATCAGCTCTTTGTTATTCGTCAATTCTGCAAAACGGAGAGCTCCGTACCATGTACATACTTCAGCATAATGTATTCCTCTATCAAAATATAGCTGATGTTTAGTTTCCATCAAGCGTCTGCTCAATTTATTACCAACAGTCTTAGGATCTGCTTTTACAGGAAAATCTCCAAAATAATTTTGAGCAGTAGCAATACTGGTTGTACAGAAAGCAGCCAGTAACAATACACAAATTAAATAATAGTTCTTTTTCATCATTACAATTGTTTCTATATAATTAATTATTCACGTTATTATCAGATTACAATCCCGCCACCGGTATCCAGCGGCTTATAGAAGACACATCACTGACTGCTTCCTCTTCTTTATTGTCGGTAATAGAGAAATTGACCAATACCTGTCCCGAAGAAATAGTCAGGCTGGAACGGGGGACAGAGATTTCGGCAATATAACCATAGTTGTCAATACGATCTTCATTGGTGTCATTGCACACATAAGTTTTCACTTCTACCCCCATCTCCGCATTGTTCCACTTGCCGGCATAAGTTTCGGTACTTTTCAATCCATCCATTGATACTTGTATCCGTTTAGCACCGTTCGTCAAACTTTTACTATCATCCGGAGAGAGATAAACAGTAGCATAATCACCTCTCAGCAAGCTCCGGTCAAGTACTTCCACCAGGAAATATACATTCTTGTCATCACACGAACAGCGGAGAGTTCCCTGCACTTGCGATTTTTCTCCGACAAAAAGCGCATGATCCGTATTCACCCATTCCTTATTGTTGCCATCCACCTTTACGTTACGGCGTACTGCATTGATACGATGATTAAGAATAAATTGTGATAACATGATTGTTCCATTAGAAGTATCAGGCATCGCTCCCACCAATTGATGCGGATTTACCAAATTCAACGTTCCCCAATACCCCTTACCTGAAAATGGTGAATAAGCACTTCCAAAATTACGCGCTTTGGCATCCCCCATTTTCATATAGAAAGTAGAAGATTGGTTATACGAAAGCACAGTCTCACCCGATGGAAACTGAGATAAATATGGAGCGCTGCCTAAAAAAGACAGATTGTCGCTATCAGCCGGTCCTTCCTGATCCGCATCAAGATGATCCCATTCACCATCTTCGCCGGAATAAGCCAGTGATATATAATATGTTCCACGGTTATTAGTTTCTACAGCGGCCGCCAGTTCATCGCTACCTTTAAGTTGAATAACAGACGGCATCTGGTGATTGAAGTATGTTTTTCCGTCTTGCTCCCACTTCATCCGTATCACATAGTAAGGGATACTACCAAATGAAGGTATCCACGTTTGACCGCCATCTCTGGATATGACCATTGCAGTTCCGGTGTCTTTGCCTTCAATACCCGTACGGCTACTGTCCGTGAAATAGCAATGGATTTCTCCCGAAGACAATTCCAGCAAATACGGCTCCCAGTTGACACCCTGATACACTGAGACCGGTTCACTCCACGTAACGCCATTATCGGTACTACGCCTCATTTCAATACCTGCATCTTTAGGCAAGTCTCTATACCCATTATTAGCCCTATAGGAGGCTACGGCCAGAATATCTCCGTTGGAAAGTACCAGCCCATCACAATTTGAATAACGCCGGTCATTCTTTTCACCTTTACTGTCGATAATACTGTAATTGGTAAACAGCTTGCCTTTATAACTCCATGTTTTAAAGTCCATACTGGTCGCATAAGAACAACTGGCACCAATCTGATTGTTGTGATAGAACATGATATAACCATCATTAGCCAATTTCTTAACCCGTACATAATTAGGTTTGGCAGATTTTAGTACACTCTCTCCTAATTGTGAATACGTCCGAAAGTTCATCTTCAAGGACGAACGCGAAGTTACATCAGCGTGCGAATTAATCACCGGGACACCTTGATTGAGTTTGTCGACAGGAGTAATATGAGCAACAAATGGTTGTTCCGGTTCTTCTTGATCGCCCTTATTACCAGTTCCGCCACCATCACCTCCCTTATGATCCAATGCATCCTCTCCACCACCTCCACAGGCCATGGCTGTAGCGCAGAAAATAACCAACAATACAGCTGTTTTCAATAATCCTTTCATAGTACTATTTTTGAGTAATGATTAAATATGATATTTACGATACATTCTCTTGGCTGTCTCCACTGGATCAACACCAGTCTCAAGCACATACTTATTATGTGCATTTACCCACGCCTTCTCCACTTGAAACGAGTCCGGAACAGTAAGTGAACGTCCCTCCAATGTACCTTTAAGATAAGCGATGTAATTAGTCCAGCGAGGCAGATAATAGTCTTTCAGCAGCCCGCCCCATTCCTTGTGGGCATAGTCGCGCACCGGACTAAGTGTCTCCGTCCATGTCCCGATCAGCATACGGGCATTGTGCTCGTACAAATCCTGCAATTCAGGCTGCTTTGACTTCGAACGGGCCATATCCAGCCAGCGTCCCACGAAGAAGCATTCGTGAGTGGACAGTAACTCATTTTGATCCTTAATCAGCTGCAGAAACCTCTCCGACCAGTAATCAAACTGTTTCGTATCTTTCGCCCGATAAGCATCCACCAGATTGTAATATGCTTCCCGTCCTAAATCCGCAAGATACTGACGGACAAAATCGACTGCATCATACTGATAAGTTGACGTCTGCTTCAGACGGTCTGCACTTTGCAAGAATAATCCTACTCCCTGGGCAAAGAGCTCCGGATCATAGAAAATCCGACATTGACTCCAGGCAGAAGCCGTGATTTTATCTCTTTTCAAGCTGGGAGGGGCACAAAAGACCGACTCTGACGGACGGCGATGACCGGTATAAGTACCATAAGCTGTACGGTGGAAAATAGTCCACGCCTCTTTCAGATTTTCATCTTCCACACCATAACGACGCACTGAATACTCTTTCAACCAGACATCCAGATCCAAATGCTCCGAACGCCAGCGCATTTCATTCAACAAATCAAATACTACCGGATTCACCTCGATGCCTTCCGGGGTAGAGCTAGTTCCTTTCATGCTCGGTGATGCCGCCGAATCCTTCTGACCATCTACCGGACCGGTAGCTATAGCGTCCAGACGCCCGTGCAGACCAATGTTACCTCCATAATTGGAAATATGCGACCATAACCACGGGAAGCCATCAAAGCCCTTGCGCTTCCGCCAGTTATCCCAAAACTCGGCAGCAAGATCAACGATCAGCGTATTCTTTCTGTCGAGTCCTGCCAGCAATTCCTTTTTCGGATTTCCCAACCATGCCTGAATCACCCAAACCGCATCTGGATTGTATTGTTTCATAGCAGTCTGTACCCTGCGGGCGGCATCCGTTACATCAATACCTCCGGTCTTTCCACCTTCGTGAAAAAGATCGCCGCCAAACAGGTTTCCTTTCCCAAAAAGCTTCTCATATTCAGCATACCAGACCTTTGCCATCTGTTCAAACAATGGATCGGCAGGATCAAGCACCGGAGGACGTTGAAGCGAATTCCACACCCCTTGCTCCAACAAACGAGCTTCCGGATATTTTTTTTTCAATGAGGAAGGCACCATTCCAAAGAATCCCTGAAAAACAGGTCTCATCCCATACTTACGCATACGGGTAAGTATTTTCTTCTGTAAGACTATCTGCTCCTTAAACCATTCATCGGGCAACGGTCCACCGATATTTTCAAGATTCCCCATCAGCAACCACCCGAAATAGGCTGGTCCACACAAGAACTCTTTCACTTCAGAAAGCGTATATCCGAATTTCAGTAGCGTATTTCGCCATACAACCTCTGCTCCAACCATAGCCATCGGCATATTAATACCATTCATTGCCATCAGGTCTATTTCACGTTCCCATCGCTTCCAGTCCCAAAAAGCTGTGGTATAACTAAACGTGCAATAATTCATATAGAAATTATCAGATAGTTTAGTCGCATGGCGTTCTTTTACCTGTGGTAGATCAGCAGGCAATTGCGGTAACTGGTCTTTACAAAAAGAAACCTGAGCATGACAATAATACTTCAAATACCAATTAATACCAAAGGCAGCACTCACATAATTGTTAGCACGTACTGTAACTTTACGCCCACCACCATACAGTTCAAAATAATCGTCTCCCTGATCGGAAGAAGAATGGATCTCAATCTTAAATCGACTGGAAAGACCTTTCTGAAGACGTTCCAGCATCTGTCCCACCGGATTAGCCTCAACAAACATGGCTAATAACAAGAATAACAAAGATAAAAAGTGTTTTTTCATACTTAACTCTATCAACCAAAGTTGAAACAACTATAGTAATCTTTAAAGTAACCCTATTTTCTCGTCGGTTGAGGTCCTAAATAAGAACGCTTCATTCCTCCGAAATCCAAAACAATCTTTTGCAGGACAGTTCCAGCATCGCCACATATAATTTTCACTGTGTGTTTACCCGGTTTATCGATATGCAAAGTGGTCTTGTTTATTCTACAGTTCTTCAACACACTTTCGTACCAGATTTGTGCGTACTCAAAAGAAGAAGTGGAAGGGTTCATTACAGGACCTTCGTCAATGCATACTCCATATTTCGTTTCCACATTCGTCGCTTCATGTCCGGCATATCCACGATCTTTACTTAATGTAAATGTAGGCAGTACGTATGTGTAAACATCAACTGATCCTTGTTCGAATGTATAGAAATCATATTCCAGGCGAGGTGTGCTGCGCCCTGCAGTCCGCTGTGGAGCGGCTGTCGGATCACCTAGCTGAATAGCTGTATTTTCTATTCCTAAATTAGGAATCGTTCTCATTTGAATAGCTTTGTTCTCTACTTTTCGGTGGAAACCGGCAGCATCAATGGAAACATATCCGTTGTGTTCTACAAATAAAGAATCCATTTCGGTTAATGAAGGAGAGGAAGGATTGAAAACAGAAATATAGACATTCTCCTTCTCACCACGATCAGATGCGATTTCTAATGTTCCGAATACATTCTCACCAGTCGGGACCTTAGCCCAGTCGATTGAGACTTCTATACGATTTTCTGTAGCAGTTTCTCCGGCTTTCTGACTTAGCAGAATCCAGTTATCTGAAACTGATGCTTTCCATTTCAAAGGAGTCGCTCCTTTATTAAAAACGTCTACGTAATATGATTGACGGAAATATGTGTTGAAAGACGGCAGTGAATGGAAGCTTTTCTGCCCCTTCAAAATGTCTTCTCCTTCAGCTAATATACCCAAAGAGGCTGTAGGTGCCAGATTAACCTTCCGCAGAGCCGGGAGTTCAAAGTAGGCTGCGGCAAATCCCTGTTTCATGGTCATTACATGATCCCATTTACCTCCAAGTAATGAGTTATATCCTTTTGTGATTACTTCCAGACTGTCATAACAAGCTTTAGTCATTTTCTCCAATTCTGCGGTAGTTGCCCTTTGCTGAATAGAGTACCAACGATTTCTCTGTCCGTTGAGAATCATACGATTCAACAGTTCACATCCTTTGACCGGATAATATAATGATTGATAATAACATGCCTTCTTATCTTCCGGCAAAGCTTTCAGAATTTTCTCTGCCATATTCCCTATCCGACGATATTCAGCCAGACGAGTATCCACTTCACGATAATTGGCAAGTGAGAAATCAGTATCTGTATTCCGTTCTCTTCCGTGTTTGTCGGTAGCCCACTGGTAACCCCATCCCATAAACTCCGGTTTACGTGCAAAGGCCAGTTTATAGAAAGAGTTTATTACATCCTGATATTCATTGCGATAATCGTTGCCTAACATGCCACACAACCATTCGGTACGATAATCTGCCGCTCTTTCAAAGTTGAATGAATCAATATCAAAAGCCATCGTCAGGAAGTAATCAACAGCAAATTCACATGATTTGATGTCTCCGGCATTGAGCAGCCAGATACGGTCGGCTGTCAAGTCGTATGCTTTACGTAGTTCTTCATACATTAATGTGGGTGAAGTTGTGTTCATCCAAAGATGATCATGAGGTTTACCCAGATAAGAAGAATGATAATATACTCCCGAACGTCCGGAACGTTTCTGCTCTTTCGGACTGCTCAAACGTTTCATATATCCATAATTATCATCCGGCCAGATAATAGTCACATCATCCGGAAGTTCCAATCCCTGATCGTATACATCGAGCACTTCTTTATAAGGAGTAAAGGCTTGAGGAATATTTTCCGCACGCTTGCCGATTGCATCCACCAACATTTGCCTTTGTGCCATCAAAGCTTCCTGAAGCATTTCCTTTCTATCGCTCATATTATTGCTTGCATTCATTGCCCGGTCGTGCAACCCACGCAAAGCCAAAGTATATACATTTTCAAATGGAGCACATTCATCTACACGTGATTTCAACACTTTGTTGACTCCATCCTTATTATTGATATAGTCCCATTCACCCATTTTATCACGCTTCCACTCACTTGCCGTATTAAACAATAACGGTTCACAATGGGAAGACCCCATGACAATAGCAAAACTATCCGCTACCAGGCGATTTTCAGGAATACGGTGGAATGCCATGGATGCGTCATGCATAGCCGGACAAAGATAATTAGCCTGAAGGCGTAACAGCAGTTCACACACTTTTGCATACGTTCTCGGTCCGAAGTTTCCACGTTCTTTTTCAAAATTGCGTTTCGACCAACGATAAAGCCCCCAGTCCTCATCGTTGATAAATACTCCTCTGAACTTGACAGACGGTGTTTTAGAAATGAACTTATCAACTTTTACACTAACTTGTTTTTGCTGTTTGATTGGAGCGTCTGCCCACCAATACCAAGGAGATACTCCTATTGCCTTTGATATGGAAAGAAGTCCGTAAGCAGTACCACGTCTGTCACTTCCAGCTACGACAATTGCTTTCTTGATGCCCGGAACGGGATTGTTGACCACCTCTATCATATAACGTTCCCAACTTCCGGCAATGGCAGCTGTATCTATTTTATTTTTCGATGCCAAAACATCAATCCATCCGCTTTCTCCTATAGTACCGGCAATAATCGCATACCGCGCAGATACTTTTCCGGGCTTGCTTTCCTCCATTTTCAACTCTTGCCCCGTCACACGACGAACATCATCCACAAAAAGAGAAGCACTCTTACGTACTACAGTTGCATCTTTTCCGTCAAAGCAAATAACTGCATTCGTTGATGAAGAAACAATAGGAAAACTATTTTTTCCGATTCCTTTGTCGAGTAAAACTTGTGCTTTTGCCGAAATCAGGCTACAACAAAATAAGCCCAGCAATAAAATTTTATTTTTCATATACACATTAGATTGACTATTAATAACGCAAAGTAAGGCAAAAAGCAATTAAACGGATAAAAGAAACCGACCTATAAATAGCAGAATATGTTCAAAAAGGCCGTCAGATATAGTTGGATAAGTATCATTGGATATATATATGACCAATATGGTGGGTATATATGTCCAGCACGGTGAGTATATATATTCAGCATGGTGGATATATATATACACGACATTGTGCATATATACCCATCAAAGCTTTAGTTTGTTCGCTGTCAGCAGCAAACAAAGCGGTAGACAATATTTCTCCTATTGCCCCATTAGTTGTAACTACAGATATCTGTCGGGCACCTTCCACCAATTTCCCATCTTGAGGAGAAACAATGTGCCGACGTTCAGAAGAGTCATTACCGGAGGTTGTAAGACACTCATTATGAAGAAGTATATTATTGACGTTCCATCCCGTTCCTACCGGATGATTACCTAATGCAAGGACAGAACTGTTTCCCATATTTATCAATGCATTTTCTATCACGCACTCATTCAATATGCTTTTAATTGTTTCCAAAGCATACCCCTTGAGAAAACCGGATAAGTTGGCAGCAACTCCCGGTCGTGAAAAATAGATACTATGATGTTCAGCTGATAAATGGACCGATTGTATCGTGGTCTGATTGTAATTTTCTGAATGGACTGTAATATCAAAACACCCCAGAGTCTTCTCATTATATTCCAGACATAAATCAATCATTGAATAGAGTTCTTCGCTAAGAACGACCGGAGAAACAAAAGCTGTCCGGTTGACATAAGCCAATTCACTGGCCGGATCATAAAAGTTCGCCATCTTTTCCAACCGGCACAATGCATCATAAATACGATTGACCACAAGCAACAATTCTCCTTCCGTTTTCTTGCTATATAGGATAATATCCACCCGTGTATGCATAGAAAGAAACCAGGCATAAAGCAGTCCACTGCCTTCATGGGACGGCTTATACATATGTTGAATAGGGACTTGCATCGTATAGCAGGACAAATTAGGCACGGATTACCCAAATTACACGATTGCTATTTCATTAGAACAACCGTGAAATTCGCGCAATCCGTGCCTGAATAAAAAGTCATAAAGAATTTTGACGTATCTCCCACAATAATATGGAATACGCCTTACTTCAGTTCTTTAATTTTCACGTTCTTGAACCATACTTCGTCTCCGTGATCCTGAAGAAGTATATTTCCTTCCTCCGGATTTCCGAAATTAGGCCAGTTTTTATATTTACTGTATGCTACCAATGCATTCCACATATCATTGTTACGATCATATTCAATCAATTTAACTCCGTTCAACCAATGTTCTACATGGTTACCTTTTACGATAATGGTAGCAGTATTAAACTCTTTCTTGTTGAAAGGTTTATTCTTAGGAGCCGGAATCAAATCATACAACGAACCTAGCTTTCTGTTACCTTTCACACCCAGTTTTGCATCAGGATGTTTGTCATCATCAAGAATCTGGAATTCACAACCGATAGCAGAGCCTGCACCTTTATTCATATCCGGGTTTACGAAATATTTAATTCCGCTATTGGCACCTTCAGTAATCTTAAAATCTACTTTCAGAATAAAATTCTTGTATTTACGGGTAGTCACAATATCACCGCCATTAGCAGATTCAGCGCCACCACTCTTCATTACTTTCAGAATTCCATCTTCTATCTTCCAGCCTTTTGCAGGGAAAGTAGAAAGCTTAGCTCCTCTCCATCCATCAGTAGTCTTGCCATCCCATAATAAAGCCCAGCCATCCTTTGTCTCACTCGGAGAAATCGTGTTGGCGATCAGATTCACTTCCGGTGCAGCTTGTGCTTCCGGCGTCTGATAGCGTTCTACATCCGTCGTACAAATGCGGATATCTTTCCAACTAACTGTTTTACCTTCATCTGCCGCATTTCCAATGGCATGCACCTGCAAAGCAATGAAGCCCACAGGAGTCATATCATCCCAGATATTAGCACAAGGCACTCCGTTTATCCAGGTACGGATTGAGTTACCTACAGCCTCAATACGAGCTTTATTCCATGCATTATTCTTAAAAGCGGTTTTTGCCGACGGATTCAGCGTTAAAGGATAAAGCCAGTTTCTACGTGCCTCATCATAGATGCCACCTGACCAAGCGCGTTTGGAAGGATCGATCTCAAACTGATAACCGTGTACACGACCTTTTTTATAATCTTTCTTGCTTTCACTGCGAAGCTGTACTCCAGAATTTAAACCGTCATCTACCTTGAAGTCAAACTCAAGGATAAAGTCACCATAATTCTTTGTCGTTGCCAAAAAAGTATTGGGTGTTCCCATTTTAGATACACCGACAATGGCACCATCTACAATTTTATACTCGGCTTTGCCATTCAATTTCTTCCATCCTTTCAGGTTTTTCCCATTGAAAAGAGGTTCCCAATTCTGTGCACCTAAAGAAGCGGCACAGAATAAAAGTAAAGTTAATACGATATTCTTCTTCATAATCATTTATTAGTCTTTCCCACTCCCTTATATTCGAAGAAAGAATGGAAAAGGCTATTTTCTATTTATAATTTATAAAATTCATCCCAACCTTTACGCGGTGGAAGTCCCGCCAACATTGCATTAGCAAATTCATTATTTGTAATCTGCTTCGTACGAGGATCAAAGAACAACTGTGTATTAAGTCGTTGAGCCATCACACCCAGTGAGAATACCTGACTCAACACACCATTGATTTCGAACGGAGAACGCGTCTTTTCAATACCGTTACATGCCAACAAGAAGTTCTCGAAGTGATTGGAAGGACTTTTAGGAACTTTCGGCAACTTGTCTGCCATCTCTTTTGCTTTCTCCTCCGGAATAATAGACAAAGTACTTCCATGACTACCACCCTTGAAAATCAAATCCTTAGTATAAATGATCTTTCCGGGATTCAACTTAGATTTCGGAGTATCTCCCTGATTAGTTACCGGAATGTTCGGATCTAGTCCCGAAACTCCATAACCGGCAGGAATAGGAGGAAGATTATCCAGACCATCATACCAGGTAATATCTACCGGTGGCATTCCTTTACGTTGTGGGAAACGGAAGAGAATCGTGGAAGAATATGGGAAGAAATAATCATTATGCCCTTTTGCATATTGCATAGTGACTTCGTATGGCAATCCCAGTTCCAGGAATTCGTGAGCCGTGTCGAGGATATGTGCTCCCCAGTCGCCCAATGCACCCATACCAAAATCATACCAACAACGCCATTGTCCCAAATGATAATCCTTATTATACTCGTGATAAGGAGTAACTCCGAGCCAAGTGTCCCAGTCCAGATCTTTCGGCAATTGCTGACCGGAAGGAAGTTTATAAATATTAGTGTCCCATTTATGCCAACGGCGCGGGTTATTCATGTGGGCAGTGATAGCAGTAACGTCTTTGATAATTCCTGCATCCATCCAGGCCTTAAACTGAAAATAGTTTGCTTCAGAATGTCCCTGATTTCCTACTTGAGTAACCAAGTTCGGACGTTTAAGTGCAGCTTGCATCAATAGTTCCGCTTCATAGAAGGTACGCGCCAGCGGTTTCTCTACATATACGTGCTTTCCGGATGCCAAAGCCAGCATACTGATCGGGAAATGCGAATGGTCGGGAGTAGCAATTGCTACAGCATCAAATTCGTTACCGGCCTTATCAAACATTTGGCGGAAATCCCTAAACTGTTTGGCTTTCGGATATTTAGCCATTATCTTTTGTGTATGTTTGGCACCCATGTCTACATCACATAAAGCCACCACTTCCACCATACCTGTCCGTGCAAAGTCTTCAATAATCTGCTCTCCGCGGTTACCAATGCCGATATAAGCAATCTTCACTTTGTCACCTCTTCCTTTTTTAGGTGAAGCAGTTTGCGCATGTAATAAATCACCGGTTCCCAATGCCAATCCGGCTGAAGCCATCGACATCGTTTTCAAAAAATCCCTTCGTGTTACCATAAATTATTTATTTTCATTGATATTGATTAAGTTCTTTATTTTTAAATATGCAGAAGAACTATCAACTCCTGTTCTTCTTTTTAAATAGTGCTTGCATTCCATAAAACAAGAGACGCAAAATCCCCCAGAAAGCATAAAGCACAAAAGTAAATATAATTATATAAAAAATAGACGTTATCATCTCCGTAAATGGTGCATGATAAGCAATAATTGCATAAAGATGTAGCAAATTAGATACTACGAAACAAACGAGTAAAGTGATTAACTCTATTTTCTTACGTCGTGCGGTTACAATCGTGTCTTTCATATTGCTTCGGGTGTTTTTACAGATTGATGGTTCAGATAGTCTATTTTATACTCATCAGGGAAATAGAGTGTCCGTTCTTCTTCCAATGCCTGATGTCCCAACAAACAGAGCATACTTGCATAATACCCTTCTTCTGCGATGTTTTTAGGTTGTTTTTGTGTTATGACGGCTTCAACAAAAGCTTCCAACAACAATGATGTACCATCGCTCTTGGGACGTTCTCCGATAATGAATTCTCCTTTGTTTTCGTTTGCTGTTTCCGGCGCCCAGCTTGTTCCGGCAAAAGGCAGAGAGTCAAACACTTTGTTTTCCCAGTCATTCACCATCTGCAGGAAGGCCGGTGCAGGAGCTACACTTTCAAAGTAATATTTTCCCTTTTCCGGTTCTACCGTTCCAAGATTACCCATGATCTGTTCTTCCAGTCCATAGAATTTATTGGAAATGACAGAGTCAAATGTCATTTTCACACCATCATCAAATACATATACACAGCTCACATTGTCATACACATCTCTGCCGTCTTTCCAATAAGTGATGGCACCGTGTCCCATCACCTTTTCGGGTATCTTACGCAAAGCCCAGCTTCCGATCTGAAGTTGATGGCAAGCGAGTTCCGTCATCAGTCCTTTTGAGAACTCTTTGTAAAGACGCCAATTTATCAGGCGTTCCAAATTGGGTGAAGGTACCGAACGTCTCCAATCCCCATTCCGATTCCAGAAAGTACGGATGGCATTTATTTCACCAAAGGTACCTGCATGAATCATCTCCATTGCTTTAATGTAACGAGGATCGAACAGACGCTGTTGTCCTGTGAAGAAAATCTTTCCCGTGCTACGATGCTTCTGATACATACGGTAACACTCTTCCATCGTGAAACCTATTGACTTTTCACAGAACACATGCTTTCCTGCGTCGAAAGCATCCAATACGATCTTACAATGCGAGCTAAGAGGGGTAGCTACGAGTATAGCATCTATCGACTTATCTTCCAACACTTCCCGGTAGTCACCATACACTTTGGCATTAGGTGCAAGTTTCAATGCGTTCTCAATAGACGGTTTATAAATGTCGCACAATGCTACAATATCGACTTTGGGGTTCTTAGCCAAAAATCCCATTAAAAACCGTCCCCGGGAACCAGGCCCGATAATTGCCAGACGACACTTCTCGTTTGAGGTGTTCATCACCTCCGAAAAAGCAGAAAGCCAAGGGCTTGCTGCAAGAAGAGTGCCAGCCCCGGCTATGCCTAAATTCTTTAGAAAATCCCGCCTGCTAATAGGGGTATGTTTCATGCTTGTGGTATTTAAGATTATAATTGGTTTATTTGAAAATCAGTTATTAAATACAGGTGCTTTTTGTGTTTCGTAAGAAGGAGATCCTCCCTCTACGTAAGGCCAACCTTCTTGGTCCCACTTGATCTGGTCCAACAACAGAATACGTCCATTCTCCGGAGTTGATCTTGAAAATCCATGATACAGAAGCCAGTCTTGTCCGGCATCATCCTGGATAATCTGCGAACCGTGCCCATTGCCTACAAAATGATCATTCGCACCTATCACCAAAGAATAACCATTTTTCAACATCGGTTTACCGGTCTTGTCTTTGTACGGGCCCCATACTTTCTTAGAACGTCCCACTACGACTTTATATGTACTTTTCACTCCTTGACAACAACTTCCTATGGAGGCAAACATATAATAATAATCGCCGTGCTTATGGATATAAACAGCTTCAAAAGCAGTTCCCGCTATTCCCTTTTTTTTCGCTCCCGGCATGATCGACAGCCCATCCGCAGTCAGTTCAATAACATATATTCCCCGGAAGCTGCCCCATACCAAATAGTTTCTCCCCTCATACTGCAGGAAACTGGGATCGATCGAGTTCTGCACACCGATCTCATTACTGCGGAACATCTTGCCATGATCCGTAAAAGGTCCCTGCGGAGAGTCGGCCGTAGCCACCCCAATGCCGCACGTTTGTTCTCCTCCCCACACCGACATTGCATAATAAAGCACATATTTACCGTTAATATAATTAATGTCAGGTGCCCAGATTCCAGCTTTAGGTTCAAATCTGGGACGAGTTTTATTCGTGAATGCAGTGTTACAATACGTCCATTCCACCAAATCTTTCGACTTCATTATCGGAACGTTTCTGGTAGATTCGGTAGCATACACATAAAAGTAACCATCTGCAGCTTTAATCACCGTAGGGTCGGGCATGGCAATATCTACAACCGGATTCTTATAACTCACTGCAGACTTTGTCTGTGCTCTCCCCTGCGAAAGACAAGCACCTATCATGAATACGAAAACGAACAAATTTACATACTTTTTCATCAAATCATTCTTTTAAAAGCTCCTTTTTACCTTATCTTTATAGCTATAAATTAATATTAACTTACAAAATCTTTGGGTAACACTCCAAATTGCTTCTGGAAACACTTGGCAAAATAAGACGGAGAATTAAACCCTACCATATAGCAAATCTCATTTACCCGGTTTTCTCCTTCTTTCAATAATTGAGCAGCCTTCTTCAAACGTTCCAGTCGAAGATATTCATTCGGACTCAAATCCAAGACTCCCTTTATCTTCCGATAGAAATTAGAACGGCTCATATTCAGGCTATCCGCCATATCATCCATGCTAAATTCCGGATTACTATAATTCACTTGGATAACCTCATTCAACTTCTTTATAAAATCTTCGTCAGCTTTTGTCAACGCCATCGTATTGGCAGCCACAAAAGGAGACTGTGCAAAAGCCTTACGTAGTTTCTCTCTATTCTGAATAAGGCTGGAAGCACAAGCCTGCAAATATTCCACAGAGAAAGGTTTCTCCAGATATGCGTCTGCTCCCAATTCCATTCCCTCTATCTTAGACTGGATATTCGTCTTCGCAGTCAACAGTATAACGGGAATATGACTATAATTCAAATCTGACTTTATTCTCTTACATAGTTCAAAACCATCCATCACAGGCATCACAACGTCACTAACCACTAGATTCACATAATTACCATCCAACACTTGTAACGCTTCCTCCCCGTTAGTAGCAGTCAATACAGCATATTCTTTCGATAGCTGACGCACTACAAAGGCAAGCATATCCGGATTATCTTCCACAACCAGCACTGTAGGACGGTTATCTTTCTTTTCCGCCTCTCCAGCAGGAATTTCGCTCATCTTGTCTATTCCTGCTTCCGGTTCCGGTGTTAAAGTGATTGTCATATCCTGAACTATCGGCAAAGTCAGACAAAAGGTGTTATTTTCTTCCCCTGCTCCCATAGCCAGGGTTCCTTGATGCAGTTCTGCCAATGAACGGGAAAGAGCTAAGCCGATTCCTGTTCCAGTAGTCACTTTTCCGTCTTCTTTTTCATTGAAACGAACGAAAGGTTTGAAAATTTCCTCTTTCATCTCATTAGGAATAATTACTCCATCATTCTCTGTACGAATACGGAATGAATTATTATCATCCGCTTCCGACACCTCCAAAGATATATGTACATAGCTTTCAGCATACTTCACCCCATTGTTCAACAGATTACTGATAATCTTCGTAAACGCCTCCCGGTTCACATGTGCATAAAAGTCCTTTTCAGGCACTTGCAAGGTGAATTCCAAACCTTTTTGTTTGGCAAGGGAAGTGAAACGTACATGAGTCTCTTTCAAGAGCTCCGTTACATTACATTTCGCAAAATTCAAGCGGAATCCCTGACTTTCCGTTTTTCGGAAGTCAAGTAACTGGTTAGTCAGATTCAACAATCGTTCTGTATTCTGTTTCATTACGTTCAGGTCTTCCCGTGTTTCCGCATCAACCTGTTTCTTCAATATAATGTTTTCCAACGGACCTTTAATCAATGTCAACGGCGTACGTATTTCATGGGCCACATTAGTAAAGAAATCAATCTTTGCATGGTAAACTTCACGTTCTTTCTCCTGCTCGAATTTTTCCATCTGCCTGCGGTGTTTGTTGTTACTGCGTCTCTTGAAATACATAACTGTATATAAAGAACAGCCGATAATCAGCAAAGCATACACACAATACGCCCATATAGAAAGATAGAAAGGAGGAAGAATATGCACTTCCAATATCACTTCATCGTCACTCCATACTCCATCACTATTGGCAACTTTCACCCGGAAAGTATAATCACCATAGCGAAGATTGGAGTAGGTAACAATAGGGCTTTCACCAACTGTCAACCAGTCTGTATCAAAGCCTTCCAGTTTATACATAATCCGGCTTGTCTTAGGAGCCTGAAAATCCAGCGCGGCTACACGGAAAGAGAAAGAATTCTGATTAGACTGGAGAACAAGCTGGTCAGAGAAAGTGATACTCTTTTCCAACGGAGAGCCCGGTTCACCAGCATATACTTCCTTTCCAAACAGAAAGAAATCAGTAATTACAATAGACGGGAGAAACTTGTTCTCCGAGAAATTCTTGGGATTAAAGGCTATAAAACCATCGATGCTACCCAAATAAATCGTACCATCCTCAGTTTCAAAGCTTGAACGATAATTAAACTGGTCGCCCAACAAGCCATTGGAGGTGGTATATACCTTCATCATTCCGGTAGTAGGTTGAAAGCAGACCAAACCGTTATTAGTTGTCAACCACAAAAATCCTTCTTTGTCCTCCACAATCTGGTATACAACATCGTTCGGCAGTCCGGCCGACAAATTATAATTGGCAAATGTCTCCGTATCCGGCTGAAAACGACAAAAACCTCCTCCTTGAGTAGTCAACCAGATTTGTCGGTGAGAGTCTTCAAAGATACTTAATACCTTATCATACGGGAGACTCTTCGGGTTATTTTCATCGTGCAAATAATTCTTCCATTTCTTTTCACTCACATTGTAGCAATAGGCTCCATTAGCATAAGTTGCCAACCATAGATTTCCTCCGGAGTCCTCCTTTATGTCATACACAAACCGACCGTTCAGTTCCGGTATCCGGTCGAAATCATCAGACTGTTTATTATATCGGAGCAAGCCGAACAAAGTTCCCAGGTAAATATCACCTGTCGTTGTGCAGCAAATAGAGAAAACACTATTATCTATCAATGAACGGGGAGAATCCGTTTTCTGATAGGTTTTCACGATAGCTCCCGTACGTGTATCTACTACTTTCACTCCTTTTGAAAAGGTTCCTACCCAAAGATGATCGCCAATTAAACATAAACCATGCACATTGGTAAAAGCACTGCTGGGCGTAAAGAAGGAGAATGTTTTGGTCTTGGGGTTGAAACGGTTCAGACCACCGTCCTCCGTACCAATCCACAGGATACCTTGATTATCCTGACAGAACTCACGTACTCGTTTCCCACGCAAACCATTATCAGTCCCTTTGGGATAATATTTCTCGAAATACGTATAAAAACGAGGATAGTAATTCACACCGCCAAAATAAGAGCCAATCCAGATGCCACCCTCGCGATCCTTACACAATGAATAAATAGCATTGTCGGATAAAGAATAAGGGTCGTTGATCGAACTGCGCAAATGAACATACTTACCCATTCGGAGATTATAAATATAAAGTCCCGATTCTGCGCCAATCCACAATTCGTTGTCAGAAGCTACCAGCAGTTCACGACAAAAAACAGACTCTCCACTTTCATCTTTAGAGAGTAAATTATGCAGTTTGTTAGAGGTCAGGTTCAGCTCTTTCACTCCTCCTTTTAAAGAGCCTATATATAGACAATTATATGCTCCTTTCACCAGGCCTATCACGACATCATTCTCATAAGTTTTTTGATCGTCTACAGGTGAGACATAAGGATGAAGGGTTTGCAAACGGTCTTTCGAATAGAAAAGTCCATCGCCATAGCAGCCAATCCAAAGGGTTCCGCTATTATCGAAAACAAAAGACTGGACATTGGTGGAGATAAAAGAAAAGTTCTTCAATGTGTGGTTCTGGAGTGTTCCTTCCTCCAGATCATAACAAAATAGTCCCTGCGACTCTACCGCTACCCAGACACATCCTTTGTTGTCTCCGGAGATTGCAGTTACGGTATGCTCTATTTTCGTGTTTTCTGCGCTCAATTCAGCAAAATGCCGGAAAGAATCTTTTTCCGGATTATAGATATAAAGTCCTACATCCGTACCTACCCAGATATTTCCTTTTGCATCCTCATAAAGAGCTGTGATAAAATTATTACCAATGCTCCGCCGTGTGCGGTCATCGTGTTTGAATTTGCGGAATGACAAACCGTCATATCTATTCAAACCATCTTTCGTGCCGAACCACATAAAGCCCTGCTTATCCTGCAAAATCGCATTGACCGTATTTTGAGATAATCCGTTCTGTACACTAAGATTTTTGAAATAATAATGCTCGTCCGCCATTTGAGCATGGCAGCCGATCTGATAGCCAATTAAACAGATTAAAAATATGAGAACTTTCTTCATAAACATACGTGTTTTCTATCCTTCCGTTTGAGTTACCAAATGTAGGCAAAATCACAGCGGAAAGATAGTAAATATGTCTCAATGAATGAAAGAATAGTCCTATTTTTCTATTCTGATACGCGCGTCAACTGCTACAACGGCCTTTTCTGTTGCTAAGAGCGGATTTATATCCATTTCTTTGATCTCTGTAGCGAAACGTAATAAAGTGGACAAACGGACAATAATTTCAGCAAATTTATCTTCGTTGACTCCCTTTTGCCCACGTGTTCCCTGAATGATTTTATAAGCACGCAAAGAATGAATCATTGAATAAGCTTCTTCGTAAGAAAGCGGAGCCAAACCGGAAGATACATCTTTCAGCACCTCCACAAAAATACCTCCCAAACCACAAAGTACCACGTGGCCGAACTTCTCTTCATATTTTGCGCCAACAAACAGTTCCGTACCTTTCAGCATCGGCTGTACCATAATTGCTCTTGCATCAGGTATCTGCATCATACGATCAAATTCCAGTGCCAGATGTTGCTCACTTTTAATGTTCAGAACGACACCGCCGACATCTGATTTGTGCACAGGACCAACAACCTTGGCAACTACCGGAAATCCGCACCGACGGGCAAAAGCTACTATCTCCTCTTTATTATCGGAAACAAATTCATCTACCAACGGAATACCGGCAGCGTGCAACAATGCCTGTACATAATTGGGAGCGATATAACCATCCTCCGGAATAGAATCAATAATACGACGAATCCTCGGAACGTCCACTCCGAACAATTCTATTTCAGGAACTGCCGGTTTAGGAGCATTGACGATACGTGAAAGGGCAGTACCCAGGGTCACTTCGTCTGCAAAATTCACATGCCCTTTTGCCAGGAAGGCGGAAACCTCCGCTCCGGCTGTATTAATGGAAGGAAGAATGGGAAAAATCGGTTTCTTGCAAGTCTGCATCTTTTCGTGAAGCACATCATACATTTCAAACATAGTAACCAATCCCGGAGTTCCGAAGATGGCCATCATGGCGTCTATATTGTCAAGCTTTTCCTCGCAGTAGTCAATGCAAAGGCGCAGATGTTCCGGTGTTCCGGTAGCCAGAATATCAATAGGATTTCCGACGGCAGCACCGGGGAATAGTTGGGCTTTTAGTTCCTCGGCTACTTCTCCCTCCAGCTTAGGCACATTCAGTCCGCCTTTACTCAACGCATCTGTCAGCATCACTCCCGGCCCTCCGGCATGAGTGATAATGGCAAAATTCTTTCCTTTCAATTCGGGTAAAGTAAACACGCAACCCACAGTAGTCAATTCTTCACGAGAGAAGCAACGCACAATGCCTGCTTTACGGAACAAAGCCTCTACTGCCGAATCGGAACTGGCGATTGCTCCTGTATGGGAAGATGCCGCCCGGCTTCCGCTCTCCGAACTTCCGGCTTTGATTGCCGCAATCTTGCACCCTTTTCTAATCAAAGACGAAGCATGGAATAACAACCTGTCCGGATTCTGAATACTTTCAATATAGAGTAGTTTCAGATGAGAATCTTTTTCGGGATCAAAGTTCTCATCCATAAATTGCAATACATCTTCTACACCGATCTGCTTGGCGTTTCCCACCGACCAGACTGAATTGAACTGCAAACCTTTTGTTACGGCACTTTCGAGAATAAATACCGCCGTAGCACCGGAGCTGGAAATCAAGTCCACCCCTTTGGGGTTTAAATTAGGAATGGGCTGGCTGAATACACTATGATGCCATGTATTCATCAATCCAATGCAATTAGGACCAATCAGTGAAGCGCCGTATTTATTAACTGTTTCCAAAATACGTTCTTCCAACAGCGCCCCTTCGTGGGTTTCTTCACCAAAACCAGCCGAGAGTATGATAAATGCCCTGGTTTGTTTCTTGCTAGCCAATGTTTCCACCATATCAGGACACATCAAGGCAGGCACAGCCAACACCGCCAGATCTGTGTCCGGCAGATCATTCACGTCCGCAAAGGCGGGAACTCCCTGTACTTCCTTTTCCTTCGGATTCACCGCCCGAAGTTCTCCCTGATAACCTCCGTTTATCAAATTCTTTAATATTGCGCCACCCGGCTTATGTACATTATTCGATGCCCCTACTACGACAATGCTTTCAGGACGAAGCAACTGGGTTGTTATCATATCATGCTTTGGTTTTCGTTTAACTTAGGTACAAATATATTCTTTCTTATGAGAAAAAAGAAAGAAAAAGGGGAGAATTGTATGCGGAAACAGACTATCAAAGAGAAAAGAGCAGAAGATCAGATGGATTATACTTACTTTTTGAGAAATGAAGTAATTATCTCATCATGTACCTCAATTATATTCTGCCCGATGTACAATGAAGAAAGACAATAATGTAGTATATTTGCACACTTACAAACTAACATATATGAAGAAAAACTTACGACTTATCATTGCAATTATATTATCGGGAAGTTGTTTTATATCTTTCTTTACTCAGTGTATCGGTACATCCAAACAACAGAGTCCGGTAGTACAAGCTAGCATCGAAAAGAATAAGGCGGATACAACGCAGACCGAAATCAAAGAAAACGACAACATTGATGAAGACGCAGGAACTACACATCCTGCCGAACGTGTATTCATTGATAAAACTACTTCAGAAGACGGAATCGTCATTAGTCACTATACAGAAGACGAAGGTTATACAAATATCTTCGAATATACATGTCCTAATGTGAACATGCAGCAAGTCTATAACCAGAAAGTGCGCAACATTGAGAAACTTCTACGGGAAAAACTGCCCGAAAACAACTCACATTATAAAATTGAAACTGACAGTGTCGGGACGTTAGAAGTGACTTATACATACAAAACCAAGAATCATCTGAAAATCGAACTGTTTTATGGAGGAGGCGCTACTTATGTCGAAATGATTCGTCAAGGAAAGGATGTGAAGGTGGTGGAACAGTATTGTGCTGATTAAAAAAGGTATTCCATGTCTTGAATAAAAGCCACGAGAATGTAAACTTTCACCACAAAAATCCATTGAACCACATCACTTTCTTTTTACCTGTTTTTTTATTACGAAACGTTCCTGTTTCATTCTGTGACCACTTTTCAATGAAATAATCTGTGTTAATCCGTGTAATCTGTGGTGAAAAGTCACTATCTTTGCACATTGCAAAGTTGAAAACAACAAAAATCACACTATACAATGGAAAAGAAATTCAAAAGAACCACCGTCACATCGGCACTTCCGTATGCGAACGGTCCTGTCCATATCGGTCACTTGGCTGGTGTATACGTACCGGCAGATATTTATGTGCGTTATCTGCGTCTGAAAAAAGAAGATGTATTATTCATCGGAGGTTCGGACGAACACGGGGTACCTATCACAATTCGTGCCAAGAAAGAAGGAATTACTCCGCAGGATGTAGTAGACCGTTATCATTCGCTGATAAAAAAATCATTTGAAGAATTCGGTATCTCATTCGACGTGTATAGCCGCACCACTTCGCCGACGCATCACCAATTGGCTTCGGATTTCTTCAAAACATTGTACGATAAAGGCGAATTCATCGAAAAAACGTCTGAACAATACTACGACGAGGAAGCAAAAACATTCCTTGCCGACCGCTATATCACCGGAGAATGTCCCCACTGTCATTCGGAAGGCGCTTACGGCGACCAATGCGAAAAGTGCGGAACCTCACTTTCTCCTACGGATCTTATCAACCCGAAAAGCGCCATCAGCGGCAGCAAACCGGTGATGAAAGAAACCAAACACTGGTATCTTCCTCTCGACAAGCACGAAGGATGGCTGCGCAAATGGATTCTGGAAGATCATAAAGAATGGCGTCCCAACGTATACGGCCAGTGCAAAAGCTGGCTCGACATGGGCCTGCAACCACGTGCCGTGAGCCGTGACCTCGACTGGGGTATCCCTGTTCCCGTAGAAGGAGCAGAAGGCAAAGTGCTCTACGTATGGTTTGATGCTCCTATCGGATACATCTCCAACACCAAAGAACTTCTCCCCGACAGCTGGGAAACATGGTGGAAAGATCCTGAAACCCGCCTGATCCATTTCATCGGGAAAGACAACATCGTGTTCCACTGCATCGTATTCCCCGCCATGCTGAAAGCAGAAGGCAGCTATATCCTGCCGGACAACGTGCCGAGCAACGAATTCCTCAATCTCGAAGGAGACAAAATCTCCACTTCCCGCAACTGGGCTGTATGGTTGCACGAATACCTGGCGGACTTCCCCGGCAAACAGGACGTACTCCGCTACGTACTGACCGCCAACGCACCGGAAACGAAAGACAACGACTTCACCTGGAAAGACTTCCAGGCACGCAATAATAACGAACTGGTAGCCGTATACGGTAACTTCGTGAACCGTGCAATGGTATTGACTCAAAAATACTTCGACGGGCGCGTACCTGCACAAGGTGAACTGACCGACTACGACAAGGAAACGCTGAAAGAATTTGCAGACGTAAAAGCAGAAGTGGAAAAACTGCTCGACGTATTCAAATTCCGCGACGCACAGAAAGAAGCCATGAACTTGGCACGTATCGGCAACAAATACCTGGCCGACACTGAACCGTGGAAACTGGCAAAAACAGATATGGAGCGTGTAGGTACCATCCTCAACATCTCCCTGCAACTGGTTGCCAACCTTGCCATCGCTTTCGATCCGTTCCTGCCGTTCAGCTCGGAAAAACTCCGCAAAATGCTGAACATGAATACTTTCGAATGGTCTGAACTGGGACGTGACAACCTTCTGCCTGTAGGTCACCAATTGAACAAACCGGAATTATTGTTCGAAAAGATTGAGGACGCTACTATCGAAGCACAAGTACAAAAATTGCTCGATACAAAGAAAGCAAACGAAGAAGCCAACTACAAGGCTAATCCTATCCGCCCGAACATCGAATTCGACGACTTCACAAAACTGGATATCCGTGTAGGTACCATTCTTGAATGTCAGAAAGTGCCGAAAGCGGATAAATTGCTGCAATTCAAAATCGACGACGGACTGGGAACACGTACCATCGTATCGGGTATTGCCAAGCATTATCAACCGGAAGAACTGGTAGGCAAACAGGTTTGCTTCATCGCCAACCTTGCTCCGCGCAAACTGAAAGGTATCGTCAGCGAAGGCATGATTCTAAGTGCCGAAAACAACGACGGCAGTCTGGCAGTTATCATGCCGGGACGTGAGGTGAAGCCGGGCAGCGAAGTAAAATAATAAAACTTAAATAGGGAATACATGAAAAGCTATCATTGCGCATAGCCTTTTCATGTATTCTTTGCAAATAACATGAGCGAGAATCAGTCACTAAAAGAAAAGACAGCCAAAGGACTATTTTGGGGAGGATTCAGCAACGGCATACAGCAGTTGTTAAACCTGCTTTTCGGAATATTCCTCGCACGGTTGCTCACTCCGGCAGACTACGGAATGGTGGGAATGTTGGCTATCTTCTCCCTCATTGCCAGTTCGATACAGGAGAGCGGTTTCACAGCCGCCCTTGTCAACAAGAAGGAAGTGACACATAACGATTACAATGCTGTCTTCTGGTTCAATGCGGCTATCAGCCTGTCCTTGTATCTGCTGTTATTCCTGTGCGCACCGCTCATTGCCGATTTTTACCATACTCCCGAACTGACACCGCTGGCACGTTATTCCTTCATCGGATTCTTCATAGCCAGCCTGGGAATATCCCACAGCGCCTATCTTCTGCGAAACTTGATGGTGAAACAGCGGGCCCTGTCCTCCGTTATCGGACTTACCGTATCCGGAATCACCGGAGTCACTCTTGCCTACTTCGGTTTCTCTTATTGGGGTATTGCCACGCAAAGCATCGTTTATGTAGCCGTCAACACAGCCTGTTACTGGCATTTCACCCGTTGGCGACCGAGCTTGCAATTCAATTTCACCCCGATTAAGGAAATGTTCGGATTCAGCGGAAAGCTATTGGTAACCAATGTATTCAATCACATCAACAACAACCTGTTCTCTGTGATACTGGGTAAGTTCTACACCGAAAAGGAAGTAGGATATTACAACCAGGCCAATAAATGGTGCGGCATGGGACAGCTCTTTATATCCGGCATGATAAACGGAGTGGCGCAACCGGTACTCACCAAAGTGTCGGACGACCTTGAACGGCAAAAACGGGTATTCCGCAAAATGCTGCGTTTCACCGCTTTCGTCTCGTTTCCCGCCATGCTCGGACTGGGAATCGTATCAGAAGAGCTGATTATCATCACCATCACCGACAAGTGGTATTCCAGCATATCCATCATGCAGATTCTGTGTATCAGCGGAGCCTTCACTCCCATCGCATACCTCTATCAGCAACTCATCATCAGCAAAGGAAAATCCCGCATCTATATGTGGAACACCATAGCGCTCGGCATAATCCTACTGTCAGGCGTTCTGTTAGTCCACGCACACGGGATCTATGCCATGCTCGCCGTCTATGTATCCACCAATATACTGTGGCTACTGACGTGGCACTACTTCGTATGGCAAGAAATCGGACTAAAGCTGCGCCATGCACTGATAGACATACTTCCATACGCTGTCATTGCCGCTACGGTGATGGTAATCACCTATTATTCCACCCGTTCCATCGAGAATATTTATCTCCGCCTGGCAAGCAAGATAGTGCTCGCAGCAGCACTCTACGTAGCCGCCATGTGGGGCAGCCGTTCGGTCACCTTTAAAGAAAGCATCCAGTATTTCATCAAAAAGAAGACACATGAACCCTAATGATCTTGCCACTAAATACCGCCTTCTGAACAGTTCTTTCAAAAAGACGATGATCTATCACATAGGTATAGACGCCGGATTCTTTACCGAATACACCTATATGCTCCATGCAATGCTCTATTGCCTGCAACACAAAATACAGTTCAAGCTTTACTCCGACGACGCCAACTTCGGATGGGAAAAGGGCTGGGAAGACTGTTTCGCACCTTTCTGCGAGCAAGTGCACGAACCGTTTCACCACACCTACAACACCCATCGCCTGCCTTCATGGCAAGCATTGATGCAAGACAAAAAATTATCTAAAACGAAGTTACTGAAATGGAAACTGAAAGTAACCTGCAAGAACATCATCGGAAAAGCCCTTGCTTTCTTCACGTATGGTAAACCGGTGTTGCTCAACTTCCAAGTGACGTTCAACCCCAACCAGCGCTTCCATATCCTCGAACTGGGAATAGACGGTGACTACCTCCACACCTTCCAAAAACTGACGGAAATCACCTGGAAACTCAACGACACCACCGCACAGGAATGTCGCCAATTTGCCGCCACCCTGCAACTTCCGCCTCAATACGCAGGATGCCAGATACGCGGAGGAGACAAGATAACCGAAACCAACCTGCTGCCACCGGAACACTACATACGCCTCATCAAAGAAAAAACAGCCATCCGCGACGTCTTTGTATTGACCGACGACTACCGCCTCTTCGAGCAAGTGCAAACCCTTGCCCCGGACATACACTGGCACACCCTTTGCAGCCCCGACGAGCAAGGATACGTCAACAGCGCTTTCACGCAGACCACCAAAGAGCTGAAACAGAAGCAAATGGCACGGTTCCTCTGCTCGATACAGCTATTGATGGATGCTTCCGTCTTTATAGGAAGTATCACCACCGGTCCCAGCCTGTTCCTATTGAAGAAGTTCTATCCGGAGATCCATCCGGCAGACTGTCTGCTCAAGGACTTTCCGCAAGCATCCGTCCTCCCCATTCCGGGACGCGGGCGAGTGGCCACCGAATTTATGCAAGGAAACTTAAAGTTATAGTAACTTAGCAATATAATTACTACATTTGCAAGACAACGTGCATTAACCATTTCCGATGAACAAGAAATATACAGCCGAAGAGCTTGATTTATTACATGCCGAACTTTACGACATATTGGGAGAAACCATCCGGGTGTGTCAGAAGCACGATATTCCCTATTTTGTGATAGGCGGCACAGCCATCGGCGCACTCTACGATCAGGGAATTCTCCCCTGGGATGATGATATAGACATCGGCATGACGCGGGAGAATTACAACAAATTCTTAAAAGTAGCACCCGGAGAACTGGGTCCTTCCTACTTCCTTTCATGGATAGAGACAGACCCTCACACCCCTTATTACTACGCGAAGGTTAAGAAAAACAACACCCTCTTTGTAGAAGAAATGTTCAAGAACGTCCCGATGCATCCGGGCATCTTTGTAGATATCTTCCCGTTCGACAGGATTCCCGACAACAAACTGTTGCGGCAAATGCAATCCGGCATACTCGGCTTCCTCAAATGCTGCCTGATGGGAAAAGAGATATGGATGTGGAAACACTTCGGTAAGTGCGAAATAGAGAACCCTACAAACCGGGGAGCCTTCTCCTGTCTCCTGAACAGAATAGTCGACTCTCTTTTCTCTAAAAAAGCAATTTACCGGATGCTGGTATCCGTGCAAAGCTGTTTCAACTCACGAAACACCCGCTACTACAACAACGTCATGGCAACCGCCGACCACGTGACCGTAGAAAGCCTCCACCACCTGCAACCGGTGAAATTCGGTCCCCTCACCGTGACCGCTCCCGATGACCTGGAAGGGTTCCTGCGATACAACTACCCGACCTTGCATCGATTTACCAAGGAAGAACAGGAAAAAGTGAATAACCACTATCCTGCCGCCCTGTCATTCAGTACAACCCCAAAACAAGAACTATGAATATGAAATCCGCTTTAGTAGACGTCCCGGTACTTATCCTGTTCTTCAACCGCCCGCAACAGTTGTCGCAAGTGTTCGAGCAAGTGAAGAAAGCACGTCCGTCCCGGCTCTTCCTCTATCAGGACGGAGCACGAAACGAGCGCGATTTGCCCGGAATAGAAGCCTGCCGTGAAATCGTATCACAGATAGACTGGGAATGCGAAGTAGAACGCCTTTATCAGGAAAAGAATTTCGGCTGTGACCCTTCAGAATACATTTCGCAAAAATGGGCCTTCTCCAAAGTCGACAAGTGCATCGTATTGGAAGACGACGATGTGCCCTCCGTTTCCTTTTTCCAATTCTGCAAGGAGATGCTGGATAAATACGAACACGACACCCGCATCAGCATGATTGCCGGCTTCAACCCCGAAGAAATCACCAAAAATATGCCATCCGACTATTTCTTCGCCACCACCTTTTCCATCTGGGGATGGGCGAGCTGGAAACGGGTAGTCGACCAATGGGACGAGTTTTACAGTTTCCTGGACGACTCCTTCAACATGCAGCAGCTTGAGCAACTCATCAAGGAACGCAAATTCCGGAGCGACTTTATCTATATGTGCCAGCGTCACCGGGAACAGCAGAAAGCCTTTTATGAAACCATCTTCCACGCCTCTATCCTGTTCAACTCCGGACTAAGCATCGTGCCTACCCGCAACATGATAAACAACCTCGGAGCAACGGCAGATTCCACCCATTTCGCCGGCTCGGTCCACACCCTGCCCAAGGGTTATCGCCGCATCTTCACCATGAAGCGTTACGAAGTGGACTTTCCGCTGCGGCATCCCCGCTACGTCATCGAAAACGTAGCCTACAAAGAGAGGGTTTACCGCATCATGGGCTGGGATCATCCATGGATCAAGATAGGGCGTTCGTTCGAAGAATTGTTCCTCAACCTGAAATACGGTAATTTCTCCATCATTACGAAAGCTGTCAAAAACCGAATAAACAAATGGCTGAAAAGAAACAAGCACCACTAAATACGTTGCTTACTATTTATTTTTACCATACCCGTCTCACACGGGAAAGTTACGAGGAATGGAAAGAATATAAATTCCCCGGACATATTTTATACGGGCTTCCTCTGCTGGAAAATTACGGAATACGCTCCGTGATGCACAAATGCAAATACTTCTCCGGCCGCCTGAAACTCATGTTTTACGCCACCAAAGAGATTCTCTTCTGCAAGGAAAAATACGACGTGCTCTATGCCACCTCTTTCCGGGGGATAGAACCCGTCATCTTCCTCCGTGCACTGGGACTGTACCGCAAGCCCATCGTCATCTGGCATCACACGGCCGTCGTCACCAACCCCAAACCGTGGCGCGAACAAATCTCCCGCCTTTTCTACAAAGGCATCGACCAAATGTTCCTGTTCAGCCGGAAACTGATTCAGGACTCGCAGAAAACCCGGAAAGCTCCGTCCCACAAACTGAAACTGATACATTGGGGCCCGGACCTTCCTTTCTACGACCATCTGCTGGCAGAAATGCCCGACCGGAAGCCCGAAGGATTTATCTCCACCGGCAAAGAGAACCGGGACGTGGACACCCTGCTCCAGTCATTCTCCGCAACCAACGAGGAATTGGACCTGTACATTGCCGTCTCATGCGGCAACATCAACTATAAAAAGATACTCGACCGCTATTCAGTGCCCGACTCCATCCGTATCCACTATACCGACGGAGTGATTCCCTACGAACTGGGAAAACTGGTAGCCCGCAAAAGCTGCATCGTCATCTGCTGTCTGGACTTCCCCTACACCGTAGGACTGACCACTCTTGTGGAAGCATTCGCCCTCGGCATCCCCGTCATCTGCTCGCGCAACCCCAACTTCGAAATTGACATCGACAAGGAAGAAATCGGCATTACCGTAGAATATAACGATGTACAAGGCTGGATAGACGCTATCCGCTACATCGCCGACCATCCCGAAGAGGCACGACGCATGGGAGAAAATGCACGCAAACTGGCAGAAGAACGCTTCAACCTCGAAATCTTTTCGCGCGAAATAGCAGAAAGCTTGTTGGAAATATCAAACATTTCCTCTAAAAACCGTACATTTGCATAAACTTTTGCCCATGAGAGTCCTGATAATAAATACATCTGAACGAATAGGAGGAGCGGCCATTGCAGCAAGCCGGTTGATGGAGTCACTGAAAAACAACGGTATCAAAGCCAAAATGCTGGTGCGTGACAAACAGACCGACCAAATCAGTGTGGTCCGCTTAAAAAGTAACTGGTTGCAAGTGTGGAAATTCATGTGGGAACGGATCGTTATCTGGAGTGCCAATCGTTTCCGCCGATACCATCTGTTCGACGTTGATATTGCCAATACTGGCACAGACATCACCTCACTCCCGGAATTCCGCCAAGCCGACGTGATCCATCTGCATTGGGTCAACCAAGGAATGCTCTCGCTGAAAGATATACGGAAAATACTCACTTCCGGCAAACCTGTGGTATGGACCATGCACGATATGTGGCCATGTACCGGTATCTGCCACTACGCACGGGAGTGTAAAAACTATCAGCAAGAGTGTCACGACTGCCCTTACATCTACAAAGGCGGTGGCCGGAAAGATTTATCTTACCGCACTTTCCGCAAAAAACAAAAGTTATACAGCTACGCTCCCATCCATTTCGTCACGTGCAGTCACTGGCTGAAGGAACAAGCACAGACCAGCGCATTGTTTGAAGGAAAAAGCGTCACCAATATTCCGAACGCTATTAATACCAACCTGTTCAAACCCATGAACAAAAAAGAAGCACGTGCCAAGTTCATGTTGCCGGAAGGTAAGAAACTGGTTCTGTTCGGCTCGTTAAAGATCACCGACAAACGAAAAGGAGTCGACTATCTCATTGAAGCCTGCAAACTGCTGGCAGAAAAGCATCCGGAATGGAAAGAGTCACTGGGGGTAGTCGTATTCGGCAACCAGTCACAGCAATTGCAGGAGCAGCTTCCTTTCCATGTCTACCCGCTCCCTTACATCAAGAATGAGCATGAGATAGTAAATATCTACAATGCCGTAGACCTCTTCGCCATCCCGTCTCTGGAAGAGAATCTTCCTAACATGATTATGGAAGCAATGGCCTGCGGAGTACCCTGTGTCGGCTTTAATGTAGGAGGTATCCCCGAAATGATCGATCATCTGCACAACGGTTATGTGGCACAATACAAATCTTCAGAAGATTTTGCCAACGGCATACATTGGATATTGACGGAACCGGAATACGATGAACTCTCCGCACAAGCCTGCCGCAAGGTCTTGGGCAATTATTCGGAGAGCATCGTCGCAAAGAAATATACAGATGTCTACAATAAAATAACGGGGAAATATGCATAGTGTCCATCCTACTCCCAAGTTCTCTATCATTACGGTGACGTACAATGCTGAAAAGGTATTGGAAGACACGATTCAGAGTGTCATTTCACAAACCTATCATCATATAGAATACATCATCGTAGATGGAGCTTCCAAGGATGGAACCATTTCTATTATCAACCGCTACCGCCCGCACATACACACCGTTGTCAGCGAACCGGACAAAGGGCTGTATGACGCCATGAATAAAGGCATCGCCCTTGCCAGCGGCGATTATCTCTGTTTCCTGAACGCGGGCGACTGTTTTCACGAGGACGACACACTACAACAAATGGTGCATACCATCAACGGCAGCGAACTGCCCGATGTGCTTTACGGAGAAACCGCTATCGTAGACCAGGACAGGCATTTCCTGCGGATGCGCAGATTGTCCGCTCCCGAAACGCTTACCTGGAAAAGTTTCAAACAGGGTATGTTAGTCTGCCATCAGGCATTCTTTCCCCGTCATACGCTGGTAGAGCCCTACAACTTGAAATATCGTTTTTCTGCCGATTTCGACTGGTGCATCCGTATTATGAAGAAAGCGCGCACCTTACACAATACCCATCTGACGATTATCGATTATCTGGATGAAGGAATGACTACCCGCAATCAGAAAGCCTCCCTGAAAGAGAGATTTCGCATCATGGCAAAGCACTACGGGTTGATTGGCACCGTAGCACATCATATATGGTTTGTGATCCGTGCGGTGATTCACCGGTAAAGCTGGTTCTCTTTAAAATGTTGCAGGCAACGCAAGCAACTGGTACATCAGCGTACGTGCCATACGTATCTGCCCCTTTGTACTAGGATGTAAACGGTCATATCCTGCGTCGTAGAAGTAAATCAGTTGCTCTTCCACCATCGGGTTCAGCCCGGTTACCGCATTAAAATCAATTACGGGCACTCCCCACACATTACCGGCTTCCTTGACGGCCTGCACGTAGGCATCCACATATTCACCACAACTATTCTGATAGTTTTCATCCGGTTGCACGTTCTTCTCTCCAAAATCCGCCAGTGAGCGGTGCAACGGGGTTAATAGTACAATCTGCTTATCCGGAAACAGTTGTTTCAGCCTGTGGATTCCGATGTTGATACGTCCTTTATACGTGTTTCCATCCATTATAGGCGTACGTTTCTTGCGGGTTTCCAGCTTTTTGACCTGTCCGCGGGCTGCCATCACCTGTTCTTCTGTTTCCGTAAACCACTCTCCGATAGGCACACCGTCATTAAAATCATTCGTACCCATCAGAATCAAGATAGCATCCACTTCTCCACCGTGTTCCTGCTTCAGTTTCTCGGCCTGACGGGGCACATCATTCCATTGTCTGCCGCTGATACCGTATACATAAGGAGTAATCCCCAGCCATTCCTGCAGGAAATCCCAGTATTTCTTTATTTTGTCACCATAGCAGTTGGGATCTGTAATAGAGTCTCCCAAATATCCCACTCTTTTTCCTTGCCACGGATGCCGGACAGCTCCATTATTCGTTTCAGCAGAGTTTGCAACTTTAGATGTTTGATTCTGTCCGCACAGAAAAGAGGAACAGAAAAACAGAATGGTACATGCGAGTAATAATTTGCTTTTCATCGGTACTATACATTAAATGAGAGATTTGTATCTAATATCCTGCAAATGTAATTCAAAAATAAGTAGTTTCAATCAATTTGGGCAGTCAATCTCATCCATACAACCGGACAGACAAACGGGTCTCTATTTGACGATTCTTGCTAAAATGCAGGTTTACAGTATTTTTTCATCAAAGTTATCATTGAGTTTTACACCTAAAATCCTATCTTTGTCACAAACTAAAAGAAAAATTGGATGTTTAACTCATTTTCATTCCATAAGGATTCCGTTCTGTAAATAATCTGTAAGCCTTCCTCTCATTACAGATTATCCCTTATGTTTTCTGACATATTCTTGTCAGAGTTATTTTCTATATCTAAATTTTAAACTATTTGTATGGTCAAATGGTCACAAGCATCGTCACATGCTTTCATTTACCGTACTGCTAAAACATTAAAAAACAATGAGTAACGAATTAAAAACAATCCACGAATTCGATTTTACACTGATATGTAATTACTTCAAAGGACTAAAACGTCAAGGTCCGGGAAGCCCTGAAGTCACACAAAAAGCCTTAAGTTTCACCAACGAACTGTCTGACGAAGCCAGAATAGCCGATATTGGCTGTGGCACAGGCGGGCAGACAATGGCATTAGCTAACTATACGAAAGGGCAAATTACAGGCATCGATCTTTTCCCCGACTTCATCGAAATATTCAACAGAAATGCAATAGAAGCCCATTGCGAAGACAGAGTAAAAGGCATTGTCGGTTCTATGGACGCTTTGCCGTTTCAAGAGGAAGAACTCGATCTGATCTGGTCCGAAGGAGCTATCTATAATATAGGATTCGAACGCGGCATGAATGAATGGAACAAGTTCCTGAAAAAGAACGGGTTCATCGCTGTAACGGAAGCATCCTGGTTCACCCCGGAACGCCCCTCCGAAATAGACGACTTCTGGATGGCTAATTACCCGGAAATAGATACGATTCCGAGAAAAATAGCACAAATGGAGAAAGCCGGATATATCCCGACAGCCCATTTCATCTTACCGGAAAATTGCTGGACCGAGCATTTCTATGCTCCCCAATTCCCGGTTCAGGAAGCCTTTCTGAAAGAATATGCAGGAAATGAAGCTGCCGCAGACCTCATCGCCGGTCAACGACACGAAGAGAGCCTATATAATAAGTATAAGGAATACTACGGCTATGTATTCTATATAGGACAAAAAAGATAATTGACTATCTGCCGGAGAAGTTAGCAAGATAGGATAACTCTCCGGCATTTATTATCCTTTATTTTGCAGAAGATATGGAAACGAAAGATATAAATAAGGAAGAATATCAGTTACGGATCAACAAAGTGACCGACTATATCCATCAAAACATTGACCAGCCGTTATCATTACAGAAAATGGCGGGTATCGCATGCTTTTCTCCTTTCCACTTCCATCGCGTATTTACAATCCTGACCGGCGAAACGCCTACGGATTATATCAAACGCACCCGGATTGAAAAAGCAGCCCTATTATTAAAACAAAACAAGGAACTTTCCGCCACCGAAATTGCCGCCCTTTGCGGCTTTAGCAGCCTTTCGCTGTTAAGTCGCAATTTCAGGCTGCATTTCAGTATGACGATCCGGGAGTTCCGCTCACTAAAATATAACGCTAAAGAATATGGAAAAAGAAAATAAGATTCTGATTTTTCGAACTTCTATCACCAAAAGATGTGACATCAAACGCATAGGAAAACTTTTGGCAGAGTTCCCTCAAATAGACAAATGGAATGTGGACTTTGAGGACTGGGAGAAAATATTAAGGATCGAGTGCAGTGGTATCACTGCACTCGAAATATCGGAAGTACTCCGGAATAATCATATTTTTGCCAGCGAACTGGAATAAAACGGAGGGAAAGAAGTCTCAAACTCCCAACAATTGTTTCAATTCCCCCATTCCTTCAGAAGCCCCCTTCTGAATTACATGTATCGAACGGGAAGTATGCGTATCTACCGGTTTCGGATCAATCAGATACACCTCTGCTCCTCTCGGTACATAATGAAGCAGCCCCGCCGCAGGATATACATTAAGCGATGTACCGATAATGACAAAAATATCCGCTTTCTCCACATAGCGGATAGCTGTTTCAATTTCCGGCACAGCTTCTCCAAACCATACAATGAAAGGTCGTAATTGAGTGCCGTCACCGGCCTTGTCTCCCATCTTCACTTCATATTCTTCCGGTTTCAGCTCTTTTATAAATTGAGGATTATATGGATCTCTGCTGGAACATACTTTTGTCAGTTCGCCATGCAGATGAATAATGTGGCTACTTCCGGCGCGTTCATGCAGATTATCAACATTCTGTGTCACCACCGTTACATGGAAACTTTTCTCCAGTTCCGCCAACAACTCATGTCCACGGTTCGGTTTCACCTCCAACAACTGTTTCCGACGTTCATTATAGAAATTAATCACCAGAGCCGGGTCCCTCTGATAACCTTCAGGAGTAGCCACCTGCTCCACAGGATATTTATCCCACAAACCGCCCGCATCCCGAAATGTACTGATCCCACTCTCGGCACTCATACCGGCACCCGTCAAAACTACCAGATTTTTCATTACTATTCCTCCTTCTTTTTTTAATAGCCACACAAATGTAATCAGAATCATCGAATAAAAGAAGACTTTCTTACGCTTAATCTAACCTGATATATACGAAACTTTAAGATGAAAGATACAGATAGTTAGTGTCAGACATACTAAGATTTATTCGTCTGACTATAGTTATATTTGCATCTGACTATAGTTATTCTTTCATCTGACTATAGTTAGACGAAAAGTAAACTATAGTCAGACGATTAATTATCTGCATAAACAAACCTAAATAATCAGAATAAGCCGATTAAATCCTACGAACAAAAAACTAATTCTTTAAAGAAAAGCGATTAACTTTCACAGATATAAGAATTTTTAAATAGCAAATGCTAAATCATTCAAATAAAACACGTACTTTTGCGTTTCATAAATTTGCAATTGATTGAAAGCTAAAACCATGAAGGTGATACATTTCAATCGCCAACAAAAAACATTATATGGATAAATTCAGTTACTCTATTGGCCTCGGAATTGGTCAAAACTTATCAAGCATGGGAATCGAAAACCTTGCGGTAGATGATTTCGCACAAGCAATCAAAGATGTATTAGAAGGTAATCAGACGGCTATCAGCCACAATGAAGCCCGCGAAATAGTGAACAAATATTTCGAAGAATTGGAATCTAAGATGAGTGCCGTTGCTATTGAGCAGGGACAGGCATTCCTCGAAGAAAACAAAAAAGGACCGGGCGTAGTTGTCCTTCCCAGCGGACTACAATATGAAATCATCAAAGAAGGTACAGGTAAAAAGCCGAAAGCTACCGATCAGGTAAGATGCCACTATGAAGGTACATTGATCGACGGTACACTGTTCGACAGCTCTATCCAACGCGGAGAACCGGCTGTATTCGGCGTCAACCAAGTAATCCCGGGATGGGTGGAAGCTTTGCAGCTGATGCCGGAAGGTTCCAAATGGAAACTGTATATTCCGTCAGAACTCGCTTATGGTGCAAGAGGTGCCGGAGAAATGATTCCTCCTCACAGCACACTCATTTTTGAAGTAGAATTACTCGAAGTATTATAAATAAAAAATTTCAAAGCAAAATGAAAAAAGTTAGTATTTTTATGGCAATCGCCGCTGCTGCAAGCCTTGCTTCTTGTACAGCTCAAGCTCCTAAAGCAAATCTGAAATCAGACCTCGATTCACTGTCTTATTCTATCGGTATGGCTCAGACTCAAGGTCTGAAAGGCTATCTGACAGGTCGTCTGGATGTTGATACTACTTACATGGCAGAATTCATCAAAGGTTTGAACGAAGGCGCAAACAAGACTAGCAAAAAAGACATCGCTTACATGGCAGGTCTGCAAATCGGTCAGCAAATCAGCAACCAGATGATGAAAGGTATTAACCAAGAATTGTTTGGTACAGACTCTACTAAAACTATCAGCAAAGAAAACTTCATGGCAGGTTTCATCGCAGGTACTTTGGAAAAAGGCGGCGTAATGACTATGGAAGCAGCTCAAGAATATACTCGTACAGCTATGGAAACTATCAAAGCAAAAGCTTTGGAAGAAAAATATGCTGACTATAAAGCTGAAAACGAAAAATTCCTTGCTGAAAACAAGACTAAAGACGGCGTAAAAACTACTGCAAGCGGTCTGCAATACAAAGTAATCACTGAAGGTAAAGGTGAAATTCCTGCTGACACTTGCAAAGTGAAAGTGAACTACAAAGGTACTTTGATCGACGGAACAGAATTCGACAGCTCTTACAAACGTAACGAACCGTCTACTTTCCGTGCTAACCAAGTAATCAAAGGTTGGACAGAAGCATTGACTATGATGCCTGTAGGTTCTAAATGGGAACTTTATATCCCACAAGAACTTGCTTACGGTGCAAGAGAATCTGGCAACCAAATCAAACCGTTCTCTACTTTGATTTTCGAAGTTGAACTGTTGAGCATCGAAAAAGATAAGAAATAAGAAAGTTCTTTTCTAAATAGAAAAAGGAAAGAGGCGCAAAACGTTTGTGCCTCTTTTTTTTGCTTTTTCCTATTTTTTTTCTCCGAAAAGAAGAATAATTAAAATAAATCTCTATATTTGCTTACTATTTGATAACAACAGGAAATTACAATTTATTATTATGGAAAGAATAGACAACCTCGACAGGCAGATCCTAGAGATTATCTCCCAGAATGCCCGCATCCCTTTTAAAGACGTAGCAGCCGAATGTGGAGTATCACGCGCAGCTATCCATCAGCGCGTGCAAAGACTGATTGACCTAGGTGTCATTGTAGGCTCTGGTTACCATGTGAACCCGAAATCATTGGGCTACAGAACTTGTACATACGTAGGTATCAAGCTGGAAAAAGGCTCCATGTACAAATCTGTCGTAGCGGAATTACAAAAGATTCCCGAAATAGTGGAATGTCATTTCACTACAGGCCCGTACACAATGCTGACAAAACTTTATGCATGCGACAACGAACATCTGATGGATTTGCTGAATAACAAAATGCAAGAAATACCAGGTGTAGTAGCTACCGAGACTCTGATTTCTCTGGAACAGAGTATCAAGAAAGAGATTCCCATCCGCGTTGAAAAATAATTGTGATGGAGTTTCTAAATGAATATCACCTTGCAGGGTTATTCATCGGAATCTGTACCTTTTTGATTATCGGCCTTTTTCACCCCGTCGTGGTAAAGGCCGAATATTACTGGGGCACAAAATGCTGGTGGATATTCCTGGTACTCGGCATTGCCGGTGTGATTGCCTCCTTAAGTATCGATAATGTGATCTTATCTTCTTTATTAGGCGTGTTTGCGTTTTCTTCCTTCTGGACGATCAAAGAGGTTTTCGAACAGGAAGAACGGGTACAAAAAGGATGGTTCCCCAAGAATCCGAAGCGCAAATATAAGTTCTAGAAGCAAAGGATTACAGTTTTTTCTCGAAAGAATTTGCATAATTCGACGGAAAATACTACTTTTGTCACCGCATCCAGTTAATGGATACATCGGGCTTTTAGCTCAGTTGGTTAGAGCAACAGACTCATAATCTGGAGGTCCTTGGTTCAAGCCCAAGATGGCCCACAAACTAAGAGGCTCATTCCTAAGGGAATAGAGCCTCTTTTAGTTTGTAAACCCTCCAGATATAAGTCTGTTGCTCTTGATTATTTATTCCTATTTTAAGCAGATGTTGACTAATTGTTGACTAATTAAAATAGAGCTAATATGCTGACTATTAAAGCTGAAATTAAAAGGAGTGAACTAAAAGTTGACGGAACATATAACGTCAAGATTAGATTCACATTAGACCGCAAGGTAAAACGTTTATCCACCAACCTGTTTGTAACTCAACAAGACCTAACTAAATCCCTCAAATTTAAAGAGGATACTTCCATTAAGAGAGAGGTAGATAGGCTTGTTCTCTATTACAGGGAACAGTGTCTAAAACTGCAACTAGACCAAAATCATTATTCTTTGGATGAGATAGTTGAATTTCTGAACGGAGAACAGGAGAAACAACAGACCATTAATTTTATAAAGTTCAGTCGTGAATGGATAGCCTCAACTACAATCAAAGGTGCACCCAATTATACAACTGCCATTAATGCTTTAGTGCGTTTCATAGGTAAGGAGGAGTTGGATATTAATCTAATTACTCTTGACTTCTTAGAAGACTTCAAATCATTCTTGAATAAAGAACGTGAGATACGGACTAAAAGATTAATGCAGCAAGGCAAACGTGTACCTTCTAATCGTTCACTCTCCCTTTATTTGATAAGTATCAAGAAGTTGTTCAATGAAGCCAAGAAGAGGTATAATAAGAAGGATAAGAATTTAATCTTAATTCCCAACTCACCCTTCATAGAACTTGAAATACCCAAACAAGAAGCTACCCGTAAAAGAGCTATATCCGCAGATATTATAAAGAAGGTATGGAAGTTACCATATAAGGACATGAAGAAGGGTTACAAAGCTACGTGCCGTTATAATTTGGCTAAGGATTGCTTCATTCTCTCATTCTGCCTTATGGGTATGAACTCAGCAGATTTATACAATGCCACTGAAATGAAAGGCAATACAATTACATATAATCGTACAAAGACTAAAGACCGCAGACTGGATAAAGCTCAAATGAAGGTTGATATACCTAAATTAGCCCAACCGCTCATTGAGAAGTATAAGGATAAAACAGGTAAACGCCTCTTCAATTTCTATCAATATTACGTTGACGAGAAAGGTTTTAATAAAGCCATAAACTATGGTTTAAAGGAGATTGGAAGATTATTGGAGATTGATGACTTGGAATATTATGCAGCGCGCCACTCATGGGCTACCATAGCACTCAATAAAGTAGGAATTGACAAATATACAGTCCATGCAGCGTTAAACCACGTTGATGAAACAATGAGGGTAACGGACATCTATATTGAGCGGGATTTCGTCAACGAGAACAGGGCTAATGCGAAGGTCGTGAAGTACGTATTTGGAAGAATGTAATTACATTCTGTAGCAGTTTGTAATGCTGTTCTATTGCATAATGGGACAGCATTATTTATCTTTACAGCACTAATATAAGAAGCGATATGAGAGATTACATACTACCAATTCCAGAATTAAAAAGGATAGAACCCATACTCACGGAATACTTTGGCTATAAGCGTGCCATGTTTGAGAATGAGCTGTTAGCAACTTACTACCATGAATATCCCAGCGGAATCAGTGAAGATATTTGTAAGAACTACATGACAGACCATTCATTTCTAAATACTATTGCAGTAGATAACGGAGTATTTGATTATAAACGGTATGCTTCCAAATCCATTTCTACCAATAAGGCATTTAATCCAAGTAGCTTCATTATGGATTCAGAACACAATATACTTGTCACCCTGCCAAGTAATAATATGTTGGAAAGGCTGATTGATTTATTACAGAAGTATGGTGAAACTGACAATGACGGAGTAATTGGAATAAGTTTGCTTGTTGTAGCTACCATATATGAGAAGTATAAGAATGGTGAACTTTACACAGAAGTTACCATATCAGAGAACACACTGCCTTATCTGGAACAAGTCCGTCCAGAGATGTTAAAGCTATATGAGTTGCTGAATACCAAGAGATACTCACCTTCCAAGAAGAAGGAGCTAAGGGTATTCAGTCCTATAACCATTGATAACGGAGTTAAAAAGATAACTCTTGCTATTGGCTGACAGATTTACTGGATAACTATCTTCACATCTATTTAGGAGTAAACAGTTTGGAAGAAGCCCAACAGGAATTGAAGGAAGTATATTCACAGAAGAAGGGCAGGAAAGCCAATAATGCAGCCCATAATCTAATCATGTATGGTACATTCCACCTGTTACAAAGATATTCCTCATTAAAGACCAAGAGTGAACAGATACGCATGACTTTAGGCTACATGGAATTATTATTTGAAGCGGACAGTTTCAATAATGACGAGAACTACACCAATGCAGCAATAGCCTATTTGGTAAAGCAAGGCTATAAACCACAATGGAAGCCCAAACAAACAGAAGACTACAACTTCTCACCCAATAATCAATCTACAGAACATCTCTGGTAATTAATAATTCACCAACCCTTACAGACTACCATGTAATCACGTGGTAGTTATTTTTATGTCCTTAAATCAGCTAATCCATTGATATTCTTATATCTAAAGAATACACTTCAAATCGCCTTCTATTCTTTATAACACACCTTCTGACTATTCCCCACCTTTGCAATGTAAAACGAGAGCATTGAATAACTGACAAGACAAGTTCCTAAAGAATAGAGCTGAAATCAGAACTTATTCTTTATAACACAGCAGTTAGGATAGCAGTAGTTTTGCACCGCAATCAAACGTTAAGGGTGCACACTTAACCGGAGGTTGCAGAATAAAATTAATTAATAACAAATTAAAATTTAAAGATTATGAAAATTACAAATTTAAATTTCGGAGGTTATATTATTCCTGCAAACTCTTATGACAACATGGGTGCACACAACACTGTAAAATTCATGATGCAGAAGGGGGAATATTTAACAGTCAAATTCAGTAAGGACAAAGGTGGGTACAACTACGCATGGGTAGAATCCGATAAATTAAAAGGTTTCAAATATCTATTAACAGGAAGTTCAATTGCATGGTTGGCGACATATCTGCAATCTGGAGAATATGAGGACTGCAATATAAAACCAACAGAAGTAACTCCCGAAGAGGATGAGAACTTCGATATTCAGACCGAGGTACTTAAAATCTTCATAAATCAAAAGAGAAAGGTACAAATTACTCCATTATTCAGAGAGACAAGTGGATATATCAATGCAACAGCCTCCTTTGCACATGGAAAGGTACTATTTAGAATCAAGCGTACAGAAGAGTTGGTAGATTACCTAAGAGAGCAAGATTATTTAATATAAGAATAGCTAACTTTGCAACGGGAGAGGGATAAATGCCTTCTCCCTCCTTTTAATTACAAAGTGACAATGGAAACAAGGTACATAAAGATTAATAAAGACGCGAATAACAAGATTCAATATTTAAAGGAAGTATTACCGAAGATTCCTGCCAATACAATACTATATAAGAAACTGACAGGACTTGGAGCTACTTATGGAGAACTGAAAGCAGACAGGCATTCTATCATTATCGAACCGAATGTTCCTGTAATAATTGGTAAATGTGAGGATTCCAAACATAAAGCTGATGCTCTGTTCGGAGTATATAAGGGTGTAAACACGGAAGACATTATTGAATATTTGAATAAGAATAAAGGCAGGTTCTATAAGATACTTACCACGCCAGAAAGTTTCAAGAAGGTAAAAGATGCCTTTGAAGCAATGGATATGGATATACGCTTTACTTGCTTCCTATTGTTCGACGAATGCCACAAAGTCACGAAAGATGTTGATTACAGAAATGATATAACCCTGCCACTGGACGACTTCTTCGATTTTGAAGAGAAGGCGCTCGTTTCAGCCACACCAATAGAAGTAACAGACCCACGCTTTGAACAACAGGGCTTTCAAATATTAGAAATCCAACCGACATTTGAATATACCAGGAATATCCAAGTAAGTCACACAAATAATATTTTAGAAACTACCAAGAATATTCTTTCATTGATTAAGTCTACCAACGGGAGCAACAACCAGTACAATTGCTTCTTTATAAACTCAACCGACATTATATATTCACTCATCAAACAAATGGATATACAGGATGATTCTGTAGTATTCTGTGCAGACCAAAGTGTAGACAAGTTGAAAAGGTTGAAGTTTAAGAACGCCTGTTCCAAATGGGATAGGAATAAGATAAAGATGTATAATTTCTTTACTTCCAGATTCTACAATGCATTGGATATAGAATTGGATGAACAGCCCAACATTATTATTATATCCGATGTCTACTTTGCGGAACAGACAATGGTAGACCCTTACTGTGATGTCATACAGATAGTAGGTAGATTCAGAAACGGAGTATCTAATATTGTACATATCAGTAATACCAATAAAGATTTACCTCAACGCAGCATGGAAGAAATAAAACTTTATATTCATAGCAGTGAGGAAGTTTATAAGATTCTTACCAGCTATTACAATACGGCTACCACCAAAGAGGCAAGGGATGCATACCGTTCGGCACGTGATAGTGTACCATATAATAAATACTTGGATAAGAGGCAGAACAAGAATTGGTTTGCTATTGATAATTACATTAATGAGGAAATTCTAAAAGGCTATTATCATGATAGAGAATCACTAGTTAACGCCTATAAGAATACAGGAGCTTTCAATGTTGAATCAACCGGCTTCTCATACCCACTAGGAGACACAGAACGTTTGAAACGAGAGAACAGATGCATATCTCTTAAGGAGAAACGCAAAGTCATAGTTTCCCAACTTGAACTATTGGATAACACGGAACTGGATATGCAATTTAAAAGAGACTTAATCGAAAGTGATGAATTTATAGTGAAAGCCTATGATTGTTTAGGTAAAGGAGAAATAGAAAGATTGAATTACTCCCAGTCCAAAATACAGGAAGCCATGATACTCAAACAATACCAGACCAGAAGCAAAGGCGGGGAAACTGTCGCATTAATCAAGAACTCTTTTAGAATCGGACGGAAGTACAAATTGGATTACATAAAGAAGGAAATTAAACGTATATATGAATTAATGGAAGTACCACCTCATAAAGCCATAACAAGTAAAACTATAGAAGAGTTCTTTCATACGGAGAATGCATGGATTGGCAAAGACAAAGCCAGACTAATCATTAGAGAAAGAGTATAAGAGATATACTACCATTTTAGAAAGAACTCTATTTATATGGGGGTGTTCTAAAAATGTTGAATATGCCATAGTCCCGATAGTCCGGTTATCACCAACTTGGATTATCGGGATTTATTTTATCCTGTAGTCTGTCATTCCCGATTGTGGTATAATGGTTAGGCAATGCCACTGACATTTATTACCTTTGCAATACCTCAAATGACATAACATTCAGATTGTCTGTTACCTACCCAGATTCACCACTACAAACCTATTCTAATCTTATTAATTACTATGAAGGAACTTACCTATCATGAAATCAGAATTAAAGCCCTGAAGAATAATGTACGGGACAATAAACTTCAAATCGGAATGTGGGCGCAATTTAATGGCTACATGAAACGCAGGGTACACAGGAACGGAAGATATTATACTGTATATATCCCATTACAGAGACTAGCCGATTAATTATTATGATAATCCATTTACCTACAGGGAAGCAGTTTGCCAACAGGAAGGAAGCCAAGATTTACTTTGGCACAGCCTACTATTACAAGTTGGAACGGGAGAAGAGAGATTTGTTATTTACCGATAATGTTCAATCAGCTACTAATGAATATTGCCAAACAACATCTAATAAACAGGACAAGCATAAGAACTCATAATGCTACCATTAATAAGTCAATGTTAAATGCTTTAAATGAACCTGACCTGTATAGATTCTTTTGTCTGTCTCTATATAGAAACAGCTATTATAATGTAAGACTACGGATTGAAGATATAGCCAAGATTACAGGTGAGAAGGAAAGCACATTAAAGAATTTCAATAAGAGCATGGACACGGTATTGACAAGAAAGAAATACCCCAGCCCAATCAACCACCCTGTATATGAATTTACAATGAGAAGTCTGTATAAGATACCTGCCATGGATTACAAAGGCTTTATCACATTATCCCATAAGTTTACCCAAGTTAAGCTAAGTGTGAAAGTGAAAGGGTACTATATCAAGCTATTATTAATTGCAGAGAATAATACTATTCTTCTTACTAACATAGGAATAGCTAATAAGTTGGGAATAAGTAAGAATACAGTCTCCAAATATAATATTGAATTATTCCAAGCAGGATTGTTAAAACTGTTTCCCGACAGGTTGGAACTTACTCCTAATGAATTACTAATAAGCAATGATGAAGCCAAACAAAAGAAAGAATGGCATCCCATTACAGGAGATTTATTACCTAATATAACTCTTAGCTTTAATAAGTAAGTAAAGAGGTCATTTTATACCTGTTATTAATTATATTAAGAGAGGGTATAATTTGACCTCTGACTGTAATATATAGTCTTTATATGCTTATGAAGTCGAATTAATAATGACAGGGATAGCATTTGATAAGAATACTACCACTACCTTTTAATGAGATTCATATTATAAGGTTGGGGCTCTCTACACATATATCCAAATTACATCTTTAGTCTGATTTGAGTGTCAATAAAATACAAGTCCTTGTCAATACCGTACAGCACATTGTTGGGAACGGCATCAAACACTTCATATTGGTCGTTATGGAACTCGTCTATGTAATCCATTTCAAAACCAAGCGCTTCCATGTATTCAGCAATTTCATCTTCTGTTGCTTCCCGTTCCGCCAATATGTAAGGTTGTGTGAGAACTGCACTGAACTCTTGACGGCTGTTATAAGAGAAGCCAATCATCTGATAGGGTACATTACTAAAGAACTTATTGTGTGCGTTAATGCGAATGAAGAAGTTCTCCAAATCATCCCCTGCATACTCAAAGTTGTTCAGCTTGATAACAGACGATTTACCGTCATGGAACACTTCATTCTCACCGCCCTTATCCATGTAGGTAATATTGAGGTGTGACAAGTCAATCCATAAATTGTTGGCGTTGGCAAATACTATCAGTTCTTTAATTTGCCTTCCCTTATAGCCCTCTGTTGGTTCAATTTCTCCTGTTGCTTCCTTACTTCTTCTGGTGATACAGGTTGCTTGCTCCAAGAGATTATTGATTGGCGGGTACGCTCTATCCATTGCTTGTGAAATTCATTAATATATTCCATAATTCATATAATTATGAGTTTATGCAAATGTAGGCAATCTATTTGAATCTGACAATATATAGATATATAAGTGTACTACCTTTTAATGAGATTTATTTATATTATATACCCCAACTCAAATTTGGTAGTATCTAAAATCATACCCCCGCCCCTTTAGATTTAGGTCGTGTTTCTATTTAAACTTTATGCTTTGATAAAGTAAAATTATTAGTCAGGCAGTGAGCATAAGGTATATATTATGCACTCTATAGCGGTGTAACTACTCTACACCCCCTCACCCATTATTGGAGAAGTAAATAGTTTTGCGTGAATCGCTTTCCAACTCACAAGCTTTCTGAATCTCTGGAATATCAGCCTCATCTATTATTAATATATGATTCTGTATTGACAGACACAAAGACAGGTGATAAGGGAGGTTCTTCATACCAAGCCGTCTATTTACTGCTTTATTCACTGATTACTAATCTAAAACAATATGTATGGAAGATTTAAAGATGTTATGTACGATTGGTACAATACTAATTGTGCCGTTAATTCTAATGCCGCAATTCTTTATTGGATTATTAATATTGATTGTGGCTTGCTTAGCTTTCAGATAGGGGAATTTCAAATTAACAGGATTTTATGAGAAGTTTATTCTATCTGTTAGTTGTCATTGCTACAATGATTGTGGCAATGTTATCCTTTCCTTTATTAATAGCGGGCTATATCTTATTGCTAATATATGCCTTGTTCAAAGGATAGCAGTTATTAACAAGACAATCACATTAATAATTGACGTTATGAATTTAGATTATAAAGTTGGAGAAGTAGAGCTTACATATAAGCCAACTACCAGAAACAGAAGCAAGGTTTACAGTGCTGCTGACGCTTTCCAGATTCTGCTGCCTACCTTCAAAGAAGGGACTATAGATTACAAGGAGTACTTTAAAGTATTATTCTTGAATCAAGCCAACCAGGTCTTGGGATATACACAAATATCCGAAGGTGGGATAACAGAGACAAGCGTAGATGTCAGAATGATATTGCAGGCTGCCCTACTAACTAATTCTGTATCTTTAATCTTGGCACACAATCACCCAAGCGGGAATTTAAAGCCAAGCACACTGGATATTGAGTTAACGAGATGTATTAAGGAAGCTGCCAAACTAATGAGAATTAATGTACTAGACCATATCATTATGACAAGTGAAAGCTATTATAGCTTTAGCGATGAAGGTACGCTTTAACTTGTTTGTGTTCAAATTGGGAATGTGTTCAAATTAATCTGCAAAGGTGGTTTGGACACATTCTTTTATGTTATCAATTTAATCAAAGATTATGTTACAAGCATTATTAATCGTTACATTCTGGATTATAGTTTTCTTTATTGCGTGTGCAATTTCACCTGTTGTATTCTTCTTGATGATTATTTGGACTATATACAAGATTATTACAATGAAGTAGTACATGAAGAACTAATAAGGGTATCTATATACTATATATAGGTACTCTTTCTATTTATAAACCTCTTAAATATTATAGAATATGGTAATAGAAGGCAGTCGCGAATACAAGGCAGCGCAAGAACTTGAAAGAGCCTTGAACGATTATAGTTGGAATCCTAAAAGGTTTGCTGAAAGTACAAAGTGTTACCACCGTACACTACAGCAGGAATTAATGAAAACCATAGTAGAGATTATTCGCATGGTTGGTAGTAGGAACTATGGTACAGACCTTAGGAATCAGGCATCACACGAACTTTGTAAACGGATAGTTGACAGTGGCGTGTTGGATGAAGCCCAACTACCTTTTATATAGGTTGAATGAAGTAAGGGCATTATTTACTTAGTGTCCTTGCTTTATAATATTCACTTCTACTATTAGTGAATGTTTAGCCAGTAATCAGTAGGTTAGATATTCCAACTCAAAATTAATATTCACTTATATTAGTTTCACTATAAAACAGAACGTTATGTCACTTAAATATTCAAGTACAACAGCAGATTATCTGCAATGGAGCGAAGCAATGAACTTAATAAGAAAGTTGGCAAGGGATAGTAATTATAAGATGTCACTTCTTATTGCTTTAGGTTGCTTCACAGGTCTAAGAATTTCTGATATTCTTGCTTTGAGGTGGAATCAGATACTAGATGCAGAAGAATTTACCATTATAGAGATTAAGACAGGAAAGCAAAGGACAATTAGGATTAATATGCAGCTACAGCAACATATCAGAGATTGTTATGAGCATATAAATCCAGTTGGCATAAATGCGCCTGTATTGATAAGTCAGAAGGGGACAGTGTACACAGTTCAGAGAATCAATGTCATGCTGAAAGAGATTAAAAAGAAATACAAGCTACAAATAGGCAATTTTTCGTGTCATTCTCTTAGAAAGACTTTTGGCAGACAGGTTTATAATATGAACAGTGATAATTCGGAGCTTGCACTTGTTAAGCTCATGGAGCTATTCAATCATTCCAGTGTATCAATTACTAAGAGATACTTGGGATTAAGGCAAGAGGAATTATTAAATACTTATGATTGTCTTAGCTTCTGATAATTGGGTTGGTATGAAAGTTCAGAATTTCTACTTATATGGGGATTTGGCAAGTTTCATACCAACCTTGAATTATTGAGTAGAGACAGCTCTCAACTTTTAATAAACAATAGTTCTTGCAAATATAAACATCTTTCGTAACTTTGTGGCAGTTTCAGCCTTTAGCGTTAAGGTTGACTTGTATTTATTACGAAAGGTGTTATTGATATTATCTTCTATTGACAAATTCTCGCAAAATTTGAAAGTAGTATGAAGATGATAGCAATAGCACCCATATCTGTTTGATTATGTTTCCCTCTATGGGACTTCATAGTTTTAAATAGGTGTGGGGTTGCTGTTGCTTTATCCATACTACAGGCAATGCGAGAAGCCAGTCAATAGGATGAAGTTAATAGTTCCCTGCACCTTCTTTATTTAATAATGCCTACCGTAGGGGAACAGGTTGGCAGAATTAAATTTATATCAATTATGAAAACTTTGAGATTAATTGGAACGACCTTGTTAATGGTTGTATTGTGTTTGAACTTTACCGCTTGTGGTGATGATGACGATGACGACCCGTCTAATCCATTGGTTGGAGTATGGCAGAACGATGATGAAGGCGAACATTTAAGGTGGACCTTCCGAAATGACGGAAGCGGAGAAGAGCATTTATTTTATGACGATGATAGCGAATCATACACGTATCAGTTTACTTACACTTATGATAGTAAATCCAGTACATTAATAATAAACTATGACGATGATGATACTGACAAATATACTATCAACATTAATGGCAATACAATGATTGCTGCCTATAATGATAATAAGGAAGGTATTATTGAAACCACTTTCAAGAAGAAGTAATAATTAAATAAAGGCAGCATTTGAAGTAACATTCACTTGCTGCCTTATTAATTACCTCCTTCTCTTCTTAACTAATTTATGCTTATCCTTCTTAGTTGAATTTGAGAATAGTTGTTCTAACATTTCCCTTGTAATAGGTAAGTATGTTACTTCTGTTAATCTAGTCTCTCTAATCTCTTGTGGTAAATAGTGAATTGTGTTATTCCTCTTTGGTGTTACTTGCATATTTGTGTAGCAATAAATAGGTTGGTAATTGAATCATCTGACAGTAAAGGTACTAAGAAGCAGAGGAAGAACATAATACATGGAGCGAAGTTTTAAAGATTGCAGGGCAGGTACACATATAAATAAAATTCTGCATTTGGGTATAATAAGAAACAGTGATTTAATTCTTGATATGAGGAATTATTATTAACTTTGCAGGGTAAGTTCAATGTTGACTAATTGTTGACTGATAACCTACAATGAGATTATTAATAGGTTGACATACTGTTATTTAATAGAATAAAAATTAGAGCCTCATAATCTGGAGGTCCTTGGTTCAAGCCCAAGATGGCCCACGAAAAACTCCTGTAAGTGAAATACTTACAGGAGTTTTTCTTTTATACGGTCAGAATAATGAGATTTACAAAATTAGGAGCAGTGCTCCATATTGAAATAAGAATATCAATACTAAATGATTCCAAAGTGCTTCAAAGCCTTACACAAACCGTCATTCTCAACGGTATCAGTAACAAAATCGGCTGACGCCTTGACAGTCTCCGATGCATTTCCCATAGCTACCCCGATTCCGGCAGCTTTCAGCATAGGAATATCATTACCGCCATCACCGCAAGCCATTATTTCCGCCATCTCAATCCCATAATAATCGGCAAAAGCTGAAAGTCCGGTTGCCTTACTGATTCCTACAAGGTTCACATCAGCAAATAAGGGATGCCAGCGTGATAAGGAAAGGTTAGGCAGAAGCGGCATTACTTGCTGTTCCATTTCATCATCGATATAAAAACAAAGCTGGCAACACTCTTTTCTGTCAAATAGTTCTTCAATGTCTACAACGGCAGGGATGGGATGTTCCACGATTTTGGCTATCCGTTCGACAGTCGGAGTCAGCCGATTGACAAACACGCCTTCATCCAGTTCAATAGCAACTGCGAAATCAAAAGCCTTTGCTATTTCCATGGCTTTCTTAAAATCATCCTTTGGAATAAGGTATCTCCTTATCACAGTGCCATCCAGTAAGACACAGTCAGCTCCATTCAATGCAATAATTCCATCATACGGAACAGCAGCTATTTCATGAAGGTCACCCGCTGCTCTACCGGTAGCAATGACTATTCGAACCCCACGGTCATGAATCTCCTTAAGAGCTTCAACAGAAGATTGTAGTACTTTATGAGTTTCAAAACTCACCAATGTTCCATCTACATCGAGCATGATTGCTTTTATCATAACATCTATATTTTTTATTTACAGTCTATTACCCAGCGACAAAGTTACTGAAAAAAATCCCCATAGCAGGTATACCTCCAATACATAAAACAAAAAAGGCAAAAGGAAACGAGATCCTTTTGCCCTATACCTATTGATACCTACTGAAAAATGATAGTTAACGTTTAGCGGAAGTCCTTCAACTCTTCCTGCAATTTCTGACGGGTAAAGAATATGCGGCTTTTTACAGTACCTAACGGAAGATTCAACTTCTCTGCAATCTCACGGTACTTGAATCCTGAAACGTGCATAGCAAACGGAACTCTGTATTCTTTAGGCAGAGCATTGACTACGCGGTGCATTTCCTTTAAATCGTAAGCTCTTTCTGTACTTTCAAAACCTGACTCTTGTGGCAGATTCAGATGATAGAGGTTTTCAGTCTGATCGACAAATGTCTGATCGCGCACTACTTTGCGGTAATTATTAATAAAGATGTTCCGCATTATAGTATACATCCATCCTTTAAAATTTGTGTCGGGGGTATATTTGTCTTCGTTATCCAATGCTTTTAATGAGGTTTCCTGTAACAAATCGTTTGCTTCTTCACGATCGGTTGTCAGTTTGTATGCGAAGCGGAGTAATTCATCCTGTACTCCTATCAGATCTTTCCTGAAGCTTAAACTTTTCATATACGTTATTTTTAAATTGTGAGTATTCGTTGTTATAATTTTGATGTTGCAAGTTTACGGGTTTTCAACAAATGTGGCAGGTGAAGAACAGACATTGTTTAGGGGAAAATCTATCGGTTGATAGAATTTAGGTCATTTTTGATAGTATTCAGGTGGTTTTAATGGCCGGTATAGCAAAAATCCCATTTTGAAGTCACACCTGACTCAAAATGGGATAACACAAACAAAACAAACAATATTAGCGATTTTCACAAACAGCTGTCTTTTTATATTAAAAAATTCATAAGACTTAATTTAGAATATGTCGCTTAAACATTCTATTTATGGGAACAAAAGTATTACTTTCTGGTAAAAAGGAACGCATGATTTAAGAATAGTTATAAAGAATAATTGTTTTATGTATAAAAAATTGTGCCCAACTATAAAGAATTGTATTTCATAACTTAGTACAAAAGAGGCATAAATTAGTCTTTCGGTGATATTCTATAATATCACACATTCCAAAGTGATGTAAATTCTCCAACTTCTTTTTTCACATAAGAATTAATTTCTATATTTGGGCTATGTACAACCAAATACCAACTTATTATCTATGACTGATACTATTTCTTATCAATATGCAGCTCCTTCCACATTGCAACGGTCGGCCGAACAGGACGAACTGTTTCTTGCCAAATATAGCGAAATAGAAAAGAGAGAAGCCCCCTGTTTCTTTTGGGGAAAGCTGACGCAACCTTATATGACGGCACGTTGCCTCATTGCGTTATCCAATGTTGTGCAGTCCAGTTTCAACCTGACACCGGCACAACTTACAATGCTGAAAGATCCGATTGTAACGGCTGGAAATAACCGTTTACGCTTTGAAGGATTTTCTAATTGTGCAGGTGTATACGCCAGGGTCGATGTACTTCCTGATGGACACGACGGAGAATTCTTGGAAAACGGGACAACGAATGTAGATTTTAATCCCGGAATGATTTCCGCTTTAGGAGGAATAGGCAGACAAGAAAATGTAGTAATGTCGGTCGGCCCCAAAGAAGTGGGACTCTATAATAAAGGTGAGAAGGTGATAGAGCGAAAAGTACCTCTTCCCGTAAAATGGATAAAGGGACTGACTACGGTACAGATTTATCAATCCGTTGCCGAAAAGGTCTATTCCTTCAATCGCATACAAACCTTACAACTCTTCCAGACACTACCGAAAAGTAGTGTGAAATGTGACTATTATTTAGTAATGCGCGGTCAAAAACCGGCCTTTTCACCGGTGAAAAGTATGAATGCCATCTGCATCGGAGGACTCCACCGTTTGCGCTTACTCGAACCCTTGCTTCCGTTTGCTGATGAACTGAAAGTATTTGCACATCCTACTATGCAATCTACTATCTGGCAACTCTATTTCGGTCCGGTCCGCTTCAGCCTTTCTCTTTCCCGCGAATGTTGGAGAGGATTCTCCGGAGAAGGTGCCGCACTGGAATCTCTGCTCGAAGATGTACCTGAAAGATGGATAGAGGCGATGGATAAATACAGTTACGCCAACCAACAGTTCAACCCTACGCTTTTTGCCATAGAAGAGCATATTGACCTGGATAAGGTAGATTCTCTCTCGGCACGATTGGCAGCAATGGGTTTGCTGGGATTCGATTTGGATGAAAACAGTTTCTTCTACCGCCGCCTGCCTTTCAAAACCGAACGTATTTTGAGCCTCAACCCGCGAATGATAGCTGCAGAAAAGTTGCTGGAAGAAGACAAAGTAGAAATCATTGCGAATGATGGCAACCGGACGGAAGCCCGTGTTGCAGGAAGCGGAGGAGTGAGGCATGCCGTCATTCTGGACAGGGAGAACGAAAAAGAACGTTGCACTTGCACTTGGTTCAGCAGTAATCAGGGAGAACGGGGAGCTTGCAAACATATTTTGGCAGTAAAGAAACTAGCGCAATGGAAGAACTAAAAAAAGAACTGGAGAAGTTATCCAAAGCCTATGTGGATACTCCGGAGAATGAAGAGAAAATATTAATCCCTTTTATCAAGAGATTATTGGAGTTGCCAATGAAGGACAGGCGGAAGTTGCTGCCGCTTATCCGGGAATTGCAATGGATAAAAGGCAGGTTCGCTGGTTTCAGCAGTGAGACAACCTGTAGTGCGGCACGGGCACATTTTCTATCGGCAGTACAGTTTGTATGTGCCAACAGACGGGAGATGGATATGGCATATCATGTGAAGTTTGATATGCTTTGCAAACTACTCCCGCTTTACAACCCTGCCTGGCTGACAGATTTTATCAACGATGACAAAACATGGTTCAATTTCGATCTCAATTACGAAGAACTGATGCAGCTCATGGATATGGGTTACCTCAAAGAAATCGCTCCAAGCCGCATTGCACATGTACTCCCCTGGATTACCCGCATCAGAAATAAGAATCCCAAAGGAGACGATACTTTCAACAGTGAACTACTACTCAAACGGGATATTACACTGAAAGAACACATCTGGACGCTTTTCGAACACGAATCAATCATCGGTTATCAGGATGATTGTGCCAAAAATGCTTATAAAAAAGGAATCACAACACGGGATGAAAGTATCAGCGCGGCCCTCTACCGCTTTTCACTGGACGGCCATCTGGATAGAGAACAGCTACTAAGAGCCACCCTCGCCACTTTTCACCGGAGCTTCAAAAAAGACATGGCAGGATGGTTTGCCAGATTCTTTGAAACGCTGCAACCGACCGCCGGAGAATTGTTATCCTTACAGGAAGAGATCATGCAAACATTCACTTCTTCCTACACCAAGCCGGTAAATATAATGTTGCAACAGTTGAAGAGCATTGCAGACGAAGAAGGATTCCGTTATCAGGAATTCATCGAACGGGCAACCATCCTTTTCTTCTCCAGTCCCAAAAACTCGCTATTAACCATTTACTCTATCTTTGAAAAGATCGTTACGCAACATTCCGAGATGAAAGAGCCTTGTTGTATCACTCTCTGCCAACTATTCTTGAAGAAGGACGAAAGCCTGCAAAAGAAAGCTGCCAACTTTATTTCAAAATATGGGGACGCCTCTTCGTCCAATCTCCAAGAAACACTACAGTCTTATCAACCGGAGATATTTCAAAGCGTGCAAGCGATACTCGCATCTTTCAAGCCACAGTCTATAGATTCACAGTCTACAGAACCACACCTTGCAGAAGAAGCAAATGCAACAGATACAAGTGTGACAAAAGACATTCTTCATACAGAAGGAGAGAATACAGAAAGAAATAGTACAGATGAAAATAGTACCGAAAACTCCCTCCTCTCCGAAGAGCCACCTCTGGAAGCCATCCGCATTTGCCGGGAAGACAACCGTATCCCATTCCCTACCAACAAAGAAGATTTCCTGTTTCAGCTTAGCCGTTTGTTCGACATGGAGGAGAACTGGGAGATAGAAACAACGATTGCCGCTATCATTGCTTTCCATCCCCAACTGGATAAAGAAGACCTCAACCGGATGGAACCTATTTTCCAACGGGCAGCCAATATTGTTGCCAATAGTTGGGAACCATACGAAGATCTCCTTGCCACTTTCCTGTTGGAATACCAACGCTTATGGGCACAGACAGACAACTCCAACACAGGAGTTTTGAGAAACATGTTCACCCGGCTGGAAGAGAAACTGAAAGGAATAGATAAAAACAGGGGAGCTTACGACGAACGTTCCTTCAAACGACTTGCTGGCTGGAAACCCGGTTACAGCAATGCAACCTGTTTCACACCTATCCAACAGTTATGGCTGAATGTGATCCGCCAAATAAAAGGAGGAAATTCATTGCCATTGCTTTCTACTCCCACCCATACCCCTGCATACCTACAAGCCACCGAACTGATACGCCGGCTTGCCGTATATCAGGAAGCAGGAAAGAAACCCTGTTCGTGGGATTTCCAACTGGCTATTGCCCGTTGTGCTCTGGAAGACAAAGAAGAAGCCATCGTCACCGCCCGGCAACTGTTGCAAGATGAGTACCTGCATCTCTGCCTGTTCTTATTGGACGAAAACACGCAACCCGAACCGCCTTACAACCATCCGACCGCCTGGGTAGCTGCCGGACTGGTAAAAGCACCGGAAACGGAATTTGCAGCATTCAAGTCTTTCTCCTGTAACACATTGCCACACAATCATCTGACAGGAGACTACGAGTGGAAAGAAGTGAAACCTAAAGAAAACTCATACGAAACGGACAGACGCCTGCTTCAACTTGATTCTCACAAATGGCACAAATATATCGAACGCAACAGCCATCAGCTATGGCAGGAACATCTGATTATTAACAGCAAATACAACATGGATGACTCCCGCTACATGGAACCTCTATTGTGTTGCTACCCTAACCGCCCGGAACCGTTGATAGCCCAGATTATCTCCAATTACATGGCTTTCGGCAGTCCGCAGGAAGACAGCAAACGCACCCTTGCCTGTGCCTTACGCATGTTGTTGTCTTTCCATTGCCCGCTCAAAGAAATGAGTCTACTCCTATTAAGCGGCTCGCTGCTTTTTGTAGACAAAACAGTCCGTTCCTATGCAGCGGAGTTATGGGTAGAAGGACTCTCCACAGGAAGAATAAACAACCACCGGGTAGGAGAAATCCTGGCCCGGCTTATCAACATGGAACTTGCTCCGTTAAAACGCTTCACCACACAAGTATACGAAAGCATGTACAAACGAAGCGCTTTCCACAACCGCCAACTGGAAGAACTGCTCACTGTATTTATCAGCGGATTGCCCGACAAACCCGTCACCGGACTCAAACAACTGCTCGAACTCTATCTGGAACTATTGACCATCAACCGCAGCAAAGTTACAAACGAACAACTCTTGCAACGCCTGCAAGAATGGGCAACGAACAGCAATTTGAAGAAAGTGACCACTTCACTCAACAAACTATAATTAATCCATGATTATGACCCTAGAAGAACGCCTCAACGAAATAGTAGAAAAGCAACAGGGTGATGCCATCATCCCCTTTCTGCAAGGACTCACACAGGAAGAACGAAAGAGCCTGGTACCCCGCCTGAACAAACTGGAAGAATACTACAGTAAATTCGTGCAACTTAACGAGAACACATACGGTACACGGGGGACTTCCGCACAGCATCGTATCATCAATCTTACCGCTCTCGTCATCTATTCGCTGAAAGAATTCCGTAAACACCAATGGGGAATCAACACCGAGCAACTGAATGAATTGATCCCGTGGTACGTTCCCTCCTGGCTCGACAGCTTCTTCAAAGAAGGTGAAGGCAAAGAATTCGGCGGTTTCTACGGAATGGATTACGAAGTCCTGATGGATTGGATAGAGCAGGGAATACTCACCGTGACACCTTCTCCACAAACCATTGCGGGTTATCTAGTGAATTATATGAATAATACTGATTTCCTGCAAAAACGCGAAATCACACTTAAAGAACATATTTGGTATCTCTTTGAATACGACTGCGGACAAAATTGGATGGATAACCGGAATGGCGGACAACCTTATTTTTCTTTCAGATACTTCGTAGAACACGGACAACTAGACCGTATGCGTGTGCTAAAGGAATCTCTGCTCGCTGTCAACCGAAATATGAACAAGAATTTATGCGGCTGGTTTGCAGGCATGTTTACCGCACTTACTCCCAGCATAGAAGAACAACTCGCGTTACAACCGGAAATATTAGCCGTCCTGTCCGCCCCTCACAGCCGCCCTGTCAATATCATGCTCGGACTGCTGAAGGGCTTATGCAATCATCCGCAATTCCGGATCGAAGAGTTTCTGAATCAGACTTCCGTTCTTTTCGCTTCAGATGTGAAGGCAGTCCATCAAAACACATTGGCCGTACTTAATAAGCTGGCAAAAGAAAGAAAAGAATTTCGTGACGCCATCTGTTGTGTTGCCGCACAAGGATTAATGAGCCGGGAAGAATCCACTCAAAGCAAGATAGCCAAACTGATCCTGACGTATGGAGAGACGGAATCTGCCACATTAAGAGAAGCACTCGCCGTATATACGGAAACGATGTTGGCAAACACTAAAAAAGAGCTGAAGGCTTATCAGGAGAATAATGAGTCTGGCCATACTTCTGCCCATAATGAAGCAGCTCCCACCCACTCCGAGCAGCCCGACAACAATTCCGCCTCTTTCGTATATGAACCGATACTCCCCATTATCCGTGAGGACAACCGGATACAGGAAATTGCTTCCCCCGAAGACCTGCTATTTCTTGCCAGCCAAGTGCTGGATGGGAACGAGATCTATCACTTCGACCTGTTACTCGGCGCCTTAGTGCAATGGGACCATCAACAAGACACAAAACAAATCTCACAATGGACACCCATCCTTCAACGCGCTTACAAACTACTGATAAGCGGAGGAAGTTCACGAAACGGCCTATTAGACCAACTAATGGCAACTTTCCTCCTTGACTATGCAAAGCTACTGGTTAAACGCTTCCCTAAAGAAGCAAAAGAGCTAAGTGACTTGCATCAGAAAATGGTACAGAAAGACGAACTGCAGAAAGGTAAATGGAACTATCGTAATCTGCAGAAACTCACCATCCGTCAGAAAACGAACCAAAAAGAGAAATTCCCTGTTCACAAGCAGCTATTATGCCGGACACTAGATCTTTTGGAGAGTAAGGAGAAACCTTTACCCCTATTGTCCACTCCCACCCATATGCCTATGTTTATTGCCCCGGCAACCCTGATAGAAAGATTAAAACAATATCAGCAGGCAAACGCCGAGCCAGACGATATGGATATGCAAACGGCACTCTCGCGAATGGCACTGGATGATTCATCACAAGAGCTCCCTATCCTCCTTCAAGACTTAAAGGGAGAATACCAACGTTTACTTTCTTTCTTGTTGGGAGCAGAAAACGCACTCCCTCAAGCACCCTTCACCCATCCTTCCTGGTGGATGACAGCAGGACTAATCAAGTCGCCGGAAACAATCTACTCCGAATTCAAAGATTTCTCATACAATAAAGGTCCACGCGAGTTCCTGACTGGAAACTTTACGTGGAGAACTTATCTGCGTACTCACTCATATACCGATTACAACAAGCAAGTAGTAGAATGGACCTCCGCAACTCTTACTTTCGATATTCCGGAAAGCAAAAACTCTCATGTCGTCAATAAAGATGAATATAATGAGAGAATCAGTTACCATTCATACGATTCGCATCCGTTAGTGGTCGAAATGTATCCGCTGATAGAGCGCTTCGACGATATACAAAATGACTTGCCACGTTTAGCATGGTTAACTCCCAATATGCCGGAACCATTATTAGTATGGTGTATCCGCAGTGCCATTTACGATCCGATGTTAAATGAGGTTAGGGAAATAGGCATCACCAAAGCCACCATCGAAGCACTTCATCAGTTAAGACACACCTGGCATGAGGCGTCTTACATACTGGAAGCCAGTTGTATGTTGGTAGCAGATAAGACTTCCCGTTCTTATGCCGCCGAAATCTGGATAGACCGTGTCGGCAAAGGATGCATAGACAGTAAGCGCATAGGTAAAATCTTAGGTTCACATCAACATACCGGCTGGGGACCGCTGAAAAGACTCACCGACCTGATACAGCAACAAATGATGAATGTCAGTCCCCTGCACAACCGGGAATTGGAGAATCTAATCGTAGCAATGCTGGCCGGACTTCCGGAGAAGCCGATCAAAGATTTAAAGAAGTTGTTGGAGATCTATGCGGAACTGTTATCAATCAACCACAGCAAAGCCAAAGACGAACAGGTTTTGCACCTGTTGGATGTTTGGAAAGGGGGCGCTAATCTGAAGAAAGCAGTGGCTAATATCCAACATTAAGAAGATTGTTGCAACTACTTAATCTCTTACTTTGTGCCACCGTATTGGCACGGCTGTGCCATCGAAGTGGCAAAGTTGTGCCAACGTAGAGGCATAACTGTGCCAATATAGTGGCACGACCTGACCACTTAAACAATCAGGATTTAAAGGTAGCTTATTGGAGCAAAAGCCAAAAAGAAGTATCTTTGGCACACTAAATACAAAAGGTTGAATGATTATTCTAAAATATAGTTTAGCTATCTTCTGTTTGCTGCTGACAGGATGCTCCTTCTTTTCCAGCCAAAAGGAAAAGGAGAACCCCGCCCTGACGGAATATGAATATACGACGGACGATATGCAATCCGGCGAAGAAAGTGCCACCGTCTTACCGCCACCGCCAAAGCGAAGCGCAATGGCTCTCTACATGGATTCACTGGGACTCGTCAACGTAACCGATCTGGATAGCAGCCTCGTTGTTAAGTTAATGTATACGCAAGCTGATAATTTCACTGGCGAAGTGCTTTACGACAACTTAACGGAAGCCTATTTGCATCCGGATGCGGCATACGCTCTTATAGAAGCACAAAAAGCCTTGAAAGAGCTTCACCCGTCTTATAGTCTTATCATTTACGATGCAGCCCGCCCCATGTCGGTACAAAAGAAGATGTGGAACGTAGTGAAAGGAACATCCAAATACAAATATGTCTCTAACCCAAACCGTGGAGGCGGACTACACAACTACGGACTGGCAGTAGACATCAGTATTCAAGACTCTTTAGGGCAGCCTTTACCTATGGGAACCCAAGTAGACCATTTAGGTGTGGAAGCACACATCACAAACGAAAACGAACTGGTACATAACGGAAAAATGAGTGAAACAGAACGTCAGAACCGGATACTGCTGCGAAAAGTAATGAAAGAAGCCGGGTTTCGTGCATTACCCAGCGAGTGGTGGCATTTCAATTTTTGCAGCCGGGATGTAGCCAGACAGAAATATAAGTTAATACCATAAATCGGCGCTCAGCAAGATCATAACCGGTGCTCAACGATTCATTGTAATATCCTATAACACAATAACGCCATGATACAAATCTCCCCCGAAACTCAACTTTTTATCCGCGAACATTCATCGGACGATGTACGTACACTAGCTTTACAAGCTAAAAAGTATCCGGATATAAATATGCCGACTGCCATCACCCAAATTGCAGGAAGACAGGTTGCCGCCGAAAAGATTCCTTCATGGCGAGAAATAGAAGAGATATGGTATCCGAAACATCTGTCGCTAGAGCAATGCTCTTCTGAAATCACTGCCCGCTACAAAGCCCGTCTTTTTCAGGGAGATTCGCTGACCGACCTCACCGGAGGCTTCGGCATAGACTGTTCTTTTCTTGCCACCGGATTCAAGTCCGCCACTTATGTAGAACGCCAGGAAGAGCTTTGTGAAATAGCGGCACACAACTTTCCCATCCTGAATCTAAACCATATAAACGTAAGAAATGAGGATGGAGTAGCCTATCTGCAAACAATGTCCCCCGTAGATTGTATCTTCCTCGACCCTGCCCGCCGCAATGAACACGGCGGAAAAACGGTCTCCATCGCCGACTGCGAACCGAACGTAGCCGAGCTTGAAGATCTTCTGCTTAGCAAAGCCAGCCGGATAATGATAAAACTCTCTCCCATGCTCGATCTTTCATTGGCACTGAAAGAGCTGAAACATACACAGGAAGTTCATATCCTATCCGTCAACAACGAATGTAAGGAACTACTCATCCTACTCGGACAAACATCACCGGCGGAAATCACCATTCATTGTGTAAACCTCTTCACGAAAGGGACTCAAGAAGAACAGCACTTCGTATTCACCCGCGAACAGGAGCAGCGTAGCCAATGTACTTATACCGATTCTTTAGGCGATTACCTTTACGAACCGAATGCATCTCTTCTGAAAGCCGGTGCCTTCCGCAGCATTGCCGCAGCCTACCCCGTCCGGAAACTGCATCCCAACAGTCATCTTTATACCTCCGATACTTTTATTGAAAACTTCCCCGGAAGAATCTTCCGGATTGTCAACCAGTGCAGTTTCAATAAAAAAGAAGTAAAAGAGAATCTGGCAGACCTGAAAAAAGCAAATGTGACTGTCCGCAACTTTCCCGCCACAGTAGCCGAACTTCGCAAACGGCTCCATCTGACAGAGGGAGGAGATACCTACTTATTTGCCAGCACATTAAATAATGGACAAAAAGTTATCATCCGCTGTGAGAAAGTCTGAACTATTTGCTATTTTTGCGAAAAGAAACACAATCTAAACTAATTCAGATGAATCAAACACCCATAAAAGCGATTCTATTATTAATCGTATTCACTCTGTCCTGTCACACTCCACTTTTCTCACAGAGAGATTTTGAGCGACATGAGTTCTCGTTCCATGCCGGCTACGGTGTGATGTTTCATAATCCTCCCACACTAACGTTAAGTACCCACAGCTACCAACGTACACTTGCACAAGGCGTAAGCTGGGATGGACAATACCATTTCCGTCCTCTCAAACGCTTTATCTTCGGAGGAATCTACACCGGATTTTCTTCCAAAGGAAGCCATCCTGAAGGAAAAGACCATTTATGGGTTCATTTCATCGGCACGCAAATCGGAATGTGTAATGCCAATACCAAACATTGGCAAATCCGGGTGACAACCGGTCCCGGCGGAGTCATTCTGCGGAACAACAGCGAGGTATTCGGCAACACACGAAAAGTGAGAGCCTTCACTATCGGTCTCCTCACCAATGCCAATCTTACCTATAAGCTGAATTCCAACCTGGGAGTCAGTTTAGGAGTACAATATATGTATAGTGAGCTACTTAGAATAAGGACTTACTATCACGAAGAAAAGGTTACTGTAAAACTCAATTCAAATGATGATGTCAACCTCACGCGACTAAACATCACTACGGGATTATCCTATTATTTCTAACATCCACTAAAAAAAGCACTATGAAGAAATATATACTCATTCTCTTTTCCATCATCAGCCTCTGGAGCTGTAAAGAAACGGAAGATGAATCGATCGACATCACCGTTTTGCCTTCTGCCACCACTACAGGAGCCAACACATTCGGTTGCCTGATGGACGGCTGGATTTATGTGGGAGGGCGATACCTGAATTGGGGACACTCGTATGTATGGACGTATGATTCATTCCACTATTACACAGAAGAAGACAAACTCTCTGTTAGTGTTTCCGTAAAGCCCGGTATCAATCTATCTTTCACTATTTTATCGCCCCAAGAAGGCAAAGAATCAACGATTACCGATATAGAGTTCGGAAGAGAAGAGCTGGAAGACGGAACAGCTTTCATAAGCCGTTTCGACACAGAAATGAAAATTATCAGTGTCACATTCGGTAACGGCTGACTAACGGACGTTTTGATATTCATTATACGGAACACAACAGTAATACCGGAGCCCAATCCTGATATAATCTGATACAGCCTATGCATTTCCGCAAAATCCATAGTTTCCCAGGATAGAAAACCCGTCAATCACCGGTTCCGGAAGCTGTAATACAAACGTAGCATATTTGTTACGCGTTCTTCAACCAACTGTAAAAAGTAAGAAACGTCAACCCTCTACTTTTGCAGCAAATAATTAACGCACGCTAACATTTATGAAACGATTTTTGAAATTTGTCTCATTTGTTCTTTTGGTCATGAGCACAAGCGGTAACACTTTCGCAGAAGAAAAAGTGAACGTAGTCAAACAAGGCACTATCCGCGGACGCATCGTAGATACTTCCAAACAGACCCTTCCGGGAGCATCCATCTATATCGAAAAGCTACATACCGGGGTGACCAGTGATGTCAACGGTTATTATACTTTCGCCAATCTTACTCCGGGCACATACACCGTAAAAGTAAGCTACGTAGGCTACTCACCCGTTGAAATGAAAATCACCATTCCGGCCGGAAAGACACTCGAAAAAGACGTAATCCTGAATGAAGGACTCGAACTGCAAGAGGTAGTAGTAGGCGGAGCTTTTCAGGGGCAACGCCGCGCCATCAACTCGCAGAAGAACACACTAGGGATCACCAATGTCGTTTCAGCCGATCAGGTGGGTAAATTCCCTGACTCCAATATCGGAGACGCACTGAAGCGTATCAATGGTATTAACGTACAATACGATCAGGGAGAAGCCCGCTTCGGACAAGTACGCGGAACTTCGGCCGATCTTAGTTCTGTAACAATCAACGGCAACCGTCTCCCTTCTGCCGAAGGCGACACACGTAATGTGCAGCTCGACCTTATTCCTGCCGATATGATACAAACCATCGAAGTAAGCAAGGTAGTCACCTCGGATATGGATGGAGATGCCATTGGCGGTTCTATCAATCTGATTACTAAAAGTACTCCTTATAAACGAACCATCAGTGCCACAGCAGGAACCGGATACAACTGGATTAGCCAGAAAGCCCAACTGAACCTGGGTTTCACTTATGGCGACCGCTTCTTCAACGACAAATTGGGAATGATGGCAGCCGTTTCTTATCAAAATGCTCCGGTAGGTTCGGATGATGTAGAATTTGAATACGATGTGAATAAGAAAGGAGAAGTAGTAATGGTAGAAGCACAAAAACGCCAGTACTACGTGACACGTGAACGCCAAAGCTACTCACTGGCTTTCGATTACGAAATAAACCCGAATCACCGACTGACACTGCAAGGCATCTACAACCGCCGTCACGACTGGGAAAACCGCTATCGCGTCACCTACAAAGACCTCGACAAAACAGGACCGGACGATGAAGGCGAAATGCAGCAATCTGCCCAAATAGAGACTAAGGGAGGTACTCCCAACAACAAAAACGCCCGCTTGGAACTGCAACAGACAATGGATTTCAGCCTGGGCGGAGAACATCAGTTCGGCAAACTGTCAATGAACTGGGGAGCTTCTTACGCACGTGCCAGCGAAGACCGTCCGAACGAAAGATACTTCAATCTGAAACAAGACTTTCTCGGATTTGACATCGTGGATGCAGGCGGCCGTTTTCCGTATGTGACAACCGATGTAAACCTGCACAACGGAGAAGTGGACGGTGAAAGAGGAAAATGGAAAGTGAAAGAACTAACCGAAAGCAACCAGGAAATCTACGAAAAAGACCTGAAGTTCAAAGTAGATTTCGAACTGCCGCTGGCCAACGGAATCTATGGAAACAGCCTGAAATTCGGAGCCAAATATGCATCCAAGACTAAAAATCGCGATGTAACCGTCTACGACTACGCAGACGCCTACAAGGATGCATACAAAACAGCGTATATGGACAACCTCACGAGTGAGATTCGCGACGGCTTCATGCCCGGCAATCAGTATAAAGCCACCGATTTCGTATCCAAAGAATATCTGGGTTCGCTCGACCTGAAAAACATGGAGGGTGAACAGGTGCTCGAAGAATCTTCCGGCAACTATCATGCTAAAGAGAATGTGACTTCCGCTTTTTTCCGCTTCGACCAAAACCTGGGAAAGAAACTAAAAATGATGCTGGGTCTCCGCATGGAAGCCACTCATATCAAATACGACGGCTGGAACTGGATGGTGGATGAAGAGGAAAACGAAACGCTTGAACCGACCGGAGATCATAAAAACAACTATCTCAACTGGCTCCCCAGCGTATTATTGAAATACGATGTGACCGATGATTTCAAAGTTCGCGCCTCTTTCACAGAAACATTGAGCCGCCCCAAATATTCCGCATTAATTCCATGTGTCAATATCAACCGCAGCGACAATGAACTCGTGATGGGTAATTCTGACCTGACTCCCACCCTCTCATACAACTTCGATTTAAGTGCCGATTACTATTTCAAGAGCGTCGGTCTGGTCAGTGCAGGTATCTTCTATAAGAAAATCAACGATTTCATTGTCGATCAGGTGATTGGTGACTATACCTACCAAAACAATGAATACAAGAAGTTCACCCAACCCAAAAACGCAGGTGATGCCGACTTGCTTGGTGTGGAACTGGCTTATCAACGTGATTTCAGCTTCATCGCTCCGGCATTGAAATGCATCGGATTTTACGGTACATACACCTACACTCACACCAAAGTGAACAACTTCAATTTCGAAGGGCGCGAAAATGAGAAAGACCTCTCCTTACCCGGTTCTCCCGAACATACGGCAAACGCCTCACTCTACTTCGAAAAGAAAGGTTTTAACGTACGTCTCTCCTACAACTTTGCATCCAGCTTTATCGACGAAATGGGAGAAGTTGCCGCACTAGACCGTTACTATGATGCCGTGAACTATATGGACCTGAACGCAAGCTATACATTCGGCAAGAAGTTCAAAACAACATTCTACGCAGATGCTACCAACTTATTGAACCAACCATTGCGTTATTATCAGGGCACTAAAGACCGTACCATGCAGTCTGAACACTACGGTGTAAAGATAAACGCCGGCGTAAAAGTGAACTTCTGATGCGAGCCAAACAACGATATTCATTCCTTTAAAAGGAAGCCCCCGTTGGTTTAAAAGGAACAGAGCATTGGTTTAAAAGAAACGTTCTCTTCCTTTTAAACCAACAAGCCAAAAGATTCAGAATAACTATCTATATATAAACAACTAATATACAACAGAATATGAATATGAAAATTAAGAGTTTATTGATTCTCGCATTAGTCTCCGTCTGTACATTCGTTCAGGCACAGTTGACGGACTACTCTATATTTGACAAGAAGTTTAACTTCTACGTAGCGAATGATTTAGGCCGCAACGGATATTACGACCAAAAGCCAATAGCCGAATTAATGGGTACGATGGGCGAAGAGATCGGTCCTGAATTTGTTCTGGCCACCGGAGATGTCCATCACTTCGAAGGAGTTCGCAGCGTGAACGACCCTTTGTGGATGACCAACTACGAATTAATCTACTCCCATCCGGAACTAATGATCGACTGGTTCCCTATCCTGGGAAACCATGAATATCGCGGAAACACGCAAGCCGTATTGGATTACACCCATATCAGCCGCCGCTGGACAATGCCCGCCCGTTATTACACCCAAACATTCGAAGAGAAAGGTGCCACCATCCGCATCGTCTGGATTGACACGACTCCTCTGATTGAGAAATACCGCCAGGAAAGTGATAAATATCCCGATGCCTGCAAACAGGATGTCAACAAGCAACTATCCTGGCTGGAATCTGTGCTTGCCAATGCAAAAGAAGACTGGGTTATCGTAGCCGGACACCATCCCATCTACGCTTATACTCCCAAAGAGGAAAGCGAACGACTGGACATGCAGAAACGGGTTGACACCATCTTACGCAAGCACAAGGTAGATATGTACATCTGCGGACACATCCATAACTTCCAGCATATCCGGGTTCCGGGAAGTGACATCGATTATGTCGTTAACTCCTCCGGCTCACTGGCACGCAAAGTGGAACCTATCGAAGGTACAAAGTTCTGCAGCCCCGAACCGGGTTTCTCTGTCTGCTCTATCGACAAAAAAGAGCTCAACCTTCGTATGATAGATAAAAAAGGGAATATACTTTATACGGTGACCCGAAAGAAATAAATTCTCTTGATGATATAAATTCTACTCTCAGTGAAAAAACACACAACCCGAGGCGTTCCTTTCGCGATGAAAGGGACGCTTCTTTATATAATTACCCTTGAACCTATTTTGTGGGATAATATACGTTTGCAGCCAACCAATAGTCAGCTACTTACTTCATCTTATTAGTGTTCTCCGGATGCGCAATCATCATCGGGACGTAACTCTATGCCTTTTCCGATACATCACCCTGCTCCGCTGTCTTCGCAGGACCGCTGTTTTTCACAGCGCCTTTCTGAATTGTCGATTCATTCCCATCCCGAACTGCCATATAGTGCGGTGACATAATTTCAATGCCGGCCTCATTAAATTTATCCTGAATGTTCTGATGCAAATCCGAATAAATCTGTGCCATCTTATCTGCCTGTTTGATATAAGCATTAATTTGATAGACCGGATACCAGTCGCTCAACGAAGTTTCCAACACAAACGGACGCGGATCATCCACCACTCCGGGAGTGTTCAACGCAGCGTCAATCAGTATCTGATTAACCCGCCGCCAGGGAATATCATAACCGATAGATACTTCCGAGTGAATAATCAGTCCATATTCGCGTGCCGAAGTACTATAGTTTACCGTATGAGACGACATGATAAATGAATTGGGAACAGTCACAACCTCATTTTTAGGAGTCCGGATGCGGGTGACAAGAGGAGTTTTTTCGATGATATCTCCGGTGGTATCATTCAATTTGATCCGGTCGCCCATCTTGAACGGACGCATATAAGTAATCACCAGTCCGGCAATAATATTACCGATAACCGTACTTGATCCGAGCGAAACGATCAATCCGACAAATACCGAAATCCCTTGGAACACACCGGAATCGGAGCCCGGAAGATAAGGATAAATCATCGCAATCATAAATGCATAGAGCAGGAAACGGGCGATATGGAAAGTCGGCATCGCCCAGTCCGGATAGAAGCCGTTGATTTTGAGTCGTCCTGCTTCCACTTCACGTGCCAGATACAAGACGAGACGTACCAAATACTTCACGGCATACCAGATGACGATGATGGTAAACAGTTTGGGCACATAATCGATAATACCCACAAAGATACCGCGAATCGGATTCCATATATAGCCCAACAGTTGATATGCCAGTCCTTCTGTCTGCGGGAAGATGATAAAAATCAACGGTACGGTAAACAGTAGCTGCAATCCCATCAGTATATACCGCCCGATACTGGACAGGAATACTAACAGATTCGCCTGTTTCTGCGCATCCAGCAATTCATATCCCTGGATGGCTACCGGTTTTATCTTCGTGTCTTTCAGGCGCAGGATACGCGCTTTCAGTTTACGGAACAACCAGTTGGTCAAGCGGAACAGGAAATACTGTCCTGTAATTACCAACACAAAATAGAGCACACGCTTTGCCATTCGCCAAAGTCCGTGCTCGGCTTTCATCTCATGCAGTTTGGTAATGACACTCTGCTGTCTTTCCTTAGCTAGCGAATCACGGGAAACTCCTTCCCATAAGGCATCCTGATCGGTAAGAGAAAGCAATACTTTGCTGCCGTACATCAAATCGGAAACTATGTCCGAATGGTCGATAGCCACAGAATCGGGTTGTAGATTGAAGCGTCTTCCTATTTCTTCAATTGCCGCACCGGTCATTTGGGCACGTTGCTGGGGAGTATATCCACCCCGTTTGGTGAAAAGGTAAAATAAGGTATCACCGTCCGCCACTACCGGTATTCCTTTTGTGAACTGCCGCAGGGAGTCGATACGCTGTCGTTGCTGTGCATATTTTACGGAGTCGGCGGTAGCCATCTGGAGTTTCATCTGCTCCATTTCCATCCTCATATTCGCCTCATTGAGCCGGGCTTCTTCCAATGATTTCTGCATATTTACCAGATGGATAGAGTCCGAATCCCGTTTCAAAGGAACATGTCCGCCCGTTATTGTATCTCCGGCAAATATCTTCTTAACCGCCTGTTCCAACTGTGCTTGCGCCCCGATTGCCAGGAAAGAAAAGAACAACACCAGTAACGACCGTTTTATTTTATTTATTTCCATACCTTATATTCCTTGATTATAATTAAGGTTAATCTAACATTTCATTAAAAACAGAGCAAACATACGGATTGTTTTTGACATTACCATTTCCAAATTGATTATCTTTGCCACTAAAAGAGAAAAAAGCATGAATATATTATTACTTATCGGGGGATTAATCCTCATTCTTCTAGGAGCCAACGGATTAACAGACGGTGCCGCCTCGGTAGCCAAGCGTTTTCATATCCCTCCCATCGTGATCGGACTTACCATCGTTGCATTCGGCACTTCTGCCCCGGAACTGACGGTCAGTGTATCTTCTGCCCTCAAAGGCAGCGCGGATATTGCCATAGGCAACGTGGTGGGAAGTAACATTTTCAATACGTTGATGATTGTGGGCTGCACGGCCTTATTCGCCCCGATTGTCATCACCCGCAATACACTTAGAAAAGAGATACCACTCTGCATACTTTCTTCTATTGTCTTGCTGATTTGTGCCAATGATGTATTCCTGGATAAAGCTCCGGAGAATATCCTGAACAGAGTAGACGGCTTATTATTGCTTTGTTTTTTTGTTATCTTCATGGGTTACACCTTTGCCATCGCCTCCAAGCCGAGCACAACAGAACAGGCGGGACAGATAGAAGCTCCGACCATAGAAGAGGAGACAGAAATCAAATCACTCCCCTGGTGGAAATCCATTCTTTATATCATCGGAGGTTTGGCTGCCCTCATTTTTGGAGGTCAGTTGTTTGTTGACGGCGCCACAGGCATCGCCCGCAACCTGGGTGTCAGCGAATCGATTATCGGACTGACACTGGTCGCAGGAGGTACTTCCCTTCCTGAACTGGCTACGTCTATCGTTGCCGCATTAAAGAAGAATCCGGAAATTGCCATTGGAAATGTGATCGGTAGTAACCTCTTCAATATATTCTTTGTACTGGGATGTAGCGCCAGCATCACTCCTCTCCGTCTTAGCGGAATTACCAACTTCGACCTGTTTACGTTGGTAGGTTCCGGTATTCTGCTCTGGTTATTCGGGCTGTTCTTTGCCAAAAGAACTATCACGAGAATTGAAGGAGGGATTATGATACTTTGTTATGTGGCGTACACGGTGATATTGATTTATAACACTTAATTATTATAACAAAATACCTGATATTCAGCTTCATTCCAAGTATTTTTTCCCTCTTTAGACATAGAAACTGGTACGATACGAATATTTAATGATTTCTTTCCCTTAGTATACTTGGCTGGAATTTCAAAGTCATCTTCCAGCCAGCGTTTATAAGGGTTACTATCAGCTACATACCATAAACGTTCTGTAACCTCTTCACCATCAACAAAAACACGGGCTGCTTGTCGAACATCGTTTTGGTCGCTCAACCTACGCAAACGCACTCCTTCATTTTGAGAAGATATATTCACTCTAAAACTACTAAAACTTTCAAACCGGACGGTTTCTCCTACATATAAAATACGATCCTCATTTCCCTCAAAGAAACTTTCCAATTTTGTTCTGCGTACATTACCCATAGCTTTATAAGAGTGCCGTTTAATAGAACGAGAAGAGTTTAAATCCAAACTATCAGTTTTCACCAGTACATTTTTATCTTGACCATAATAGAATATAGTACCCGAGTGTTCCAAATACTGATTGTTATATTCGCCCGACTCTATTCCAAACTTCAGTTCTGAATAGAAAGGATAACTATCGCCTATACAAAAACGAGTCATAGACCATGGGTTATCCGAAAGACCGTCATACCCTCCCATTGGATGCACTTCAGGCGGGGTCGGGAATCCCCAACCATAACAAACATAACTTTCAGAACCGTCACTCTCAACTTGTGGTGTTCGTTTGCCGTCAATATATACACGAACATCCCCCTCGCAAGAAATGATATGTGAACGTTCGGCATGACATGTAACATGAGCAGCAACCATCTTTCCTCTTCCTTGAATAGCAGCTATCGGACTATCTATTCCTGCCACATGTTTTCGGGTATAATATGGTGTATTACGAAAGTATCCGGTATTAGATGTGGGATAAACCGACCTGGAAACAGCTATTTCTGAGAATCCCAAAGAAACAGGAACGCCACTACGATTTTCAATTATTATCTTCGCATGCTTCCAATATGGCATTGGAAAATAATTATAAAACCAACCGTCTGTGTTATATCCTGACAGCAAATAGTTGGTATCGTGAAAGCCCAAAGAGTTGCCTCCCAAACACGCTAAAGGACATGAAATATCGGGTTGCTGATGAGCATCCCAAAACATATGAATCCATACATCCTGCAAGTGCTGCTCATTAATCTCCGGAAAATAAAATTTTAAAGAACCAATAGCTCCCTCTCCTTTTTCATCCAATAAAGTAATGGATTCGCCAGCATTAATCTTTTGTTCCGACTTACGATGATATGCCAATTGATCTTTGCACAAAAGATTACTTCCTTGTTTCTTCCATAATTGTATCAAAGTATCATAATTCTCCTTCCCGGTAAAGGTCTTGATACCATTGTCCGCATAAGTGTGGTATACAACATGTCCCCAACCTCCTTCACCTTTGGTTCTTTCATAACCTTCCAGTTTCACATCGGTGGTTACACGGCAGCCCTTGTTAAACGGCATTGGAACAAAACTCCGTGCAACACGTATGGGCCCTCTTCCGTTATCAAACGGACCAATATAACTTTCAGCCAAAGGTTTTATAAAAGGCTCTTTCTCTCCGAATTCAGATAAATGTAAACTAAAACGAGGCGTTTCTTCTCCATCAAAATAAAAACGGAAGAGCGGATCACTTGAACTCATATAGCGATGTTGTACAAGATTATAAATACATCCCGGACCATCAACATCAAATATTACCCATTCTCCACGTTGATCCTGGTAAAGACTCCAGTCCCAGTCGGCATTCTTTCCTCTTTTATCAATACTACCTTCATAATGGACAGAGATTCCACGATCTAACAGGGGCAAAGATGCAATATCAACCATTCGAGATATACCATAAGATATACTATCAGTCTGCCAACCCGACTGTGCTACAGAGACTATCGAGCCAATTGCCGACAATGACACAACCCCGAAAACAACAAAACAAACTAAAAAAATACTTCTTTTCATAAGGTGATAAATATAAAATAAAACATGAATCTATCTATAAAATTTAATTCATAAAAGTACGGCAACTTATATAAGCATACAACCACTTTATTATCAAATCAATATACTATTTTAACCTTCAAGCCATCTGTTATCATATTTATTTTCCGGCTTAATCTTTTTTGTATATATATAATAAGGTAATATACTCTTGCCTTAAATAAATAGTAAGAAAAGTATCAGTATATGATAACAAAGCACTTTTTTACATATTTTTTTTGTGCTTACTTTGCAACGTCCATCTTATATGTTATACCTAATTTATTATGAAAATGAAGAAAGTCATTTTGTTTATCACCTTATTCTCCATGATATCATTATTCAGTTACAGTAAAGATCCTGTAAAACAATGGGGACAACTACAAGTAAAAGGTAATCAATTATGCAGCCAAACCGGAGACTCTATTGTATTAAGAGGGGTTAGTTATGGCTGGCACAACCTATGGCCCAGATTTTACAATAAGCAATCTGTGAAATGGTTGAAAAAAGATTGGAAATGTACCGTTTTACGCGCCGCCATGGGAACAGTTATTGAAGACAACTACATTGAAAATCCGGAATTTGCATTAAAATGCATGAATAAAGTGATTAAAGCGGCAATTAAAAACGACCTCTATATAATAATCGACTGGCATACTTATTATCCACAAAAAAAAGAAGCAAAAGCATTTTTCTCAATGATGGCACAGAAATACGGAAAATATCCTCATATTATTTATGAAATATACAACGAACCTATGGAAGACAGTTGGGAAAGTGTGAAAGAATATGCAACTGATATTATCTCTGAAATACGTAAATATGATCCTGATAATATCATTCTTGTAGGCAGCCCACACTGGGACCAAGACTTACACCTGGTAGCAGAAAGTCCTTTAGAAGGATTCAATAATATAATGTATACCCTCCATTTCTATGCCGCCACTCATAAACAAGAGTTACGGGATAGAGCTGAAGCAGCATGGGAAAAAGGAATTCCCATTTTTGTGTCTGAATGTGCAGGCATGGAATGTACTGGCGATGGCCCATTAGATATACCAGAATGGACTCGTTGGGTAGAATGGCTGGAAAGCAAAAAGATCAGCTGGGTTAACTGGTCCATTTCAGACAAGAACGAAACTTGCTCCATGATTCTTCCGCGAGCAAACAAAAACGGAGGATGGGACGAGTCTTTAATAAAACCTGCAGGACGTCAAAGCCGTAAGTTTATCCGACAATACAACTCACATATTTATAAAAATAAAGAATGATAAAATAATATCAGTTTTAGGCAAATAACGTCAATAATTTACATTCCTTATTTACTAGCTTTGCATCAATAATAAATGTACGAGATTTTATACTAAAGTTAATTTTAAATTTGATAAAAATGAAAAAGAATCTCTTTTCTTTTCCCCGCTCAAAAGTGCGGATGCTAAAAGGATCAAAAGGAGTCTGGCTCTTTTTGATTATGTTCTGGATGATAAATACAGCTGCATCAGCAGCAGGTATTGAAATTAAAGGTACTGTAACAGACAGTAAAGGTGAACCTCTTCCCGGAGTTAATATTGTTGAGTTAGGAGTTAAAAAAAACAATGGTACCATCAGTGATTTAAATGGTAAATATACTATAACAGTAGAAAGCCAAAAATCTGTTCTTCAGTATACTTTTATCGGTTATAAAACAACAGAAGTCACTGTAGGAAACCGTAAAACAATCAATGTTTCACTCAAAGATGATACTCAATCTTTGGATGAAGTAGTAGTTATCGGCTATGGTACAATGAGGAAAAAAGATTTATCCGGAGCCGTTGCTTCTATTAAAAGTGATGACTTGATGCTTGGTAACCCGACCAGCATTTCCCAAGCCCTACAAGGTAAATTAGCTGGTGTACAAGTAAACCAGAGTGATGGTGCTCCCGGTTCAGGTGTAAGTATCACCATACGTGGTGCTAACTCATTCTCTACAAATTCACAACCACTTTACATTGTCGACGGTATTCCGTTTGAGGTAGGAGATACTCCAAGCAGTAAAGCCAACGAGGGCAACAACTCCACCACTAATCCTCTGTCATTGATCAACCCTAATGACATCGAATCAATCGACATTTTAAAGGATGCTTCTGCAACAGCCATTTACGGTTCTCGCGGAGCGAATGGTGTCGTATTGATTACCACTAAAAGAGGTCGTGCCGGAGACGCTAAAGTTGAGTTCTCGGCCAATTTCGGACTTTCCAAAATAGCCAAAATGGTTAAAATGCTGGATGCTTACACCTATGCTAATTATGTAAATGAGGGTGTAATCAATGGAGCTGCTTATGACAATCTTCCTTATTCATACCTTCCTTATCGTGGTAAATGGAACTACCGTCGCGACGAGAACGATAAAATCGTTCCCAATTCCGGTAAATACTATGCTTCACCGGAAGATTATCTCAATCCGGGTTATCGCGAAGACGAATACGGCAATAAAGAATGGGTAGAAGGCACCAACTGGATGGACGAGATCTTACAAGATGCATTAACACAGGAATACAATCTTAGTGTATCAGGAGGAAATGAAAAGAGCAACTATGCATTTTCAGGCAACTATACAGACCAGACAGGTATTATCAAGAATTCTGGTTATGAACGTTTTGCTGTTCGTGCCAACATCGGAAGCCATGTGAAACCTTGGTTAAATACGGGACTAAATATCAACTTCACCCGTTCGTTAACTAAGTTTGCCAAGTCAAATTCTTATGATTATAGTATCATCCGTTCTGCCATGCTTTATTTACCGACATTATATGTAGGAGACAAGACAGAAGATGATTCTTATGCATGGTTGTCAGCCAATCCACGTACATACGTTAATACAGCTAAAGATGAGCTGAAGTCAATCAATGTATTTACTTCTGCGTTTGCCGAGATTAAAATCCTCGACTGTTTGAAATTCCGTCAGAATCTAGGTATCAGTTATTCAGTAAACGATCGTGCAAGTTACTACAATCGTGAAACAGGAGAAGGTAAAGCATCTAACGGACGTGCTGGTAAGAGTGATAACTTCTGGCAGAACTTAACAGCAGAATCATTGGTTACTTTCGATAAGACATTTAACAAGTTACATCATCTCAATGTAGTAGCCGGTTTCACTTACGAAAAATCGGACTGGGGTGGAAAAACAATGAATGCATCCAACTTCCCGACTGACATCACACAAGACTTCGATATGAGTCAGGCATTAAATATTGAAACACCGGCCAGCTATCGAGGACAAGCAGTTCTAGTCTCTTTATTAGGACGTGCCAACTACACATTCAAGGATCGTTATATTTTCACAGCATCATTCCGTCGTGACGGTTCAAGTCGTTTCGCTCCGGGAAATAAATTCGCGAACTTCGCTTCAGGAGCAGTAGCATGGACCATATCGGAAGAAGAATTCATCAAAAACCTGAATATATTCAGTAACTTAAAGTTGCGACTCAGCTACGGTCAAACCGGTAATCAAGCTATCAGCAGTTATCAGACTATCGCTTCACTTGCACCATCCAATTATCCTCTGGACGGAACATTAAGCAGCGGATTTGCAGGACAAACTTACAAAGGTCCTTTGAATGATAAACTCAAATGGGAAACAACCGACCAATATAATGTCGGGCTCGACATGGGATTCTGGAATAACAGAATTAGTTTATCCGCTAACTATTATTACAAGAAAACCAATGACCTGCTACAAAATGTATCTATACCGAACAGTACCGGTTATACTACAATGTGGACGAATTTCGGCCATGTAAAAAACAAAGGACTTGAACTAACTGGTAAAATCATTGCATTAGACAAAAAAGACTGGAGCCTAGACTTCGACGGCAACATCTCTTTTAATAAAAATGAAATCGGAGGTTTAACAGCTGACCAATATGCTAACCAATTATGGTATAGTGCCAAAGAAGTATTTCTGCAAAGAAACGGACTACCTATCGGAACAATCTTCGGCTATATAGAAGACGGCTTCTATGATAATATAGCAGAAGTCCGTGCAGATCCAATATATGCTAAAGCATCTGATGATGAGGCTCGCAGAATGATCGGTGAAATCAAATATCTGGACAAAAACAATGACGGAAAAATAACGTCAGAAGACCGCGCCATCATCGGTGATACCAATCCTGATTTTATTTATGGTTTGAACGCCAATTTGCGATGGAAAAATCTGACTTTGGGATTGTTCTTCCAAGGAACTCATGGAAATGATATTTTTAACGGAAACTTGACTAATATCGGAATGAGCAGTATTGCAAACATCACTCAAGATGCTTATGATTCACGCTGGACACCAGAGAATGCAGCTAACGCCAGATGGCCTCGCGTCACTACTGCAATGACTCGTGACATGAAACTCTCCGATCGTTATGTAGAAGATGGTTCTTACTTCAGACTAAAAACAATCAACTTAAACTACAATTTCGGTTCAGTCATAAAAGGTATTAGCAATTTATCTGTTTTCGGTACAGTAACAAACGTATTCACGATTACAGGTTATAGTTGGTTTGATCCGGATGTAAACGCCTTTGGTTCTGACGCTTCTAGAAGAGGAGTTGATATTTTCTCATACCCGAGCAGCAGAACATATTCAATAGGTTTTAAATTAACTTTATAATCTCAAGAAATGATGAAAAAGAAAAATATATTCATATATCTGATGGCATCCAGTCTCCTATTATCCGGAGCAGTAATGACATCATGCGAAAGTATGATCGAAGAAAAGCCTTTCGACTTCATTGTCCCTGAAGATGTTGAGGATTCTGATAATGGTGCCGACATGTGGGTAACAGGAGTATATAATACATTACACGAAGCCATGTTCAGATACGGTAGTTTCCCACGACCGCTGGATTATGACTGTGACTATATTTCCGGTGCAGTATGGCAGTTCAGCCAGTTTGGAAGCGGTAACTTCCAGGGAGGTGACGGACAGGCCGATGTACTTTGGACCGGAATGTACTCGTTGATTAACCGGGCAAATATAGCGGTCTCTGAAATCAATAAGATGCAGAATGTATCGGAAGAATTTAAAAAGAATGCATTAGGAGAATGTTATTTTCTTAAAGCATGGGCATATTTCTACTTGGTACGTGCTTATGGAGCTATCCCTATTTATTCGGTCAGTGTAAACGAATCCGGACAATATACTAACAATCCGCGTATTCCGATTGCACAAGTCTACACGGAAACAATCATACCTTTGCTTAAAGATGCTAAAGATATGATTTATAAAAACACAGATAATGGCTTTAAACCCGGAAGAGTCTGTGCTGCAACTGCAGCAGGTTTGTTAGCCAAAGTATATGCAACTATCGGTTCTGCTTCCATGTCTACCGGAGAACAAATAACAGTAAAAACCGGTGCACCGTTTGTTATGCAGAATGTAAATGGTACTATGACCAAAGTGTATACAGAACCTGTTCCGACAACATTCTCCAAGGATCAAGTTGCCGGTTACGAAAGCTTTTCTTCTCAAGAATATTACAGACTGGCCTACGAAGTTGCGGGAGATGTAATCGGAGGAGAATATGGGACACACAAACTTGAGGACTATGATTTGATTTGGTCTCCTTCCGGCAAAACTTGTAGTGAACACTTATTCGGTTTACAAACTAAATCCGGTGATGAATTATACGGTACACTATTCAGCTCGCACTACTGTGGCAGACTCAATGCAGCAGGAAACATAGACAATAGTTTAACGGTAGGATGTAGAAAACACTGGTATCTATTGTTTGAAGAAAAAGACTACCGCGTGGACAAAGGAGTGTTGCATTGTTGGATACGTCAGAACTCCGATACAAGTTGGGGTGGTGGTTCATACTATCCGAACTTCGGGAAATGGCAACGTATGGTTGAAGCCAAAGAGCCTCCGTTCGATAATCCAAAAGTAACCTCCGGATGGAGATGTGATGAAGCAGGTTCAGAACAGTTCTTTGCTTTCACCACTAAATATTCACAACAAATAGCCGATCAGACTCAACCTCGTACAGATGCCAATTACCCATTTTTACGTTATGCTGATGTTGTTCTAATTTTTGCAGAAGCAGCTAATGAATTAAATGGTCCGACAAAAGAATCGGTAGACGCTTTAAATGATGTCCGCACCCGTAGTAACGCAACAGGTAAAGAACTGGCAAACTTTACAGATAAAACCAGCCTGCGTTCTGCAATCCTTGAAGAACGTGCAATGGAATTAGCCTTGGAAGGCGATCGTCGTTGGGATTTAATACGTTGGGGAATTTATTTGCAGGCAATGAATGCTCTAGGCGGAATGGATGAAGCCAATAACGTAAAACAACGTTCCAGTAAACATCTGCTATTCCCGATTCCGACTCTTGAAATCCTGACGAACCAAGGAATTAATGAGAATAATCCTGGCTGGGATTAATCACTTATAACCATGTAATAAAACAGATTATGAAGAAAATAAAATATTTTGCAATAATCGCAGCATCCATATTTGCTTTAACATCCTGTACGGATATTGTTGAAGTCGACGATCTGAAAGCCAAAGAAAACAAACCGTCAACAGGTGCTCCGACTGTAGACAAAGTTGTTTTGGCAACAGATGCTGAATTTCCCATTGAGGGAGCGAATTTCGAACAAGTAGTACGAATTGAGGGAACAAATCTCGGAGACATCACCTCTCTAAAATTCAATGATATCGAAGTGGACAGCAAGGAGGTATATTCGACCTACGATATGCTTCTCGCACCTATTCCCCGTGCACTTCCTAAAGAAGTGACCAACACGATTTATATTACAACCAAACACGGAGAACTAAGTATTCCTTTTGTTGTTTCCATCCCTGATTTAACAATCAATGGACTCAAGAATGAATTTACCCAACCGGGAGATACGACAGTTATTACAGGTGACAACTTTGACCTTTACGGTATTACAATCGAAGAAGCAATTGTTAATTTAGGTAATTTACCGGTAAATGTAATCGATGCCACTCGTACAGAACTGACAATAGAAATCCCGGCAAATGCCACTCCGAAATCTACCCTTACTATAAAAGGAGCCAATATGGATGAAGCATACAAGCTCACATACATGGATCCGGGAGTATCTCAACTTTTTGATTTCAATAATTGGCCGGGAAGCGGTGCTTTTACACATTCCAGCCAATTCCCTGATGCCCCGAAAAATTTCTTATGTGACGGCACATTAGAAGGACAACCGGAACCATTAGTAGAAGGAGGAAAATATATTCGATTCAATAATTCCGTGAAAGCTTGGGGATGGATGGTTATGTGGGCCGGATATATTACTGTACCAGCAGAAGTAGCCGCAGATCTTTCATCATACGATTTAAGATTTGAAATCTGTACTGGAGCTAAATTCCCGATATCAGCCCAAGCGCGTATCATCTTAGGAGATTATGGATGGTATCCTTCCAAAGGAGGAATTCCGGTCAATACTTATGGCGGATGGCAAACAGTACGGATCAGTGCTGACACAGAATCATTGTTGCCCAGTTCCATCGATCCCAGTACCAACACAGCTTTCAAAATCATATTCTCTCCTGAATCTGCACAGGATTTTGATTTAAGTATGTGTAATTTCAGATTTGTTCATAAGTAAAAATAAAAAAGGGAACGCTTTAATATGGGCGTTCCCTCATAATCAAAAAGATTCGATTTATGCTAAAAGACTTATTTTCATTAGTAACGATTGTAGCACTTCTATTTTCATCTTGTTCCAAATCAGACGAAGAAGAAAATAGTGATGAGCCTCAACCAACCAAACAAACAGCTTATTTTGGAGTTAACCTGTCAGGAGCTGAATTTGGGAATGTGTATCCGGGGGTGGATGGTACCCACTATGGTTATCCCACAGAAAAAGATTTGGATTACTTTAAAGCCAAAGGCCTTTATCTGGTACGTTTTCCTTTTCGTTGGGAACGTATACAACCCACAATGAATGGGGAATTAAATGCAACAGAGCTGGCAAAAATGAAGAAATTCGTCAAAGCCGCTGAAGATAGAAACATACAGATACTTCTGGATATGCATAACTTTGGAAGATATTGTGTATATTGCGACGGTCAAAGTTCACAAAATAATCAATATGCAATCATTGGTAATGCACGATGCACTGTTGACAATTTCTGTGACGTATGGAAGAAACTGGCAAAAGAGTTTAAAGACTATAAAAATATCTGGGGTTACGACATCATGAATGAGCCCTACGAAATGCTGGCATCGACACCATGGGTTAACATAGCCCAAGCCTGCATTAATGCCATCCGCACTATAGATACTAAAACGACCATCATAGTTAGCGGAGACGAATTCAGCTCTGCCAGACGATGGAAAGAATGCAGTGACAATCTGAAAACTCTTACAGATCCAAGTAATAACCTGATATTCCAGGCACATATATATTTCGATTCGGATTCTTCCGGAAACTATAATAAAGGATATGATGAAGATGGTGCAACCGTTCAAACAGGGGTGGCTCGTTTGAAACCTTTTGTTGACTGGCTGAAAGAAAATAATAAACGTGGATTCGTTGGTGAATATGGTATACCTGATACTGACGGCCGTTGGATGGATATTCTTGATGCAGCACTTAAATATCTACAAGAAAATGGAATAAACGGAACTTACTGGTCTGCCGGTCCACGATGGGGTGATTATCCCTTATCTGTCCAACCGACCAATAATTACACACAGGATCGTCCGCAATTAAGCACGCTCCTGAAATATAAAAGTACACAACAATAATCAGAATAAATACTGTCCATGAGAACTCGAATCATCACTATTATCACTTTACTGCTATCCACTCCAATGGTTATTGCACAAAAATCAATGGATGAGATAGACAGAGAAAGCTTTGCAGCAAAGCTATCTCCAATGGAAGTAAAAGGTATACAGATGACTGAAACAGGAAATATTCCTCTTGTCAGAGATACTCCTGCAAACATCTTTTTGGACGGAACCTGGCAACTGGCAGAAGGAGGAACTGAAAAAGAACGTTTACACACTATCTGGACAGATCAAATACCTGCCCATGTGCCTGGTAGTATTCACACCGCATTAGTAGAAAATGGAATCATACCCGATCCATACATCGGACAGAATGACTCTATTGCAGAAAAACAATCTTACAAGACATGGTGGATGAAGCGGGAGTTCGAACTAGACTCCCCCTCATCTCACTGTATATTATCTTTTGGCGGAATTGCTAACAAATGTACAATATGGCTCAATGGAAAACTTTTAGGAACACACGAAGGTATGTTCGGAGGGCCCGATTTTTCAATAGGTAACTATTTAAAAAATAAAAACACTCTCATAGTAAAACTAGAAGCCATCCCTCAAATGTTTCTGGGCAACTGGCCTCCCAACGCAAATGAAAGTTGGAAATATACAGTTGTATTCAATTGCGTTTATGGATGGCATTATGCACAAATCCCATCATTAGGAATCTGGCGTAGTGTTCAATTAAAAGAACAAGCCGCAGTAGAAATAGAATCACCCTTCATCGCTACTCGTTCGCTCGATGGTCAAATGCGCTTAACTCTTGATCTGCATAAAAAATCATCTCCATTAAAAGGAGTATTATATGCAGAAGTATCTCCCAAGAACTTCAAAGGAATAACACAATATTATCGTTTCGACATAAATAGTCCGAAAAAACAGGAAACTTTATCTTTAGACTTTCAAATCAAAGATCCGCATCTTTGGTGGCCCAATGACAGAGGAGAACAATCACTATATGACCTCAACCTATTCTTCGTTCCACAAAAAGGGAAGACAGCCCATATAAAAACGTCGTTCGGTATACGGACTATTGAGATGAGACCATTAATTGATGGTGCTAAAGAAGATTATTATAACTGGACATTCGTCATCAATGGCAAGCCGATGTTCATAAAAGGAACAGGCTGGTGCACTATGGATGCATTAATGGACTTCTCAAGAAATAAATACGAACATTTGCTCCAGATAGCCCAAAGGCAGCACATACAAATGTTAAGAGCCTGGGGAGGAGGAATGCCCGAAACCGATGATTTTTACGAATTATGCGATAAATATGGTATTTTAGTCATGCAAGAATGGCCAACGGCCTGGAATAGCCATAACACGCAACCGTACACTATCCTGCAAGAAACAGTGGAAAGAAATACCAAACGATTAAGAAATCACCCTTCTCTTATTATGTGGGGAGCAGGGAATGAATCAGATAAACCATTCGGACCTGCAATTGACATGATGGGACGACTTAGTATAGAACTTGACGGAACACGTCCCTTCCATCGTGGGGAAGCCTGGGGAGGCAGCCTGCACAATTATAACTGCTGGTGGGACGATGCTCATCTTAATCACAATTTGAATATGACCGCTCCTTTTTGGGGAGAATTTGGGATAGCATCATTGCCTCACATCGAGACAGTGCGTAGATATTTGGACGAGGAAAAAGAAGTGTGGCCTCCCCAAAGGAGCGGTAATTTCACGCACCACACTCCTATCTTCGGAACGATGAGAGAAATGGAGAAACTTACTCAATATTCCGGTTATTTTATGCCGAAGGACTCGCTGGCTTCTTTCATCCTCGGGTCACAGTTAGCACAAGTAGTAGGAGTGCGCCATACATTAGAACGGGCACGCACATTATGGCCTCATACTACCGGAGCACTTTATTATAAGATGAACGATAACTATCCTGGTGTATCATGGTCATGTGTAGACTATTATGGTATCATCAAACCCGTTCACTATTTTGTGCAAAAGTCTTTTGCCCCGTTAGCAGCAGTCATGCTGTTTGACCGCAGCAACCTTGCCAGTCAAGAAGTCAGTCTTCCTGCCTATCTACTTGATGACTGCCAAACATTAGAGAAAGAACCTTATCAAGTCAAAGTGTCTATATACAATGCATTACTAGATACTGTTGCCACCCATACATTCAACGGTATCGGCGATGATAATGTCGTCAAAAAACTAGGAGAAATAAATCTGAATAGAGAACAAACCAAATCGACCATGCTATTCTTTGTTCTGGACATAATCAAAGATAACAAAAACATATATCGGAATTATTACTTTACCAATTACGAAGTACGTCCGGGCTCCATCGTATCAATGCCCCAAACAGAAATTAAAATGGAACGCACAGGTAATATGGTGACTTTAACAAATACAGGAAAGCACCCTGCTATCGGAGTACACGTAGAAGTACCAGAAAAAATGGACCAACTTATCGTTTCGGAGAACTATATATGGCTTAACCCACAGGAATCAAAAATATTAAAAATAAATTTGGAATCTCCAGTTATTGTAAAAGGCTGGAATCTTCAATCACCCTATTAAACAGAACATTATGAAAAAAGTTTTTATTTCGGCTTTTCTACTACTTAGCCTTCTTACTCTAAATGGATGTAAAAGTAATCAACCTCCGGCAAAAGAGACAGGTGAACCCTACGGAGTAAACTTGGCATGCGCGGACTTCGGTTCATCTTTCCCCGGTGAGTATAATAAAGACTATACCTACCCGACAGATCAAGACCTCGAATATTGGCAAAAGAAAGGGCTGAAACTTATCCGGTTACCATTCAAATGGGAACGGCTACAACTTGACTTAAAAGGACCGCTAAACCAGCATGACCTCAATAAAATGAAAGAATTGGTCAGAGCAGCAGAGAAACGCGATATGGTGGTTATTCTTGACTTACATAATTACTGTCGCCGCTTCATGAACAACGAACATACCCTCATTGGAAACAACGGATTAACAATCGAAGACCTGGCTTCTTTCTGGCAAGCTATCGCTAAAGAATTCTCCACTTTTAAAAACATATATGGTTACGGGCTAATGAACGAACCACATGATCTGGCCCCGGAAACCAAGTGGTTCGACATGGCACAAGCGTCCATCAATGCCATACGAGAAGTCGACACAAATACGCTTATTATGGTAGGCGGCAACGACTGGTCATCAGCAGAGCGTTGGATCGAGCAGAGTGATACACTCAAATTCTTAAAAGACCCGGCTAATAACCTTGCTTTTGAAGCTCATGTATATTTTGACAAGGATGCATCCGGTACGTACAAATATTCATACGAAGAGGAAGAATGTTATCCGGAGAAAGGAATCGACCGGGTAAAACCATTTGTAGAATGGATTAAACAGAATAAATTCCATGGTTTTATCGGAGAATATGGAATCCCCGACAATGATCCCCGTTGGAATGAAACCCTCGACTTATTCTTGGGATATTTACAAGAAAATGGAATCAATGGTACATATTGGGCTGCGGGTCCGTGGTGGGATACCTATTTCATGGCAATCACCCCCAAAGACGGAAAAGACAGACCGCAAATGCCTATCATTGAGAAATATACAAGTACCTTAAAAAAATAGAATTATGTTCAAACGATTCTCCATCTGCTATATTTTATTCATGTTTTGTATAACTGGAACTTCCGCCCAAGAAGACCGGTGGACAGGAAACGCCACGAATCTATCCAAAGGAAACTTAAGAGTAAATTCTTCAGGACGTTACCTAGAATACAGTGACGGAACTCCTTTTCTCTACATGGGAGATACAGCATGGGAACTCATCAGCCGCTTAAATGACAAAGAGACTGAACTATATTTGGAGAATCGCAGAGAAAAAGGATTTACCGTCATACAAACGGTAATCCTGGATGAATTAGATGATATGGATGTTTCATCTAACGGAGAACCTAAGTTAATTGACGGCAATATTGACAAGCCCGCTCCCGGCTATTTCACTCATGTAGACAAAGTTATTTCTCTGGCAGCAGCCAAAGGTTTATACATAGCTCTATTACCAACCTGGGGAGATAAGGTAGACAAACAATGGGGAAAAGGACCGGAGATTTTTACACCGGAAAATGCATATAGATACGGCAAATGGTTAGGAGAACGTTATATGAACGCACCCAATCTGATATGGATAATAGGAGGTGATCGAAGTGGAGACGGAAAAAACTTTGCCATTTGGAATGCATTAGCAACCGGTATTAAAAGTGTAGACAAAAACCATTTGATGACCTATCATCCTCATGGAGAGCACTCATCCTCGTTCTGGTTTCACAATGCTTCGTGGCTGGATTTTAATATGTGTCAATCCGGACACGCACAACAAGATTTCGCAATCTATCAACGTCTGCTTTTGCCCGATTTAAAAAAGGAACCACACAAGCCATGCATGGACGGAGAACCCCGATATGAAAATATTCCGATCAATTTCAAAAAAGAAAATGGAAGATTTGGAGATGATGATATCCGCCATACACTTTACCAAAGTATGTTCAGCGGAGCTTGTGGATATACATACGGCTGTAATGATATATGGCAGATGTTTGATACCGGACGTGAGCCTAAATGTGACGCCGACACTCCATGGTACCAATCAATGGATCAACAAGGAGCATGGGACTTAATTCACTTTCGCAGATTATGGGAAAAATTTGACTTTACTCAAGGAAAAAACCAACAAACCATCTTTGGCAATATACCTTTAGAAAATAAAAACTATCCCGTAGCATTCGGCAACAAAGACTACTTATTAGTATATTTTCCACAAGGTGGAGAGAGAACGATTTATTTGCCTTCAATGAAGGCATCCAAACGGTCTTTAAAGTGGATGAATCCTCGCAATGGAAGAATCACATTCCATCAAAATACAACAGCAGATACCATTCCCGTATCCTCTCCCACAAAGGGAAAAGGAAATGACTGGGTTTTAATTATAGAATAATTAACCGAGAAAAATAACTATAGAATATGAAAAGTAATAGATTAGAAGAGCTAACACAAAATTATGAAGCTCTTATCAACCGAAAAAATGAGATATGTAACAATAGCAACGGTATATATAAACGTTACTACCACCCTGTATTAACAGCAGAACATGCACCACTCATCTGGAAGTATGATTTTGATGAAAAACAAAACCCATTCATGGAAGAAAGAATTGGTATCAACGCTGTAATGAATACGGGAGCCATCAAGATCAATCATAAATACTATCTTGTGGCGCGTGTGGAAGGAGCAGACCGAAAATCATTCTTTGCAGTAGCAGAAAGTAATAGTCCCGTAGACGGATTTCGTTTTTGGGATTATCCGATAGAAATGCCGGAGACAGACATTCCTGATACCAATATGTACGATATGCGCCTGACCGCACATGAAGATGGATGGATTTATGGCATTTTTTGTGCGGAACGCAAAGATACAAACGCTCCAGCCGGTGATTTATCTTCCGCAGTAGCCGTTGCAGGTATTGCACGAACAAAAGACCTAAAAACATGGCAACGCTTGCCGGATCTGAAATCTCCGAGCCAGCAACGTAACGTAGTGCTTCATCCGGAATTTGTGAATGGGAAGTATGCCCTGTATACCCGCCCTCAAGATGGTTTTATTGACGCCGGCAATGGAGGAGGTATCGGATGGGCACTCATAGATGACATCTGTCATGCCGAAATAAAAGAGGAAAAAATCATCAATAAACGGTTTTATCATACGATCAAGGAGGTAAAAAATGGAGAAGGGCCACACCCCATTAAAACTCCACAAGGATGGTTACATCTGGCACATGGTGTAAGAGGATGCGCAGCCGGATTACGCTATGTATTATACTTATACATGACTTCTTTAGAAGATCCGACAGAAATTATAGCTGAACCTGCAGGTTATTTCATGGCCCCTATAGGAGAAGAAAGAATCGGTGATGTATCGAATGTATTATTCTCAAACGGATGGATTGAAGATGATAACGGAAAAATTTATATCTATTATGCGTCTTCGGACACCCGTCTTCATGTAGCCGAATCAACAGTAAGCCAGCTTGTAGATTATTGTCTGCACACACCAACCGACGGTTTCCGTTCTATAGAATCTGTGAAGCGGATCATTACTATGGTAAACCACAATAAACAATACCTGAAACAATAAATACATCACCATGGAAAACATAAAACTAAGAGAAAAAATCGGGTATGGATTAGGAGATGCTGCTTCTTCCATGTTTTGGAAGTTATTCACAATGTATCTGCTATTCTTCTACACAGACGTGGTAGGTATCTCTTCGGCAGTGGTAGGAACAATGTTCCTTATCACACGCATTTGGGACACTTTCCTCGATCCGTTTGTCGGAATATTAGGCGACCGGACAAACTCACGCTGGGGTAAATTCCGCCCCTACCTACTATGGATAGCCATACCATTCGGCATCTGTGGTATACTGACCTTCTCATCTTTTGGAGATAACATGACTACCAAAATAATATTTGCCTATGCCACATATACCCTTATGATGATGGTATATTCATTAATCAATGTTCCGTACGCATCTCTATTAGGAGTAATGTCTGCCAATCCACAAGTACGCACAGAGTTCTCCTCCTACCGCATGACATTTGCTTTTGGAGGAAGTATTCTGGTACTATTCCTCATTGAGCCACTGGTTGATATATTCAGTAAAATGAAGATAACGGAAAATATACCTGACATCGCTTTCGGCTGGCAGATGGCTGCAGTCGTATTTGCGATTATGGCTAGTGGAATGTTCTTATTAACTTTTCTATGGACAAAAGAAAGAGTGCAGCCCATAAAGGAAGAAAAAGGATCACTGAAAGAAGATCTGAAAGATCTGGGCAGAAACAAACCCTGGTGGATTCTTTTATGCGCAGGAATCATGGCATTAGTGTTCAATTCTCTTCGTGACGGTTCTGCTGTATTCTATTTCAAATATTATGTAGACAGCTCCGATACATTCTCTTTCTCATTCATGAATAGTGCCATTACTCTAATCACGATCTACTTGGTATTAGGACAAGCCGCCAATATCCTCGGAATCATGTTTGTGCCATCACTCACCAAAAGAATCGGTAAAAAGAAAACTTATTTTGTAGCAATGGTTGGCGCTACCATTCTAAGTGTTTTATTCTACTTCCTTCCTAAAGATTTTATCTGGGGAATTCTTTGTTTACAGGTCTTAATAAGTATCTGTGCGGGTATTATTTCTCCTTTATTATGGTCTATGTATGCAGATATATCAGACTATTCCGAATGGAAAACCGGAAGACGGGCAACCGGCCTGATATTCTCTTCTTCGTCCATGTCTCAAAAGTTCGGTTGGACAATCGGAGGTGCTTTGACCGGATGGCTACTGGCCTATTTCGGTTTCAAAGCAAATGTAATCCAATCCGACTTTGCTCAAACCGGCATTTGTATGATGATGAGTATCTTCCCGGCAATTGCCACCATGCTATCAGCATTCTTCATTTCACGTTATCCGTTAAATGAAAAAAGATTATATGAAATATCAACAGAACTCGAAGAGAGAAGAAAAAAGTAAATTCATCACTAACCAACTAACCAATATGGCTCATATTCCAATTCGGTCCTATTTATATTTACTATTGGGCACAACCCTATTCTCATGTGTACCTCAAGAGCTAAAACCGCCATTTGAATTAAAATGTGAGAATATACCCGTTCCTGTAGGAGTAGATACTCAAACTCCCAGACTCTCCTGGAAACTTCCGCTACTAGAGGAAGATAGTATCAACAGAGTTGAGATATGGCTATCAACAGACAGTACTCAATTATCAGACAGACAGTCCGGTTATTGGAACAAATCCATCATAGGAGCTCCCATAAGAGTCTCCTATGATGGACAACCATTAGATTCATATACAACGTATTATTGGAAAATAGGCTATCAAACCTCTTCCAAACAGAAAACTACATTTTCTCCAATATCCTCCTTCACGACAGGATGTTTATCACCCGACAACTGGAAAGGGAAATGGATTACTGACAAACATGAAATCACATACCGTCCGGCACCCTATTATAGAAAGAGCTTCCAATTAGACAAAACAATCGAGCAAGCCTTACTCACTATTGCATCGGCAGGCCTGCATGAGCTCTCAGTCAACGGGCAACGGGCAGGAAATCATTTCCTGGACCCTATGTATACACATTTCGACAAACGTATACTATCAGTCACTCATGATGTTACGTCATTACTATCTCTGGGTGAAAATGTAATAGGAGTACAACTGGGGAACGGCTGGTATAATCATCAATCCACAGCAGTATGGTTTTTCGACAAGGCTTCATGGAGAAACCGCCCTAAATTCACAGCACAACTCCATCTGCGTTACACAGATGGAACAACAGAATATCTGGGTACTGACTCAACCTGGCAAACAACTGACAGCCCGGTTATTTTCAACAGCATCTATACAGCCGAGCATTATGATGCACAGAAAGAATTAGCAGGCTGGGACTCCCCCGGATTCAACGCTACCGGATGGTATCATGCACAAGAAACCGAATCGCCTACGGAAACGATCAAATCACAAGTTATGCATCCGATTCGTGAAACGGCCCGCTATACAGCAACTCAATGTAAAAAAATAAATGACAGCTGCTACGTCTATCATTTCCCCCAAAACATTGCAGGTGTCACCGAGCTAAAAGTGAAAGGAAAAAAAGGAACAAAACTGCGCCTGAAACATGGGGAACTTTTAGACAAAAACGGTATGGTAAACATGGCAAATATAGATTATCACTACCGGCCGACAGACGACAGCGATCCTTTTCAAACAGACATCGTCATACTTAGCGGAAAGCAAGATAGATTCATGCCCAAATTCAACTACAAAGGTTTTCAGTTTGTAGAAGTCTCATCATCTGCCCCCATTCAATTATCCGACGAAAATCTTATTGCAGTAGAAATGCACAGTGATGTTCCGATCATCGGCTACTGGTCTTCGTCATCCGATCTGCTAAACAAAATATGGAAAGCCACTAACAGTTCCTATTTAGCCAACTTGTTCGGTTACCCGACTGACTGCCCTCAACGGGAAAAGAATGGCTGGACAGGAGATGCACATATTGCCATAGAAACAGGATTATACAATTTCGATGGTATCTCTATATATGAGAAATGGATGAACGACTTTTGTGATGAACAAAAAGACAACGGAGTCCTCCCATGTATCATCCCAACTTCTGTATGGGGCTATGATTGGGCCAACGGGGTCGACTGGACGAGTGCTGTCGCCATTATCCCCTGGGAAATTTATCGATTTTACGGAGATACCACATTACTCCGCCGCATGTACGGACCAATCAAAAAATATGTCTCCTATATAGAATCCATATCAACCAATCATCTTACAGACTGGGGACTGGGCGACTGGGTACCTGTACGCTCAAAAAGCAATATAACCTTGACTTCCTCTATCTATTATTATACGGACGTCTGTATTCTAGCCAAAGCAGCCAGACTTTTCGGATATGCCGAAGATGCCTCCTATTATAACACGCTGGCACAAAAAATAAAAGAGGCTATCAACACCAGTTTTCTCAATAAGGAAACAGGAATATATGCAGAGGGAACACAGACAGAACTTGCCATGCCATTATACTGGGGAATCGTTCCGGAAGAAGATAAAAAGAAAGTTGCTGCCAGACTACATGAATTGGTAGAAAAAGACGATTATCATCTGGACGTCGGTTTATTAGGAAGCAAGGCCCTACTTTCCGCCCTGTCAGATAACGGATATGCAGAAACAGCTTACAAAGTCGCATCACAAGACACCTATCCTTCCTGGGGGTACTGGATCAAACAAGGTGCTACAACTCTACATGAAAATTGGCGGACAGATGTCGTTATCGACAACTCATATAACCATATTATGTTCGGAGAAATAGGAGCATGGCTATACAAAGGACTGGGAGGAATTCAGATGGATGAAAAACATCCCGGATTCAAGCATATTTTGCTAAAACCTTTCTTTCCGGCAGACATGAATGAACTTACCATACGCTATAATACTCCCTATGGCTGGTTAAATATCAACTGGGTTCGTCAAACTAATGACTGCATCCGTTATACAATCGATATTCCGGCAGGTACTTCTGCAACATTTGTTCCTTTTACAATGCCAGAACCCCAAAAATCTATAACTTTACAAGCCGGAAAACATTCACTTGAACTTGATTTTATTCACCAATTAATCAATCAACGATAACTATGTACAAAAGAATCACCTTATTCACATTCATTTGCCTGCTCGCTTTAGCAGGAATAGCCCAAAATAAAGACACTTATACCATTTTATTATCCGGAGCATCTTTTGCCGAACCTAACAATAAGTGGTTTGAAATGGGATGTCGTGCCCTTCACGCCATCCCCATCAATCGGGCTGTAAGTGCAGAATCTATTGCTCACACTGCAAATAAAATGCTGGACGGTACTCTCTATACCCCGGAAGAGTTCGATAACATTGATGTATTTGTCTTGATGCAAGTACATGAAAAAGACGTATATAACGAAGCAAACTTAAAAGAGAACTACAAGGATTATAAAACTCCTTTTGATGCTTCCGACTATGCCGTTTGCTATGATTATGTCATCAAGCGCTACATATCAGACTGTTATAACCAGAAATTCAATCCAAAATCCAGATATTACAACACTCCTTATGGGAAACCTGCTTCTATTGTCTTATGTACTCATTGGCATGACAGTCGTCCGATATTCAACACTTCGGTCCGAAAACTGGCAGAAAAATGGGGATTCCCGGTAGTAGAATTCGACAGATACATCGGATTCTCCAAAAACCAGAAACATCCGGTTACAGGAAAACAATATAGCCTAATTTACACTGGGGATTCACAAGAGACTCATGGAGAAATATTTGGATGGCATCCGCCACATGGAGAACATTCATTTATTCAACAGCGCATGGCTGCAATCTTTGCCGATACGCTTCGTAAGATATTGCTTCCCAAAGAATATATTAATGAATAATCACCAAATACTCATCGGATGAAAAAACTTCTATCATTAACAGTTTGCTTGTTATTTGTCCTATCACAAATAATGGCACAGCTTTCCGTACCTTCTTTCTTTTCAGACCACATGGTGCTGCAACGTGAGAAGCCAATCAATATATGGGGAACTGCCAGTGCCGGTGAGCGAATTAGCGTAACATTAGGAAATGCTCAAAAGAGTACCCGAACCGATAAAAATGGGAAATGGTCAGTCAGCCTACCTCCTATGCAAGCCGGTGGACCGTATACTCTAAATGTAAAAAGCCTCAAGCAGACTTTATCATTTACAGATATTTTAATCGGTGAAGTATGGATTTGTAGCGGACAGTCAAATATGGAGTTTCGTCTGCGTAGCGCTAATCATGCTACCGAAGAAGTCGCAGCTGCCAATTACCCTCAAATCCGTTCATTCAACGTAATTCAAGAAATGGGGCACACTCCTAAAACCGACTTAAAAGGTAAATGGGAAGTATGTTCACCCGCCTCCGCTTCTGATTTTTCAGCTGTCGGCTATTTCTTTGCGCGTGAATTATACCAAAAACTCAATATTCCTATCGGATTCATCAACTCCTCATGGGGTGGTACGGACATCGAAACCTGGATGAGCATGGAAGTGATAGAGCATTTCCCGAAATATGAAAAATCATTAGCCCGTATGCGCTCTTCTGAATTCGAAGAATACATCAAGCACAGTGACAAAGTCAAAAAAGAATTCGAACAAGCCATCATAAACGAACCGGGAGAAAAAGAGAAATGGTATTTAGAAAACACCCCTACAGAAAACTGGAAGGAACATATTGTTCCGTCATTATGGTCAAATGAAGAGTTATCCGGTATAGATGGAGTTGTATGGTTTACTTATCAGTTTTCCATACCGGCCAACTGTTTAGGACAGGATGCAGAATTGAGTCTCGGTACTATCGATGACGATGACATTACCTGGGTTAACGGACATGAAGTAGGACGAACGGTAGGATATGACCTGAAACGTTTATACAAGATCCCGGCAGAAGTATTAAAGGAACAGAATACCATCACTATTAAAATATCCGACTATCGTGGAGGAGGCGGTCTATATGGTCCTAAAGATGAAGTATACCTGAAAGTCAACAACCGAATTTTCCCTTTGTGTGATAATTGGAAGTATAAAGTTGCAGTATCGAGTGCACAATATGATTATGTAGAATATGGTCCTAACGCTTTTCCTTCTTTGCTGTTCAACGCAATGATTCATCCACTGGTAGGTTTGGGGATGAAAGGGGTAATCTGGTATCAGGGAGAAAACAATGCCGCCCGCGCCAACGAATACATTGATTTATTTCCGGCTTTAATTACAGACTGGAGAAGTAGATGGAATAACGAATTTCCATTTTATTGGGTTCAATTAGCAAACTTCATGTCTCCGGCCAAGCAGCCCTCTGAAAGTCATTGGGCAAACCTGCGGGATACACAGTCGAAGACACTGGCCTTACCACATACAGGACAGGCCGTCATTATAGACATCGGTGAAGAAAATGACATACATCCCCGCAACAAACAAGATGTAGGTAAACGACTTGCTTTGCATGCTCTCCACAATGATTACGGATATAACTCTATTGTTTGCACCGGCCCGATATTCCAGTCGGTAAAAAGAATCGGAGATGCACTGGAGGTCACCTTTAACGCTTGTGACGAGCAACTAGTAGCTCGTAATAAATATGGCTATTTATCAGGATTCGCCATTGCCGGCGCAGATGGAAAATACCAATGGGCACAGGCTAAAATCGAAAACAATAAAGTAATAGTATGGAATAAGGAAATACAGCAACCGGTCTCTGTACGATATGCTTGGGGAGATAATCCCAATGATGCTAACTTATACAACGCAGCCGGTTTACCTGCCTCGCCTTTCGAAGGACACATCAGCCAATAAACGGCCTACAAAAACAGAAAAAGAATACCGGCAATGAATGTATGATCATCATTTCCGGTATTTTTCATATTTACAGTCCACTCCCTAATCGTCCAGAGACTATATTTTCTCTTTCCGTCGCGTTGTAATTTAAAGATTATCACGTATCTTTGCCTGCTCAAATCATAAATACGAGATATGGCTATTACAATCAAGAAAGTCTCCACAAAGAGAGAACTTAAGAAATTTATCCGTTTCAATTACAGAATGTACAAGGGTAACCCTTACTCTGTGCCTGACCTCTATGACGACATGCTTAACACCTTCAACAAGAAGAAAAACGCAGCATTCGAATTCTGTGAAGCAGATTATTTCCTCGCATACCGGGACGATAAAATAGTAGGACGTGTAGCTGCAATCATCAACAATCAGGCGAACGAGAAGTGGGAATGTAAAAACGTTCGTTTCGGATGGATAGACTTCATCGACGATCCCGAAGTATCATCCGCACTTATCAAAACAGTGGAAGAATGGGGAAAAGAACGGGGTATGACTCATATTGCCGGTCCTCTCGGATTTACTGATTTCGATGCGGAAGGAATGTTAGTTGAAGGATTCGACCAACTTAGCACCATGGCTACTATCTACAACTACCCATACTATCCTGTACACATGGAAAAGTTAGGCTTCGAGAAAGACGCCGACTGGGTGGAATACAAAATCTACATACCGGATGCCATTCCCGACAAGCATAAACGTATTTCCGAACTGATCCAACGAAAATATAACCTCAAGATAAAGAAATATACTTCCGGAAGAAAAATAGCCAAAGACTACGGACAGAAGATTTTCGAGCTGATGAATGAAGCATACAGTCCTCTTTATGGCTATTCTCCGTTGACACAGCGGCAAATCGACCAATACGTGAAAATGTATCTGCCGATCCTTGACTTACGGATGGTTACACTGATTACTGATGCCAATGACGAACTGGTCTGTGTAGGTATCTCCATGCCATCTCTCGCCGAAGCTTTACAGAAATCACACGGGCGTCTGTTGCCACTCGGATGGTTCTATCTGTTAAAGGCACTATTTATGAAACGCCGTGCCAAAATGCTTGATCTGCTACTCGTTGCAGTGAAACCGGAATATCAAAACAAAGGTGTTAACGCTTTGTTATTTTCCGATTTAATTCCAGTTTATCAAAAATTAGGTTTTATCTTTGCGGAAAGCAACCCCGAACTGGAACTGAACGGAAAAGTTCAGGCACAATGGGATTACTTTGAGACTCAACAACATAAGCGCCGCCGTGCGTTCATTAAAGAAATTAATAATTAAGAATGAAGAATGAAGAATTTGGCTGCGCTACTACTTAATGCCGCATGGCAATTCTTCATTCTTTATTCTTCATTTATAACAGCTATGGAAGAGAACGAATTGATACCTGTAGACAACAACAATGCAGTAGAGTACACTGACGACAACATCCGTCACCTAAGTGACATGGAACATGTACGCACACGCCCCGGTATGTATATCGGAAGGCTGGGCGACGGTGCACATGCCGAAGACGGAATCTATGTCCTCCTGAAAGAAGTAATTGACAACAGTATTGACGAGTTCAAAATGCAAGCCGGTAAGAAAATCGAGATTACCGTTGAAGAAAACCTCCGTGTCAGCGTACGCGACTACGGACGAGGCATCCCGCAGGGAAAACTCATCGAAGCCGTCAGCATGCTGAACACCGGTGGTAAGTACGACAGCAAGGCATTTAAGAAAAGTGTCGGACTAAACGGTGTCGGTGTGAAAGCCGTCAATGCCTTGAGCTCCCGTTTTGAGGTACGCAGTTACCGTGACGGTAAAGTACGTACCGCTATTTTCTCGAAAGGAAACCTGCTGAGTGACAATACGCAAGATACCGAAGAGGAAAACGGAACTTACATCTTCTTCGAACCGGACAATACATTATTCCTGAATTACTGTTTCAAGCCTGAATTTATTGAGACAATGCTACGTAATTACACGTACCTCAATACCGGGCTTGCCATTATCTATAACGGACACCGTATCCTGTCGCGTAATGGTCTGGTAGACCTTTTGAACGACAATATGACGGCAACCGGACTTTACCCGATCATCCACCTGAAAGGGGAAGACATCGAAATCGCCTTCACGCATACCGGACAATACGGAGAAGAATATTACTCCTTCGTCAACGGTCAGCATACCACCCAAGGAGGTACACATCAGAGTGCTTTCAAGGAACACATCGCCCGCACTATCAAGGAGTTCTTCAACAAGAATATGGACTATACCGACATTCGTAACGGACTGGTTGCTGCCATTGCCGTCAATGTGGAAGAGCCTATCTTTGAGAGTCAGACGAAAACGAAGCTGGGTTCTACCAATATGGTTCCCGGCGGAGTGACAGTCAATAAATATGTAGGCGACTTTATCAAACAGGAAGTGGACAACTTCTTGCACAAAAATGCGGATGTAGCCGAAGCGATACAACAAAAGATCCAAGAATCCGAGAAAGAGCGTAAAGCCATTGCAGGTGTAACCAAACTTGCCCGTGAACGTGCAAAGAAGGCAAACCTGCACAACCGCAAATTGCGCGACTGCCGTATTCACCTCAACGACCCGAAAGGAAAAGGACTGGAAGAAGACTCCTGCATCTTTATCACCGAGGGGGACTCTGCAAGTGGTTCCATCACCAAAAGCCGTGATGTGAACACGCAAGCAGTGTTCAGTCTACGTGGTAAACCGCTGAATTCTTTCGGGTTAACCAAGAAAGTGGTCTACGAGAACGAAGAATTTAATCTGCTTCAGGCAGCCCTGAATATAGAAGATGGCTTGGACGGACTACGCTACAACAAAGTCATCGTAGCAACCGATGCCGATGTGGACGGTATGCATATCCGACTGCTGCTAATTACTTTCTTCCTGCAATTCTTCCCTGACCTTATAAAAAAAGGCCACGTATATATTCTGCAAACGCCTTTGTTCCGTGTACGCAATAAGAAAAAAACAATCTATTGTTATAGTGAAGAAGAACGTGTCAATGCAATTAACGAACTAAGCCCGAATCCGGAGATCACGCGATTTAAAGGTTTAGGAGAGATTTCACCGGACGAGTTCAAGCATTTCATCGGTAAAGACATGCGTCTGGAGCAAGTTTCTTTGCGAAAGACAGACGCAGTGAAAGAACTACTTGAATTCTACATGGGTAAAAATACCATGGAACGACAGAACTTTATTATAGATAATCTGGTTATAGAAGAAGATTTGGCATCATGAGAAAAGCAATATTCCCGGGTACTTTTGACCCCTTCACCATCGGACATTATTCGGTAGTGGAACGTGTACTCACCTTTATGGACGAAATCGTGATAGGAATCGGTATCAATGAGAACAAGAATACATACTTTCCCATTGAGAAAAGAGAGGAAATGATTCGGGAACTTTACAAGGATGAGCCTCGTATAAAAGTGATGTCCTACGACTGTCTGACCATTGATTTTGCGCAGGAAGTAGAGGCCAGGTTTATTGTCCGCGGTATCCGTACAGTGAAAGATTTCGAGTATGAAGAAACGATTGCAGACATCAACCGCAAACTGGCAGGCATTGAAACCATCCTGCTCTTCACAGAACCGGAACTGACTTGCGTCAGCTCGACGATTGTACGCGAATTATTGACTTATAATAAAGATATCAGCCAGTTTATTCCCAAAGGAATGAGGATAAGTTGAGAATGGAGAAGGATGCAGGCGTATCTGTGCCCGGTTGTTAATACTCGGCTATTAATATAAAGTAAGATTATGAATAAGATTAAAATATACGTCCTTTTGGCTTGCCTGTGGGCAGTATCAGCCTTACAAGCCCAAAATTTCGGTTCTGAAGCCATGCGCAAGCTACAAATGGCAGAGTTCGCAATCTCCCATTTCTATGTAGACAAAGTAGATGAAGACAAGTTGGTGGAAGAAGCCATCATCAAGATGCTGGCACAACTCGACCCACACTCTACCTACTCGGACGCAGAAGAAGTGAAGAAGATGAACGAACCTCTTCAAGGTAACTTCGAAGGTATTGGAGTTCAGTTTCAGATGATTGAAGATACCCTGTTAGTAGTGCAACCCGTCAGCAACGGACCTTCCGAAAAAGTCGGCATCCTTGCCGGTGACCGTATTGTTGCGGTCAATGACAGCGCCATTGCCGGAGTGAAAATGAGTACGGAAGATATTATGAAGCGTCTGCGTGGTCCGAAAGGCTCTAAAGTCAACCTGACTATCGTTCGTCGTGGCGTGCAGGATCCTTTATTGTTCACAGTGAAAAGAGATAAAATACCTATCCTTAGCCTCGATGCTTCTTACATGATTCAGCCTAAAACAGGTTATATTCGCATCAACCGCTTCGGAGCAACCACTGCCGAAGAATTCAAGAAAGCAATGACAAGCCTTCAGAAACAAGGTATGAAGGACCTGATTCTCGACCTGCAAGGAAACGGAGGAGGTTACCTGAATGCAGCCATCGACCTTGCCAACGAATTCCTGGGGCAAAAAGAATTGATTGTCTACACGGAAGGACGGACTGCCAAACGCAGTGATTTCTACGCCAAAGGAAACGGAGATTTCCGTAATGGACGCCTTATCATCCTGGTAGATGAATATACGGCTTCCGCCAGCGAAATTGTCAGCGGTGCAGTGCAGGATTGGGATAGAGGAATTATCGTAGGACGCCGTTCTTTCGGCAAAGGATTGGTGCAACGTCCTATCGACCTGCCGGACGGTTCCATGATTCGTTTGACTATTGCGCGCTATTATACTCCATCGGGACGTTCCATCCAGAAACCATACGACAGTACTGTCGATTACAACAAGGACCTGATAGAACGTTTCAACCACGGTGAACTGATGAATGCTGACAGTATTCACTTCCCGGATTCACTGAAAGCACAAACCAAGAAGCTAGGACGCACTGTTTATGGCGGAGGGGGTATCATGCCGGACTATTTCGTACCTATTGACACTACTCTTTATACGGATTATCACCGTAATCTGGTAGCTAAAGGAGCCGTGATTAAATTCACCATGCAGTTTATCGAAGGACACCGGAAAGAGTTGAAAAACAAATACAAGAAATTCGAATCGTTTGATGAAAAGTTCGTAGTCGATGATGATATGCTCGCCATTTTAAAGGAAATAGGAGAGAAAGAAGGAGTGAAATTCAATGAAGAACAATATCAGAAGTCGCTCCCTCTCATCAAAACACAGCTCAAAGCACTGATAGCCCGTGACCTTTGGGATATGAACGAATATTTCCGGGTAATGAATACCACCAATGAGAGTATACAAAAGGCGCTGGAGATACTGAATTCGGATGAGTATCAGAAGAAGCTGAAATAGGGTATTTAGTAAACAATCATAAGACACCATTTTTCAGTTCGGTGGACATATATACTCACCATAGTGAAAAAATATCTATCATAAGTATCATTCATTTTGATACTCTTCTCATTATCAAAGAAATAAGTATGATAGATAGCTTTTAAAAAAGGTATCTATCATACTTTTACCAGCAAAAACTGGTTATCTATCATCTACAAAATAGCCGAATAAAGGCCCTATATGCATAAGATAGCTTGTTTTTGTTGAATAGTTTAATTCTCCCCTGTCCTATATCTATCAGATAGAACAAGGCGTATAAATACCTCAAACAAGCAGAGATAGTTTGCTTTTCTCCCTGATATAGTTTATCTTTGTTACCGATATAGTTCATTCTTCATGGCCGTGGCGAATTCCTACCACGGCCGTGGAAAGATACTACCACAGCCATGAAGAGATCTCTCCACGGCCGTGGGAAACTAATGATAAAGGCACCGGACAGGGAAAACGCACGAGTTAAAACGCTTTAATAAAGTTGTTTATCAAATTAGCTA